>JAESGY010000473.1_pt1 | contig 15963 bp, 16 predicted proteins | sample 9269841 | NCBI WGS metagenome assembly JAESGY01 (sample SAMN17022865, study PRJNA683097) | algae metagenome | isolation source: Spirirestis rafaelensis WJT71-NPBG6 and co-occurring heterotrophs from... | place: USA: Pinto Wells, Joshua Tree National Park, Colorado Desert, CA | collected 2006-08-15
GGGTTCTTCAGAAACATTCGGTATTGTTTCTGCCGCGATTGCGCCACAGGCGATGTGCAATACTGATGATGCAAGAGGGGGAGCGGAAAATGCCGGACGGAGTCGCATCCTCCTCCAGGACGGACCCGTGGTGAGGCGCATGGACAAGCGCGTCGATCCCTGGGGTGACTTCCTGCGGCGGCTGCTCCTCTCGGCCAGCCTGGCCGGCACCACGCTGCCGGCCACGGCCGCCGAGGATGCCGCGCCGGTCGAGGTGGCGGAACCCGACCTGCCCGCCAGACACTCCGCCGCGGCCGAACCCGCCGAGGGCTGAACCCGGCGGGCGCCCCGTAGGCGCGCCACCACGCCGAGGCCCGCCTTCATTCAACGGCCCGGATGCGTAACCGCATCCGGGACAGAGCGCTTCACTTGCGGCGGGCCGCAGAAGCTGCCTTAGCGCGGGCTGGCGCCCAGGCTGCAGAGGTCACTGACCGGGGGCGGTCTATCAACGCCTCGCCGCGAAGAATGCCCGCAGCAGCGCGCCGCATTCCCCCTCCCGCACGCCGCCCACCACCTCCGGCACATGGTGGCAGGACGGGGCGGCGTAGATCCGCGCCCCGTGCTCGACCCCGCCGCCCTTCGGGTCATAGGCGCCGAAGACCACCCGCCTCACCCGGAAGAAGCTGGCGGCCTGGGCGCACATGGGGCAGGGCTCCAGCGTCACGGTCAGGGTGCAGTCGCCAAGATTTTTGTTGCCCCGCGCGGCGGCGGCGGCGCGCATCGCCAGCATCTCGGCATGGGCAGAGGGGTCATGCCGCGCCTCCACCCCGTTCCCCGCCCGCGCCAGCACCGTGCCGGCGGCATCCGTCACCACCGCGCCCACCGGCACCTCCCCGCGCGCGGCGGCGGCGCGGGCTTCCATCAGGGCGAGTTCGATGGGGCTGGCCATGGCGCCTGCTTGTCGCCCGGCCGCGCGCCCGGGTCCAGCGCCGGCGCGGGCCGTTTCACGCCGCCCGCCGCTTCGCGCTTCCGCCCCCGGGCGATCTGCCCTACCAACCCGGCATGCGCACCCGCCCCGTCATCGGCGTCACCCTGGATGCGGAGGAGCCGGGCGGCTACTCCAAGCTCCCCTGGTACGCCCTCCGCAAGAACTACTTCTCGAGTCTGGCCGAGGCCGGGGCGCTGCCCATGGCCTTGCCGCACCATCCGGAATTGGCCGAGGCCTATCTCGACGAGATCGACGGGCTGCTGGTCACCGGCGGTGCCTTCGATGTGGACCCCTCGCTCTGGGGCAATGAGCCGGTGCACCCGACCGTCACGCTGAAGCCGGGCCGCACCGATTTCGAACTGGCCATGACCCGCGGCGCCCTGGCGCGGGACATGCCGGTGCTCGGCATCTGCGGCGGCCAGCAGCTCCTCGTCGTCGCCTTCGGCGGCACCCTCATCCAGCACATCCCGGACCGCATCGCGGATGCGCTGGCGCATGAGCAGCCCAATCCGCGGACCGAGCCGGGGCACGAGGTGGCCATCGCCGGCAACACCCTGCTGGCCAGCATCGTCGGCAAGCCGCGCATGGCGGTGAACAGCGCGCATCACCAGGCGGTGGCGACGGCCGGCGCGGGCGCCGTCATCAATGCCCTGGCGCCGGACGGCGTGGTGGAGGGCATCGAGCATCCCGGCCACCGATTCGCCCTCGGCGTCCAGTGGCACCCGGAATATGCGGTGGATCCCGCCGATCCGCGGATCTTCTCTGCCTTCGTGCAGGCCTGCCGTGGCTGAGGACGAGGAGACCGGCGAGAGCCCCGAGCGCGGCGAGCGCATTGCCAAATGGCTCGCCCGGGCCGGCGTCGCCAGCCGGCGGGACGCCGAGAAGCTGATCGCCGAAGGCCGGGTGAAGCTGGAGAACAAGGTGGTGGAGACGCCCGCCACCTTCATCCGGCCGGGCGACCTGGTGACGGTGGACGGCCGGCATGTCGCGGAGCCGCAGCGCACCAGGCTCTTCCGCTACCACAAGCCGACCGGCCTGGTGACCACGCACCGGGACGAGAAGGGGCGCGAGACCGTCTTCCAGAAGCTGCCACCCGGCCTGCCGCGGCTGGTCTCGGTCGGCCGGCTCGACCTGAACTCCGAGGGGCTGCTGCTGCTGACCAATGACGGCGAGCTGGCCCGGCGACTGGAACTGCCCTCCAATGGCTGGCTCCGCCGCTACCGTGTCCGGGTCAATGGCTTCATCGATGAGCGGGCACTGGCCGACCTCGCCCGGGGCGTGACGGTGGAGGGCGTGCGCTACGCCCCGATCGAGGCCGGGCTGGACAGCCGCAAGGGCGCCAATGCCTGGCTGACGGTCGCGCTGCATGAGGGCAAGAACCGCGAGATCCGCCGGGTCATGCAGCATCTCGGCCTCAACGTCTCCCGCCTCATCCGCACGGCCTACGGCCCCTTCCAGCTCGGTGCCCTGCCGCGCGGGGCGGTGGAGGAGGTGAACCCGAAGGTGCTGCGCGACCAGCTCGGCCTGAAGACCGAGACGCCGGCGCAGGAGCGGCTGCGCAAGGTGAAGGCCCGCTCGCGCGCCGGGCGGGATGCCGGGGACGCCCCTCCCGACGCGGCCCCGAAGCCCGACCCCGCGGATTAGGGGCGGCCGCCGCATGCGCATCATCGCCGGGACGCATCGCGGCCGGCGCCTGACGGCGCCCGCCGGCCAGGCCACCCGCCCGACCGCGGACCGGGTGCGGCAGGCGCTGTTCGACATGCTCTGGCACGCCCCCTGGGCCGGGCGGGAGCGGATCGAGGGCGCCCGGGTGCTGGATGCCTTCGCCGGCACCGGCGCGCTGGGGCTGGAGGCGCTCTCGCGCGGCGCCGCCGCGGCGAGCTTCCTCGAGACCGACCGGGCGGCGCTGGCCGCGCTGCGGGCCAATATCGCCGCCTGCCGGGAGGAGGCGCGCTGCCGCGTCCTGCCGGCCGATGCGACAAAGCCGCCGCGCGCCGCCACGCCCTGCGACCTGGTCTTCCTCGACCCGCCCTACAGGGAAGGGCTGATGGAGGCGGCGCTCGCCGCACTGCGGGCCGCCGGCTGGATCGCCCCTGGCGCCCTGGTCTGCGCCGAGTATGGCGCCGCCCCCCAAGGCTCGCCCCTTGCCCCGCCGCCCGGCTTCGCGCCACTGGCGGAGCGGGCGCATGGCCCGGCACATCTGCTGGTCCTGCGGGCGGAGGGGGGCGGGTGACGCCGCGCGGCCGCAGCCTCTCGCGCGCGCTGATGATCCTGCCCTCGACCGCGCTGGGCGGGACGGAGAAGCACAGCGCCGCCCTGGCCGGCGCCCTGGCGGAGGCCGGGGTCGGCGTGACGCTGGCGCTGGAGCCTTCGCTCCGGCCGGGCGTCCAGGCCATGCTGGGCGCCCGGCCCGATATCCTTCTTCATCCCGCACCGGTCGGCTGGCAGCCCGGGGCGAGCCTCGCGGCCAATCTGGACCGGCAGGAGGCGGCGCTGGCCGGGCTGCTCGCCGCCGCCCGGCCGGACATCGTCCTCCTGCCGCTGCCCTGGCCGACCCATGGCCTTGGCCTGATGCGGGGCCTGGTCGCGGCCGGGGTGCCGGTGCTCGCCATCCTCCACCTGGCGCCGCGCGAGCCGGAGCCGCCGCTGCCCGAGGCGGCGCAGGCGGTGGTCGCCGCGCTGCCCGGGGCGCCGGTCCGCTGGGCCGCGGTTTCCGCGCCAATTGCCGCGCGCGTCGCCAGCCGCTTTGGCCTGCCGCCCGCTGCCATCACCGTGGTGCCGAACGGCGTCCCGGTGCCGCCCGAGGATCCGGCCGCGCGGGCCGCCGCCCGCCTCCGGCAGCGCCGCCGCCTCGGCCTGCCGCCCGAGGCGAGGCTGCTGGTCTTCTCCGGGCGCCTGGAGCTCCCGAAGGGGGCCGATCTCCTGCCCGGGATCGCGGAGCGGCTGGAGCAGTCCTGCGGCGCGACCCTGGTCGCCCTCGGCGAGGGGTCCCTGCGCCCCGCGCTGGCGGCGAGCCGGGCCGGCCGCCGCGACGGGCCGCTCCGCCTGCCCGGCCATGCGCAGGACGTGCCGGACTGGCTGCTGGCGGCCGATGCCCTGCTGCTGCCCTCCCGGCTGGAAGGCTGCCCGCTGGTCTTCCTGGAAGCCGCGGCGCGGCGCTGCCCGGTCATTGCCTCGGGCGATGCGCTGGAGGCCTTCGGGGAGGATGCGCCACGCCTCGCCGCCATTGCGCCAGCAGGGGGCGTCGCACACTTGACAGATTTGGTTCACGTAAGTTGAACGACCGCGGCGCCTCCCGCACGCATGTGGATGCCGCTTTCCGCTCTGCCGTCGCTCAGGACGAGGCCGCCATGCTGCGCCGTTATTTCAGCTTTCTGCGGTCCTCCCTTGCCTGATGTCCTGCCGGCGGCCCGCCCGCCGGGACCGTTGCCGTCCCTTCCGCCGCAGGATCCGGCCGCCGTGCGGCTGGCGGTGGTGATCCCTGCCTGGAACCAGCCCGGCCTGCTGCCGGAAGCCCTGGCCTCCGTCCTGGGGCAGGAGGGCGCGCCGCCGATCGCTGCCGTGGTGGTCGATGATGGCTGTCCCTCGCCCTCCGCCGCGGCCATCGCCCTGCACTACGCGGCCGCCCATCCGGGCCGGGTCTTCCTGCTGCGGCAGCGCAACCGGGGCCTGTCGGCCGCGCGCAACACCGGGATCGACTTCGTCCTGCAGGCCTTCCCGCACTGCCGCGGGATCTTCTTCCTGGATGCGGACAACCGGCTGCTTCCGGGCCACATGGCGCGCGGCTGGGCCGCCCTGCAGGCCGCGCCGCCGGGGACGGGCTGGTTCTACCCCGACATCAACGAATTCGGCGGCCATGAGAATGGCAGTTGCGCGGGCGATTTCTCGCTGCTGCACCTCCTCGTCCTGAACTACTGCGAGGCCGGCAGCCTGGTGCGGCGCGAGGTCTTCGAGGCCGGGCTGCGGTTCGATTCCGCCACCATGCGCGCCGGCTTCGAGGACTGGGATTTCTGGTTGCAGGCGGCGCGCGCCGGCTTCACCGGCCAGCATGTGCCGGATTGGGGCTTCCTCTATCGCAGGCGGCCGGAGAGCATGCTCGCCGCCGCGGAGCGCCAGCGCGACCACCTGCTGCGGCTGCTGCGGGAACGCCATGCGCCGCTGCTGCGGCCGGCTGCGCTGCTGGAGCGGGAGGCGCCGCGCTTCGCGCTCTTCGAGGTGGACCGGCCCGGCCTGCGGCTCTTCCTCGACCCAGCGCGGCCGGAGGAGGCCGAGGCACCCGCCTTCCGCCGGCGCCTGCTGCTGGCGGAGCAGGCGCCAGGCGCGGTGCATGCGCCGGCCTTCTGCCTCTTCACCGAGGCAGCGCCGCTCGAGCTGCTGCGCCGGCAGGGGCTGCTGGCCATGGTGCTGTGGTGGGCCGAGCGGCTGCTGCGCGACCACGACCTGGTGGGGCTCGAGATCGCCGCGGCCGCCACGCCGCAACTGTCCTTCGAGGTGCGGGTGGCCCCGGAGGAGGGCATCGCCGGGGCCGCCCTGCTGCTGCTGGGCAGCGAGCGGCTGCTGCGCTTCGCCGCCGACCCGCTCTCGCCCGAGGTGGCGAGCCTGGATGGCGAGGCGCCGCTGCCGCGCATCGCCCGGCTGCGCCTCGCCCTGCCCGGGCCGGTGCCGCCCGGCGGCGGCGCCGCGCTGCGGTTGCTGCAGGCGGAGATCGCCGCCCTCGGCCGGCTGCGGCAGGCGATGGCGGGGCTGCCCCGGCCCTGGCGCGTGGACTGGCGCAGCAGCCGCCGGACGATGGCGGCCGATGCCCGCACCGTCATCGGCCTGGGCGCCACCCTGCCGCGCCTGCCGGCACCGGGGAAGCGCGATATCGGCTTCGTCCTGCCGGTCTTCGCCTTCGCGGGACTCGAGAAGGTGGTGCTGCGGCAGGCCGAGGTGCTGCGGGCGCGCGGCTGGCGCACGCATCTGGTCGTCGCCGGCGCGCTCGGCATGGATTGGGGCCCGGAGATCGGCCGCAGCTTCGACAGCGTCACCCTCTTCGCCGGCCTCGGCGAGGATTGGGTGCGGCACGAGATCGGCTATTTCGGCAGCGCCATGCGCTGGCGGGCTATGAGCATGCCTATGACGGCGTGCTGGTGATCTCCGACGAACTGCGGCGCTGGTGCACCGGCCATGGGCTGCCGCGCGACAAGCTGCTGCTGGTGCGCAACGCGCCGGGCCATGCGGCGGAGCCGGCGCGCATCGCCGCCGCGCTGGCGGCGCGCGAGGCGCGGGACGGGCCGCTGCGCGTGCTCTTCCTCGGCCGGCTGGATGCCCAGAAGGGGATCGACCGCCTCGCCGCCCTCATCGCCGCCACCCGCTCGCCCGATATCGCCTGGCGCGTGGTGGGGCGGCCGGTGATGCAGGACGGCGCCTCTCCGCTGCTCGAGCTGCCCATCGAGCCGCCGGTGCACGCGCCGGAGGCGTTGGATGCGCTCTATGCCTGGGCCGACCTGCTTGTCCTGCCCTCCCGCTTCGAGGGCGTGCCGCTGGTGATCCTGGAGGCGCAGCGCATGGGCTGCGCCGTGGTCGCGACCGATGTCGGCGCGGTGCGCGAGATCGTCGCGGATGGCGAGGACGGCGTGCTGGTGCCCGGCGGGTTGCCGGAGGAGGCGATCATCGCCCGCTTCATCGAGACCATCGGCCGGCTGGCCGCCGACCGCGCCGCGCTGCGCGCCATGGGCGCCCGCGCCGCGGCCCGCGCCGGCGCCCTGACCTGGGAGGACTGCATGCGCGATCTCCTCGCCCGCCTCGACGCGCTGGTGCCCCCGCCGGGCGAGGCGGCGCCCCTGCCCGTGCCGGCCCTGGTGGCACCCGGGGCGAGGGCATGACGCCGGAGGTTGCGCCGGGCGCGCTCGCCGCGCTCTGTGACGGGCGGCCCAAGCTGATCCTGCTGCCCGGCCTCGCGGCGCCGGAGGCCCTGGCGCTGCCCGGCCTCGCGCTCTGGGCCTTGCGGGCGGGGGAGGGGGCGCCGCGGCTGCATCCGCTGGGCGAGGCGCCCGATGGCCCCGGCCTCGCCCTGCCCGCCGCCCCCGGCCAGGTGCTCGGCATCGTTGCGCCCGATCCGGCGGCCGCGGCCCCGCTGCTCGATTGGTGGCGGGAGGCGGCGCCGGCCGCGCTGCCGCCGGTGATCGCGGCGGCGAGCGGCGACGCCGCCCTGCCGGCGGTCGCGGCCCGCGCCATCGCCGCGCTTGCCACCAGCGCGGCGGAAGGGGTGGCGGCGCAGCAGGGCCTGGTCGCGCTGTGGCAGGAGCATGAGGCGCTGCGCCTCGCCCATGCCGCGCTGCGGCGGGCCAGCGCCCATCTCCAGCCGCCGGCCATGCCGGTGCTGGTGGCCTCGGCCGAGCCCTCGCCCGGCGGCCATGCGGTCGCGGCGAAGGCGGGCCGGCTCGCCCTCAGCCAGGCGCTGGGGACGAAGCTGGAGGGGCTGGCCGCCATCGCGCTGCATCTGCGGGAGGCGCTGCTGGGCGCCGAGGCGGTGCTGCGGGTGCGGCTCTACGGCGCCGAGAGCGGGCGCATCGCCGGCGCCTGGGTGCTGCACGGGCGCTCGCTCGTCCCGGGCTGGCTGACGCTCGACCTGCCGGAGCCGGTCGGGCCGCTGCGGGAGACCGCCTGGCTGGAGGTGAAGGCCGAGCTGGGGGCCCACGACCGCCTCGCCCTGTCGCTCACCGCCGAGCCGGTCGCGCCGGGCCTGGCCGTCGCCGTGGCGGAGGGGCCGGAGGAGGCGCGGGCGCTCGCCTTCGGCCTCTGGACCGCGATGCCGGGCCGCAGGCTGGTGCAGGCGCTCTACTGGGATGGCGAGGCGATCGGCCTGCCGGCGCCGCCCACCGGCGCGCCGGTCGAGCTGCCGCAACAGATCTGGCAGGCGGCGCGCCTGCCGGAGGGCAGGGTGGAGCGGCTGGCGATCGGCACCCAGCCGGCGCGGCTGGTGGCGGCGCTGGCGCCGGGCGAGCAGGCGCTGGTGGTGCTGCCGGCGGTGCCGCTGAACGGCCTCGACCTGCTGCGGGCGGAGCTGGCCGTCGCGCTCGGCGATGCTGCCTGGCTGGAGGCGGCGCTCTGGCTGCAGCCCGAGGGGATGACGATCGGCGCCCTGGCCGATCTCTCCCCCACCGCGCCCGGGGCGCGCTGGTCCGGCTGGCATGCCGGCGCCTTCGGGGAGGGGACCTGCCGCCTGGCGCTCTCCCTGCCGCCCGACCCGCCGCGGCGGGCGGTGGTGGCGCTGGTGCTGCGCAACCGCGCCGAGGCGCCCGAGGAGGTGCTGCGGGTCGAGGTCGCGCGGCTGTTCGGCATGCGGGCCGTGCAGCCGCCGCCCGAGGCGGCGCGGCGCGCGCCGGTGCCGCTGCGCATCCTGCCCGGTGCGCCGGCCGCGGCGCCCTCCGCCGCCGCGGCACGGCTGCTGGAACGCTATGCCGCGGCCGGCGGCAGCTACCGGCATCTCGACCTGCTGATGGAGGGCGTGCGCGCCGGCGACCATTCCTGGCCGAGGCTGCGCTGCAAGCTGGCGGTGGCGGGTGGCAGCCCGACGCTGGAATTCCGGCAGCGGCCGGACTGGCCGGTGGTGTTCGAGACCTGGCCGCCCTCCCCGACGGATGCCGCCGGGCCCTATCTGGTCCTGTCGGAGGCGCAGCTCGCCGGCGGCTTCCCGGCGACGCTCGCCGGCGACCGGGACCGGGCGACCCTCGCCACGGTGCTGCGGCTGCTGCCCGCCGTGGTGGCGACGGTGGCGCGGGATGCGACGACCGATCCGGAGGAGTATGAGCGCTGGATCGCCGCCGCGCGGCGGCTGGCGGCGACGGCCGGGGAAGCTTAGGCCGCCACCAGCCGTTCCCGCGGCAGGGTGAGCCAGGCGCGGGCGCCGATGCCCGGCAGGGCCTCCAGCCGCAGGCTGCCGCCATGCGCCTCGACCAGGGAGCGGGCGGTGGCGAGGCCGAAGCCGAGGCCCCGCGTGCCGGAGGCCGCGCCGGGCGCCAGATCCGCCGCCGGCAGGCCGGCCCCCTCATCCTCGATGACGATCGACACGGCCTCCTCCGTCAGCACCGGGCGCAGATCGACCGTCTCGCCCTCCCGCGTCATCCGGGCGGCGCGGGCCAGCACCTGGGTGAGGGCGGCGAGCAGGGCGCGGCGGTCCGCCCGCAGGGTCAGGCCGGCGAAGCCTTCCGCCAGGCGCCAGTCCCGCCGGCCGGCGCCGAGCTGGACCGCGACCTGGGCGATGGCATCCGCCAGCAGGGGCGCGAGCGGCAGCGCTTCCGGCGCGAGGCGGCGCGGCCCGGCTTCGGCGGAGAGATAGTCCGAGAGGTCGTCCGAAAGCCGCAGCAGGTGCTGCCCCGCGGCGGCGATGGCGCGGTCCGGCCCGGCCGGCAGCGCCGGCGCCTCGGCCAGCAGGGCGAGGCCGGGCCCCTGGAGTTCCCGCGCCACCAGGCCGAGGCAGCGGCCGCGGCCTTCCGCCATGCGGCGGGCGGACTCGGCCGTGAGTTCCGCCGCGCGGAGGCGCCGCGCGAGATGGACGGCGCGCCAGAGGGCGAGCGCGGCGACGAGCAGGGCCAGCAGCAGGGCAAGAAAAAAGCCGGGCATGGGCCCGGCTTTATCCTCTCTGGCGTAAAGAAAGCCTTGGCGGATGGCCCGCGGACCGGGAGGACCCGGCGGCGCGCCCCTGCCCTGGCGGCCGGGGCGTCAGGCCGCGGCGACGGCCTTCTTCGCCTGGGCGCGCAGGATGCGGCGCTTCAGGGTCTGCGCCTCCTCCGGCAGCTTCCGGTCCGGGGTGCCGAGCAGGAATGCGTCCAGGCCGCCATTGTGCTCGATCGTACGGATGCCGTTCGTGGTCAGGCGCAGCTGCAGGCTGGTGCCGAGCACGTCGGAGAAGAACGACGTCTCCTGCAGGTTGGGCAGGAAGCGGCGACGCGTCTTGTTGTTGGCGTGGCTGACGTTGTTCCCCGTCAGCACGCCCTTGCCGGTGATGCCGCAGCGGCGGGCCATGGTGCAAATCCCCAAAACAGCAGCACGCGGCGAGGACCGCCGCGTGCGGATGGGCGAAGAAGGTTGGGGCGTATGGCCCGCTGCGCCGGCAGAGTCAAGCGCGAGCCGCGGCCGGCAAGGCCCTCATGGCCGGCCGGCATAAGCCTGACCTGCCGCTGCCGGCGGCGGCTGAGGCCGCGAAGCCGGCACGCCGGCCCATGCCGCGCAGCCAAGCCGCCAGAGGCCGCATGAATGCGTCAGCAGTCATGCGGGGCAGTGTCAGAGCTGTTACGAGCCGCCCGGCAGCTGGTCCCGCATTTCCCGCAGCTCGCCCGATTCCACCGACATTAGGGCGTTGCGCAGCACGCCGGCGATGGCGCGGTCGTCCATGCTGCGCGCGAGCAGGCCGAGTGCGCCGCCGAGCAGCGCCGAGGCCACCGAGATCGGCGCGATCTTCTGGTCCATCATGTATTCGATGGCCTTGTCCACCACCGAGCCGGCATGGCTCAGGTCATCCGGGGCCACGCCCTGGGGGTCGAGTTGCATGCAGCACCCTCCTGTCGGGGGTGCAGATAGGGGGGCGGGCGAGGGCATGAAACCCCTCGCCACGCACGGCAACCTTGCGTTGCGTGCAGGCGGGACGCCTTCGCCGGGCCGAATGCCGGCCAGGCTGGGCCGCCCGGGACGGAGACCCACCCCGCACGGGAGGCGCCGCAGCTCAGCGGGCCGGTGCCTGCGGCGCCGCCACCGCGGTTGCCCGGCCGGCGCGCGGCTGGTCGAGATCGGCCGCCGCCTGCGCCGCCGCCGCCGCCTCGGCCATCGCCACCGCCTCGGACTGCCGCCGCCACATCTCGGCATAGAGCCCGTCGGCGGCGATCAGCGCGGCATGGGTGCCGCGCTCGGCGATGCGGCCGTCCTGCAGCACGATGATCTCATCCGCCTCCACCACGGTGGAGAGGCGATGGGCGATGACCAGGGTGGTGCGGTCGGCCGAGACCTCGCGCAGCGCCGCCTGGATCTCCTGCTCGGTCCTTGTATCCAGGGCGCTGGTCGCCTCATCGAGGATCAGGATGCGCGGGTCCTTCAGGATGGTGCGGGCGATCGCGACGCGCTGCTTCTCCCCGCCGGAGAGCTTGAGGCCACGCTCCCCCACCATCGTCCGGTAGCCGTCGGGCAGGCGACTGACGAAATCGTGCACCTGGGCGAGCCTCGCGGCCCGGATCACCTCCTCCTCCGAGGCACCGGGGCGGCCATAGGCGATGTTGTAGCGGATGGTGTCGTTGAACAGCACGGTGTCCTGCGGCACCACGCCGATGGCGGCGCGGAGCGATTGCTGCGTCACCCCCTCGATCGGCTGGCCGTCCAGCAGGATGCGCCCGCCCGTCACGTCGTAGAAGCGGAAGAGCAGGCGGGAGATGGTGGACTTGCCCGCACCGGTCGGCCCGACTATGGCCAGCGTCCGCCCCGGCGGGACGCGGAAGGAGACACCCTTCAGGATCTGCCGGTCGGGGCGGTAGGCGAAGCGGACATCCTCGAAGACCAGCTCGCCCGGGCCGGCCGTGAGCGCCGGGGCGCCCGGCCTGTCGGCCACCTCCTGCGGCTCCGACAGCAGGGTGAACATCGCCTCGGTGTCGGTGAGCCCTTGCTTGATCTCGCGATAGGCGAAGCCAAGGATGTTTAGCGGCATGTAGAGCTGGATGAGATAGGTGTTCACCAGCACGAAATCGCCGACCGTCATGCTGCCTGCGACGACACCCTGCGCCGCCAGCAGCATCACCAGCGTCAGGCCGATGGCGATGATCGCCGCCTGGCCGCTGTTCAGCATGTTCAGCGTGGTCTCGGAACGGACATAGGCGCGCTCGTAGCGCGTCAGGCTCTCATCGTAGCGCCGCGTCTCATGCGCCTCGTTGCCGAAATACTTCACCGTCTCGTAGTTCAGCAGGCTGTCGACCGCCTTGGTGTTGGCGTCCTGGTCGGTCTGGTTCATCTCCCGCCGGAAGCGCAGCCGCCAGTTCGTGAACAGCAGGGTGAAGGTGACATAGAGGCCGATGGTCGCCAGCGTCACCGCGGCGAAGCTGATGTCGAACATCCCCCAGAGGATCACCGCCACCAGCAGGATCTCGAGGATGGTCGGGATGATGTTGAACAGCAGGAAGTTCAGCACGAAGGTGATACCGCGCGTGCCGCGCTCCATCACCCGCGACAGGCCGCCGGTCTGCCGGTCCATGTGGTAGCGCATGGACAGCGCATGCAGATGCGAGAAGACCGAAAGGGCGATGCGCCGCGCCGCCCGCGCCTGCACCTTGGCGAAGACGGCGTTGCGCAGCTCCCCGAAGCCACTGCTGGCGACGCGCAGCAGGCCATAACCGATGACGAGCGCGACCGGCACCGCGAGCAGGGCGGCCGTCCCCTCCTTCGGCGCCAGGGCATCCACGGCGCGGGCATAGGCGATGGGCACCAGGACATTCGCCGCCTTGGAGGCGACAAGGCAGGCGACCGCGATGACCACGCGGGCGCGCAGGCCCGGTTCGTTGGCCGGCCAGAGCCAGGGGAGGAGGTTCAGCAGGGTCTGCCAGTGGGAGCGCTCGGGGACGAAGTCGGAAGTCGGGGGCGCGGCTCGTCGCACGGGCATGAGTCTCCGGAAGGCCCCCCGACATAGGCCGGAACGGGCCTGGGACAAACCGGCCATCTGGCCGGGCCCCGAGGCAGAGGGCGGCCGCGGCCCGGCCCGCGGCCGCCCATGTGTGCCGATCCTCCGGCCTGGGCTATGCAGGTCCGATGAGCCCCTTCCAGCGCCATATCGATGCCTGCAACAACCTGCCCTCCCCGGCCGGGCTGATCCCCTTCCGGATCGGCCCGGACCAGGTCGGCTGGCTGGGCCCCGAGCTGGCGCGGGCGCTGACCTTCTTCCCGCGCGACATCCATTTCGACAGCGGGGGCGCGGCGCTCGCAGGCCGGCTGCGCAGCCCGGGCGCGCGGACCGAGGCGCTGGCCGCCATCGCCCGGTCCCTGGTCGAGCGGGGTCATTTCCGGCTCCGGGACGAGCCCTTCGATGTCCGGGCCTTCCCGGATGGGCCGGTCCTGGCCCAGCTCGACCGCGGCGCCTTGCCGGCCTTCGGCATCCATGCCCAGGGGGTGCATGTGAACGGACGGGTGATGCGGCCGGACGGGCTGCATCTCTGGGTCGGGCACCGCTCCAGGCACAAGTCGGTGGCGCCGGGGAAGCTCGACAACCTGATCGCCGGCGGCATCCCGGCCGGCCTGTCCATCGAGGAGACGCTGGTCAAGGAGGCCGGGGAGGAGGCGAGCCTCCCCACCGAGCTGGCCGCCAAGGCCCGCCGGGTCGGCCGCGTCTCCTATGTCATGCGGCTGGAGGAGGGGCTGCGGCGGGATGTGCTGCACTGCTTCGACCTCGACCTGCCGGAGGGCTTCGAGCCGCGGCCGAATGACGACGAGGTGGAGCGGTTCGAGCTCTGGCCGGTGCGGCGGGTCGTCGAGGCGGTGCGGGACACCGACGAGGTGAAGTTCAACGTCAACCTGGTGCTGATCGACCTCTTCCTGCGGGAAGGGCTGATCGACCCGGAGAGCGCGGAAGGCCGCGGCCTGCGCGCCGGGCTTGAGCAGGGGCCATGAGGCTGCGTCGCCGCGCCGTGGGGGAGGGCCGGGGCGCCGCGCCGGACCTCCCCCACGGCGCGGGGTGGGAGCCGGTTGCCTCGCCCTGCAGCGGATGGCGTTCCTGTCTGAACGCCAATCCACTGCAGGCCATTGATCCTGCGGTGAAGTCACGCCCCGGGGCATTCATGCCCCTCCGCGATCCGCCCTACAGCCCCTTCAGGAAGCCGATCAGCGCCGCATTGACCTCTGCCGCCGCTTCCTGCTGCACCCAATGGCCGGCGGTCTCGACCAGCACCCGGCCGCGCAGCTCCGGCACGGTTTGCGGCAGCGCCTCCAGCGCCCTGCCTGCCCAGCCCAGCACCGGATCGCGCTTCCCCGCGATGAACAGGCCGGGCACCCGCACCGGCGCGCCGAGGAAGGGCGCCATCAGCGCCCAGTTGCGCTCGATGTTGCGGTACCAGTTCAGCCCGCCGCGGAAGCCGGTGCGGTGATAGGTCTCGGCATAGAGGGCAAGCTCGGCCTCCTGCAGCCAGGCGGGCAGGGCGGGGGGCTCCCGCAGGCTGGCGAGGAAGCCGCCTTCCGGCAGGTCCGGGTTCCAGCGCTCCCCCTCCGGCGGGTCGCCCGAGAGGGACCAGAAGGTCCGCCGCAGGGTCAGCGCCGGGTCGCGCTCCAACTCCGCCTCCGCTAGGCCGGGCGCCTGGAAATGCAACTGGTAGAAGCGGTGCCGGCCGGCGTGGCGCAGAGCCTCGAAGGGGCTCACGGGCCCGCGCGGCGCATAGGGCACGGAAAGGCCGGCGACGGCGCGGAACCGGTCCGGCCGCAGCAGGGCGGCGTTCCAGGCGACCGGCGCGCCCCAGTCATGGCCGACGATCACCGCCTGCCGGAGACCCAGGGCCTCCAGCAGCCCGACCATGTCCCCGACCAGGTGGAGGATGGTGTAGTCCTCGACCGCCGCCGGCGCCTCCGTCTCGCCATAGCCGCGCATGTCGGGGGCGATGGCGCGGTAGCCGGCCCCGGCCAGGGCGGTGATCTGGTGACGCCAGGAATGCCAGGCCTCCGGGAAGCCGTGGCAGAGCAGCACGGCGGGTCCCTCGCCGGCCTCCGCGATATGCATGCGGATGCCGTTGGTGGCGATGGTTTGGTGGCGGATCTGCATGGCGGCGTCTCCTCCCGCCCCGAGCCGTAGACGAAAGCTGGCCGGGCGGGCAATCGCAAGCGCGGGGGCATGGCGGCCCCGGCCTGTCCGCAGCGGGGCGGGCGCGATTGCCGGGCGGCGGCTTTCCTCCCATCCTGTAACGCAACCGCGCGCCCGATGCGCGGAGGGAGGAACGCATGATGAAGCGTCGCCACATGCTGGGCGCGGCCGGGCTGCTTGCGGCCCCGGGGCTCGCCCGCGCGCAGGCCTGGCCGGCCCGTCCCGTCACCCTCATCGTCCCCTGGGCCGCCGGCGGCGGCACGGATACCGTGGCCCGCATCTTCGCCCAGGGGCTGGAGCGGGAGCTGGGCCAGCCCGTGAATGTGGTGAACCGCACCGGCGGCAACGGCATCACCGGCCATTCGGCCATCGCAACCGCGACGCCGGATGGCTACACCATCGGCATGGGGATCTCGGAATTCGCCAATTTCCGGACCCTGGGCCTGGTGGATTTCGGGCCGGAGAATTTCGACCTGCTCTCGCGGGTGGCGGTCCTGCCGGCCGGCGTGACGGTGTCCGCGCAATCCCCCTGGTCCGATTTCCCGGCCTTCGCCGCGGCCCTCAAGGAAAGCCGGCGCGGGCAGATCACCGGCTCCGGCGTCGGTGCCGGCGGGTCCTGGCACCTGGCCGCGGCCGGCCTGTGCCGCGCGCTCGGCCTGGAGGCCGACCGCATCCGCTGGATCCCGAGCAATGGCGGCGCGCCGGCGCTGCAGGACCTGGTGGCGGGCGGCCTCGGCGTCTTCACCGGCTCCCCGGTCGAGGCGCAGTCGCTGGCCGCCGCCGGGCGGGTGCGCGTGCTGGCGGTGATGGGCGAGCAGCGCCTCTCCACCATGCCGGAGGTGCCGACCCTGCGCGAGACGGGGCTGGATTGGGCCTATGCCAACTGGTTCTCCCTGGTCGCGCCGCGCGGGATCCCGGCCCCGGTGCGCGGCTCGCTGCTGGCGGCCGCGGCCCGCGCCCATGCCCGGCCCGAGGTGCAGGACCAGCTCCGCGGTCGCGGCATCGTGCCGGTCTGGGACGGGCCGGAGGGCTTCGCGGGCTTCGTCGCCAATTTCACCGAGACCTCGGCCAGGCTGCTGCGCGAGCTGGGCCTGGCGAAGGGCTAAACAGAAACCGGCGCCGCCAGGTCAAGGGGCGCGCCGGCTCTCATCCCCGGCGGGTCGGCCATCCCGGTGGGCAACGGATACCGCCCCGCGGACAG
>JAESGY010000474.1_pt1 | contig 15897 bp, 13 predicted proteins | sample 9269841 | NCBI WGS metagenome assembly JAESGY01 (sample SAMN17022865, study PRJNA683097) | algae metagenome | isolation source: Spirirestis rafaelensis WJT71-NPBG6 and co-occurring heterotrophs from... | place: USA: Pinto Wells, Joshua Tree National Park, Colorado Desert, CA | collected 2006-08-15
CGGTAGTGGCGATGGCACGAACGCCATGGGCTGCTCCGCGCGGGCCCGCAGACGCAAGTTCCGCCTGCGTCCACGCAGCGGCCGTCACGTCGCCCGGGTCCTTGGGACAGAGAGGGGACCACCAGCGCTGCACACACTCACTCGGCCAGGGTCGTCGCCGTAGATGATGACGGCAACGCCCGAGCGCACGCCCTGCAGCAGATCCTGCATGCGCATCTCGATCGGCTGCGATCAGGAGAGCTGCAGGCCCGGCACCTCGCGGTCCAGCGCCGCGGCATAGGCGGCGATCAGCCCTTCCCGGTCGGGCGCGGTCTGCCACTGCTCGCGCGGCTTCAGGATAATGAAGCTGTCGCTCTGCTCCACGCCCATCGGGTCGGTCGGGATCTCCGAGCTGCCGGAGAGGCTGACCACCGTCCCCACCTCCGGGAAGCGCAGCAGCGTCCTCTCGACCAGGGTGCTGGTCTCGACCGCGGTGGAGAGGCCGATGCTCGGCAGCTTGGTGATGGTGACGGCGAGCGCCCCCTCGTCCAGGCGGGGGATGAACTCGGCGCCGAGCCTTGTCGCCAGCACACCGCTGCCGACCAGCAGGGCGAGGGCGAGGGCGATGGCGATGGTCGACGACGGGTGCCGCTTGGAGGCATCGAGCAGCGGAGTGTAGCGGCGACGGACCCAGGCGATGACCCAGCTGTCGTGCTCCGTCACCTTCCCGCGCAGGGCCATGGTCACCAGCACCGGCATCAGCACCAGGGTCAGCACCAGGGAGGCAACCAGGGCGAAGATCACCGTCAGCGCCATGGGCCGGAACATCTTGCCCTCGACGCCCTGCAGGCTGAGCAGCGGCAGGTAGACCACGGTGATGATCGTCACGGCGAAGACGATCGGCCGGCCGACCTCATGCGTCGCCTCCCGCACCACCTCCTCGATCGGGCGCTGCGGCGCCTCCCCGCGGCGGCGGACGACGTTTTCGATCATGACGACCGAGCCATCGACGATCAGCCCGAAATCGATGGCGCCGAGGCTCATCAAGTTGCCCGAGAGCCCGGAATGGACCATGGCGGTCGCCGCCGCCAGCATGGAGAGCGGGATGGCGAGCGCGACGACCAGACCCGCGCGGATGTTGCCGAGCAGCACCAGCAGCACGACCACGACCAGCACCGCGCCCTCGATCAGGTTCTTCGCCACGGTGTGGATGGTGCGGCTGATCAGGTCGGCGCGATCGTAATACGGACAATCAGGAAGAGCCTTGTCCCGGATCATGGTAGACAACGAACCCCGGCACGGCGGATATGTCGCCAGGGATCTCCAGAGGGAGTTTCCCGACCCTGTTTTGGAGCGGCATCCGGTCAGCTGAACCCGACAGATCCAATCCACCCTTATCTGTGATGCCATTCCTTCCCCGCTCTTATCCTCCGGCCATGCGTCGCTCTCTCCTCCTACTCCTCGCCCTTGCTGCCTGTGCCACCCCGGAGCCGCCCACGTTATCTGCACCGAAACCGGCACCGGAAGCGGCTGTCTGTCGTGACGAAGACGGGCGGTTGGTGCGCGTCGATCCCAAGATCGGGAACCAGACCGGCCTACCGTTACCCCGCTCCATCTATGCCAGGCGAGCCGCCATCTTCCGCGCGGAGCCGAAATCAGGGGATGTGGCGCTGTTCATACTGGAGCGGCCATCGGCGGTGGTGATCTTGCGAGAATGCGGATTTTATCGGCTGGCGCGGGTGCCGGATGGGCGCACGGGCTGGGTGCAGGCGAGCGCTTTGACGACGCGCGCGCCCAGAGCCTCGCCCTAAGCCCGCTCTGACTCGGCTCGAATGGCGCGGCCGTGGCGGCGTCGGCGCTGCTCCGCTGGAAGCACTGCATGTCCTTTGCGCCCAGCACAATCTGGTACATTCTCAATCGCCATACCATGACTGTCACCAATGGCCCGTGCCAGCCGACAGACACCACCCGATATCGCCGCACGATGGCAGGACTGGTTTCGTTGCCCTGCCTTGGCCCTGCCACGGAGCATTTGACCTTCATCAACGATCGGGCGTTTCCGCTCCCTTCCCATGCCTCGCTCTTCGAGCAGGTCAGGCGCGATAGTGACGGCGAGCGCGTCGCTCCGCGTCCCGTGCAGCAGCCTCCGGCGTTGCCTGACCGGAAGCGACGGCGGCGCACATCTGAACCAAGACGTAGTCGGCGTTGACGGAGCCAGACGCTTGGCTGATGGGCCCCTTATAACCCGCCCAGTACCGGTTGTTCATGCCGTTGCGGAACAGCGAGATCTTAGGGTCAGTCTCCCAGACCGCGCTCTCTCGGTAGGCCTCCAGCGGGTGCGACCAGTAGCCAATGCAGCCGGTAAGCCAGGGGTCATACTGCTCAGCTTCCAGCATGAAGCGGATGTATTCTTTGGCTGCGTTCGGGTAGCGAACATAGCGGAAAACCATCGCGTTTAACACGGTCGCGGCCTGCGGCGCTGCCGGCGCGCGCCCTTTCGGCAGCGGCGCATGCTCGGTGTCCTGAGCGATCGCGGCCGTCTGCGGATCCTTCTTCAGTGTGAAATAGAGCGAAACGCCGTTGCTGGTGAGGTGCACCTCCTGCGCCGAATAGGCTCTGTTGTTGCTGGGATCGAGCCAGGATAGCGTTCCCGAGACGAAAGTTGGGTAGAGCTCCCGTAGGTAATTCAAAGCTTCGATTGTCTCTCGGCTGTTGATACAGACCTTACCTTCCTCATCGACAACAGAGGCGTTGTGCGACCAGAGCAGCCAGTGGGCGAAGCCATTGCCATCGCCCACCGCATTGCCGAGCGCGAATCCGGCTGGCTTGTTGATGCGCTTCAGTGCCTGGCAGAGGCGGAGGAAGCCTTGATGATCATCCGGGATACGGTCGAATCCCGCTTCCCGAACCGAGGAAGTGCGATAGACAATCGTGCCGGCACTACCGCCGAAGGGGATGCCGATCCAGTTGTCGCTGGCGTGCCGCCTTCCATATTTCTGTGCCAAGTAGGCCCAGCCGCCATAGCGTCGGCCGAGATAGTCCGCGACATCGGTCAGGTCGACCAGCTTGTCGCTATAGATATGCGGGTCATCGCCCCAGCCGATCACCACCTCTGGCCCCGAGCCGGTATTGGCCATCACTGCGGTCTGCGGCCGGATATCCTCCCAACCGACGAAATCAACGCGGACCGGGACATTATAGCGTTCACCAAAACGCGCGGTGTTCTCGCGGAAGATCACCTCGTCCGGCTCCACGAAACGCGCAGGTCGGACAACGCGGAGCGAGGCACCGCTCTCGAGCGGCCAGTGTGGTGGCGGGATATCGGTACGTGGGATGGCAGCGCCTGCGAGGCGCGGCAGTACGGTGGTGGCCAGCGTGCCGGCGCCGAGCGCAAGCGTGCTGCGGCGGGTATGTTGCTCCATTTCTTGTTCCTCCCCAGCTCATGTGGGCGGACCGTCTGGAACTTATCGACGGTTCACGGCGGAGAGGGTGAGCCGCTGCGCTTTGCGCGAGCTAGGAAATCCCGCCCAGGGAAGGGCAGAGGTCGGTTCAATCTACTGTGTAACGTGTGTGGATCGGCGGGGGACTGCACGGTGGCACGTTGAGCCGAGACTGAAGCGCCTCCAAGGCCCACCAGCAGTTTCAGAACGGTAGCCATCGCCACCAACATCCTGAACCGGATACTGGGCCTCGGACGGCCAGAGTACATCCGGATCGCATGATCCCAAACGCGGGCAGAGATCAGTGCGCCCGATCCGTCGCCCCATGCAACACGCTGGGCTGACAGCTATCCACCGATCCGGCCGTTTGAGGAGGGACGCACCCCCATCCGGCTAGGACCAGCTTGGAGGCCGCGCCGCCGCGCGTTGCCAAGCGGCAGCATTGACACGCCGGCGCCGCGCGGCCTGCAATGCCGGAGCAAGGGGATAGCGGCATGGATAGCACCGCCACCGCCCGGACCGGCAGCAATTCCGGCGCTGCCTCCGCCGCACTGTATCAGCGCGCCTGTCAGGTTATGCCGGGCGGCGCCACGCGCGTGACCATATGGTGGCCGCCACATCCGCCCTATGCTGTCTCCGGCAAGGGCTGCCGCATTACGGATGCCGACGGGCGCGTCTTCCTGGATTTCGCCAACAACTTCTTCTCGCTGATCCATGGCCATGCACACCCCGAGATCGTGGCGGCGGTGCAGGCCCAGGCTGCGCACGGCATGGCCTTTGGCCTACCCACCGCGCTGGACGTGGAATTAGCCGAGGCGATCTGTAACCGCGGCGTTCCCGGCCTCTCGCAGATCCGCTTCTGCAACAGCGGCTCGGAGGCGGTGATGTTCGCTATAAAGGCGGCGCGCGCCGCCACCGGCCGCCACAAGGTGGCTAAGATGGAAGGCGGCTATCACGGTGCCTATGACCATGTGGAGGTGAGCTACGACAGCGGCCCCACGACTTGGGGCGATCCCGCGGCGCCGGCCCGCAACGCCTACACCCGCGGCACGCCGCCCGGCGTGCTGGCCGATACCGTGGTGCTGCCATTCAACCAGCTGGACGCGACGCTGACCCTACTCGAGGCGAATGCATCCGACCTTGCCGCGGTGGTGCTAGACCCCTTGCCCTCCCGCGTTGGGCTGGTGCCGGGCACGCCGGACTACCTGCAGGGCGTGCAGACGGCCTGCCGGCGGCTCGGTATTCTGCTGATTGTAGACGAGATCATCTGCTTCCGCCTGCACCCTAAGGGCGCGCAGACGCTGTTCGGCCTGCAGCCGGATTTCACCACGTTGGGCAAGATCGTCGGCGGTGGCCAGCCAGTGGGCGCGGTGGCCGGCACGCCGGAGGCAATAGCGGTGTTCGACGCCAGCTCGGGCCGCCCGGCGGTTCCGCATGGCGGCACCTTCTCGGCCAATCCCATCACGATGGCGGCCGGCCTCGCCTCCCTGCGGCTGTTGGACGCGGCTGCATATACGCACCTGGATGCGTTGGGGGAGGCGCTACGGGCGCGGGTGCGCGCCGCCATCGCGGCGGCCGGCGTGCTGGCCCAGGTCACTGGCATGGGGTCGCTGTTCCGGCTGCACCTGCATGACCGGCCTATCCGCACCTACCGCGACGCCTACCCGACCCGGGATGAGGCGGCGCGGCAATCAGCCCTGTTCGGCTTCCTGCTGGCGCATGGCATCCTGACGACGCCCAATGTCTCCGGCGCGGTCTCCACCCCGATGACAGAGGCGGAGGTGGAGGAGTTCGGCGCGGTGCTGGAAGCCGGGCTGAGGGCCGTGGCCTAGGCAGGCGCGGTGAGCTCGATCCAGCTCGGCGGTGTCTCCAAGCGCTACGGACCGGTGGCGGCGTTGGAGGACGTCTCGCTCGACGTCGCCCAGGGCGAGTTCGTCACCATCCTGGGGCCGAGCGGCTCCGGCAAGACCACCATGCTGACGGTCATCGCCGGCCTCAGCCAACCCACTGCAGGACGCATCCTGATTGGCGGCCGCGACGTCACCGCCTTGCCGGCGGCGAAGCGCAACATTGGCCTGGTCTTCCAGAACTACGCTCTGTTCCCGCACATGACGGTCTTCGACAACATCGCCTTCCCGCTCTCGGTTCGCGGTGTGAGCGCGGCTGAGACGCGGCGGCGGGTGATGAAGGCGCTGGCGCGCGTCCGGCTGGAGGGGTTCGAACGGCGCAAACCTATTCAGCTCTCGGGTGGGCAGCAGCAGCGCGTAGCGCTGGCCCGCGCCATCGTTTTCAGCCCGGACATCCTGCTGCTGGATGAGCCGCTCGGCGCGCTGGACCGCAAGCTGCGGGAGGAGGTGCAGATCGAGCTGCGGCGCCTCCAGCGCGACCTCGGCATTACCACCGTCCTGGTCACCCATGACCAAGAGGAAGCACTGTCGCTCTCTGACCGCATCGTGGTGCTGGACTTTGGGCGGGTGCAGCAGATCGCAGCGCCTCAGGAGGCCTACCGGCAGCCCAGCAACCGCTTCGTCGCGAATTTCCTTGGCACAGCCAATGTCTTCGAGGGCGAGGTGGCGGCGGAGGGCGGTGCACTGCTGCTCGACACTGGCACGCGTATCCCATGCGACACGGCAAGGTGCCGCCCGGGCAGCCGCGCCACCGCTATCATCCGCCCCGAACGCCTGCGGGTTGGACGCCCGGATGAGGCGGCGAACGGACTGCCTGCGCAGGTCGGTGAGGTGATCTATCTTGGCCAATCCGTTCGCTACCACCTGGAGACGCCGGCCGGGCCGCTGGTCGCCGTGGCGGTGGACCGGCACGGCGGCTTTCACGCCGGCGATGCGGTCGGGCTGAACTGGGATCCCGGCGATGCCTGGATCATCCCAGGCTGAGCGCCCCGTCCGTTGCGCCTCGCTAGCTTCCGTGCGGAAATGTCAGGCAATCGTTCCCCAGGCAGGAGAGATTGGCGATGATCACCAAGCGGACTCTTCTCCAGGGTGGGGCGCTCGTCGCCATGCCCGCGATCGTGCAAGCGCAGGGCTCGGTGCGAGAGATCCGAATGATCGAGGCCGGAGGCCTCTCCGGCGATTCCATTGAGGCGGGCTATATCCGGCCCTTCACCGCGCGCACCGGCATCCGTGTCGTGCGGGAGAATCCGAACCCGCTGGGCAAGTTACGGGCAATGGTCGAGTCGCGCAGCATCACTGCGGTCCTGTTCGAGCTGGGCAGCCTTTCCACCGCCATCGCCCAGGCAGCGGGGATGATCGAACCACTGGACTGGGCGGCGATCAACCCCGATCCGATGTTCGAGGAAGCGCGACTGCCGCACGCCTTTGGCTACCAGTACTACTCGACGCTTATCGCCTGGCGCGCCGGCGCCAAGCCGCTGCGGAGCTGGGCGGATTTCTGGAACACCCGGGAATTTCCGGGAAAGCGCACGCTGCCGGAAAATTTCACCCTCTCCCTACCCATGGCGCTGCTGGCTGACGGCGTGGCACCGGACAAGCTGTACCCGCTCGACCTCAACCGCGCCTTCCGCAGCCTGGACAAGGTGAAGGGCAGCGTCTCTGTCTGGTGGGGGGCCGGCGCGCAGCCACCGCAACTGCTGAAGGACAACGAGGTGCAGTACGCCGCCTCCTATTCCGGCCGCGTCGCCGGGCAGGCAGGGATCGAGCTGACCTACGCCCAGGGGCTGCTGGACCTGTCCTATTTCGTGGTTCCCAAAGGCGCCAACCCGGCCGAAAAGGCGGCTGCCATGGCCCTGCTGCACGAGATGTCAGTGGCTGCGAACCAGGCGAAAGCAGCCGAGGTGATCTCCTACACCGGTGCCAGCCCGCAGCTGGATGCCCTATTGCCGCAGGCGCGGCTGCGGGAATTCCCGACAACGCGCGAGAACAAGGAGTTGCAGGTCCTGGGCAACCCGGCCTGGTGGGCGCAGAACCGCGACGCAGCGGAACGACGCTGGCAGGAGTTCAAGCTGGGACTTTGAAGCGGTGGCCACTGCCACCCGCCGGATGACTGCGGAGCTGGGATATGTGCTGCCGCTGCTGGTGCTGATGCTGGCCGCCTTCGTGCTGCCCATCGCCCTGATGCTGGCGCGCAGCGTGCTGCAGCCCGAACCGACGCTGGAACACTACCAGGCACTGCTGGAAACTGCGGTCTATCTCCGCGTCCTCGGCCGCACCTTCCGCATCGCGCTGGTCACCACCATCGCCTGCGCGCTGCTGGGCTACCCGCTGGCCTACTGGCTGCGCGGGCTGTCGCCACAGAGGCAGGTGGTGGCGGTGGCGCTGGTGGTGCTGCCCTTCTGGATCAGCATCCTGGTGCGGACCTATGCCTGGATCGTGGTGCTTGGCAACGCTGGGCTGGTGAACCGGCTGCTGCTCGACCTCGGTCTGGTCGCCACGCCGGTGGCCTTCCTCTACAACGAGACGGGCGTGATCATCGGCACCACCAATGTCCTGCTGCCCTTCCTGGTGCTGCCATTGTTTGCCGCCATGCTGCGCATCGACCCACGACTGCTGCAGGCCGCCGAATCCCTTGGTGCCTCCCGGCTCACCGTGTTCCGGCGCGTCTTCTTCCCGCTCAGCCTGCCAGCACTGACGGCCGGGTCCATCCTGGTCTTCATTCTGACCTTCGGCTTCTACATCACCCCAGCTATCCTGGGTGGCGGGCGGGTGCCGATGGTCGCGAATGCGCTGGACCTGCTAATTAACCAGTTTGCGCGGTGGGAAGCGGCGGCGGCGCTCTCCACCATCCTACTGGTGATCACGCTCGCCTGCTTCGCGCTGTCCCGCTGGGTCGGCGCCCGGGGCGCGACGTCGTGATGACGGCGTCGCGCGGCGGCTTGTTGCTGGCGTTGCACGGCGTGTTGGTGCTGGTCTTCCTCTGCCTGCCCATCGCGGTCGTCATCCCGATGTCCTTCTCCAGCGCCAGTTCGCTAGAGTTTCCCCCGCCCGGCCTCTCGCTCAGGTGGTACGAAAGCTTCTTCGGTGATGCCCGCTGGGTCGAGGCACTGGCCAACTCTGCCCTGGTTGCCCTCGCTTCCTCTACCATCGCGCTGCTGCTGGGCGGCACCGCGGCCTATGGGCTGGTGCGCGGAACTTTCCGCGGCCGGGCTCTGATCGAGGGGAGCTTCATCGCCCCCCTGGTGGTGCCCAGCGTGATCGTCGCCGTCGCGCTCTACATCGCCTTCGCCCGGGTCGGGCTGCTGGGGACCATGGCCGGGCTGATCCTGGGGCACACAGTGCTGGGCGTGCCCTATGTGGTGCTGGTGATGTCGGTGGCGATCCGCTCCTTCGACCCGAGGATCGAGCAGGTGGCGCGGAGCCTCGGCGCCTCTACCGCCACTATGTTCCGCCGGGTGCTGCTACCTAATCTGCTGCCCAGTGTCTTCGCTGCCTGGATCTTCGCCTTCATCACCAGCTTCGACGAGGTGATCATCACCCTTTTCATCGCCGGCCGGCACGACACCGTGCCGAAGCGGATGTTCAATGAACTGGTGTTGCAGGTGAACCCTACTATCACCGCGATCGCCACGCTGTTGATCGCGGTCAGCGCCGTGGCGATTTTGCTGATTTTATGGCTCCTGAGGAGAGGAGGTGTTCGAATGCAACTGCTTGGCTGATGGCCTTTAGGGCCTCGGCCGCCGCCCTGGTCAGCCATACGCTGTCTGCGGGCGCCCTGGTAAGCTCGAGCGAAATCTTGAGCAGAACGCAGCACGGCCGGCGCGTGCTCGGCTGACATAGGTACGGGTGTTTACTGCCCGGTCTCGGTTATGCTGACGGAGAACGGCTTGGGTCACTGTCGTATGCGCCGACCCATGCAACACGGTGATGCTCTGGCTCAGCGAGGGTGGCCGCTTGGTCGGATTACGATCACACACTCAGCAGCCTCGGCCTCGTCCTCATCGCCTCTCACCACCTCTCACCATGTGTCGATGTGCGGTCGCGTCTTGCCATCACGCGGCTTGGAAGTGCCAACCATGCGCAGCCCGCGCATGATCCAGCGCCGGGTCTCGGCCGGATCGATCACGTCGTCCACCTCCAGGACCGAGGCCATGTTGGTCGCCTTGCCGCGCACGTAGAGCGCATCGAGGTGGTGGCGGAACAGCGCCTCGCGCTCGACCGGGTCGGCAACGGCCTCCAACTCCTTGCGGTAGCCGAGGCGCACCGCGCCTTCCAGCCCCATGCCGCCGAACTCGCCGGTCGGCCAGGAGACGTTGAAGATCGGTGCGTGGAAGCACCCGGCTGCCATGGCCTGAGCGCCGAGGCCATATCCCTTGCGCAGCACGACGGAGAAGAAGGGCACGGTGATGTTGGTGCCGCCGACGAACATGCGGCAGACGCGCCGCACCTGCGCCGTCTTCTCCGCCTCCGGCCCCACCATGAAACCCGGCGTGTCGATCAGCGACAGCACGGGCAGGTTATGCGCGTCACACATCTGCAGGAAGCGTGCCGCCTTGTCCGCGGCATCGGCATCGATGGCGCCCCCGAGATGCACGGGATTATTGGCGATGAGGCCTACCGGTCGGCCCTCAATGCGGATCAGCGCCGTGACCATGCCGAGGCCGAAGCTCGCCCTGAGCTCCAGCACCGAGCCGGCATCGGCAAGCGTCCGGATCACCTTGCGGATGTCGTAGACCCGCAGCCGGTTCTCTGGGATCAGCCGGCGCAGCTCCCGTTGATCGGCGCAGGACCACTCGGCGAGCGGACCCTGGAAATAGGAAAGGTATTGCTTCGCCGCGGCGACCGCCTCCGCCTCGTTCCACACTAGAATGTCGATCACACCGTTCGGCGCCTGCACCTCGACCGGGCCAACCTCTTCGGTGCGGTAAACGCCCAGGCCCCCACCCTCGATCATCGCCGGGCCTCCCATGCCGATGCAGGCGGTCTCGTCGGCGATGATGACGTCACAGCAGCCGAGCAGCGCGGCATTGCCGGCGAAGCAGCGGCCATGAACCACGCCCACCAGCGGCACCAGGCCTGAGAGCACAGCGAAGGCATGGAAGGTCGGAATGTCGAGCGAGGCGGAGGTGGTGTGCGCCTTGTCGGTCTCGCCCGGCCGGCCACCACCACCCTCGGCGAAGAGCACCAGCGGCCGCTGCAACTCGGCCGTCAGCTTGAAGATCCGGTCCTGCTTCTTGTGCCCCATCGTGCCCTGGGTGCCGGCGAGGACTGTATAGTCATAGGCCCCGACGACGGTGGAGGCCCGCTCCTCGCCGAATTGCGCCGCATTCACCGTGCCGAAGCCGGCGATGACGCCATCGGCCGGGCTGATGCGGACCAGCTCCTCCATGCTGCGACGGCTGCGCTGGCCGGCCACCGCCAGGGCGCCGTATTCGACGAAGCTGCCCGGATCGAGCAGGTCCTCGACATTCTCCCGGCCCGTGCGACCACCCTGGGCGTGGCGCTTCGCTACCGCTTCGGGCCGCGCAGCGTCCACCGTGCAGGCCTTCTGCGCCAGGGCATCGGCCAGGTCGGGGCGGATATGGTCCGGGTTCCAGGCCTCCTCGGCGGCGGCATCGGCGCCATCAACCTCGCGGGGCTCGATGAAGAGCACGGGCTGGTCGGCGGCCAGCACCTCGCCCCGCGTCGCCGCGACCATGCGGACCATGCCGCCGACCGGCGCCGGGATGGTGGTCTGCATCTTCATCGCCTCGAGCACCGCCACGGTCTGGCCGGGGCGGACGAGGTCGCCCTCCACCACCTGCAGTTCGACCACCAGCCCCTGCATCGGCGCGGCGACGGCCCGCGTGCCGGGCGGGCCTTCCGTCTGCTGCGCCGCGGCCCTCGCATCCGGCGCGGAGGCGAAGAAGGCATCGGGCGCCGTATGTGCCGTAGCGGCCTCCACCAGCGCCGGCGCGGCCCTATCGAGGAAGCGCGTGGTCAGCCGGTCCGCCGCGACGTCGGGATGGTCGAGCAGTACGGCGAGGAAGGACAGGTTGGTCGTCACGCCCTCGATGCGGAACTCGCCGAGCGCGCGGCGGGCACGAGCCAGCGCCTCCGTCCAGCCGCCGGCCGGGGCGTGGACGATCAGCTTGGCCAGCAGGGAGTCGAAGCTCGGGCTGGTGCGATAGCCGGCATAGCCGAAGCCGTCCACGCGCACGCCTGGGCCGGAGGGCGGCTCATAGGCGGTGATGGTGCCGCCGGCCGGCAGCGCGCTGCCATCGGGCTGCATCCGCTCCATGTTCACGCGGAGTTGGATGGCGCAGCCGCGCGGAACGGGCTGCGCCGGGATGCCGGCTTGCTCCAGCGTCGCGCCGGCGGCGAGGCGGAGCTGCGCCTGCACCAGGTCGAGGCCGAAGACCGCCTCGGTCACCGTATGCTCGACCTGCAGGCGGGGATTGGCCTCGATAAAGAGGAAGCGCTCGCCGTCGCGGGCATCGAGGAGGAATTCGAAGGTGCCGAGGCCGCAGTAGCGGACGCGCTCTGCGAGGCGCAGGGCGGCGGCCAGGATACGCTCCCGCACCGGGGCCGTCAGCGAAGGGCTCGGCGCGACCTCCAGAAGCTTTTGGTGGCTGCGCTGGATGGTGCATTCGCGTTCGCCGACATGGGCGACCCGGCCACTACCATCGCCGGCCACCTGCACCTCGATGTGTCGGGCCTCCCGGACCAGCTCCTCCAGGTAGAGGTCGGCACGGCCGAAGGCGGTCTGCGCCTCGGCGGCGCAGCGCGCCCAGGCCTCCGAGAGCTCGTCGGACGTCGTCGCCACGCGGATGCCGCGGCCGCCGCCGCCCGCCGCGGCCTTCACCATTACCGCGCCATGGCGCGCGAGGAAGTCCTGCGCCTGCTCTGGCGTCACCGTGTCCGTGCCGGCGGGCACCGGCACGCCGCAGTCACACGCGAGTGCCCGCGCCGCCGTCTTGTCGCCGAACAGGGCCAGCACCTCCGCCGAGGGTCCGATGAAGGTGAGCCCTGCTTCGGTGCAGGCGCGGGCGAAATCCGGGTTCTCGCTGAGGAAGCCGTAGCCGGGATGGATGGCGTCGCAGCCGGCCTCCCGCGCCACGGCAACCAGCTGCGCGATGTCGAGATAGGCCGTGGGGCCCGCGCCCCGCAGCGCCCGCGCCTCATCGGCCCGGCGGACATGCAGGGCGCGCGCATCGTCCTCGGAGAAGACCGCGACGGTGGCGATGCCGAGCTCAGCCGCGGCACGGGCGATGCGGATGGCAATCTCGCCGCGATTGGCGATCAACAGACGATGCAGGGTCATGCGGGGATCCGGTCGGGTTCGGCGGGCTGCGGCGCCAGCAGGTGGCAGGCGGCGTGGTGCCCCTCGCCGCCCGGCGCCAGATAGGCGGGCGGGCGCGGCTCGGCGCGGCAGACCGGCATGGCGTAGGGGCAGCGCGGATGGAAGCGGCACCCCGCGGGCGGGTCGAGTGCGCTCGCCGGCTCCCCAAGCGCGGGCACCTCCGGCAGCGGATGGTCCGGGTCCGGCCGCGGCACGGCGGCAAGCAGCGCCTGGGTATACGGATGCCCCGGCGCGGCGAAGACATGCTCGGTCGGCCCGGCCTCCGCCACGCCGCCGAGATAGACCACGGCAACCCCCGTGCTGACATGCTCGACCAGCGCCAGATCGTGGGCGATCAGCAGGTAGGTCAGGCCGAAATCGCGCTGGATATCGAGCAGTAGGTTGAGCACCTGCGCGCGGATCGAGACGTCGAGCGCCGAGACCGGCTCATCTAGCACCAGCAGCCGGGGCCGTAGCGCCAGGGCGCGGGCGATGGCGATGCGCTGGCGCTGGCCCCCGCTGAACTCGTGCGGGTAGAGCCGGGCGGCCGAGGGCGGCAGGCCCACCACCTCCAGCACCTCCTCCACCCGCCGGTGCAGCTCGGCCCGGGCGCTCATGTGCCAGGATCGGCTCGGCGATGATGCCGCCGACGCGGAGCCGCGGGTTGAGCGAGGCATAGGGGTCCTGGAACACCGCCTGGACCTGGCGGCGGTAGCGCTTCAGCCCGGCGCCGCGCAGCGCGGTGACGTCCTGCCCCTCGAAGGCGATGCGGCCGGCGGTTGGGCGTTCCAGCAGCAGCACGAGCTTGGCGAGGGTCGTCTTGCCGCAGCCGCTCTCGCCGACCAGGGCCAGGGTCTCGCCCGCGGGCAGTTCGATCGAGACATCCTCCACCGCCCGGACGATGCCGCGGCGGCCAAGGTCGTAGTGCTTGCTGACATGGTCGAGCAGGAGCATTGGTCAGCCCTTCGCCGCAAGCCAGCAGGCGGCGCTGTGCCCGGCGCCGACCGGCAGGTCCGGCGGATACTCCGCGCATTTCGGCATGCGGTGCGGGCAGCGGGGCGCGAAGCGGCAGCCGGCGGGCGGGTCGATCAGACTGGGCGGTTGGCCGGGGATGGCGGTGAGGCGCCCGCCGCGCGGCCCGCCAAGGCGCGGTACGGCCGAGAGCAGCGCCTGGGTATAGGGATGGGCCGGGCGGCGATAGACCTCCCGCACCGACCCCTGCTCAACGATGCGGCCGGCATACATCACCGCGATCCGGGCGCAGAGGCTAGCGGCGACGCCGAGATCGTGCGTGATCAGGATGATCCCCGCGCCGCTCTCCTGCTGGATGCGGCGCAGCAGGGCGATGATCTGGGCCTGGATGGTCACGTCCAGCGCCGTGGTCGGCTCGTCCGCCAGCAGCAGACGCGGGGTGCAGGCGATGGCCATGGCGGTGACGATGCGCTGGCGCTGCCCGCCGGAGAACTGGTGCGGATAGTCGCGCAGCCGCTTCTCCGGCGAGGGCAGGCGGACGCGCCGCAGCACCTCCGCCACCTTGCCGCGCAGGCTGGCGCGGCCCTCCGCCATCCCATGGTAGCGGAAGGGCGCGCCAACCTGGTCGCCGATGCTGAAGACCGGGTTCAGCGAGGTCATCGGGTCCTGCGCGATCATGGAGATGCGCTTGCCGCGGATCTCGCGCGCCATCTCGGCCTCGGGGAGCGTGGTCAGCTCCCGCCCGTCCAGCCGGATGTTGCCGGAGAGCACGCCCCCCGAACCCTTCGGCAGCAGACGCAGCAGCGAAAGACTGGTCATGGTTTTGCCGGAGCCGGATTCGCCGACCAGGCCGAGCGCCTCGCCTTCCTGCATGCGCAGGCTGACGCCATCCACCGCGCGCACCACGCCGCGGCCAAGATGGAGGTGGGTGTGGAAGTCGGTGACCTCCAGCAAAGGCTCGCTCATAGCTGCTGCATCCGTGGGTCGAGCCGGTCGCGCAGCCAGTCCCCGAACAGGTTGGCCGCGAGGCAGGTGAGCATGATGGCAAGACCCGGCATGGTGATGGTCCACCAGGCATTGGTGATGTACTGCCGCGCATCCGACAGCATCAGACCCCAGGAAACGTCCGGCTGCTGGATGCCGAGGCCGAGGAAGGAGAGCGAGGCCTCGAAGATGATCACCTGCCCAACCTGCAGCGTCGCCAGCACCAGCAGCGTGTTCATGACGTTGGGCAGCAGGTGGCGGCGGAAGATGACGGGCGTGGACACGCCGGCGGTGCGGGCGAAGGCGACATAGTCCCGCGTCTTCAGCGACAGCACCTCGCCCCGGATGATACGCGCGTACCAGGACCAATAGGTCAGCACGATGACGATGATGACCGTATCCAGCCCCGGTTCCAGCGCCGCCGCCAGGATCAGCGCGAGCGCGATGGCGGGGATGGAGTTCTGGATCTCCACCACCCGCATGATGACGGCATCGGCCCAGCCGCCGGCATAGCCCGCCAGCATGCCGGTCAGTGCGCCGATCGCCCCGGAGAGCAGAATGGCATAGAGCGCGACCACCAGCGTGACATGCGCCCCGGCGATGATGCGCCCCAGGATGTCGCGGCCGAGATTGTCGGTGCCGAGCGGATGCACCAAATCGCCGCCCGCTGCCCAGGCCGGGGGCTGGAAGGCGCCGCCGAGGTCGATCTCGTTCGGGTCCCAAGGCGACACCGCCTCCCCCAGCAGGGCGGCCAGCAGCACGGCGCCGAGAATGAGCAGGGAGACCCAAGGTAGGCCCCCGAGGCGGCGCCGGATACGCGGCCGGGGCAGCGGCAGCGGCGCGGGAAGAGCACTATCGCTCATGCCGGATCCTCGGATCGACCAGGCCGTAGGAAAGATCGACCAGCAGCGTCGAGAGCACAAAGAGGATGGAGCTAAGCAGCACGCCCGCCTGCACCACCGGGAAGTCGCGGGAGAAGACCGCCTCCACCACCGTGCGGCCGACGCCGGGCCAGGCGAAGATCACCTCCACGATGAAGGCGCCGCCGAGCATGGCGGCGAAATAGACGCCGAGCATGGTCAGCAGCGGCACGGCCGCATTGCGGAAGGCATATTTCCAGATGATCAGCCGCTCCGGCGTGCCGAGCGCGCGGGAGAGGCGGATATGGTCAGCGTGTTGCATGGGTCGGCGGGTCGGGCGCACTGAGCCCTACCCGTGTTGCGGGTCACGCGATGCGGACGTACTCCGGCCGTCCGAGATCCAACATCCGGTTCAGGACATTGGTGGCGATAGC
>JAESGY010000475.1_pt1 | contig 15857 bp, 17 predicted proteins | sample 9269841 | NCBI WGS metagenome assembly JAESGY01 (sample SAMN17022865, study PRJNA683097) | algae metagenome | isolation source: Spirirestis rafaelensis WJT71-NPBG6 and co-occurring heterotrophs from... | place: USA: Pinto Wells, Joshua Tree National Park, Colorado Desert, CA | collected 2006-08-15
GCTCGACACCTACGATGCCATCGTCGATGCCCTCTGCCGCGCCTGGAATGCGCTCACCGCCGAGCGCATCCGCAGCCTCACCAGCTATCCCTACCTCGAACAGGTCAAGGTTTAGGCGGGTCGGTATCAGATGCCGTCCGCACGCGATCGGCTTCCAGCCGGCTGAGCGAAGCCCGGCTCCGGTCGCCGCGCGGGCAGGCCGGCACGGGGGATGCCCTGGCCGGCACGGGGACAGCAGCTTCACCGATGTCCTGCCCGCAAGACCCAGCAGCAGCGCCCTGCCGAAAGGGGCGGATCTTCCACCGGTCCGCAGGACGGCGCACCGAGGTGTTCCCGGCCCCCCCTGGCGTACAGCTGCCACGCCCCCGGCGCACCGCGCCCGGCGGCGTCCGCGGCCGTGCCCGGGTGGCGGCGTCCATAGCTTCCATCGCCCGGTTCAGCCGGGCCCGCCCACTCGCCGGAGGCCATGACGCGGCAGCGAAGGTTGCGCATCAGCCGCGCGATGCCGCAAGGCAGGTCACCGGTCGAGATGCCGGCGGGCGGTCGCGCTCGACCGGCAGGCATTGCGGGGAGCGCGACCCGCCATGCTCTCATCCCGGTCCGTAAGGGCGGCGGCCCCCCCTGCTTGCCCTGGCCGCCGGCCGGGACACGGCCATGCGCTGCGGCCCGTCCGGGCCATGCAGGATCAGGTGGCGCGGCTTACGGGCCGGCAGAGCGCCTGGCGCCGGATCGGGACCCTCGGCCAGCCTCCGGCATGGCACAAGGCCGGGCACCCCAGGGGGGGGGTCCAGATTGCCTCTACTGGAAAAGGCGCCGGCCGTGCTCGTAGGGGATGACCAGCTCGTCCTTGCCGACCAGGTTCAGCAGGGTCCGCGCCCGCTCATCCAGCTGGTCGCGGTCGATCCGGTCGCCACGCAGCCCGGCGACGCGCCGCTCCATGGCGTCACGCTCCGTCTCGGCCCGCGCCAGGGCGACCCTGGCGAGGGCGATGTCCGACAGCTTCCGCTCGCGCGCCTCCAGGCCGAAATCGCCATGCTGGGAATGCCAGGCGAAATAGCCACAGAGCGCCGCGAAGGCCACCGGCAGCATCGCGTCACGCACCCGGCGCTTAAGCGCGCGGACAAAGGACATCAGCGGCAAATCCCTGGCACAACCGGACGTAGAGAATCAGCGCCCGCGCCTTTTGGCAAGGAAGATCGTATGCGAAAGCGCGACCGGGCCCAACAGTCTTGCACCGGGGGCGCCGCCCCGTGACGCTGCGGCCACACCGAGGGCCCCCCTGCCACGCCGTGGCAGGGGTTTCTACCTGGTTCGCGCCGCCGCAATGGCGATGCGGGGCACCGGCGCCCCGCCCCGGGGTCAGCGCCGCAGGATGGTCCGGCCGGCGTAGCGCGCCGCCGGGCCGAGCTGCTGCTCGATCCGGATGAGCTGGTTGTACTTGGCCAGCCGGTCGGAGCGGCTGAGCGAGCCGGTCTTGATCTGCCCGCAATTGGTCGCCACGGCCAGGTCGGCGATGGTCGCGTCCTCGGTCTCGCCGGAGCGGTGGCTCATCACCGCCTTGTAGCCGGCGCAATGCGCCATCTCGACCGCCTCCAGCGTCTCGGTGAGCGTCCCGATCTGGTTGACCTTGACCAGGATGGCGTTGCCGGTGCCGGTCTCGATGCCCTGGCGCAGGCGCTCGGGGTTGGTCACGAACAGGTCGTCGCCGACGAGCTGGACCTTCTGGCCGAGCCGCTCGGTCAGCAGCTTCCAGCCGGCCCAGTCATCCTCGGACATGCCGTCCTCGATGGAGATGATCGGCCACTTGGCGCAGAGCGCTGCGAGATAATCCACCATCCCGCCGGCATCGAGCGTCTTGCCCTCGCCCTCCATGACGTAGTTGCCGTCCTTGAAGAACTCGGTCGAGGCGCAGTCGAGGGCGAACATGATGTCCTCCCCCACCCGGTGGCCGGCGGCCTCGCAGGCCTTGGCGATGAAGGACAGCGCCTCGTCCGCGCTGCCGATATTCGGGGCGAAGCCGCCCTCGTCGCCAACATTGGTGTTGTGGCCGGCATCGTGCAGCTGCTTCTTCAGCGCCGCGAAGACCTCCGCGCCGATCCGGGCGGCGTCCGCGCCGGTGCCGGCCGAGACCGGCATGATCATGAATTCCTGGATGTCGATCGGATTATCCGCATGCTTGCCGCCATTGATGATGTTCATCATCGGCATCGGCAGGGTGCGGGCGAAGACGCCGCCGACATAGCGGTAGAGCGGCTGGCCGAGATCCTCGGCCGCGGCCTTCGCAACCGCCAGCGAGACCGCCAGGATGGCATTGGCGCCGAGGCGCGCCTTGTTCGGCGTGCCGTCCAGGTCGAGCATGGTCTCGTCGATCCTGACCTGCTCGGTCGGGTCCATGCCGGAGAGGGCGTCGAAGATCTCGCCCTCGACATTGGCCACCGCCTTCAGCACGCCCTTGCCGCCATAGCGGGACTTGTCGCCGTCCCGCAACTCGACGGCCTCATGCGCGCCGGTGGAGGCGCCGGAGGGGACCATGGCGCGGCCGATCGCGCCGCTGTCCAGCACGACCTCGGCCTCCACGGTCGGGTTGCCGCGCGAATCGAGAACCTCGCGCGCGATGATGTCGACGATGGCGGACATGCGGGTCTCCGGGTCAGCAGGGTGGGCCGCGCATAAAACGGTCCGGCCGCGGGGGCAAGGCCCCGGCTCCGGACGGGCTATTCGGACCCGTCGCCACCGCCATCGGCAGCACCGGCCTCGGCCTCGCCGGGCAGGGATCCCGCATCGCCCGCGCCCGTCCCGCCGCCATCGGTGGCCGACACCGCCTGCACGGGATCGCCATTCCCGCCGGCGTCATCGTCAGGCTGCCGCAAGGCAGCCCCCGCCATGGCGGTGGCCGAGGCGAGGAAGGCCCAGAAAGGCTCGAAGGGCCAAAGGCCGAGCAGCGCGACCATGGCGATGCCGAGGAGGGTCAGCAGCCCTCCGGCCAGCAGGAGCCAGCCCAGGATCCGCCGCGCCCGGCGCCGGGTCATGCCATCCCCGGCCCGGAGCGGAGAGCGGCCGCACCGCCTCAGCCGCGCCGGGCAGCCTCGGCCAGCGCGCCCAGCCGGCTCACCGCCGCCTCGAAGGCTGCTACCTTCTCCTCCCCATCGGGCGCGCCGGCGGCTATTGCGGCATGCGCCGCCTGCAGCCGGTCGAGCAGCTCGACCAGCGCGGCGAAGCTGCCCTGGGCCGGATCCTCCTCGCGCAGCTCGGCCAGGCTGCGGAACATCGTGTAGCGCTCCCCCGGGCCAAGCCGGCGGTCGGCCGCGACCGCGGCCAGGAAGCGGGCGTGCGTGGCATCCAGCCCCTCCCGCCGCGCCTGCAGGGTGCCCCGCACCCCCTGCCCCGGCCGCACCCCGATCACCGCCCGCAGCAGGCCCGTAACGGCAGCGAGGTGCGGCGCGGCCTCCGCCACCATGGCCTGCACCGTCGCGCCGCGGGTGGCGGCGATCCGGTCCGGCAGGTCCGACAGCGCCGCGATGCCGGCGAGTCCGGCGGTGCGCGCCGGCTCCGGCAGCGGCGTGCCGCTGGCGGCCTGGACATCCCGCAGCCCGGCCGCCGCGGCCTCCGCCAGCAGGGCGCCCTCCGGGCCGGAGCGGGGCTCGATCCCCTCCCCGCCCGCCAGCTGCGCCAGGGCATCGCCATAGTCGCCAAGGGCGGTGAAGGCGGGCATCAGCACCTCGCCGGCCGCTTCCGCCGCCCCGGTGGCGGACGCGCCGAGGCGTGGCGGCCCGGCCCGGCGGCCGCCGGCGGCGAAGGTCATGGCGGCTTCCTCCCGCAGCGCACGCTTTTCGAAGGCCGCCATGCGGATGATGAGCGAATCGGCGCCCGGGTCGGCTGCCTCCAGCGCGGTGCCGAGGCGAAGGGCGAGCGGTGACGGTGGCGCACGGCCCGTACCGGCACAGCCGATGGCGAGCAGGGGCAGGAGGAATGCGCTGCGACGCAGGAACATGCGGGGGCGGCCTTCAAACGCGCCGGCAGTGACGCTGCCGCGCGCAGGAACGTCAAGCCAGGCCCCCATCAAACCCAGGCGGTTTCGCCCCCCGCCCCCCCATCAGGGGTCAGGCGCCCCCAGGACCCGGCCTGCGTTCAGCGAGCCCGCAAAAATCCTGACCTGCAGCCGACTTCGGCGGCTGAGGCCGCGACGGGTTCCCATCGACGTTGCTGCGCAACGTCGATGGGAACCCGGAATGCGGCCCGCGGCTCATGCCGCGGTGCCAAGACGCTGAAGGCGGCGCCGGCGCCTGAGGCCGCAGACCTGCGTCAGCCTGTCTGCGGGACAGTATCAGACCAGCCTTGCCTGCCGCACCGCCGCGCCGATGAAGCCGCGGAACAGCGGGTGCGGGTCGAAGGGCTTGCTCCGCAGTTCCGGATGGAACTGCACGCCGATGAACCAGGGATGGTCCGGGTACTCGACGATCTCGGGCAGCGCCCCGTCCGGCGACATGCCGGAGAAGCGGAGCCCCGCCTCCTCCAGCTGGTCCCGGTAGTTGACGTTCACCTCGTAGCGGTGGCGGTGCCGCTCGGTGATCTCCCGCGCGCCGCCATAGACCTGCTGCACCAGGGAGCCATCGGTCAGCCGCGCGACATAGGAGCCAAGCCGCATGGTACCGCCGAGGTCGCCCTGGGCGCTGCGGCGCTCCAGCGCATTGCCGCGCAGCCACTCGGTCATCAGGCCGACCACCGGGTGCTCGCAGGGGCCGAATTCGGTCGAGGAGGCGCCCTTGAGGCCGACCAGGCTGCGGGCCGCCTCGATCACCGCCATCTGCATGCCGAAGCAGATGCCGAAGAAGGGGATCTTGCGTTCCCGCGCGAAGCGCACCGCCTCCAGCTTGCCGGCGCTGCCGCGCTCGCCGAAGCCGCCGGGGACCAGGATGCCGCTCGCGCCCTCCAGCCGCGCCACGGCGGCCCCGTCGCGCTCGAAGACCTCGGAATCGACCCAGTCCAGCTTCACCCGCACATTATGGGCGATGCCGCCATGGGTCAGCGCCTCGGCCAGCGACTTATAGCTGTCCAGCAGGTTGATGTACTTGCCGACGACGGCGATGGTGACCTCGCCCTCCGGCGACTTCACCGCATGGACGATCTTCTCCCAGCGGCGCATGTCCGGCTCGCCATAGGCCGAGAGGCCGAAATGGCGCAGCACCTCCTGGTCCATGCCCTCGGCATGGTACTGTAGGGGGACGTCGTAGATGGTGCTGGCATCCAGCGCCGGGATCACGCTTTCCGGCCGCACGTTGCAGAACAGCGCGATCTTGCGCCGCTCGTTCTCCGGGATCGGCCGGTCGCAGCGGCAGAGCAGGACCTGCGGCTGGATGCCGAGGCCCAGCAATTCCTTCACGCTGTGCTGGGTCGGCTTGGTCTTCAGCTCGCCGGCCGAGGGGATGTAGGGCACCAGCGTGAGATGGACGAAGAGGCTGCGCTGCGGCCCCATCTCATTCGCGAGCTGCCGGATGGCTTCCAGGAAGGGCAGCGACTCGATGTCGCCGACCGTGCCGCCGATCTCGACCAGGACGAAGTCGTAGCCATCGGTCTCGGCCTGGACGACTTCCTTGATCTTGTCGGTGATGTGGGGAATGACCTGGACGGTGCCGCCCAGATAGTCGCCGCGGCGCTCGGCCGCGATGACGTCGGAGTAGATCCGCCCCGTCGTCCAGTTGTCGGCCTTCGAGGCATGCACGCCGGTGAAGCGCTCATAATGCCCGAGATCGAGATCGGCCTCCGCCCCGTCATCGGTGACGAAGACCTCGCCGTGCTGATACGGGCTCATCGTGCCCGGATCGACGTTGAGATAGGGATCCAGCTTCCGGAGCCGGACCTTGTAGCCGCGTGCCTGCAGCAGCGCGCCAAGCGACGCCGCTGCGATGCCCTTACCGAGGGAGGAGACCACGCCGCCGGTGATGAATACGAACCGCGCCATGGGCGCCCTCCATAACCTGTGGTGCGGCGCGCCGCTACCCGCGAGTTGATGTGCCGCCATGCGTAAAGGGGGGTTCTGCCCCCCTTGAACCCCCCGCCGGGGACGGAACCAGTCCACGGCCCCCGGTGTGGGTGCGAACGACGGGGCGGGGACCCCGCTGGGGTCCGTGCCTCGTCGTTGACTCGCGGGTTCCAAGGGCCCTTCGGCCCTTGGCAGGGGTGCAGGGGGACGGCGTCCCCCTGCTGCGCGTCAGTTGGTGGGGACGCTCGGCGCGGGCGCCGGCGCGGTCGGCGCTGGGGCCACGGGCGGTGCTTCCAGGATCGAGCGCGGCGCGGTGGTGCCGCGGCCCAGCAGCGCCAGCGCCAGGGAGAGCGCGAAGAAGGCGGTGCCCAGGACGGCGGTGGTGCGGGTCAGCAGGTTGGCCGTGCCGCGGCCGGTCATGAACCCGCCCATGCCCTGGGAGGAGCCGATGCCGAGCCCCCCGCCCTCACTGCGCTGGAGCAGCACCACCCCAATCAGGGCGAGCGTCACGAATAGATGAATGATCAGGAGGACGGTGGCCATGGGGCTGCTTTGGGGTCCGGTACGGCGTGACCGCGCCTTCTAGCGGCTGGCAGCGCCGGACGCCAGTTTCCGCGGCGCGGGGGCAGCGGCGGCGGCGCGGGTGGCCTCGGCCAGGTCGTGGCTGGCCAGGTTCTTGGCCTTCGCCTCCACCTCCAGGTCGGTCCAGGCCAGGTGGGCCACGGCCCAATCATTGATGGCGCGGTTCCACAGGCGGTCGGAATGCTTGCGCATCTCCCGCGCCGGGAGGCCGGCCGCGAGCAGCGCCTGGAAGTCCGGCAGGGTATCGGGGTCGAGGCCGCCGGGCAGCAGGTCCTCCCGCGGGGCGGAGAGGTGGCCCATGGGGCGGGTGCCGCGCCAGCTCGCGCGGACCAGGGCGATGCGGGGGTCGTCGGGGGCGATGTGCTCGCCCCGGGTGAAGCACCAGTGGTGGTGCAGGTCGAGGGTGATGGGCAGAGTCTCGGCCAGGGGCAGGAGGTCGTCGAGGCCATAGGCGGCCTCGTCATTCTCCACCGTCAGCAGGGCGCGGGTGTCGGCGGCCAGCAGGGCGAAGCCGCGGCGGAAGCCCTCGATGCCCGGGGCGCGGGCGCCGCCATGGATGTTGATATGCGCGCCCCCGGGATGCCAGCCGCCGGCGAGGCCGAGCCAGCGCATGACCTCCGTGTGGTAGTCGAGCTCGGCGACGCTGTTGGCGAGCGCGGCCGGGTTGTCGGTGGCAAGCAGGCAGTACTGGCCGGGATGCATGGAGAGGCGGAGGCCGGCGTCCCGGGCGCGGGCGCCGATGGCGGCGAGGCCCGACTCGATGAGATCGCGCAGCGCCGGTTCGTCATAGCGCGGGCGGGCGACGGGGTGGGTGTAGAGGGGCAGGACGCTGCTGATGATGCGGAGGCACCGTTCGAGCGGTGGGGCGCTGGCCGCTTCCTCCACCTGCGCGGCCAGGGCGGCGAGGTTGCCCTGGACGAGGCCGAGGAGCTTCTCCGTCGCCTGGGGCGCGGAGAGGCGGGAGAGCGCGGCGACGGTGGTGTCGCGGAGGTTCAGGGTGGTGGCCGGGCGGGGGTCGCCGGGCGGAGGGAGCCATTTGCAGCACCAGCCGATTCGCATGGGGGCGCGAACGCCGGGTGGTGGCGTTCGACCGTTTGCCACCCCTTCACAGCATGGTCACTTCATATTGGGCCACACCCGGTATTGCGGTTTCCCGATGCAAAAGCCTTAGGCATCCACCACCACATACTCATCCTCGACCTGCACCGGAAACGTCTCCGCCGTGTACGGCCCCTCCACCAGCGCCGCCCCGCTCTCCACATGCGCCGGGAATTGCCGCACCTGCACCCGCTTCGGGTCGAACCAGCTTTTCCCCGTGCGGATGTCGAATTCCCAGTAATGCCAGGGGCAGCGGATCATCTCGCCGCGGCGGGCGTAGTGGTACACGCCCGGCTCGGGGCTCTCGACATGGCCGCTCAGCAGCCCGGCGCAGAGGCTGCCGCCCTGGTGCGGGCAGCGGTCACTCAGCGCGAAGAACTCACCCGAGAGGTTGAAGACGACGATGCGCTTCCCCTCCGCCTCCACCAGCTTCCGCCCGCCCGGCGGAATCTCGGAGACGGCGCAGACGACCAGCTTGGGCACGGCAGACTCACAGGAAAAGGGTGGAGGGGTTCGGGAAGGAGGTTCCCCTCCTCCCCGATGCTGCATCAAAGCCCGAACAGCGCCTTCGCATTCCCCCCGTAGATCGCCGCCCGCCTCTCCGCCGGGATGGTCCCCGGCAGGGCCTGGCGCGGGTCGTCGAAATCCCAGTGCGGGTAGTCGGAGGCGAAGAGGATCCGGTCCCAGCCGATCCACTCGCAGATATCCACCAGATGCCCCCCGCGCTCCGGCTCCTCCATCGGCTGGGTGGAGACCCAGATATGCTGGCGGATCTGCTCGGACGGCAGGCGCGTCAGGTGCGGCACCTCGGATTTCAGCGTCTTCCAGTGGGTGTCCAGCCGCCAGCCGACGCTCGGCAGCCAAGCGAAGCCGCACTCGATCAGGATGACCTTCAGCGCCGGGAAGCGCTCGAACACGCCCTCCACCACCAGGGAGATCACCTGGTTCTGGCAGGAGGTGGCGTGCTCGCTCACCTCCTCGATATAGAAGCTCGGCCAGCCGCCATTGGTCATGGCCCAGCCGCTATAGCCGAAGGCGTGGAAGGCGACGGGCAGGCCGGCCTCCGCCGCCGCCTCGTAGATCGGCCAGTAGCGCGGATTGCCGCAGGGTTCGGCCGTACGGCTCATCATCAGGACCTGGCAGAAATTCGGGTCGCCGGCGCGCTTGCGGATCTCGGCCGCGGAGGCCTGCGGGTCCTCATAGGGCACCACGATGCTGCCGCGCAGGCGGGGTTCCTTGCGCAGCCAGTGCTCCAGCTGCCACTCATTCACCGCATGGGCCATGGCGGCGGAGAAGGCGCTGTTGCGGTCCCCCTGCCCGCTCGGCTGGAGGGGGTTCAGCACGCCGACATCCACGCCGTAATTGTCCAGCAGCTGGAAGCGCAGGAAGTCGAGGTCCGAGGCCGGGGTGCCGCCATTGGGCGGCCAGGCGTCGCGGCGGGAGGCGAGCGGCTGCGCCTTCGGGAAGGGCGGCTGGCCCCCCGTGAAGCCGTGCCGCTGGCGCATCCCCCAGCTCTGCAGGTGCTGCCACCAGCGCTCGGACAGGAAGGGCCTGAACTCGGTGATCGATTTCGGCCGCGGATGGATGTCCACATCGATCAGGCCGAGCGTCGCGGCCGGCGGCTTGCCAGGGACGGCAATGGGCTGGACGACGTTCATCATGCCAGGGCTCCTTCCCGGATCCGGTCATAGGTGGCGAGCGCGTTCTCGCGCATCAACTTCGGCAGCAACGCATCAGGGATGCCCGGGGGCACCGCCGCATCCCCCTCGAATTGCCAGTGCGGCCAGTCCGAGGCCCAGAGCAGCATCCTGTCGGAGCGTAGATGGTCCAGCACCCGCGGCACCGTCTCGGCCGGGGCGTCGAAGGGCTGCACGGTCAGGCGCACCTGCTCCCGGATGATCTCGGCCGGCAGGCGGTCCACCCAGGGGATCTCGAAGCGCACGCCCTTCCAGACCTTCTGCAGGCGCCAGAGGAAGGCGGGCAGCCAGGTCACCCCCGACTCCAGCAGGACGACCTTGAGGGCGGGGAATTTCACCAGCGCCCCTTCGGTCAGCAGGCTGGCGAGGCAGCTTTGAAAACCCTGCTGGTTGGCCGCGTATTCCTCCAGGTACCAGGAGGTCCAGCCGACCGAGGTCTGCGGGTGGCGGTAGGCGCTGCCGGCATGGATGCCGAGCGGCAGGCCGTGCCGCACGCAGGCCTCGTAGATCGGCCAGTACTGCCGCTTGCCCAGCGGGTTTTCCCCCAGCGCCAGCGCCAGCACCTGCACGAAGCGCCGGTCCGGCGCCAGCCGCTCGATCTCGGCGACCGCCGCCTCCACGCTCTGCATGGGCAGCACGATGGAGGCTCGGAGCCGGTCGTCGCGGTCCAGCCACTCGGCCCGCGTCCAGTCGTTCAACGCCCGGGTGAAGGCGACCGCCATGTCCTGATTCAGGACCAGCTGCACGCCGTAGAGCGGGTTGAGGATGGCGGTCTCAACTCCGAAGCGTTCCAGCACCTGGGTACGGAGTTGATCTACGCTCTCCGCCCCGCGGCCGTTCGGCCCGCGCCAGTCCGCCCGGATGGTCTTGGGCGAGCCCACCGGCCAGGACTGGCTGTCGAGCGTGGTGATCCCCCGCTCCACCACCTGATCCGCCCAGAAGGCGTCCATATAGGGGGTCAGCGCCTTCATCCCCGGCACCATCGGGTGGAGGTCGCAATCGATCGGGCGATACCCGCTGAACATGCCGTTTCCCGTCCCAGGCGGCCCTCGGGCGGGGCCTCCCGGCCATATCACCCCTATCCGGCCCCGGCCGCAAGCCATGGCTTGGTCGACCGACCATGAGGGGCGCGACGGAGGCTCCGGTGCCCCCTGCCCTTCGGTGCCGGAAGACAGACCGGCGCCGCCCCCTCGCGCGGGCTGCGCGCACCGGATCGGCGCCACCGGACGCCGCGGGCAGGCCGTGGATGCCCACCAGGCGCCGGGCGGGCACTCGCAGGAGCGCCGGGCGACAGGACGGGTGCGGTGCAGCGCGCCGGTCCCTCCTGCCGGGTGGCGAAGGCCAAGGGCGCGGACGGCATGGCCGAAGGGTCCTGCAGCACGCACCGCCGCCAGGGACATGCGGGGCACCGTGGATCGCGGCACTGTGCCGCCAAACGGGGGCCTCCGCCCCCATCCCCCCGCCAGAGGGCCGAGCCCCGCTGAACCCGGCCCAAGACTACCCGCCGACCTTTGGCGGCAGCGGGAACAGGCCGAGGAAACGCTCGGCCAGGGCGCGGTCGCCTTCGACGCGCAGCGCGCCCTCCGCCTCCAGCGCCGGGAGCGGCACGCCGCCATAGACCGCGGCGGCCATCACCGCCGGGCTGCCCGCGAAGATCACATCCGCCCCCGCGACCGGCCCCGCCTCCACCAGGATCTCCCCGCCATCGAGCCGCGCGACGAACTCCTCCTCGCCCAGCCGGAAGCCGAAGCGTGCCCGCAGCCCCTCCGCCCGCGGCGCGTCGAACATGGTGCGCAGCGACAGCAGGAAGGACACCGCGCTGATCGGCAGGCGCGGGTCATGCTGCGGCGACCGCGCCGCCCAGCGCCCCAGTGCCTGGAAGATCGGCTCGCTCTCCATCCCCCAGGGCGTCAGCGCATAGACCTGCACCTTCGCCGGCGGCGGCAGCACCCGGCGCTCCACCACCCCGATCGCCTCCAGCTCCTCCAGGCGCTGCGTCAGGATATTGGCGCTGATGCCGCACAGGCTGGCGCGCAGGTCCCCGAACCGGCGAGGCCCGAGCAGCAGCTCGCGCATCACCAGCAGCGCCCAGCGGTCGCCCACCAGGTCCAGCGCATGCGCTGCGCCGCAGGCGTCCTCGTAGCGGCGCGGTTGGCGGCGCGGTTGGGCCGCAATTTCGTGAGGCGTTTTTCCTAACATCGTGGTTGTTTTTCTTAACCAAATCGGTGAGCCTGTCAACCGCCACCAGGGAGAGGGACGCCCGATGCCGAAGCTGATCTTCGTGAACCTGCCCGTCGCGGACCTGCCCCGCTCCATGGCCTTCTACGAGGCCGTGGGCGCGCGCAATGAGCCCAGCTTCACCGACGAGACCGCGGCCTGCATGGTCTTCTCCGACACCATCCACACCATGCTGCTCACCCACGACAAATTCCGCCAGTTCACCCCGAAGCAGATCCCGGACGCGAAGCGGACCTGCCAGGTGCTGCTCTGCCTTTCCATGAACAGCGCGGCGGAGGTGGACGCCATCGTCGCGCGCGCGGCGGCCGCCGGCGGCACCGCCGATCCCGGCCCGAAGCAGGACCACGGCTTCATGTACGGCCGCAGCTTCGAGGACCCGGACGGCCATGTCTGGGAGGTGATGTGGATGGATGTGGCGGCGGCCAGGGCCGCCATGGCGGAGGGCTGAGGTGATGGCGACGCTCGCCCCCTGCATCTGGATCCCCGAGCGGGCCGAGGAGGCCGCGGTCTTCTACCTGTCCGCCTTCCGCGCCGCCGGCCAGCCGGCCGAGCGCCGCGGCGAAATGCGCATGGGCGCCGAGGGCTCGCTCATCGCCGTGGTGGTGGACCTCGCGGGGCAGGGGTGATCCTGTTCAACCCGCCCGGCGAGGAACGGCCGACCCCCGGCATCTCCCTCTTCCTCACCTGCCGCACGCAGGCGGAGGTGGACGCCCTCTGGGACCGCCTGCTCGAGGGCGGCGCGCCCATCTGCTGCGGCTGGCTGAAGGACCGCTACGGCGTCTCCTGGCAGGTCGTGCCCGGCCCGCTCGGCGACATGATGCAGTCGGCCGACGCCGCGCAGGCGGGGCGGTTGATGCAGGCGATCCAGGGCATGGTGAAGCTGGACCTGCCTGCCCTGCAGCGGGCCTTCGAAGGCTAGAGCCGGCCCGGCACCAGCGGGGCCGCGCGGCCCGGCCCTTCTACGGGAGACGAGATGATGCGCGTGATGGTTCTGGTGAAGGCGACGAAGGACAGCGAGGCGGGCACCCTGCCCTCGACCGAGCTGCTGGAGGCCATGGGCCGGTTCAACGAGGACCTCGCCAAGGCCGGCATCCTCCTCGCCGGCGAAGGGCTGAAGCCCTCCTCGCAGGGCAAGCGCGTGGCCTTCGACGGCACTGGCCGCACCGTCACCGACGGCCCCTTCCCCGCGACCGGCGAGCTGGTCGCCGGCTTCTGGCTCTGGGAGGTGAAGGACATGGCCGAAGCGGTCGAGTGGGTGAGGCGCTGCCCGAACCCGATGCCCGGCCCGAGCGAGGTGGAGATCCGGCCGCTCTTCGAGATGGCCGATTTCGGCGAGGCCATGACGCCGGAACTCGCCGCGCAGGAGGCCGGGCTTCGCCAGCAATCCCCCGGCGGCTGATCGCCCGGTCCCGCGACCCTGCCGCTGGTGGGCAGCGGATCCCCCCGGCTCCGAAGGCCAATCCGTTGCAGGATACCGGCTGACCGGCCAGCCCGGCCCTCCGGCATCGGCGCGCAGCATCCGCCCCGTCATGGCCGGGCTCCACCCGGCCAGCTCTCGTCCCGGCTGACGCCCGCGGTCTGGGGATGCGTCGGGCACTCCCGCGCATGACGCGACAGGCGCCTGCCGCTTGCCGGCGCGCCCCTACGCAGGCGGGAGGGCGATGCCAAGCCGGGCGAGCCGCGCCGCCGCGGCAGCATTCACCGCATGCTCCGGCATCCTGCCCTCCGCCAGCGCCGTCACCTGCCGGACCGTGTCGAAGGCCTGGTGCTCGATCGCCTGCGGGGTCAGGCCGCCGATATGCGGCGTCGCCACCACCTTCGGGTGCCTGGCGAGGTCCGGGCTCGGCATCTGGTCCGGCGCCCGGCCGACATCCATGGCGGCACCGCCGATCTGCCCGCTCTCCAGCGCCGCCAGCAGCGCCGCCTCCTCCACCAGGTTGCCGCGGGAGGGGTTGAGGAACAGCGCCCCCCGCTTCATGCGGGCGAAGGCGGCGGCATCCAGCAGGTTCTCCGTCTCCGCCGTCGCCACCGCCAGGCAGACGACCACGTCGCTCTCGGCCAGCAGCCGCTCCAGCGGGACATGGGCGAGGCGCGCATCCTCCGGCGCCGCATGGGGGTCCGCCACCAGCACCCGCATGCCCAGCGCAAGCCCGAGCGGCGCCAGGTATCGCCCGATGGCCCCGTAACCGATGATGCCGAGCGTGCTGCCCGCCAATTGCCGCCCCATCCGCGCCGGCGGCACCTCGCCGCGATGATAGGCCGCGGCCGCCTCGCTGACCTCGCGCGCGAGATCCACCATCTGCCCGAGCACGAGTTCCGCGACCGAGGGGATGAAGCCCGGCGTCGCGCGCGTCACCAGGATGCCCTCGGCGCTCGCCGCCGCGACGTCCACGTTGCGGATATCGACCGCGCAGCGCAGGAAGGCGACGAGGTCGGGCGCATGGCGGAAGGTCGCCGCCTCCCCCGGTGATTGCCGGTAGCTGACGATGGCCTGACAGCCCGCCGCCGCCTCGGCCAGTTCCCGCCCCGCCAGGTGCTGGCCGGTGTCGTTCAGCCGCACCTCCGCCACCCGCCGCAGCGCCGCCAGCGCCCGCTCCCCGTAGTAATTCGCCAGCGCATCGGGCGTGTGGGTCAGGTAGACCTTCATGGCGCGCGTCCTCCCGCTCTTGCCTCCTCCCTCCCACGCCACCGGCATCGGCGCAACGCGCGCCGCCCTGCCCCCCCGGCGCATCGGACCGGGCCGGCAAGGCCCGCGGCCCGGCGCTTGGCCGCCCCGCCGCATCATGGTCAATTGCCGGGATGACGCATTCGCTTCCGGCCATCCTGGCCCATCTCGACGAGACCGCGCCCGCCGCGCGCGACCGCCTGATCGACTGGCTCCGCATTCCCAGCATCAGCGCCCAGCCCGCCCATGCCGGCGACTGCGGGCGCGCCGCGGACTGGGTGCGCGACCAGCTCCAGGGCATGGGCTTCACCGCCTCCGTCCGCCCGACCGCCGGCCATCCGGTGGTGGTCGGCCACCATCCCGGCCCCGGCGGCAATGCCCCGCATCTGCTTTTCTACGGCCATTACGACGTGCAGCCGGCCGATCCGCTGGAGCTCTGGACCTCCCCGCCCTTCGAGCCGGCGGTGGTCGAGGGGCCGCACGGCCCGCGCGTGGTCGCCCGCGGCGCGGTGGACGACAAGGGCCAGTGCGCCATGTGGCTGGATGCGCTGCGCGCCTGGCATGCCGTCGCCGGCGGCCCGCCCTGCCGGATCACGGTGCTGATCGAGGGCGAGGAGGAGGTCGGCAGCCCCAGCCTCGATGCCTTCCTCGCGGCCAACCGGGAGGAGCTGAAGGCCGATATCGCCGTCATCAGCGACACCGGCATGTGGGACATCGACACGCCGGCCATCACCACCAGCCTGCGCGGCATGGTCTATTCCCAGATCGATGTCCGCGCGGCGGGCCGCGACCTGCATTCCGGCATGTATGGCGGCTCCGCCCGCAACGTCATCAACCTGCTCACGCAGATCCTGGGCGAGTTGCATGACGAGAACGGCCGCATCCGGATTCCCGGCTTCTATGACGGGGTGAAGGAGCTAACCAACGCCCAGCGCGTGGAGTGGGACGCGCTCGGCTTCGATGAGAAGGCCTATCTCGGCGATATCGGGCTCTCCATCCCGGTCGGCGAGAAGGGCCGCGGCGCGCTCGAGCGCCTCTGGGCCCGGCCGACCGCCGATATCAACGGCATCTGGGGCGGCTATACCGGGGAGGGCAGCAAGACCGTCATCGCGGCGGAGGCGCATGCCAAGCTCTCCTGCCGCCTCGTCCCCGGGCAGGACCCGCAGAAGGTGGCGGAGGGCATCCGGCAGTTCGTGCAGGACCGGCTGCCAGCCGACTGCAGCGCCGAGGTGCAGGTCTTCAGCACCACCCCGGGGATCGAGGTGCCGGCCGACAGCCGCTGGGTGCAGGCGGCGCGGCGCGCCCTCTCGGCCGAATACGGCAAGCCCGCCATCCTGATGGGCTGCGGCGGCTCCATCCCGGTGGTGGAGAGCCTGAAGCGCCTGCTCGGCCTGGACAGCCTGCTGGTCGGCTTCGGCCTGAACGATGACCAGGTGCACAGCCCGAACGAGAAATTCGAGTTGCGCTGCCTGCACCAGGGCGCCCGCAGCCATGCCCGGCTGCTGGCCGAGATGGCGGGATAGAGCAGATCGCGGACGGGCGTGAACGCCCGGGAGCGTGAATCTGCTCTGCAAGCAAAAGCCTACAGCGGACTGGC
>JAESGY010000476.1_pt1 | contig 15828 bp, 14 predicted proteins | sample 9269841 | NCBI WGS metagenome assembly JAESGY01 (sample SAMN17022865, study PRJNA683097) | algae metagenome | isolation source: Spirirestis rafaelensis WJT71-NPBG6 and co-occurring heterotrophs from... | place: USA: Pinto Wells, Joshua Tree National Park, Colorado Desert, CA | collected 2006-08-15
ACACCTGGCACCTTGATGAGGTGTTTCTGAAGATCAATGGCGAGCTGCACTATCTCTGGCGTGGGGTCGATCAGCACGGCGTCGTGCTCGACATCCTGGTCCAGGACCGCCGAAACGCCACAGCGGCAAAGCGCTTCTTCAAGCAACTGCTCGCCGGCCTAAAGTACAAGCCCAAGCGCCTCGTCACCGACGGGCTGAAGAGCTATGGCGTGGCACAGCGCGAGATCCTGCCCGAGGTGAAGCACAGGACCAGTCGCTACCTGAACAACAGACACCGGCGAGGTGGAGATGATCAGGCATCTCAAGGTGGCCCGCGACACCGCGGTCAAGGGGCGTACCCAGGCCATGCTGGCGCTGAAGGCCATCCTCGTCAGCGCTCCGGCGGCTTTGCGCGAGCAACTCGAGGCGATCACCGGCAAGATGGCGCTGATCCGGCATCTGGCGGCGTTGCGCCCGGGGCCGCTGACCACGACCACCGCCTCGGCCAAGGCCAGCCTGCGCGCCATCGCCCGGCGCTGGCTCGACCTCGACGCCGAGATCAGGTCGCATGATGCCCACCTCGGCCGGCTGACCGAGCGGTGCGCGCCGGAGATGGTCGCGGCACACGGCGTCGGGTCCGGGACCGCAGCCGAGATGCTCGTCCTCGTCGGCGATAACCCGGAGCGAATCCGCTCCGAGGCCGCCTTCGCCAAGCTCTGCGGCGCCTGCCCGATCCCGGCCTCGAGCGGCAAAACCAACCGGCATCGCCTGAACCGTGGTGGGCACCGGCAAGCCAATGCTGCCCGCCACCGCGTGGTGGTCGTGCGGATGCGCACCCACCAACCGACCCTCGACTACGTCCGGCGCCGCACCGTCGAGGGGAAGAGCAAGCGGGAGATCATCCGCTGCCTCAAGCGCTTCGTGGCCCGCGAGATCTTCGGCTACCTCTGCCGCCGCCCCAGGCCCATCCGCCCAGCGCAAATCGCCGCTTGACCTCTATAGGAGCATCAATGCCCTTCGTGACCGCGCTGTTTGGGTGAAACACAGCGAGTGTCGTCCTACAGTCGCCGCAGACGAACGATTGGCACCGAGCTTCTTTGCCATCCGCTTTCTGATCTCGGCCTGCGTCTCATCCTCGCGTTCGCGCACCCACCTGACCCACTCAGGTGGCCAGACAGATACGGTGACCATCAGTCATGCGCGGAAGGCGTCCACAGCTTGCTCCAGCAGCTTCGTGCCAGCTTGTTGCATGGGCCGTCCCGTTTGGCGCCTTCGGGTAGGCTGACGTAGGGGCAAGCCCTCGAGCAACGAGGGATCGCGCCATGCCATTCAACGTATGGCCCGCCCCGTCTGCAAGGGCTTGCTCACGAGCCAGTCTGATCAGTCTACGTCAACGTATCCGGTTTCGGGGCATTACCCCGGCCAAGATGGAGATCCGCGCGTTCCAGCCCTCTTGAAGCACAGCGGCGTCGAGCGTCATTGAACGGCCCAGGGTTCCAGAACACCGATCGATTGTCAGGCCATCTCGCTTCCACCACCCGCAGACCTCGTCAGTCGCCTACGCCAGCCTGGCGCCTGTAACCGATCTTGTGCGCTACGCCATTGCCGCAGCGGCGGCCTCGAACCCGCGCCCGCTGCGCAACACGGCACAGGCCACCCGCGCCAACTTGGCCGCGAGCGCCACGACCACGGTGTTCTTGTGCGCCCGTTGCAGCAGGCCACGCAGCCACTGGCCGAGCGCCGTATCGATCTTCGACATCATCCGGTGTGCCGCCCGTGCGCCGTGGACCAGCATCTTGCGCAAGTAGCAGTTGCCGCGCTTGCTGATCCCGAGCAGCTTCGGTTTGCCTCCCGTGGTTGTCTGCTTCGGAACCACCCCCAGCCACGCCGCGAGGTCGCGACCACTCCCAAACGTCTCGGCTTTGCCGACCGCAGTCACCAATGCCGTCGCATTCAGCGGCCCGATGCCGGGTATCGTCATCAGCAGGCGAGCCGCCTCATCGCTGTGGGCCTGAGCGACAGACTCATCATTGAAGGCCAGGATGCGGCGATCCAGCTCGCGCCACTGGTCCTGCATATCTTCGATCAGCAATCGGACCCTGGAGCTGACCGAGGGCTGCTCGGCAGCCAACATCTCTTTGAGCCGCAGCTCCAGCTTGTGACGGCCCTTGGGCACGATGATCCCGCGCTCGAGCAGGAATGCGCGCAGCTGATTGATCAGGGCCGCGCGCTCGCCAACCAGCCGGTCGCGCGCGGTGCAGGCTCTGCAGATCGAGTTGAGCCTTACTCTTGAGCTCGACAAAGCGCATCGTCGGCCGGGTCGCCGCCTCGGCGTCACGGTCGTTGTTCTTCTGCGCCTTGACATAAGGCCACACGTACTCCGGCGACATCAGCCGTACCTGGTGCCCTTGGTCGCGCAGTACGCGACCGAGGTGGTGGGCGCCGCAGCAGGCCTCCAATGCCACCACCACGCAGCGTGGCAGCCCGGCCGCCCGGCCGCCCGGCCGCCCGGCCGCAAACAGCCCAACCACGCTGCAGCTGTTCTTGCCCAGGTCGATCCCGAGTACCGCAATCTGCATGGTTTCTGCTCCCGCTCCTCCGGTTACTCCCGCAATTTAGCGCTGCGGAGAGGAGGGGCGGGCCATTCCATAAAGCGAACTCCGATCGCCGGCACCACATCCCGCCGTCCCATGCAACACAGCGGCGAGCGCTGACACATCCCCCTACCGGTGGGCATGCCCCTGGTGAGCCATTTGGTCGCGGTCAGGGACGGTGAACGCCAACGTCACCACCTGACCGGGGAAGGCGTTATGGTTGGCGTCGACCAGCTGAATCTTCACTTTGTGCTCGCCGGGCGGCAGTCCGGCCACGTCAATAGTGTTGCTGTCGCTCGCATCCGCCCACCACCAGGGTAGGTCGTCGACGGTGATGTGCAAATGGCCGATGCGCGGGGAGACGTGGAGGGCGCCCGCTCCGAACACTGGCACAATGCGCAGGTTCTCCACCCGGTACTGGGCCTGGAGGATGCCCTGGGCCAGCGGGCCGGGAAGCGGCGGGTCCACAATCAGCCTGGGTGCGGGCTCGTTTTCGATGGTGGCATACGGTGAAGCACCGCGGATCTGGGCCGCGCTCTGAGCGAAGGCACTCGTGGCGAGCACGGTGCCGGCCGCGACCGCGGCAAGCGTCTTGATAAACGTGGTCATTGCATCCTCTCCTTCGGGTCGTCGCAGCGGTCCGGCGTTGCCAGGACCGTTGCTGCCGCCGCCTGCCGTTTGCCTGGGGCGACTGCGGACATATTGAGGAGGCACGCCCGGCAGTAGCAAGCGGCGAACTCGCAAAGAAGCTTTCCGAAAGTCGGAAACTCTGTTGCAACCCGGGTCTGCGGGCACCGGTCACCTGACGGGCAGCCGCCCCGTGTAGTGCGTGGCCTTGCATCGTCATCCTCCGCTGGCTGCCTCGCGGCGCACAGTGTCGGTCGGCTGACCCGGGCCGTTGCGCTGGGTGGCGTGGCTGTCGGGCGCCGCCTTCATGCGCTTGAGGAGGGGCGTGAGGGTGCTGCTCTCAAGGAAGGTTTGTCGCCGATGCTGCCGACGGCCTGGTCGTCATCGTGTAGGGGCAACGACACGAAAGTGCCCGGAGCTCCCTGTCCGAGTGGACGATCCGAGGTCCTGTGGCTCATCGGCGTCGGCCGGTCGCCCGACGGTCTGGCCAGCCCGTGGCAGGTTGGGTCCCCCCGGCCCGGGACTGTCCGCCCATCGAGCCGACATAGCCACCCAAGCCGGACGACGCGAGGGATCCCTTCGGGTAGCACTGAACACTGAGATACTGTTGGCGAAGTCAGCGGCTTACTCGGCAGCAGCACCACTCCGGGTGGCGCTCCGGGTCTATTTCCGCAGCAGTATCACACTGACGTCGGGCTCGGCGCTGGCCCTGTCGCCCGATCCGGCAAGCCCAACCGACGCTACATCGCGCCGGGGATCACGAAGCAGACGCGCCCCTCGCCGAAGGTCTGGCGGCTCGCATCCTCGGGCTCAATCAGGATCCTGTGCGCGCCCGGCGGCAGGCCATTGATGATGGGAGGCTTACCGCTCACGTTCCCTCAGTTGCGTCTGCACCTGAAGGGAACAGGACCCTGGCTACTTGGCCTTCTTGGCCAGCAAGTCTAGAAGTTCCTTTGCAGCGGGGCCCGACGAGGCCGGGTTCTGGCCGGTGATCAGCAGGCCGTCGGTGACCACATGCACTCCCCAGTCCCCGGTCTTCGTGAAATGGCCGCCCTTCGCCTTCAACTCGTCCTCGACCAGGAACGGCACCACCTGGGTCAGTCCCACCGCCTCTTCCTCGGTGTTGGTGAAGCCGGTGACGTTTCTGCCCTCCACCAGCGGCCGGCCGTCCGGCATCCTGGCGTGGCGCAGCGCGCCCGGCGCGTGGCAGACCAGGGCCGCGGGCTTGCCGGCGGCCAGGAATGACTCGATCAGCTTGATCGAAATCGGATCCTCGGCGAGGTCCCACATCGGGCCGTGGCCGCCGGGGTAGAACACCGTGTCGAAGTCGTCCGGCTTGACGCTGTCGAGGCGCAGGGTCGAGGCGAGCTGCGCCTTCGCGGCGTCGTCGGCCTCGAACCGGCGCGTGAGATCGGTCTGGAAGTCCGGCTCGCTGCTCTTCGGATCGAGCGGCGGCTGGCCGCCCTTCGGCGAGGCGAGGACGATCTCGGCGCCGGCATCCTGGAACGCGTAATACGGCGCGGCGAGTTCCTCCAGCCAGAAGCCAGTCCTGCGCCCGGTATTGCCGAGCTTGTCATGGGAGGTCAGGATCACCAGGATTTTCATAGTTCGCTCCTTTACCTGCATCAGGCATCCCGCTGCATGTTCTTACCGATGCCCGAAAGAACGCCGATAGGGTCGAAGGCAGATCCAGCGCAGGCCCGGTAGGCGGCCCACATCGGATGGGTACCTCCTTCAGCTGCTGGTGCGCCAGCTCACACACCCAGCAGGCCTTGATCAGCGCGACCAGCTCCTCGGTGAACGACACCCTCGTTCAGCGTCTAGTCCTGTTCGCCGATGGTCTGCGCGTAGCTCTTTCCGTATGGACAAAAGAACTCTTTCCTCCCGTCCTGCCACGCCGCTTTCAGCTCGGGCGTGCTGATATCCCAGTCGGGCCGGCATTTCCTGAGAACGGCGCGCAGGTCCTGGCGCAGATCTTCCAGCGTCGGGCGGCCGAAGAACCAGTACCCCATGTAGATTTTGTGAATAATCAGACCAGGCTCGAGCACGAGCGTGTAGGGGATCATGGGATTATGAGCCGGATCGGTATACTCGGCGATGTCGAGATCCTTCTGGACCACGCGCCGGGTGTCGGACAGGAAGGTCCAATGGGCACCCACACCGGTGCGGAACTCGTTGGTCTCGACAATGCTGTCGGTGCTGATGGTGACAAGTCGGCAGTATCCGACCTCAAGCTCGCGATGGAGCTGCACCAGGCCCTCGTGCTGCCGACGGTCCTTGGGGCAGAAGCCCCCGCGGCTGAGCACGAGAACCATTGGATGCTGGCCTTGAAGTTCGGAGAGCTTCCGGCGCTTGCCGGTATGGTCGGCGAGCTCATATTCGGGGAAGACGGCCCCTGGAATGATATCGGGTCGCATGGCGGAATCCTCTGCTCCGAGATCTCCCGGATAGCCTCCGTCGCCGGGCTCGACGTGTGCGCGGTCAGTACGGCGGCTGCTTGTGCTGCCGCTGCGTCCTGGCCGCTTCAACCCACCACATCAGATCGTCGGCAAAGCGCGGGAATGCGCCTTCAAGTGCCTTGCCGCCCTCGCCGGTGGGCTCCCCCTTAGCCGACAAGGTCTGTCCAATGGGACCAACTGCAATCGTGCTCGAGATCACCACCATCCCCATTTCGGACAGCGTGCCGTGCCAGGCGGTCGCGGCCCGGGCGCCGGACAGGCGGCCAGCCGAATAGCTGACGATTGCCGCAGGTCGCCAGAACCATTCCTCCAGGAAGTGGTCGGTGAGATTCTTCAGCCCGGGCTGGACACCCCAGTTGTACTCGCCGGTGACAAAGACGAACCCGTCGGCGCTGCGGATCTTCTGCGCCAGCTGTTCGAGGGCCGCGGGCGCTTCGCCCTTCAGGTACTCCTTGTACATCCGGTCGAGCATCGGGAGGTTGATCGCTTTCGCGTCGATCAGCTCGGCGTCGTCCCCGCGACGCCGCAGCCGGTCGACCACGAAGTCGGCAAGCCGTATGCCCGTTCGGTCGGACCGGTATGAGCCGTAAAATACAAGGATTCGGTTGCTCATGGCGATCACTCAGCGGCTGGCTGCGGGTAGCGTGCGGTCCACCGGCCGTCGGCGAACCGCCGCTGATGATGGAAACTCCGGCGCAGGCTTATTGCGGTAATGGCCTGCCGGCTTGCTCGTTGACGATGTACTCGGCGTACCAGTCGGGCCAGTTCACATCGTGCTCGCCGGTGCGCTTCTCGTGCTCGCCGTGCGCCGCCGCGGCGCGGCGGAGCGCAGCCGAGAGATCAGCGGCCGAGGCGAAGGTTGTGTCTCCGTCCACGCGGCCCGGGAGGCGCTCAGTGACTTCTTGGAGCAGCCAGCCATTGCCGTCCGGATCGCTGAACGAGGCGTGCGAGCGGTAGCTCCGATGCTCGGGATCCGGACCGCTGACCCGACTGCTCCCGAACAGGTAGGGCTCGTCCGCACCAGTGTAGGCGTCGTCGGCACTGTGAAACGTCTCGCTGACCTTCACGCCTCGGCGGAGCAGCTCCTGGCGAGCCGCCTCGATGTCGGAGACGACGAGGTACAGTCCCTGAGCGGAGCCGGGCGCAGCCGCGGTGAGATTCTTACCGAAGATGACCGAGGCGCCGGAGCCGGGCGGCGTGAACTGGACCGCGCGCCAGTCGTCACCGGAGGCAAAGTCTGCGTCGAGCCTCCAGCCCAGACCCCCGTAGAACTGCTTGGCACGATCGACATCCGACACGGGGATGACGATGACCTCGAGCCTCATGTCCATTGTCCGAACCTGCGCGGGATTGATTGCGGTTGTCATGATTTCTCTCCTTGATATTGATAGTGGCCTCACGCGCGCCTTAGCGAGCAAATGCACATCTCTCTCTGCTCCCGTTCAGGGGTTGTGCCGAGCAATACAACCGAAGAAGTGCGCTTCGGTGTGTTCGTATCCTGCGCCAGATCCAGGGACCTGGCGCGTTAAGCGTTGTTACACGCTGTTATGAGGAACTCGCCGAGGAGACGGTGACCCGCTTCCGAGGAAAAACTGATCGAAATCAAGCCGATGCTGCCGACCGACCGTTCGGCGGCTCCCAGTTTCTGCGGCGTCGGGGCCCTGCTGAACTGATCGAAAGGCAGGCTTAAGGAAAGGGCCGTTCCAGGAAGCTCCCGCTTGGCCGGGGACGATCGGGATTGATCGGTGTACGCAGGCCTCGAGCTGCGCGGTGGGGCGCCGCGAAGGCTATGCCTCTGAAGAATTTTGCCGCCGGTCGCACGTCCAACAGAGTTTAACAACACCTAACGGGCGATTCCTCGGCCGTTGCGCGAATGTCGACGGGCAACCAAGGAGTGCACCGATGACCCGCCCGGAGACAAAATCTGCCAGCCAACGCGTCCGGCTCGAGCGGCGCCTGCCCTCTTACTGGCGGGTCACGTTCGACCATCCGCCGCTGAATATCTTCGGCCCGGAAAGCATCCCACAGCTGAATGAAATCGTCACGGCTCTGGAGACCGACGAGCATGTGAAGGTCGTTGTGTTCGACAGCGCGGTCGAAGGCTTCTTCCTGACCCACTACGATTTCCTCGCGCCCCTCGAGGACTCCACCAGAATTCCGCCCGGACCGACCGGCCTGCAGGCACTCCCGGACATGCTGGTACGGCTCAGTCGCGTGCCGGTCGTGTCGATCGCCTCGATCCGCGGGCGGGCGACGGGTGTCGGCAGCGAGCTCGCGCTGGCAAGCGACATGCGTTTTGCGAGCCGCGAAAAGGCCGTCCTGTCGCAATGGGAAGTCGGAGCCGGTCTTGTCCCTGGTGGCGGACCTATGGCGCGATTGCCGCGCCTCGTCGGTCGCGGGCGTGCGCTGGAGATTTTGCTCGGCGCCGATGATATTCGGGGCGACCTCGCCGAGCGCTACGGATACGTCAACCGATCACTTCCGGACGCGGAGCTCGACACCTTTGTCGACGCGCTGGCGATGCGGATCGCGTCGTTCGACAAGCTGGCGATCTCGGACACCAAGCACTTGGTCAATGCGGCAAGCTTGCCGTCCGACGCGGACATCGCACCGGAGTGGGACGCGTTCATCGCTTCGCTCGGGCGTCCTGCCACTCAGGCCAGGATCAAGGCACTGATGGCGCGCGGCTTCCATCGCCCCGGCGATGTCGAGAACCGCCTGGGACACTACGTCGGTCAGCTCGGCAGCTGAAACGCCTTGCCAATCGTGTCGAAGGAGCGAGCGCGCCAAGTGCGCACTCGCCCGGCAGCTCCAATGGAGATCACTTCATGACCTCACCATCAGAGCCAGCGGAACCGCACGAAATCCAGGTGTGGTACGGCACTGACTGCGATCAGCAACGCGGCCTTCCGCTAGCGAGAAGTGCCTGCGTAGGATGCCGGTCGACAGCGCCCGGCTCACACAGCGAACGTGAGAACCGGTAGGTATCAAATGATTCCGCTACTAGCAGACGCCATCGAGGCACACGGCGGTCTTGCCCGCTGGAACGGCTACCATGGTCTCGCCGCAACCATTGTGAGTGGTGGCGAACTTTGGGCACTGAAGGCTGTCAGTCAGGATCAAAGCCCGCGAACGATGCGGGTCGACCTTCATCGACAATGGGCTTCTGTGGCGCCGTTCGGGAAAGGCCAGCGTACCGATTTTACCCCTGAGCGCATTGCCATCGAGGCGGACGGAGGGCGGGTCGTCGCGCAGCGACGGAACCCGCGCGCATCATTTGCGGGGCACGACATGCGGACAAGTTGGGATCCGCTGCATCGCGCCTACTTCAACGGATACGCACTCTGGACCTACCTGACCACGCCATTCCTTCTTGCAATGGACGGATTCACGGTCCGCGAAATCGAACCATGGTGTGAGGGCACAGAGGTCTGGCGGGGCCTAAGGGCCACCTTCCCCGCGGCGGTCGCGAGCCACTGTACCGAGCAGGACTTCTATTTCGGGCCGGACATGCTCATTCGCCGGCAGGACTACCGGGTGGAGATCGCTGGAAGCTTCCCAACCGCCCAGTACATCTTCGATCCGGTCAGTGTCGGCGGCATTAAGATTCCGACAAAGCGGCGAGCCTATCTTCGCGGCGACGACCTAATGCCGATACGTGATGCGCCAATGGTTACCATTGAACTCTCGGACCTTCACTTCAGTTCAAGCGCTGACTAGGCCGAAGACGACTCGTCCAGCATGCGCCGGGCGGCCTTGAGATCGTGAGTCTCGAAGCCTTCGGAGAAGCGGGCATAGGTCTCGGTTAAGCCGTCGAATGGCTTTGCGGTGCCTCGCTGGCGCCGAAGCCGGGCACGGGTCATCTCTGTCCGCAGCCTCCATGACAGCGCTCCCTGCCGTTCTGCCAGGGCGATCGATGCCGCAAGGCTCGCCTCGGCAGCTTCGACGTTGCCGCTGCGTGCTTCGAGTTCACCGCGCAGGCGCAACAGCTCGGGCAGGTCGAAGGCCGCCCCCTCTGGTGCAACGCGCGCAATGGTTTCGTGCAAAACCTTCAGTCCTTCCGATGGTTGGCCCATTTCAGCCAACCCCTGGGACAGCTCGCCGGCAAATGCCGAAGCATAGAGCTCATAACGGTCCGCATGCAGGCGTGGCAGCGCTGTCCGCAACAGCTCGACGCCAGGAGCCAGTTCTCCGCCGGCGATCAAAATCTGTGCGCGAAATCCGGCGGCGACGGCTTGATAGGGCACCAACCCGTGCATGTCGGCATAAGCCGCCAGGCGACTGGCCATTGAGGCGACCGCGGCCCAATCACCGATCCATCCGAACAGGGTGGCGGACCAGCAGAGCGCAACACAATGCATCACCACGTCTCGCGGCGCCTTCGCGCCTGTCAGCGGACGAACGCATTCGATCGCCCGGTCGGGAAAGCCCCGCAGCCACAAAACGCGCGCGAGTGGAATCTGTGGCGTTCTCGAGTAGGCAAAGTGGCCTGGCTGAGCGTCGCGGAGCGCCGCGTCGCCCGACATGCCCTCGTCCAGGTGCAGCTGGGCGGCGCGCTGATCGCCGACAAGGTGGTAGGAAACGCCGACCAGAGCCTTGGCCCCTGCGATCCCTGCCGCATCGCCGATCACCCGCGCAATCCTCTCGGCTTCGAGGGCGATCGGAACCAAATTTCGATACTCGCCGGTTCGGCGATAGAACATGTTCAGTCGTGCGAGCAGCCGGAACTTGTCGACGTTATCGCCCAGCGCTTCAGCGATATCCAGGCCACGCCGGAGCGCGCCTTCGCACCGCTCGCTGTTACGCCCCGTGAACATGGAGGCATGTCCGAGGGCCGACTGGAGTTCGAGCTCCCACCTGCTGTCACGGCTCGCGTCGTCGAGCACTGCGAGCGCGCGGCTTGCCCAGAAGCACGCCTCGTTCAACAGGTTGAGTTCCACAAACAGTCTGGAGCATGCGGCGGCCAGGGGCACGCGCAGTTCGGCGCCGTAATCGTTCATGTAACTCCTGGTTAGCGCCGCACGAGCATCGGCAAGCAGCTCTGCCCGGTCCCGCGAAAGGGGCGCCTGATTGCCACCGCTCGATTCGGTGGCGGTGGCCTCAAGCGTGTGCTGAACGTAGCGCGCGTGCCTGCAGGCAACATTCGTCGCTTCGCCGCAGTCGGCGAGCTTCTGCATTGCATAGGCTTTGGTGGTGTCCAGCAAGCGATAGCGTGCCGAGTAGTCTTCGGGCTGCGCCGAAACCAGCGATTTGGTGACAAGCTGCTCCAGCGCGTGCACGACACGATCGGGTGCTTCGCCGTCCTCGCCGGCGACCGCCGCTGCGTCCTGCAGCGTGAACGGTCCGGCGAAAACCGCGAGACGCCGCAAAACAACCCGCTCGCTCTCGACAATCAGACCGTAGCTCCAGTCGAGCGCCGCGCCGAGCGTCTGGTGTCGGGGCGGCGCCGTGCGCCGGCCGCGCCATTCCAGCTTCAGTCGGCCATCGAGCAGTGTCGCGATTTCCTGGAGACCGTGGGTGCCGACGCGCGCGGCGGCGAGTTCGATCGCCAGCGCGATGCCGTCCAGCTTGTCACAAATCTCGACAAGAACGTCCGCGTCGGCGTCAGTAATCTCCGTACGATGACCGGCCGCAGCAGCTCGTTCCATGAAAAGACGCGCCGCAGGATAGCTCAACACCTGGCGTGCGCTCAGCCCGACGCCTTGAGGCGGCCCCTGTAGCGGAACGAGTTCGAAAATCTGCTCTCCCTCCACCAGCAGTGACTCGCGGCTGGTCGCGAGAATGCTGACGCCGGAAGCCTGCTGATGAATGCTCTCCGCAAGCCTGGCAACGGTTTCGATCACGTGCTCGCAACAGTCAAGGACGAGAAGCAGGTGTCGGTCGCGCAGAAAGTTAATAATGCTGTCTGTTGGATCGGCATGGTGCACTACAAGGCCGAGGGCCGAAGCGACCGTGCCGGTGACGAGCGCCGCGTCCTTCAAAGGCCCCAGATCGAGAAAGTGCACCTGACCGTCGAACGCCGTCCGCATGTCATGGGCCAGCGCGACTGCGACAGTTGTCTTGCCGACTCCGCCGGGACCCCGAAGGGTAACAAAGCGGTCGCTCAGCAATCGCTTGGACAACTCCTGTAGAACGTCCTCTCGGCCGACCATCCGCTCCAGACGGTGAGGCAGTGAAGCCGGCGCATTTGTTTTGGGCGCGGGCGGCGCCGGTGCAGGTGCCGGCGCACTGCGTTGTACCGGAGCGACAAAGCAGTAACCGCGGCTCGGCACGTTCTCGACATAGCGCGCACCCGCCTTTCCGTCGCCGAGCGCCTTACGAAGTTCGGCAATGTGAACGCGGAGATTGATCTCTTCGACGACGAGGCCCGGCCACGCGTGGGCCAGAAGCTCATTCTTCGGCACCACTTCACCCGCGCGGCTGACCAGCAGGCGCAGGATGTCCAGCGCACGGCTACCCAGTTTCACCGGTGCGCCGTCCTTTTCGAGCAACCGTGTCCTGGCGTAGAGGGAGAACGGTCCGAAGGAGACGGACTCCGGCGTTTGAAATACCCCTGCGCTTCCGGCGGACGGAATAGAGTAGGCCTGCACCGGCTTATCGATGTTCCGGAGGCGCTGCTCTCCAAGGTCTTGCACCTCAAATTCGAGCCTGCCCCTGACCTGCTCATAGGCCGCCTGCGACAGGCAGATGCTACCCGGCGCCGCGAGGCCCTCGAGCCGGGCGGCGATGTTCACTCCGTCGCCGAAGATGTCCCCGGCCTCGACGATGACGTCGCCAAGGTTGATGCCGACTCGGAACTCGATTCGCTCACCGGACGGCAACCCGCAGTCGCGTTCCGCCATCCCGTGTTGGAGGGCAAGGGCGCAGCGGACGGCAGCGACCACGCTGGCGAACTCGGCGAGGAAGCCGTCGCCGGTGTGCTTGACGATCCGGCCGTGGCAGTGGGCGACACAGGGCTCGACCAGTTCGCGGCGATGGGCTGAGAGACGGCGGTGCGTGCCTTCCTCGTCCGTCGACATCAGTCTGGAGTAGCCTGCAACATCCGCGGCGAGAACCGCCGCCAGCCGCCGCTCGATCTCCCGGCCGGATTCTTGGAGTGACGACGCGGCGATCGTGTCGTGGGAGGTGGGGGTGGCCGGCGATGCCGTCGTATCTGCCCGCGTGTGCTTGGCGGCGAGCAGGTAGCCGCGCTTCGGTAAAGTGCGTAGCAAGGCGGCACCCTCCTCGCCCAGCGCCTGGCGAATTTCAAAGACGCACTGGGAGATGCTGTCGTCGGTGACGATGCCCTCCGGCCAGACCGCCTGCAGGAGCTCCTCACGGGAGACCACCCGACCAACCCGGCCGATGAGATGGCGCAAGACCTCGGCGGCCTTTGGCCGTAACCCAACCTCAGCGCCCCGAGGGTCCTGAAGAACACCGCGCGTGGGATCCAGCGCGTAGCCGCCGAAGCGGTAGATTGTCGGCTCTGGAACTGACTGTCGGGGGGCCGGCTGCGCCATCGCTCCCGATCCTTACGCGGTTTGCGATGGGCCCATTGTAGCACCTTAAGCAGCCTTGGAGAGTGGTTTGAGCCGCTTCTCCGCTCTGTTGCACGGGTCGCCCACGGGGTGGCTTCAGGTAGGCTGGAGTGGGGGCGAGGCCTCGATCGTGGGGGGCGCTTGCATGCCGTACAAAGCCAACCACGACCGACGGCACCGCATTCTCAAGAGCGGTACCGGGTCATCAACTGGGCGGAGTACGATGCCGAGCTGCGCGCCCGCGGCAACCTCACCACGTGGTTCACGGCTGAGGCGATCGAGGGGTGGCGAGCCGAGGCGCACAGTGACCGGGGCGGACAGCCGAAGTATTCGGCTCTGGCGATCGCAACCGCCCTGACGCCCCGTGCCGTGTTCCGCCTGGCACTGCGGCAGACCGAGGGTCTCATCGGCTCCATCCTGCAACTGCTCGGCCTCGACCTCCCGGTGCTGGACCATTCGACCCTCAGCCGCCGGGCCGAGACGCTGGAGGTGCCGCGCCCACGACCACGCCGTGACGGCGAGCCCCTACACCTGCTGGTGGACAGCACCGGCCTGAAGCTCTGCGGCTCGGGCGAGTGGCTGCTGGAGAAACACGGCACCAAAACGCGCCGGTCCTGGCGCAAGATGCACATCGGCATGGACGTCGACACCGGTCAGATTGTCGCGGCGGCGTTGACCACCAACGACGTCGATGACGGCTCCCAGGTCGGCCCTTTGCTCGACCAAGTGGCGGCATCCGCGGTCGCGTTCACCGCTGACGGCGCGTACGACCAGGACGGCGTTTCCGCCGCGGTAATCGAGCGTCATCCCGAAGCGGTGGTCATCGTGCCGCCGCGTTCCACGGCGGTGCCGAGCGAGACGGCCGAGACCGCGCCCACACAGCGGGACCGCCATTTGCAGTTCATCGCCGAGCATGGACGAGCGGCCTCGCAGAAAGCGTCCGGGTACACCACCCGTGCCCGGGCCGAGGCTGCCATCGGCAGGTTCAAACAGGTGATCGGCGACGGGCTGCGCTCCCGCACGGACCAGCGTCGGGCGACCGAGGTGGAGGTCGCCGTCCATGCTCTGAACCGCATGCTGGAGCTGGGACGCCCGATCTCCGTCCGCATCGCCTGAACCCAGGCGGGGCTGGGCTTACTGCGCTTGTCCTATCGATCCCTGCAACACGGCCACACGAGAGCCCCATGACCTCACCCCGAGGTCATGGGGCTTTTTGCATTTTCGGCAGAGCGGCGGCCCGCGCGGCTAGGATGCCGCCAAGCGCCTGAAAGGGCGCAAGCGGCAGGTCGCGGTGGACACGGACGGGCTGCTGCTCGGCATCGTCGTCCATGCAGCCGACATCCAGGATGCCGACAGCCTCGGCGATCTGCTGCAGCACGTGAAGCCGCTCTAGCGCGTGCCCGGGTGGTGGACATCTGGCGCACCGTCGAGGCCGACCGGCTGGCCTATCTGGAAGGCTAGTCGCCCTGCCTCGCCCAGGCATAGGCCAGCGGTAGCTGGACACGCGGCGACGGTGCGGCACGCACTGGAGCCAGCCACCAGAAGCGCCGACCGGCATAAACGAGGCGCCGGGCTTCCTGTGCAGTCAGGAGGACAGGCACCGGCCAGAGGAGCACTTGGAGGCGCGGATCGTCCGGCGGGATAGACTGGTCGGAACGGTGATACGTTCCTTCACCTGTCTCCGAACCTGTGCGAGTTGGTGCCGAAGGAAGGCGCTGCTCAAGCGAGGGATTTACCGGGGGCTGACCCGCTTTCCCCCTACCGCGACCAACTTAGCTGCCTTCGCTACGGGCGGCGGACTGGGGTGGAGCACCAGCCCGCGCTCCTCCGCATCCACCTTGGCGTCAGGATAGACCGACATCGCCAGCTCCAAGGTATGCTTGAACTGCTGGCGGAAGTGGTCGCGGCGTGCGAATGCCCGCCCGAACTGCTCATGCAGGGCCTTCCAGCTGATCGGCGTCGGACTGGACAGTGCATGGAGGCGGTAGGCAAGCCAGCAATAGACATCAAGCGCCAGCGAGTTATTGGCGATGCTTTTGACGGCGGATTCCTCGATTGGCACCGGATGCTTCTTGAGCTGGTCGAAGAACATTTGGGAAAGCGTCGCCGTTTCCAGCAGCATCCTGCCCGTGCTGCCTTCGTCGTCTTCAACGAACATGGCGGTGTCCATGATGGACTGGTTCATCAGCCCGGAGCGATTGCCCTGATTGATTTGGAAGCTCATGCGGCAGCGGCTGATCCGCTCCGCCTGATCCCGCACATCCTTGGCCGACCGTCCACCCAGCGGAATGCCCAGTCGCCGCAGCCACTCATTCAGCGACTTGCCCAAGCTGATCTCGCGTGAGCCGGTGCGCAGGGCCTCGGATTGCAGGTAGAGCAGGATCAGACGAGCGCGGGAGCCGTAAGGGACACCGATTTGAACAGGGGGTTTACCGGGGCGGGCACCCGGCTGCACCAGCAGTGTCACCCGGTCGGTCTCTACCTGCCAAATCTGGTCATCGGGCAAGCGGCGATGCGGCAGGGAGGGATTGTGCCCCTTGGCGTGGTGTAGCAGCATCGATCCCCGGCTAGGCCGAGGTCAGGTCGCCACGCCTGGCAGACTGACGCGCGGAGCGTCGCTGAGGACGGCAAGGCTTTCAAGGCTCATGTAGC
>JAESGY010000477.1_pt1 | contig 15826 bp, 13 predicted proteins | sample 9269841 | NCBI WGS metagenome assembly JAESGY01 (sample SAMN17022865, study PRJNA683097) | algae metagenome | isolation source: Spirirestis rafaelensis WJT71-NPBG6 and co-occurring heterotrophs from... | place: USA: Pinto Wells, Joshua Tree National Park, Colorado Desert, CA | collected 2006-08-15
TACCGTAGGGCATACGGAATCTCAAGCTTGTGGACAGAACAACCTCTGCTTAGGTGGGGAAACTCCTCTAAGTAAGTTGACTGGTTGAAACAAGAATCCCACTGCTTCAAGCAGTGGGAGTGTCAATCCGCCATTACCCCCTGACATACCAAGACTCATAGCAGCCGCCCCCAAGTACGGAATAGAATTCCTTCCCCCAGAGGACAACAATCCTAGACCAGTGCCCGAACCTTCGGCTTCATTGGGCGTGTTAGCATTTGCGGCTCTTGTTGCAATTTCTATCCGCAAGCGCCAACACAAACCAGTTAGTAATACAGAGATCATGGATACAACTTACCTAAAGAAGGCGGCTGAAGTGGCGGTTCTGGCACAAGTCGGAGTCCGCAATATGTAGAAATTTCTGGCGTTGCTGATGCCTGGTAATGATTTGGTAGAAGATGCCACGAAGGGAGGTGCCATATCATTCCGTGGTTCAGCAACGCCCCCAGCAGCGGTTATCTCTCCTGTTGGTGCTCAACAAACTTCTTAACAGACACGCTTGACTTCGCAAGAGACGACCGACGCGTACTTTAATCCGCTGATTAGTTTATCTTACCTACACGGGGTAGCAACGAGAGGTCTTGCCCCTGGAATTTGAGCGCAAATTTACCTTCGACGAAATAGCCCATTCACATAAGTCAATTCAGATGTGTGCCTAAATTCCTGCTTGTTAAGCAGGAAAGAAGATTTCCTCTGAGTAGGCGTATGAACCATGCAATTATCTTTCACCTAATTTTATTATGAACACTGAATTTCAGCATACGAACACGAATAGGTCTGAAAAATTGGAACCAGACACCTATGTTGAGTTAGCGCCAGCCGATGCCACGCTTCTCGAACATCGCTCTGCATCTTCCGTTCTCTCGCCACCCACGTCAGCCTCGCCTCACTTGCAAGAGGCGATTGTCCATCCAGGTTGCCCGTCAGGCATCTTGGCTCTCCTTAGCAATCGGCAACCTGGGTCTGTTTCAGTCTCCGAAGCGGTAACCAAAATGCTAGTAGATATGGGAGTCAAGTATGCATTTGGCGTTTCAGGGGGCGGCATCGCACCGCTTTGGTCTGTGCTGCTGCATCAGATTGAGGTGCTTCACTTTCGCCATGAAACGGGAGCGGTTTTCGCAGCCATTGAGTCGTACTTTGCTAGTGGACGCCCTGCCGTAGTCTTAACCACGACGGGACCTGGTATCACCAACACGCTTACCGGGATCTTGGGGGCGCGTTGGGATGGGGCAAAGATAATTCTCCTGTCGCCTTCCACCTCGGCATCACAGCGCGGGCGGTGGGCATTTCAGGAAACTAGTGCGTACACGATGTCCAACATAGGCTTTTTTAACTCAGGAGCGCTGTTCCATTACGCCACCACGCTTGAGTACGGAGATGAACTTCCAGAAATATCTCGAAGGCTCGCCCACGGTTTGGCACGACCAGGCGGCTTTGTCGCTCATCTTAGTATCCCCAGGGCTATCCAGAGCAGTTTCATTGAGACATCGTTGCCACCGATCAATCCTGTTCATGCGTCGCCAGCCGCCAGCGAGGCAACGCTCTCGGAATGTGTAAAGTTGTTGTCTGAAGGCTCGTTTGCGATCTGGGTCGGCTTCGGTGCACGGGGAGCGGCGGCAGCAATCCGCGAGCTTGCTGAGAGGACGGGGGCTGGGGTGATGTGTTCGCCGCGTGGTAAGGGCATCTTTCCTGAAGAACATCCTCAGTTCGTGGGTGTCACAGGCTTTGGCGGGCATTCGTCGGTTCTGACCTATATGCGAGAGCAGCGTCCTTTGCGCGTACTGGTACTGGGAACGCGCCTCAGTGAGTTCACCTCGTTTTGGAACGCCGCTATGGTTCCTTCACGGGGATTTGTGCATATTGATATCGACCCAGAGGTACCAGGAGTCGCGTATCCATCCGCTGAGACGTTTTCTGTCCAGTCCGACGTGGGATTGTTCGTAACCGCACTGCTAGAGCGTTTTCCGAAGCGTCCTAGTCCGTTGGCGGTAGCGCTGCCTCGACCTGATCGCAATGCGGTCGTTCCACATGCGGACGGCCCAGTGCGGCCCGATGTGCTCATGGCTGCAATTCAGCATGTGATTGTTGAAGGCAGCGATGCGGTGGTGCTCACTGAGGCGGGCAACTCGTTTGCCTGGGGAACCCACACGCTGCGATTCCCCACACCGGGGCGTTATCGTGTCAGCACCGGGTTTGCTGCTATGGGGCATGCCGTTACGGGAGTCCTGGGTGCTGCACTGGCACACAATGGCAAGGCAGTCGCTATCGTCGGGGATGGTGCCATGCTCATGAACAGTGAGGTGAGTACGGCTGTACAGTACCGGATTCCCGCCGTCTGGATTGTACTCAACGATGCTCGCTACAACATGTGTGAGCAGGGGATGGCGCTACAGGGGTTTAAGGGCCTGGAGTCGGAGTTCCCGATCTCGAAGACGGATTTTGTCATGCTTGCCCGCAGCATGGGAGCAGACGGCATCCGTGTTGAAAGGGAGTCTGATGTCCAGGCTGCCTTGGAGAAAGCTATGACCTCTCCAGTCCCGTTCGTTGTTGACGTGGTTATTGATCCAACCCGACTGGCGCCCATTGGAGCTCGTATTGAGGCTTTGATTTCACAAGTAGCTACAGAATCTAAATAAGTTCTGTAATCATGCATCATGCGTTAGGTATTCGCTCACTAGGGAGGTGTTATACATTTTCGGTATCCGAACCCGCTTTTACATTAGGTCTATTGAGTGCGGGTGCTTTCGGTGTAGGTTTTTGGTTCAAGCGCAAACAAAAACAGAAAACTCTGTCCTAGTTCTGACTTGAGATTCCCCCAACTCCGTTGGGGGGCAGGAATTTCCAGAATTCATTCTGAAATTTCCTGCTTTTTTGAAGCGATACCAATCATGATTGCCATAATACGTGGGGTGACATCTACTTCTAATTTTATACAGATATAAAAACAAGTAGCGTGCTGGAGAAAAATGAAAGATTCAATTGGGATTCTTGGGTTTGGATATTGCGTTCCCTCCCATATTCGGACTAATGGCGATCCGCTATTTAACAATATAAAAGCAACCGCCAATTCTCAGGGAATATCTGAAAAAAGCCTGTTTACAGGAATGAATGAACGACGCTACTTAAAGCCAGGGGAAAGACTAGAGGATTTGATGGTACAAGCCAGCCAGCTGGCGATCGCTCAGGCTGGGTTAAAACTTGAACAGATTAATCGCCTTTACGGCTATGCGTCTGTTTCTGAGTTCATTACACCCAATGCCCTTTACAAAGTGCATGCAGACCTGAATTTGTCTACTCAAACTCTAGTAGTTCCGATTAATACTGACTTTGGTAACTTTCTGACAAGCGTTATTCAGGCATGGGAGGCTATTGCTGCTGGTCACTGTGAGAATGCACTGGTCGTTTGCGGTAGCCACTGGACGAAGTATGTGGATTATACCAAAGGTCACTCACTTAGCATAGGAGACGGGGCAGGAGCTGTGGTAATCGGTCGCAGCAATAGCTTTACACTGCTTGATTACGAAGCAGAGACAGTTAGCTATGAATATGGTGCTATGACGATGCAATGCCGCCGATCAATACACAATGGCATTCACAGCATTATCGTAGATGAAAACAACCTGCCCATTCCCACTTATGACATTACACCTGAAGCAGGAATTCAATCATTCCTGACTTTAGGAATGGAAGGACCTCCGAGAATCATAAAATCCTTGCTGGAAAGACATGGTTTAACTGGCGACCACATTGCTTTAATCAGTCACCAAGCATCACGCAAACTCATGGATAACTGGAGTCAGGCTATCAAACCTAAAGAGTATTTCGATACACTTGAACAATTTGGAAATATGCTTTTGGCTTCAATTCCGGTAACACTGGCATACTATTTCAACAAGATAACTGTCGAATACATTGTTCTTGTTGGACTGGGAGTAGGCTCTCATCAGTCTGCTGTTTTGATTAAAACCCACATTCCGCACCCGTAAGTCTCACATCAATAAATTCACTAGAGTTTAGACTAAAAGCACGTGACCGTGCAGCGGTCACGGCGGATGTTACAGGTATAAAAAAGGGGTGCTTGCTACTAAAACAAGCACCCCTTCAGGCGGAAGATGAGAGAAGTACCAACAACCCTCATCTAGCCTTATGGATGTTTTTTCCAGAATAAAGGCTTTTCGTCAAGCAGTGTATAACTAAATGATTACTTGGGAGTTGTGGTTAGCCCGTGATATCGTTGCTGATAATCCATTGCCTTGGCAGAAGTCTATTGACAAATTAACTCCTGGACGGGTTGCCCAAGCAATGGGAGGAATTTTAGCGGTGATTGGTACATCTGCTGACCCTCCAAAACCTCAAAGGAATTTCTCGTGGGTGGAAAACTGGGAAATCACGCCGACGTAGAATTCGCTATCCTATTGTCAAAAAAGATACTTATAAGCATTGTGGGCGATCGCCAAAGTCTGCTTAAATTTCCATGTTTTGATTTTCCAGATTTGAGTCTTGTCAACCCAGCGCTGCTGGGTCATTTTTCGTGCCTTAGTCTAAACTCCAGTGTAGCAGTGTAGATTGGTAATTGTGGATTACGAATTAGCAATTAGTTTTTTTACTCATGCCCCATGCTTTATTAGGCAAAACAGATAAAAACAGTATTTACGCAAAGTTGATATTACACATCTTGCTTACGGTATAAACTACGGCGTTGCAAATTACAAGCAAGTGCAATATCTAAATACAATCAGAGTAAGAATTGCAAAACCTACACCTGCAAAAAATACGCTATTAATTCCGCCAATACCAAAGGCTATTCCCATCAGCAGGGGTCCTAGGGTTTGCCCTATACCGAAAAATGTGCCATTTACTGATAGAATTGTTGCCAGATATTCTCTTGGTGCTAACTCTGCCAAAAGGGTTTGGGTACTCGGCAAACCAATACCCAAACCAACGCCAAAAATTGTGGTTGGGATTAATAATAACCAGATATTGTGTAGGAAGGGAACAATGAATAGAGCTAAAGCATAAAAAACAAAAGATGCTCTAATTAAAGTTGTTGCGGAATATTTTCTGGATATTTTTCCTAACTGTAAAGCTGTGATAGCAAGCGCCACAGAAACACTTGAGAGTATCAATCCAATTGTCCAAGGTGGCTGTTTGAATGTATTTTTAATTAATTGTGGTAGATAAATTACATAAGCTCCGTAGAGGAGAAAGAAGTTAGCACCGCTGGCAATGAAAAGTCCAAAAAATTGGCGATTTTTCAAAACTTTGCCAGCATTTCTCAAATACTCTTTTAGGTTTCGGTTTCCTTTTGGTTCCGGATTTTTTAATTTAAATAACACTAACAAGCCGATAGGAATCGCTACTATGGGCAGCATAAAGGGATAAAACCAGCCAAGTGTAGCTAATGCACCGCCAATTGCGGGATAACTTGCTGTGCCGATACTGCTGACACTGGCGTTATAACCCATTGCAGTAGTGCGTTTGTCTGCTGCATATAAATCGCCAAGTAAAGTGACGCTGAGAGAAGGCAAAGAAGCAGCACCAATTCCTTGCAAGAAACGCAAAAATAATAAAAGGTTAAAGTCGCGGGCAAAAGCGCAGGCTGTACCAGCGATTCCAAATAAAAACAGTGACGGAATGATAATTTTCTTTCTGCCCAATCTATCGGCAAGGACACCAATAACAGGACCTAAAATTACAGCCGGAAGGGTGAATACTGTAACCAATAAACCATTATTTTTCGGATTAACTTTCAATGCTTCAGCTAAATAGGGAAAAGCCGGACCTACGCTGGCTACTCCGAGAACTGCCATTAGAGAAACTGCACAAATAATCTGAAAATTGGCATCTTTATAAAGTGGTTTTTGGCGTTCAAATTGCTGATTTTCTTCTTCTAAATTCATGATACTTTTTGTGAGTGAAGAAAAGCGATCGCACTCGCGCGATCGCTCTTTTAAGCTAAAACGCCTAATTTACCTTTGCTAATTAAGCAGCAATTTTCTCTTCAAGCGGTGTAAAACTTTTTTTGCTAGCACCGCAGATGGGGCAATGCCAATCATCAGGAATTTGTTCAAAAGGTGTACCCGGTGCAATTCCCGAATCAGGATCGCCAGCAATCGGATCGTAAATCATGCTGCATACTTTGCAAATCCATTTGCGAGTTTTTGCATCATCACCTGCTGCTTTGGGTGCTGCCTTTCCTCCGTTTAATACTTCTAAAGCTTCTGCGTAGCGATCTGCGTGATAATTTTCTACGAATTTCAGCAAGCCAAAACGATGCGCGGCTTCGCGAAATATATTAGCATGATCGGCAGATTCTTTAGCTTGTTTGAGAAATTCTTCCGTAGCAGGATTGTCTCTATCTTTTTGAGCAGCTGCGGCAAATTCTGGATACATTGTAGTGTATTCATAGGTTTCACCTTCAACTGCCAAAGATAGACAGCGAGACATAATTTCTCGCTTTTGTTCTTCAGTTAAAGCTGTTGGATCTTCTACAACAAGTTCAGGGTGTAGCAAAACAAAATGTGCGAAAGCATGTTGAGTTTCTTGTTCTGCTGTTTCTCTAAAAAGTTTCGCTAAGTCTGCAAACCCAAGTTTCCGTGCCACCTCAGCAAAAAACAAATATTTGCGATTCGCCATCGATTCACCACCAAAGGCAGCTTCTAAGTTTTGGTGAGTGGTAAAGTTTGACAGATCCATAATTTTTGGAACCTTCCAAAGTGATATTTATAGCGAGTCGCTGTTGGATGAATTAGAGATTGCCAGTAAGTTTAAACTGGAGAATCGATATAATTTATTCAAACATAGAGCCGCTATAGTTGATGGGAACAGCCTTGAAAACGAGATAATTAAGAAATATTTCTTAATATATAAAATTTACGCAGTAGTGAGCGCAGAAGCGCTCAAAATGGCACGCTTCGTGCCTACTACGAAATATATTTCAGTCGTCCGTTTTGTTAGCTGTTCTGTGGATAATTATAAGGCGGAAAATCTTTTGTGTTTTGTTAGCTGTAATGCTTGACTAATTGGATGACTTGTGAGGTATTTAAGTATTTTGAAGTTCTAGCAATGGGTAATCAGTGTATCCTTTGGCATCTGGGGCGTAAAATGTTTTTGGATCTGGTGTGTTTAACTGCGCGTTTTCTTGAAAGCGTTTTGGTAAGTCAGGATTGGCGAGAAATAATTTGCCAAAAGATACCAAATCTGCATCGCCTTTAGCTAAGATGCGATCGCCTTTTAAGTTATCGTAGCCACCGTTGGTGATTAAAGTACCTTTGAAGATTTGGCGGAAGTAAGGTGTGACGGGGTTCATGACGTCGCGGGTTTTCAAATCGACTTCATTCGGTTCCATGAGGTGAAGGTAAGCCAGTCCGAAGGAGTTGAGCGCATTTATGGCATAAGTAAATGTCTCTTTAGAGTTGGAATCATGCATTCCGTAGAAGGTGTTACTCGGTGAAAGCTTGATACCAACACGGTTTGCACCCCAGACACTGGCGACGGCTTGAACTACTTCTAACATAAATCGCGATCGCTTCTCGATTGAACCGCCATACTCATCTGTGCGTTGGTTGGAACCATCTTGCAAAAATTGGTCTATCAAATAGCCAAAAGCACCGTGGAGTTCGACGCCATCAAAGCCAGCAGCTTTTGCGTTTTCTGCACCAAGGCGAAATTGTTCGACTATTTCGGGTATTTCGTGAGTTTCTAAAGCGCGGGGTGTTTCTAAAGATACTTTACCTGCGCTTGTGTGGAGTTCGCCTACTCCAGCGATCGCACTTGGTGCAACTGGCAATTGTCCATCAAGCAAAGACGGGTGGGAAACTCGCCCACTATGCCAAAGTTGCAAGAAAATTCTTCCCCCTTTTTCATGCACTGCATCTGTTACCAACCGCCATCCTGCCACTTGTTCCTCTGTGTAAATACCTGGGCAGTTCATGTATCCTAAACTGAGGGGTGAAACCATCGTGCATTCGGTGACAATTAGCCCCGCACTTACCCGTTGGGTGTAGTAAGTCGCCATTAAGGAATTGGGAATGCTTTCAATTGCCCGCAAACGTGTCATTGGTGCCATTACCATCCGGTTGGGGAGGGTGTAGTCACCAAGTTGGATGGGTGTAAAAAGTAGGGTTAGGGAATTCATGATGTTTGCTGGTTAAACATTAATTAGAGAATGAGCGTAGTAAGCGCTTAAGCGCTTATTTTAAGCACAAAGCGTGCTTACTACGAGCTTCAATTTACGTTGTATGTGTGACAGCTGCGTAAGTCTTAAATTACTGTTTTTCCCACTGCTGACGACGCCGCAAGAAACCGAGTCCGATCGCTCGCTGCTACGCCAAATAGTGCCATGTTGGTTGTGGGTTCGGGAATCTTTTCGGCGACTTGGAAGGAACCATTTAAGAAAGTTTTACCACTTAAGGGAGCAGTTGGGTCTTCACTTAGTGGTTCGCTTTCGGTAAAGTTTAATGTACCGATCGCACCCTGAAATCTTCCCGTTCCGCCAGTGATATTTACGACACCACTACCGTCTAAGGTATTATTTGCAAAGTTAAATGAAGCGATCGCGGTACTGTTGCCAAATAGTTTATCATTGCCGCTACCGGAAAACTCTTCACCACCGATGGGAAAGCCTTGTAAACCAAACAAACTTGCGTCTTGAACAAATACCAGATTACCAGTAGCCGGATCAAGCCGACTATAGTTATTAATGCTTTGAAAGTTAGTTAGACCATAGGGAGCATTGGGATTATAGCCGGAAATAAACGCCTGTGATACATCTGTTGAAGGAATCGGTATCAGCGTAACTTCAGTGTCGTAAGATGTGTTAAATGGATAAACAGTCTGGGCGTTAACTTTTGCAGTGATTCCCATACCGAGTAAAGTGACTGCTGGAACTAGCCAGAAACTATGCTTAGAAGCACGAAGCATGTTAGTTAGAAATTGCATTCTTTAAAAGCCTCTTGTATGTAAAGATAAGTAAATGGACAAAATTAAACGTCAAATACTCTCGTTTGTACCAGTGCGATCGCTTAAGCGCTCAAGATAAGAGTTTTAAAGGCTAAAGTCCTCACTACGTTTACTTGTATTACTTTTTTATTTATAGTACAAGATATTTTTTATACATTGTTTGATAAAAAATGAATCTTTTCTGCTAGATAATCTTTAACGATTATTCCTTGTTCTCTTGCCCAAAATTGACTCAAAAAGTGAATTTGTCTCAAACCGACAATTAAATTTAAACCTGGTACAAACAACCACCAAACTACAAGCGGTTCTTTCATTTGCGCTTGGCTGTATAGTTGGTTTACGGTTTTATATAACTTAAATTGAACTATATAAATCCAGACAATTCCCAAGAGGGAAAACCAACCAAACCATCCTGGAACATCTGGATCGAATATCCGCAAAGCTTGGGGAACTGCTATCCCCAATAAAAAAGGCGCTAAAGACAGCGTACCTGACCAACCAAATCCGTTATAACGGCGAAGTTCTTCTTGAATAATCCATTTATACCAGCCGTAATACAGCATACCGCTGACAACAGATAACAAAAGTACTTGCGATAATGGGCGGGGTTTACCTAAGGGTTTATCTGACATATTGATGTTTAAATACTAATGTTATAGCATGTCCGCAGTTATTAATAGTCAGAAAAATACGGGAACCGTTGAGACATTGCACACAGAAACGTCTCTACAATAAACGATTTATTACGGACTTTTTAACCTACTATCTGATAATATATGAATTTAGATTTCTGCCCATTAATGTGGCGATCGCATTCACTAATTCACCAATTTCAACGGGTTTAGCTAAATGTCGTTGAAACCCTGCTTCTTTTGCCTGCTGTCGATCTAATTCTCCCGCATAAGCGGTAAGAGCGATCGCTTTTATGCTTTTGCCTTGTTGAGTAGTCAGCCTGCGTAGTTGACGCATTAGCATATATCCATCCATACCGGGCATCCCAATATCACTGACTACGATATCAAAAATTGAGCGCTCAAATAGTTCCAGAGCATCAAACCCTGATGCAACCGTTGTGACGATCGCCTTTTCTTCCCCTAAAACAAAGTTAAGAAACTCCCGCGAGTCCGGTTCATCATCGACTACTAAAATTTTAATGCCGTTTAAATCAGCTTTGAATTGGGGTGCTATCTTAGCAGACGTGATCTCATTAGACGTTTGCAATAAGGGAATTTGGACTGTAAATGTAGCTCCCTCTCCAACACCTGCACTGTCTGCTATCAAAGTACCCCCGTGCAGTTCGACGATTTGACGAGCGATCGCTAATCCCAATCCCAATCCGCCAAATTTGCGCGTTGTTGCACTATCTTCTTGGCGGAAATGCTCAAACACATAGGGCAGAAAGCTAGGGTTAATTCCTTTTCCTGAATCTTTTATTTCAATTTGTCCATATTTACCAACTTTTGTCAAGTTTACCTGAATAATTCCACCTGATTCTGTGAACTTGATCGCGTTGGATAATAGATTGGATATTACTTGCTGCAAACGCGCTTCATCACCTTTGACTGTGCCAACAGAGGATGCATTCACGGTCTGGATTTGCAGCGATTTGGCTTGAGCGGCTAATTGCAGCGTTTCCAGGGCAGATGATATCACAGTCTCTAAATTGACGGGCATTACAGTTAAGCTCAGTTTGCCGCGCAGAATGCGGGAGATGTCAAGCAGATCGTTAATCAGTTTAGCCTGCAACTTAGCGTTGCGCTCGATAGTTTCTAAAGCGCGATCTGTTCTTTCAGGGTCAAATTTTTTACTACGTAGGAGTGTTGTCCAACCGATAATCGGATTAAGTGGAGTGCGTAATTCATGAGATAAAACGGCAAGAAACTCATCTTTGATGCGGTTCGCAGTTTCCGCTTGCTCCTGTGCTGCAAGCGATCGCCTAAGCAATTCTTCTCGCTCAACTTCGGTACGTTTGCGCTCGGTAATGTCCATTGACATGCCTACCATTCGCAAAGGATTTCCTACCAAGTCGTAAATACAACGACCTCGCACCAATACCCAGTGGATACTGTTATCTGCCCAGATGTTGCGGTATTCGACATCGTAATCTGTATCATTGGCGATCGCCTGCTTAATAGCGGATTGTACCCAAGCTTGATCTTCAGGGTGAATTCGACTCATCAGTGTTTGATAAGAAAAATCAGCGTCGGGTGACAGACCAAAATTTAGTTTGTACTGGTCAGAAGCAGACAAAACATTCGTTTGCAAATTTAGTTCCCAAGAGCCGAGTTTAGCCGTTTTCAGCGCTAGTCTCAATTGTTGTTCGGTTTGTTGCAAAACCGCTTCGGTTTGCCGTTGTTTTTGGCGGATGTGTGCTTCACGAATCTCCCGCTCGATTGCTGGAACCAAGCGTACCATCCGCTCTTTCAAAACAAAATCAGAAGCTCCAGCTTTTAAAGAAGTGACGGCAGTTTCTTCGGTGATTGTACCGGAAACAATAATGAAGGGAATATCTAATTTTTTGTCTTTGAGCAGAGATAAAGCTTTAGGAGCGCCAAATCCAGGGATAACATAGTCACAAATAATTACATCCCAAGGTTGGCGATCTAGAGCAGCACTCATATCAGCAGATGTTTCTACCCGCAAATAAATTACGTCATAGTTATTCTGCTCCAATATATGCAGCAGCACTAGCATGTCATCTTCTGAATCTTCGACAATCAGGACATGTAGTGGTTTCCGCATATCTGTGCTTTATCCTTCTAAAGTAAAATAAAAAGTTGCTCCCTGCCCAACCTTGCCCTCTGCCCAGATTTGCCCACCATGACGGTGGATAATTCGCTGAACTGTGGCTAAACCAATGCCATTTCCTTCAAATTCTCTTGCAGAATGCAGCCGTTGAAAAGGTTGAAATAAGCTGTCTGAGTCATTCATATCGAAACCGACACCGTTATCGCGTATGAAGAAGACACCATTATCAAGCTGACCAAAATCAATTCGCGTATAATCACGGTTGCGCGTGTATTTCCAGGCATTGCCCAGCAAGTTTTCCAGTGCTGCCTGCAATAAATTTGCATCAGCAAAGGTAGTTAAATCTGGGGTAATTTGGAACTTTACCTGTCTTGGTTGGTCTTTTTCTAGGTCTTCGACGATCGCTTGTACCATTGTACTCAAGTTTACCTGAGTGCGATGCAGTTGAGAGCGGCTGATCTGCGATAATCGCAACAGATCGTCAATCAATTGCCGCATGTGTTGAGTTGAGTTTTGAATGCGATTTAGGTAATCTTGAGTTTTTGCAGTCAAGGAATCGCCAAGAGATTCGGTCAGCATTTGGCTAAAATAGTCAATTCGTCGCAAAGGCGATCGCAAGTCATGGGAAACTGAAGAAGAAAAGCTTTCCAGTTCGCCGTTAATTAAGGTGAGTTGTGCAGTAGTTTGCTCCAAACGAGTATTTTTCTGTTGTAATTCTAAAGTGCGTTCTGCTACAGTTGCTTCTAATGTTTGAGTATACTGTCCTAATTGGTTATTGGCAGCTGCTAATTCAGCATTGGTTTGTGCGAGATTTTCATATAGTTGGGAATTTTCTAAAGAAACGGCAATTTGAGCAGACAGTAACTTTAATATTTCTAAACGTTCAACGGTAAAAGCTCCGGTAGTTAAGTAATTTTCTAAGTAGAGTAAGTTTTTCAGTTGTCCCTGATGAATAATCGGAGTACACAGAACAGACTTGGGTTGATATTCTCTAATATATGGATCGCTAATAAAAATACCCTCGTGAGTTGCATCATTGAGAACAATACTTTCTCTGGTGCGAACTACATAATTGAGTATTGCTAAGGGAAGTTGTGTTTGATTTGAAGGTGAAATAATTTGATTTTGCTCAATTGTGCCGGCAGTGACAACGGTAAATTCACCGGCTTTTTCGGCAATCAAAAATCCTCGCTGGGCGGCGGCATTTTCGATTACAATCGCAATTAAGCGATTTAATAAATTTTTGATTCTCAGTTCGCTGGCGATCGCTTGAGAAGCTTTGACTACGGTGGATAAGTCTAACCACGCAGGATTACTTGATGATGTGGTAGAAGTGGCGTTTTGACGAGTATATTGTGGCAACAAATCTGGGTAACGAGTTAATAAATTCTCTGCTAATGCTTGCGAACCCCAACTGATATAACCTAAATAGGCATCATTCAAATACGCTGCGGCAATTTTCGGTTTGTTAATTCCTAAATAAAACTTGGCGGCTAATTCGTTTGCTAAAGCTTCATCTTGAATAAATTCGTGATTTTTCGCCGATTGAATGCTGGCATCATAGGCATTCATTGCAAAGAGCGTTTGTCCTGTGACTCTAGCGATTTCCGCTTCGACTAACTCATATTTATGCTGAAAATTCATTGGTGCATAATCTGCCTTTTTTCTTAAAATCGCCTGGTTTGCTTGTACTTGTTGAAGTACTTCGCGATCATCCAGGCGATCGCATTGTAGTAAAGTGAGCGAATCATAGAAAATGTACTCATACATCATCATCATGCCCACAACAGCTTGTAAATGCGCTGCCGTTGATTTTGCGTGGTTCGATGCTTGGTCATAATCACCAAATCGATACGCTAGCATCAATTTAAACAGATAAAAGCAACACAGTAGCATCTTCCAATCGGCAGCTTCGATAAAAGGCAGCATTGTAGCTTCGCTGAAGCTTCCACCCGTTAATATGAGCGGATTGTCTGCCTGACCAATAAAATTTAAAACAACTTGCCGCGCAATCCGGATGTAGTAAATGCCTAACTCTTGTTTGAAGCGATCAACTAGTTCGACATAGGGCAGCACCTTTTGATTGACCGTTTCCAGATTTTCACCACTAAAGAAGCGGTACATGACGTATTCACCAGCACCATAGCCCAAAAACTCAATGTTGCCCAATTCCAGCGATCGCTCGATTGAGGATTTGAGAAATGAGAGCGTTGATTGCAGCGAGTTTTTGGTGGGGTGAATGTGGGAACCATACACTTTCAGCACGCGGGGATAAAGGGTTTTGTCGTTAAATTGCTCCAACACTTTTAGAGATAACTGACCAAATTCATACCCTGTTTCGATGTTGTCAAACGCTACCGCGCAAACAAACCCGTAAATACAGTATCCAAACGACGACGACACCCAGTTTCCATACTCAACCGAGAGATGAGTCATGGTTAAGATCATGGGTATAAATAGTTGCGGTTTGGCAATGTAAACAGGACCTGGCATGGTGTTGAGAATTTCCATCGCTGCCCGTTTATTGATATCACTCATCACAGGTAGATTGGCTAACCGCGTCACGTCATTCGGTTGAAATACTAATTTTTGTCTAAGTTGGGCTAGGTAGCAATCGAGGTCTGCTGTCTCAGTAGGAATAAGGATATCTAACAGGGATAATGCATTTAATGCGGTCTGAATCGACGCAGGCAAATCACCTTTAGCAATTTCTAGTTGAATTTGTAGTTTGTAGATACGGATGCGGTCGAGCAGTGTTTTCCCGTGCTGCAACGCCAAATTAATCAGAGATTGCGATCGCGCAAAATTGGCGTTAATACACTCGACATCAATCGCACCCTCATGCAAAGACAGTGTTAAATCATACTGCTGCTCCCAGCAATCATTTGCTAAAAGTTCTAATCCCAAACTAAAATAACGGGCAGATGGTTCGTAGGCGATCGCTGCTTTTGCTTTTTGACCGGCGATTAAATTTAGTGCTGCTAATTGATTTTTTTGTTGTTGGTCGCTAATTAAATCTTTGCCGTAATTTAATTGATTAACTAATTCAAAAATGTTTTCTTTTTGTTCTTCTGGTGATTGACTTTGTAAAATTCGTTGACCGATTTTTAAATGGGTAGCTTTACGTTCGGCTTCGGGAATTAGCGCTTCTGCGGCTTGTTGAACTCTGTCATGCAAAAATTGATAGTTAATGCTATGCTCATCAAGAGCGATCGCGGCGGTTTCTTCCCCTACAAACAAAGGAATTTTATAAGCATTACTCAAAGGTAAAATTAATCCGGCTTGCATCGCTGACCAGATTTCTTTAGCCGTCTCCAATACGCTTTTTTGAGAGATAACCGCAAGGGTTTCTAAATCAAAGCGATAACCAATACAAGCCGCAAACTTTAATAAATATTGTGTATTTTGTGGTAATGTTTCAATTTTATGAACCATTAACTCAACTACATTATCTGTCACCCCGACACTTTCAATTTGAGCTAAATCCCACGTCCACCGAGCAGTTACAAAATCAAATTTAATTAGATTTGTTTGCGCCAGAGATTGCAATAATTGAGTTAAAAAGAAGGGATTACCGTCTGTTTTCTTGTAAAGTAATGTTGCTAGCTGTGTTGAGTTTTCTGTTTGTTGTAATGTATCCGTCACCAATTGTTTAACGCTCTCAATTGATAACGGTTTTAATACAATTTCATTGACTGTCGTACATTTTTGTAATTGGGTTATTGTTTGAATCAGAGGATGTGCCGCACTTACTTCGTTATCGCGATACGCACCTAATAGCAATAAATAGCCGATATTGGCATCAGTGATTAAGGCTTGAATGAACTTTAAAGAGGCAGAATCTACCCATTGCAAATCATCTAAAAACAGCACTAACGGATGTTCTTTTTGGGCAAAGACACCAATAAAAGCTTGAAAGACACGATTAAATCTAGCTTGAGTTTCTGTGGCTCCTAAGTAGGTCGGCGAAAAAATTTATAACTATGTAACGAAAAATTAATCAGAGCAATTGGAGTCAAATTTAAAACGTTGTGTGGTGTAGTTTCCCCTTTCTCCTCTGGCTTCAACACCATTAATG
>JAESGY010000478.1_pt1 | contig 15779 bp, 16 predicted proteins | sample 9269841 | NCBI WGS metagenome assembly JAESGY01 (sample SAMN17022865, study PRJNA683097) | algae metagenome | isolation source: Spirirestis rafaelensis WJT71-NPBG6 and co-occurring heterotrophs from... | place: USA: Pinto Wells, Joshua Tree National Park, Colorado Desert, CA | collected 2006-08-15
CCGGCCGCTGCAGCCGCAGCACCAGCTCGATCAGCTCCGCCTTGCTCAGGCGCTCAAGCTCGTCCCGCTGCATGCCAGGATCGAATCAGCCAACCCACTTCCGCGCAAGGGGGGTGGGTAATTACGAGAAAACCGTGAGGCAGGCTAGATCTCACGGCAGACTTGTGCATCGGAATCGTATTCCCCTACGGGCTTGTATATTGTTTTGATGGCGCCACCGCTCACCATGTCTTCCTCCTCTGGAGAGAGTTCGACTAGAGCAACAGAAAGACAGGCGTTTTCACCCGTAGGAGGACCTTTTTCTTCGGGATTCTTGCTAAAATATTGGGTCACCATATGAATCATATCACTATCCCTCTTGTCTGGGTGTCGCTCTGATGATTGGCCGCCATATTCGGTCTGATGGCGGAGGCTTCCGGCGCAGGCACACCAGTTAGCCACTGCGATCCTAGGGAGGATACGATTCGCGCGTCCTCACCCGTTCGAGTAAGAAGTGGATCGACGCACACAACCGTTACCGCCAAGGGCCGAGCTCATGCGGCGACCTGATGGCTGGACGGCGGGCTGGGGAGGGACCGCGACGCTGACGCCCTCGTCGGCGACGGTTTCGATACTGTGCCACAAGCCGTACTCCACGAGGTCTCGCGCTGGGCGGCGAAGCTCACGCTCCTTTCGGCAATTTCCTCGTGGGAGGCCCGGACGTACCCGACTGCCCTGTGGTGATCGCCTTCGCGGTGCTCGCGTCGGCCGCGCCGGGCTCCTGCGGAGCGCCTGAGGTTCGATAATGCGCCCAGATCGAACCTGAGCCGCGAGACCCCGAAGGGCGGGTGATTGCAAGGTTGAGCCTTCGATCTCGACTGCTCTCCAGAGGGATCCGCCTTCCTCCCCCTCAGTCCTCATCACTTTGCGAGCGCGAGCCAAAGGCGACGTATGGATTGGGGGCGCAGCACCGCTTCGCTACAGCCGAATTCGGCCCGGAGCGGGCGACGGGCACGGCTGTTGGTGTATGGAGGCCAGGGTGCGAACAGGGACGGGAAGCGAAATGCCCGAGCTGCGCGTGGAGGAGATGGTGGTGCGTCTTGCCGTGGACGACGCCAGGACCGCCCAGGAGGCCGGCGCCCAGTTCGCCCGCGCTTTGGCCGGTGCCTTCTGGCCGGACTTCGTCTTGGCGGTGGCCGAACAGGAATACCTGATCCGGCGCGCGATTGCGGAGGCGGGGTTCGCCGACGGACAAGCCCGGCTCGCGGCCGAGCGGTTCGAGGTGGCGGCGCTGGCCGAGTGGCGGCAGCTCGCGGGTGCCGCCGCGAGCGGCTCGGGAGAGCGGGCGTGACCGCGCCGAGCTCATCATCCGAGGACTTCCCGGGGACGCTCTACGATGGCGACGGGACGCGCCTGGCCGGCACGGGGTCCGAGTTCTCGCTGGAGACGACTCAGGCCCTGCCACACAAGGTCCTGATCCGGGACAGGCCGGGCGCGGAGGAGGTCGCCGTGTTGGAGCGGGGCGACCGGCTCTGGCTCTTGCCGGACACGTTCGGTGCGCCACCCGATCTGCCCATGCCGCTGCTCGCGGAACTCGCTGACGTCGTCAGGCGCGGCAACACGGTCGGCCTGGCTGGCAGCACCTACGATGCCTATGCGCTTGTGCGCGATGCGCTCATGCTCCTGCTGGACGAGACCGGGGGGCAGGCGTGAGCGGGCGCGTCTCGGTGCCCAACGGCGGGAGCGGGGCGGTGGGCGGCAACAGCCGAGTTCGACTCAGAGCAGACTCAGCGGGACCGCGCCGTGGAGTCGCTCGACGCGAGCATCCTCAGCTTCTGCAACGCCACGTCTTCGCTCTCCTTGTAATCGACCGTGCCAGCAAAACGGCCTTCGCCGTCCAACAGGAAGGCGCTCGCCGAGTGGTCCATCGTGTAGCCGGCACCCTCCAGCGGGACCTTGCGGTAGTAGACGCGAAACGCGCGCGTGGTGCCGGCGATCTGCGCCTCAGTCCCGCTCAACCCGACGATCCGTGGGTCGAAGGCGGAAAGGTAGTTCGCCATCGCCCGCGGGGTGTCGCGCTCCGCGTCCACGCTGACGAAGAGCCACTGAATCCGGTCGGCATCCGGCCCCAGCGCCTCCATGAAGCGGGTCATGTCGGCCAGCGTGGTCGGGCAGACGTCGGGGCAGTGGGTGAAGCCGAAGAAGACCGCCATCGGCTTGCCGCGGAAGTCGCGCTCCGTCACCTCCCGACCGCGATGGTCGGTCAGCGTGAAGGGGCCGCCGATCTGCAGGCTGGCCGGGCCGGTCGCGACGCGTCGCTCCCCGAGGGGCCCGTCCGTCACCAGCCAGCCACCGGCCGTCGCGAGCATCAGGGAGCCGAGGAGGGCGACGCCGCCCCAGGCCGCCCAGCGAATGACGCGCAGCATGCTCAGTGCCCTCCATGCTGCGCGGCGGGACCGCGAGCGCCGGGGCCGGCCACCTCGAGTTCGATGATGACCTCGCCAGCCCGCTCGAAGCGGAGCGTCAGCGGCACGCTTGTGCCCCGCACGAAGGCACCGACGGGGTCGACCAGCATCAGGTGCAGCCCGCCGGGCGCAAGGGTGACCGTACCGCCGGCCGGCAGCGGCACCCCATCGGGCGGCGGCCGCATGCGCATGATGCCGTCGGTTATAGACATCTCGTGCAACTCGACGCGCTGGGCCCTCGGCGTCTCCGCCGCTACCAGGCGATCGGCCTCGGCGCCCCCGTTCGCAATTGAGAGATAGCCGGCGGCTGTCGGTGCCGTGGCCCCGACCGCCCGTGTCCAGGGCTGGCCGATGGTGATGTCGCCAAGGCGGTACTCCTGCGCGCCGGCCGGCACGGCAGAGACGAAGGTGGCGCAGGCCAGCAGGGCCGCGCGCAGCATGACGTGTCGCATGTGAAAGATCACTCCTAAGTCCATGGAACAGCCGTCCGCGCGACGCAGGCGGCGGGATCAGCCAGGGATCGGAGCGAAGGGAGGCGCCCGGGCCGGGGGAGGCCCGCGCGGGAACGGCCGAGCCGCAGGTGGCTCGCTGACCGGGTCATGGCGGACCGTCACCGCCCAGGTTGGGACCGAGACAATGGGCAGGTCGGGCGGTAGAATGGGATCGGCGTCGGGCAGGCGGCAAAGGGGACAATGCGCCCCTCCGGCCGCGAACGTTGGGGAGTCCTCCTCGTCGGATGGGGCTGCCTCGCTGGATGGCAGGCACAGCGTCGTCCTGACGATCGTGTCGAGGTGCGCAAGCTGGACTGCGGCGAGCGCCGGCAGGGGCAGGAGCAGCCGCGCCAGGATGGCGAGGAGCACCAGGGCGGAGACAGGCCCGCGCAGCTCGTGCCAGGCCCGTCTCATGCGCCGCGCGGCCCCCACAGGATGATCGCCGCGCCGAGCAGGGCGACGGCGCCGCCGATCAGGTCCCACCGGTCGGGCGCGAAGCCCTCGACCGCGCGCAGCCACACCAGGGTCGCCGCGATGTAGATGCCGCCGTAGACCGCGTAGGCGCGTCCCGCGGCCTCGACCTCGACCAGGGTCAGCAGCCAGGCGAAGGCGATGAGCGAGGCGGCGCCCGCAGCCGCCCAGACTGCCGGCTTGCCGAGCCTCAGCCAAGCCCAGAAGGCATAGCACCCGCCGATCTCGGCGGCCGCCGCGGCAATGTAGACGGCAACGGACCTCATCGCAGCGGGCGGGCCCAGTCGCGAAGCGCCGCCCGAGACTGCGGGGCGCCGACCAGAGGGGGGCGTCCGATCATGGGGCCTTCCCTGCCGGATCCCTCCAGGTCGCACAACCCCGCCTCGTCCGCGCCCCCGCTTGGCCGCAGGGCGGCTGTCATGCGCGGCCGTTCTGGGTCCCCGGCCGCCAGGCGAGCAGCCGAAGCGCGCTCAGCGTCACCAGCACGGTCGCGCCAGTGTCGGCGAGGATGGCGAGCCAGAGCCCCGTCACCCCGGTGATCGTCGTCGCCAGAAACACCAGCTTCAGCCCCACTGCCACTGCCACGTTCTGCTTCACGTTGGTCAGGGTCGCGCGGGAGAGCTCGACGAGGTCGGCCACACCCGAAACTCGCTCCCGCAGCAGCGCGGCGTCGGCGGCTTCGAGCGCCACCTCCGTCCCGCTGCCCATTGCCACGCCGGCGGTGGCGGCGGCCAGCGCCGGGGCGTCGTTGATGCCGTCCCCCACCATCAGCACCGGACCGCGCTCCTTCAGCGCCGCGATCTCGCGGAGCTTGTCCGCCGGCAGCAGGCCGGCCTTCACCTCAAGGCCGAGCGCGCCGCCGATCGCGGCGCCGGTGCGCGGGTTATCGCCGGTCAGCATCACCGCGTCCACGCCGAGCCGCTGGAGCCGGGCCACGCCCTCGGCGGCATCGGGGCGCGGTTCGTCGCGGAGCGCCAGCAGGCCGAGCGCGGTGCGGTTGGCAGTCACCACCGCGACCGTCTTGCCCGCGTCCTCCAGCCGGCCCCGCGCCGCCTCCAGCTCCGGCGGTAGCGCCCCGCCGCTCTCCTCCGCCCAGGCGGGGCTGCCGACGCCGACACGGCGGCCCTCGACATTCGCCGCGACCGCCTTGCCGGGGATGGCGGCCGCTGCGCGCGCCGGAGGCAGCACGATGCCGTATGCCTCGGCCTCGGCCAGCACGGCGCGCGCGAGCGGGTGGGACGAACCGGCCTCCACAGCGGCGGCCAGGCGCAGCAGCTCCGTCTCCGTCACGCCCTCGGCCGGCAGGATGTCGGTCACGCGCGGCTGGCCGGCGGTGAGCGTGCCGGTCTTGTCGAAGGCGACGGTGCGCGCGCCGCCGATCGCCTCCAGCGCCGCGCCGCCCTTCACCAGCAGCCCGCGCCGCGCCCCGGCGGAGAGGCCGGAGGCCATCGCCGCCGGCACCGAGATCACCAGCGCGCAGGGGCAGGCCACCAGCAGCAGCGCCAGACCGCGGTAGATCCAGGTCCACCAGTCGCTGCCAAACAGCAGCGGCGGCACGAGCACCACCAGCGCCGACACTGCCATCGCGCCCGGCGTCCACCAGGCCGAGAAGCGCTCGATGAAGCGTTGGGTGCGGCCGCGCGTCGCCGTCGCCTCCTCCACGAGGCGGGCGATGCGGGCCAGTGTGCTGCCCTCGCCCGCGGCAGTGACGCGCACCACGAGCGCGTCCTCGGCGTTCACGCTGCCTGCCACCACCGCCTCGCCCGGGCCGCGCGCGATGGGCATGCTCTCGCCCGTCACCGGGCTCTCGTCGAGGGCGGAGGTGCCCTCCTCAATGACCCCGTCCGCGGGCACGCGGTCGCCGGGCCGGACAAGGACCAAGTCGCCGACGGCGAGCCGCTCGGCCGGCGCCTCTTCGGTGGTGCCGTCGGCGTGGCGGCGCAGCGCCGTCCGGGGCATCAGCGCGACCAGCGCCTTAATGCCGGCGCGGGCCCGGCCGGCGGCGATGCCCTCCAGCAGCTCTCCAACGGCGAAGAGCAGGACCACGAGCGCCGCCTCCTCGGCCGCGCCGATCACGGCAGCGCCAAGGGCGGCGGTAACCATCAGCGTCTCGATCGAGAAGGGCGTGCCAGCCCGCGCGAGCGCGAAGGCCCGCCGGCCGAAGGGGACCAGCGCCACGAGCGTGGCTGCCAAGTAGAGCCAATGGGACGCCGCCGGGGCGAGATGCGCCGCGACCCAGGCCGCGGCGACGAGCGCGCCGAGCATCCAGACCAGCCGCGCCTTCGCGGTCGCCCACCAGGGCTTGCCGGCCTCGACGGGGTCGTCCTCGTCGTCCCCATGCCCATGCGCCGCCCGCGCGGCACCCGACGCGGGCTCGATGGGGCTCATGCCATAGCCGAGCGCCCGGACCTGCCGGGCGACGGCGTCCGGCTCCGCCCCGCCCGGGGCGAGGTCGAGCGACAGGCGCTCGCCGACGAGGTTCACCTCGACGCCCGAGACCCCGGGCAGGCGCTCCACCGCCTTCGTGACCTTCGCCACGCAGGAAGCGCAGTCCATGCCCTCCACCCGCCAGACCACGCGCGTCGTCTCGTTCACGGCACTATCCCCGTCGCGTCGGCCCCAGGTATGGGACTTCCAGCCACTAGAGGTTCAAGTCCCCTCGCAACGCGTCTCGGCCAGACCAGATGAGAGGCACGTCTTGAGGAACCCGCCCGTGCATCACCTGTCGCGCCGCCGCGTCCTGGCCCTCATGGCTGCCCCGGCCATCCTTCCCACCCATGCGAGGGCCGCCGGGCCGGCGCTCCGGGTTCTGCGCAGCCCCGGTTGCGGCTGCTGCGAGGGCTGGGCGGAGCACCTGCGGCAGGCCGGTTTCGCCGTCACCATGGAGGACTCGACGGACCTGGATGCGGCCCGCCGTGCCGCGGGCGTGCCTGAGGACCTCGCGGGGTGCCACACGGGCATCACGGCCGATGGGCGCCTCGTGGTGGAGGGCCATGTCCCGGCCTTCGCGCTTCGGCGCTTCCTCGACTCCCCGGGCGGCTGGCGCGGCATTGCTGTGTCCGACATGCCGATCGGCTCACCCGGGATGGAGATGCCGGGCACGGCGCCCCGGGCCTACACGGTCTTCGTCTTCGCGACTGACGGACGGCGTGAGCCCTTCGCGCAGGCCCGCGGCGACCAGCCAGCCTGAGCCGGGCAACCGTGGGAAGCGGGCTCTCCATCGGCGACCTGTCCCGGGCGACCGGCGTGAAGGCGACCACGATCCGCTTCTACGAGGCCGAAGGTCTTCTGCCCGCCGCCGGGCGCACCGACGGCGGGCACCGGGTGTACGGGCAGGCGCACCTCGGGCGGCTCGGCTTCATCCGGCACGCGCGGGAGCTCGGCTTCGGGATGGAGGACATCCGCGAACTGCTGCGCCTGGCCGACGCGGCACCGGACGCGCCCTGCGAGGGCGCCGACGCCATCGCCCGCCGCCACCTTGCCTCCGTTCGGGACCGCATCGCCCGGCTGCGGTCGCTCGAGGCCGAGCTTGAGCGCATGACCGACTGCCACAACGACCGCGTTGGGGAGTGCCGGGTCATCGAGGTGCTGGCCGACGCCGCGCACGGGCACTGCGCCGACCCGGCCCATGGCGGCGCGGAGCGCTGACCCGCGCCGCCAGGGACAGGAGGCTGGCATCTTCGCGTGGAATGTCTGCAATCCGCCCGGAAGAGACCTTCAAGAGCGACACGGCATAAACGCGGCCGCTGAGGCGATCCGACCGGACTTGGCTCAAGAGGGGCGGCCGCCGGCTTCGACAGCTGGAGTGCTACCCGGCCCGGTCCGGCTCCGGCCGTAGGTGCCAAAGCGCGACGGTGGCGCAGCAGGCCCTGCTCAGCCCGTGAAGCAGCATGTCCCCGATCGGGATCGTCACCCGCCCGCACGTAGGCCAACCCCGTCCCGTCCGGCGCCGGGATGCCGAACACCGCCGCCCAGCACTGGGGCCACGACGTGCAGGGCCACGATCAGAAGGAGCACGGTGGGGCCATCGCCACCATCCAAGCCGGCTGCCTGCAACACGATCCTCTGGCGGACAGGAGCGGAAATGTCTCCTTCCCCTCGAATTCGTGTCCGTAAGAACGTCTTGCAGGTTGGTGTCCGGACTGCGGTCAGCTGGACGACGAAGCGGACGTCGCTCCGCATCCTCCCCGGCGGGTTCGGGCTGCCGCTCCCCTCCGATAATGCCGGCGTCTCGCAAGCCAGCGACGGGTGCCACAATTGAGGAAGAACGGCCTAGCGGTCGGACGCGACGGGAGCGCTCGAACATGCTCGACGTGCAGGGCTTACCAGAAGGCCAATAAGCCGCTTGCTCAATCCGAAGGGCCAAGCCGGTCGCCGGCGAAGCTCCGAGGCGCAGCACCCCTCGGGAGGAAAGCTCGAATCCGGCGCTCCCCTGCTTCTCCCGGCCCTATCCTCAGGCGAACCAGAGCAGGCCGTCGTACTCGCGTGCGGCCGGCAGCTCGGATCGCGCGATGCCGCTCCAGGTCACCGAGGCGTCCCAGGTACCATTGGCATCGAAGTCGAGATGCAGAGTCGCACCCTTCCAGCCTTCCGCGCCGGCGTTGTCGTCCCACGTCGTCCGGCTGACGCCGGGCCGCCAGCCCCAGACCGAGAGCTGCTCGCCCGCCTGCCAGTCCGTGATCGTGCTCCAGGTCGTACCGCTGCCGCGGCCGTCCAGAAAGAACACGTCCTGACCCGCCCCGCCTGTGATGAAGTTCGAGCCCAGGCCGCCGTCGACCACGTCTTCGCCCGCGCCTGCGTCCGCCGCGTCGTCACCGCCCAACAGGTTGACGAAGTCCGCGCTGGCCGTCGTGCGCACTACCTCGCCTCCCTCGCTGCCCAGTAGCTGGTAGCGCAGATACTCCACTGGACCCGTGTAAAGGTCAGGCAGCACGAGGGACGAGGCACCGTCCGACCCGGTCCGCGCGGCCAGCTCCTCCAATCCTGCTGTGGCCAGCACCTCCGAGAGCGCAACCGGGACGCTACCAGTTCCGCCGCCGAACGCCAGCAGCTCGACATCGGTCAGCTGGTAGGATTTGGTGCCCGGGCCCCAGATATAGACCGCGGCGCCGGGCACCTCGCCGAAGCGGTACTCTCCGACCGCACCCGAAAGCACGACCGTGTCGGCCCCAGCGCCGCCATCGATCGACCCGTCGCCATCGGCTGCGGCAAGCAGCACAACGTCGTTGCCGCTGCCGGCACGGACGTGGTTGCCCCAACCAGCGAGCCCGATCCGGTCATCGCCCCCGCCGGCGTCGACCGTGGCGCTGCCCTCGCCGGCCACGATGACGTCGTTGCCGGCGCCGGTGATGACACGGTTGCTCCAGCCGCTGAGGGTGATGCTGTTGGCACCGCCGCCCGCATCGATCGTGGAATTGCCGTGCGGGCCGAAGATTGCGTCATCGCCCCCACCGGTGACGATCAGGTTGCTCCAACCGCGGACGGTGACGGTGTTGTTGCCGCCGGCGATGCGGACGGTGGAGTTGCCCTCTCCTGTTTCGACGGTGCTGTTGCCCGCACCAAGCTCGACCAGGTTCGAGTAGCCGCCGAGCTGGACGTGGTGGTTGCCACTGCCGAAGTGGACCGTCGTGTTGCCTTGTGGGCCGGTCAGCGTGGTGCCGCCGTCGCCTGCGAGAATGGTGTTGGACCAGCCGCGGACGGTGACGGTGTTGTGGCCCGCACCTGCATCGATCCAGGCATTGCCCTCGCCGCCGTCGATGGTGTCATCACCGGCAAGCGCTTCAATGCGGTTGTTCCAACCAAGCGCGTTGAGGCGGTCCGCCCCAGCCGTGCCTCGGAGCACGCCGTCCACAATCTTCCCGCCGCCTCCACCCAGGTCCTGCCCCTCCCCCGGGTTCTTTCCCTCATCGAGAGGGGCTTCGGGGTCACCACTATGGGCTGCAATCAATGCTGCCGCGGTCAGGTTCGTTGATTCGGAGGTTGGGACGAAGGTGATGCCGGGGAAGGGGCCCGAGAGGGTCTGCGCGGGGTACCAGTCTGTTAACAGGATGGCCGCGTCCTCGGCCAAATAGAGGACGGTCGTGGCGTCGATGCGAGTGACCTCGCTGAAGGCAGAGTAGCCATAGATGATAAGCTGGTCGCCCTCCGACGGCTTGAAATCAGAAAGCACGTCGACACCATCGCCCGGACGATAAACGAACAGGTCGGCACCACCGTCGCCGAGGACATGATCGCCCGAGACGATGTTCGTGAAGGCGCCGTTCACCAGCTTGATCGTCCCTGCGTCGGCTCCACCGACCAGAGTGTCGTTTGCGTCATGCCCAGCCAAGTGGTCGGTACCGGAGCCACCTAGCAGCAGATCTCTACCCGCGTTGCCCTCTAGGGTGTCATTGCCGATGCCGCCGAGCAAGGTGTCGTTCCCGCCCTCACCTTGCATCGCATCATCGCCGCCGCGGCCGAAGATGATGTCACGGCCATCGCCGCCCTCAAACACATCACCCCCTTCGCCACCGTCGAGAATATCATCACCAGCAAGCCCGTGCAGGATGTCGTTCCCGCCGTCACCCCACAATGTATCGTTGCCGTCGTGCCCGTCGACAGTGTCATTGCCCGCGTCACCGGACAGTTGGTCGTCACCGCCATTGCCCATCAGAGCATCACCGCCCTGGCCGCCGCTCACGTGATCGGCGCTTTGGGTTCCAGAATAGGCATCGTTACCCGACCCAAGAGGGGTCAGGACCGGGCTCCCAGCGTCACCGTAGGTATCGTCGCCATAATTGGGCTCATGTTGCCCACCACTCGACGGCGAACCATCAATCAGGAAGTCATTGCTGGTCGAGTTGGCGCCGTAGGCGAGTGCGACAGGCTTGGGCACAAGCAACTGGGTAGCGCCGCCCGGGAGCACCTGGGCCAAGGTGTAGGTGCCGGCGGCGAGACCTTGGAAGCTGAAGGCGCCGCTGGTATCGGTCGTGGTCGAGGCCTCGCTGGCGTCAAGATTACCGTCGCCGTCCTCGTCAATGAAGACTGTCACGTTGCCGAGCGTCTTGTCGGCGCCATCAACCACCTTGCTGCCGTTCGTATCGGCATAAACCGTACCGTCGATGCGGCCCGCAACGAAGGTCAGGAAGTCGTTGCCCGTGGAGTTGGTGCCCGAGACCACCTTGACGGGGCTCGGAGAGAGAGTCTGGGTCGCGCCGCTCGGCAACTGCTCCGCCAAGGCGTAGCTGCCCGAGGCAAGGCCGGTGAAGGCGTAGGCCCCGTTAGCGTCGGTCTTGGTCAACACCTCGCCGGCATCCAGCTTGCCGTTTGCGTTGGCATCGAGGAAGACCGTCACGCCGGCGAGTGTCTTGTCGCCGGCATCCACTGTCTTGCTGCCGTTCGTGTCGGCATAAACGGTCCCGGCGATGTGGCCGGGCACGGAGGTCAGGAAGTTGTTCCCCGCCGAGTTGTCGCCATATCCGAGCGTGATCTTGCCGGGGGCGAGGAGCTGCGTGGCGCCGCTCGGCAGCTGCTCGGCTAAGGCGTAGCTGCCCGCGGCGAGGCCGGTGAAGGCATAGGCCCCGTTGGCGTCGGTCTTGGTCGACACCTCGCCGGCATCCAGCTTGCCGTTTGCATTGGCATCGAGGAAGATCGTTACGCCGACGAGCGCCTTGTCATCGCCGTCCACCAGCTTGCTGCCATTGGCGTCGTCGTAGACGGTGCCGGTGATCTGGCCCGTCTTCACGTTGCCGAAGTCGAGCCCGGTCACATCGGCGGAACCGAGCGTGACTGTGTAGCTCCTCATCGCCGGGGCGGAGAGGACGTAGCCGCCCTGCAGCGACTCCGTGACGGTGTAGGTCCCGGCGGCGAGCCCGTTGAAGGCATAGGCGCCCTTCGGATCGGTCGTGTCCGTGACCGTCTTGCCGTCCGGGCCGGTGAGCGTGATGGTCCAGCCGGCCAGCCCCGCCTCGCCGCTGTCGAGCTTGCCGTCGCTGTCCTTGTCCTCGAAGGCGGTGCCGGAGATCCCGACCCCGCCGGAGCCGTCGATCTTGAGCGGGATGGTCTGGGTGCCAACGTCGATAGCGGAGCCGGCGGAAGTCTTGGCGCCCGCCACCTGGGACTGCACCACGCCGGTGAACTTGCCGGTGCTGTCGGGGCGGAGGACGGTCCAGACTTCCAGCGTCACCTGGTCGCCGGCATCGAGCCCGCCGATGGTGATGTCGCCCCGCAGCCACTGGTCGCCGTTCGCCGAGGTCACGGTGGTGGAGGACTTGCCTGTCACCGTGGCCGTCGAACTGCTGTCGATCCTGGCGGAGGCGGAGGTGTCGACATACGCCGCGACCACGCCCCGGCCAGCGTCGAAGCCGTAATCCGCGCCGGAGGTGGTCTTCAGCCCCCAGTCGAGGCTGATGGTGATGGTGCCGTTCTTGATCGCGGATTTCGAACTGACATCGATCACCAGGTCCCAAACGACGATCTGGCCGAGCGCCGGGTTGGACTTCTGCGGCGCCAGTGATTGCAAATCGGCATCCGACCCCGGAAGGTAGCGCGCAGCCGTGCCATTCAGGTTGCCGGCGGTGGGGAAGGCTCCATTGTCCCTGAGGTACTGCTCCGCGGTCAGCGCGGCGTATTTGGTCGGATCCGCCGCGGAGAATCTGATCGAGTAGTCCGCGTTGGAATTGCCCTGAGCCATCGTCGCGCCCCGCTAGAACCCGGCCTATGCCCAAAACTTTCGACATCGGCCCGGTGTTTTAACCAGTGGTTGATTAGCTCATGACGCAACAAGTATCAAGTGTACGAAATTCGACAAACAGGAGCTTGGATCCCTCAGAGCTCGCGCCAGGCGACCTGTTTGGCTGGCCGGGGTACCCTTGGTAGACTCCAGGACCGGCGGCGAGAATTGTGGATGGACTGTGTAGCATGGCGGAGCGGTCGGAGCGCACGGCCCGGGGTTACCGCCGGTCCGCTGCCGAGAGTGATGGCGAGCTGCTGAACCATACGCCTTATCCCTCGGACGTGATCGCGCTGGTGGTGCTGTGGTGGCTGCGCTACCGCCTGACCTGCGCGATCTGACCGAGATGTTCCTCCAGCGCGGCATCATCTTCAGTCATGAGGCGGCCCGGGAGTGGAAGGCTAAGCTCGCCCCAATGCTGGCCGGTGAGTTCAGTCAGCGCCGGCGCGGCAAGGGCGGCGCCCGTGGCCGGCGCTGACATGTGCACAAAACCTACATCAGGGTTCGCGGCCGCGGGGCGTATCTGTATCGAGCCATCCCGTCCGGGCCCTCGTGGCTTCCGCTGCGGCCGGTTCCGGCTCCCCTCTGATAATGCCGGATTATCGGAGGAGAGTAGGGGGCGCCACAATTTGGGGCCGGCCTCGAATGACAACGGCGCTGTAGAAAAAGCGGGCCGCCCCGCTCCCCCGGGGCGGCCCAGGTCCGACAGGAGACCGGAGCGATCGCCGCCTCCGGTGAGGCTGCCGAACGCCGCCCGAACCGCGCCGGTTCGAGCGGGAGCGGCAAGAGGTGCCCTCGAGAGGGGTGGGCACGGCGGGAGTGGGGACCGCCCACTGCGGCCATCCTGGCGCAAGTGCGAGACATATGTCGTGGCATGCATGGTGCGAATCGAGAACAAATGTCACCGCGGCTGTGCGGGCGCGGGACGTTTCAGGAAAATCTCTCAACCATTAATGGTCAAAGAAAGCCGTCCGGCGCGGGAGACGTGCCGGACGGCCTTTGCACAGACAGTCAGTGGCGATGATAGACCCAAGAGCAATCTTCGCCCTTTCGCCACATCGTGGAGTGTTGAACAGCAACCTACAAAGGTCAACTTCGTACATACGTGCACTCGGCACATCCTTGTGGGAGGGGCGAAATCTCTGCGGCTTTCGGATCCGTGACCGGCCCGGAAGTCAGATTCCGTGCGGGCAATTCCGAAAGTGAATGCCCCCGTTTCCGCTCTCGCTCCCGGTTCGCCTCCGGCCCCGAGCTCACCCCCACTCGGGAGGCACGGAGCGGCATTGTGGGAAGATCCCACATTGCCCCCGCCCCGCCCCGCCCGTCCTAAGTGTCCGTCCGAGAACAGCTCTCTGGAATCAATCGCTTGCTGTCGATGGCTGAACCCGCGCGCGCCCGTGCCGAACACTGGGCAACCATGATCAGTTCGGGTGGGGTTTGATCGTAAGTTACTGAAAATCGACCGCTTGTTGCCGGACGGACACTAAGCCGGGGCAGGACACGGCCAGCTCTGGCTAAGAAGAAACCGGCTCATGCGGGTGCGACCGGCGCTGGCGGCTGGACGATATAGCCGAGCGCGGTGAGCTGCTTGACGAGGCGCGCCGTTCTGTCGCTGCGGCCCCGATGACCGAAGTGGTCGGGCCCGAGGTCCTGGTAGAAGGTGCCGTCGCGGAGCATGTGGTAGGCGGCGGCCAGGATGGATGCGGCGACCGCGCAGATCGCCTTCTTCGGGCCGCGGCGGGCGCGCAGACGCTGGAACTGCGCCTGCAGGTAGCTGGCCTTCTGGTGGGTGGCGGCCCAGGCGCACTGCACCAGGGTGGTCTTCAACCATGGGGCGCCCTTGCGCAGGCGGGTGGAGCGACGCTTGCCCGCGCTCTCGTCGTTGCGCGGACAGAGGCCGGCCCAGGACAGCAGATGGCCGGCCGTGGGGAACCGGCTCATGTCGGTGCCGATCTCGGCCACCATCACCTCGGCGCCCAGGGTGCTGACGCCGGGGATGGAGCTCAGCAGCCGGACCGCGGCCCGAAAGGGCTCCAGATCCGCCTCCACTTCCCGATCGATGTCGCCGATCGCCGCGTCCAGGGCATCGACCTGGCGCAGGTGCAGCCGCAGCAGGAAGCGATGGTGGGCGGTGATGCGGCCCCGCAGCGCCTCTTCCAACTTCTCCCGTGGCGCTTTGATCCGACGGTGCGCCAGGGCCGCCAGCACGGCCGGCTCGGTCTCGCCGGCGATCAGGGCCTCGAGAATCGCCCGCCCACTGGTGCCCACGATGCTGGCGAGCACCGAGCCGAGCTTGATGTTGGCGTCCTCCAGCGTCTTCTGCAGCCGCTGCACGTGGCTGGCCTGCTCGCGGACCAGCTGTTTGCGGGTGCGCAGCAGGGCCCGCAGGGCCTGGGTGGGCGCGTCGGGGACGAAGCTGGCCCGCACCAGGCCGTGGGCGAGCAACTCGGCCAGCCAGGTCGCGTCGGCCACGTCGGTCTTGCGGCCGGGCACGTTCTTCACGTGCGCCGCGTTCGCCAGCACCAGGGTGAGGTCGCCGTCGGCCAGGATGTGCCAGACCGGCTTCCAGTAGACCCCCGTCGCCTCCATGGCCGCGTGCGTGCAGCCGCGCTCGGCCAGCCAGGCGGAGAGCGCCAGCAGCCCGGCCGTGGTGGTCGGGAAGGTCCGCACCTCCACGGATACGTCGCGCCCCGTGGCGAGGCGCACGCTGGCCACCACCGCGTCCTTGTGCACATCCAGACCGGCGCAGCGGGAATAGAGGACTTCCATCGCTCCCTCCTCCGAGCTGCCGGCGTGGGGCGTCCCTCAAGGAACTCTAAGAGGCGTGCTCCCGGGCCGATTGGCCCCTGGCACAATCGAGGGTGCTCCGGACGCCCCGGGTCCAACTAATACGCGGGCTCGTGCGCGCCATGGACAACGGCCGACCTCGGTGCCGGCAACCCAGCCCATCGTGCCACAGATTTCATCCACCAGGGTCAGTCATGCTGATGGCGAACTCATACCAGCCCGCATAAACCTTGACCTGTTCCAGCCCGGTGCTTGCAGAGGGCAGGAATGGGTCAACCAAAATGCGGGTCGGTATAAGTCATTGGTCGGCGCTTGGCCGGTGCGTTCTCGTCGCAGCCTGGGCCGCCGCGATTTCCTCCGCATGTGTCTGCGCCCATGCGCAGCACAGGCAGACCGGTGGGTCGGGCTCCTCCCCTCGGGCGAAGATCAGTGCGCCGCAGCGGAGGCAGACGAAGCGGAAGTGGCGAGTCGGAATCATGCCACAGATTGTACCTACGCCCCGGTCTGAAGCGAGAAGACGCTCTGAGGACGGCTCGCCCCTCCGGCGCTGAGCTCACCCTCGGTCCGCCCCTCTCGAGCTCCGCAGCCGCCTGGAGGGCGCTTCGGAGGCTAGCGAGGCTGGCACGCCCGCGGAGCTCCGCGACGCCGGGGGACAAGCGGGCGGACTATCCGGTCTCCCCTCTGATACCCACTTTATCGGAGGGGAGGGGGGGCTGCCGCAATGTGCGGAAAACAAGCCGCGTCAGGGCGTTACCGGAGAGGGAAGGTAACCGGGGCAAATCCGCGGGCGCGGCTGGCCGGTCAGGCTGGGGTGGCGGCCTGACGGACGAGATCCGGTAGCGGCGGGACGGGCATGGCGCCCGGGACGCGCAGGCG
>JAESGY010000479.1_pt1 | contig 15686 bp, 9 predicted proteins | sample 9269841 | NCBI WGS metagenome assembly JAESGY01 (sample SAMN17022865, study PRJNA683097) | algae metagenome | isolation source: Spirirestis rafaelensis WJT71-NPBG6 and co-occurring heterotrophs from... | place: USA: Pinto Wells, Joshua Tree National Park, Colorado Desert, CA | collected 2006-08-15
CCTCCAGCAGCCGCACGAGGTCGCGCGCGAGGCGGACGTAAGCGGCGCCCGCCCGATCGGCGTGATAGGCTGCCGCCGCCGGATCGTAGAGCACCATGAGGTCGACATCGGAGGAGTAGTTCAACTCCCGCCCGCCGAGCTTGCCCATGCCGAGCACGATGAGGCCGCTGCCCTTGCAGATCATGCGCGGGTCCGGCCGCGCGCCGTTCGCCGGGCGGGTGATGCGCAGCTCCCCGCGCTCCGCCGCGGCCAGCAGCAGATGGGCGCAGGCGAAGTCGATGGTGGAATCCGCGAGTTCCGACAGCGCGCCGGTGACGCGATCGAGCGGCCAGAGCCCCGCCAGGTCGGCCGCGGCGACGATCAGCGCCGCCTGCCGCTTCGCCTGCCGCAGCAGCGCCCCCACCGCCTCCCGCGGCGCACCCGGATCGGCGTGGCGCAGCGGCTCGAAGGCGATGTCCAGCGCCTCGTCCGGCCCGCGCTCCAGCAGCCGCGCCAGCGCGAGCGGCTCGCGCTGCGCCAGCTCCGCCAGATAGGGGCTGTGGCCGCCGAGCGCGGCGAGCAGCGCGGCGCCGCCGGGGCTGGCGGCGAGGCTGCGGGCGGCCGCGTCGCCTTCGGCGACATGCTGGACCAGGCGGTCCGCCGCCTCGCGGTCGAAGGGGCGGGGCAGGCGCTCCGGCGCGATGGCGGCGGGCTGTGCGGTCTGGGACATGATCGGGGAGGGAAGGCGTGAGCACCGCCCCAGGTCAAGCCCGCCGAGTCCCCCTCCGTCCCCGGGCCTGGCGCTGGGCGCAGCGTGCCGCCGCCCTCGCCGTCGCGCTCATGGCCGTGCTGCTGGCCGGGCTCGGCATCCTTGCCTGGCGCCTGGCCGAGCGGCCGCTGGAAGTACCGCAGCTCGCCCGCCGGATCGAGGCGGCGGTGAATGCCCGGCCGGAGGGGCCGCGCCTCGCCATCGGCCATGCCGCCATCGCCTGGGAGGGCTTCCGGGGCGGCACCGCGGCGCCGCTCGACATCCGGCTGCGCGAGGTCCGGCTGCGCGCCCCCGCCGGCGAGGCGGAGATCGAGCTGCCGGAGGCGGCGCTGACGCTCTCCGTCCGCGCCTTGCTGCGCGGTGTCGTCGCGCCGGCGACCATCGAGCTGCGGCGGCCGAGGCTGCGGGCGACCCTGACCGATGGCGGCATCGCGCTTGGCCTCAACGCCCCCGAGCCGGCGCCGGGTGCGCCGCCGGCCAAGCCGACCGACATCCCGGCGCTGCTCGCCGACCTCATGCTGCCCGCCTCGGACCGCGACGCGCTGGCGGCGCTGCGCCGCATCAGGGTGACGGGGGGCGAGGCGGTGCTGGCCGATCCGGCGGCCGGCCTGACCTGGACCTTGCTGGAGCCGGTGCTCGACCTGCGCCGCGCCGCCGGCGGCGGGCTGGCGGGGGAGGGCGAGGCGGTGCTGCGCGCGGGCGCGGTCAGCGTGCCGGTGCGCATCAGCGGGGAGGCGCAGGGCAGGCCCATGCGCCTCGCCCTCGGCCTCGTCCTGCCGGCGCTGCGGCCGGCGGAACTGGCCGCCATCTGGCCGCCCCTCGCCCCGCTCGCCGTGCTGGATGCGCCCGTCGCGCTGGCGGCGCGGGCGGAATTCGATGCCGCGGCGCGGCCGGACCGGATGGAGGCGCGGCTGGAGGCCGGGGCGGGCGCGCTGGTGCTCGGCCCGGGCCAGCGCCTGCCGCTCGCCGGGCTGGAGGCCATGGTGGAGGGCAGCAGCCGCGCGCTGCGGATCCGGGAGGCACGGCTGCGCCTGCCCGGCCAGGGCCCGCTGGCCGGGCCCACCCTGACCGCGCATGGCGAGGTGATGGAGGGCGACGGCGCCTGGCAGGCGGCGGTCGAACTCGCCGCCGGGCCGCTGCAGGTCGCCGACATGCCGCGGCTCTGGCCGCCGGCCCTCGCCCCCGCGGCGCGGGAGGCGGCGCTGCGCGCCATGCCCTCCGGCCTGCTGCGGGAGGCGCGGGCGCGGGTCGCCTTCAGCGTGCCGCCGGCGCTCGATGGCATCCTGCTGCGCGAGGCGCGGCTCGGCCTGACTGCGGCCCAGGCGATGTTCGGGCTGGGCAGCGCGCCTGTCGCCGTCGAGTCGCTGGAACTGGCGGCGCGCTATGCCCCTGAGGCGCTGCGGGTGGAGCGGCTGGCGATCCGCCTGCCGGGGGCGGATACCTCGGGCGGCCCGGCCGTGGCGGCGCCGACCATCACCGCCGAGGGCGAGGCGATGCTGCGCGACGGGCTCTGGCGCATCGGCGCCCGGGCGGCGCTGGACGCGGTCGCCGCCGCGGACCTGCCGGCCTATTGGCCGGCCGGGCTCGCCCCCGGCGCGCGCGACTGGATCACGCGCAACGTCACCGCCGGGCGCATCCGCAACGGCCAGTGGCGGCTGGAGGCCGAGGCGCCCGCCACGCTCGACGGCTTCCGCGCCACCGCCCTGGCCGGCGCGCTGGAGGTGGCGGAGGCGACGGTGCACTGGCTGCGGCCGATCCCGCCGGTGCAGGGCGTCTCCGGCACGGTGGAGTTCACGCTGCCCGAGGTCGCCATCCATGCCCGGTCCGGCCGCCAGTCGCTGCCGGATGGCCGGCCGGGCGGGATCGAGGTGAAGGACGGGCTGATCCGCTTCACCGGGCTCGAGGCCGGGCTCGGCCAGGCCGAGATGACGCTGCCGCTGGCCGGCCCGCTGCCCGAGGTCTTCGGCCTGCTGCGCCACCCGCGGCTCAAGCTGTTCGAGAAGCGCAAGCTGGAGGTGCAGGCGACGGCCGGCCAGGTGGAGGCGAAGCTGGCAGTCGGCTTTCCGCTGCTGGCCGACCTACCGATCGAGGAGCTGCGGATCCGCGCGACCGGCCGGGCGAGCGAGGCGCGGCTGCCCGGCGCGCTGATCGAGCGCGATGTCGAGCGCGGCAACCTCGACTTCGCGGTGGATACCGAGGGGTTGAAGCTCTCCGGCCAGGCGGTACTGGTCGGCGCGCCGGTGCGGCTGGGGCTGGAGATGGACTTCCGCGGCGGCCCGCCTTCCCAGGTGACGGAGCGCGGCACGCTTTCCGGCCGGCTGGAGGCCCGGCAGATCGAGGCGCTCGGCGTCGATGTGCTGCCCGTGGTGGATCGCACCGTGGCGGTGGAGGCGCGCTATGAGCGGCGGCGCGGCGGCCAGGGCTCGGTCGCGCTGCGTGGCGACCTGCGCGATGCCCGGATGGGCGTGGAGGCGCTGGGCTGGGCGAAGCCGGTCGGGGTGCCCGGCGCGGCCGAGGGCACGCTGCGGCTGCAGGGCAATTCCCTGGCCAGCCTGGAGAATTTCCGGGTCGATGCGCCCGGCCTGGCGCTGCGCGGCCGCGCCGGCTTCGGCGCACGCTCGCGGCTGGAGCGGGTGGAGATCTCCGAGGGTGCGCTCGACGGCTCCCGCTTCACCGGCGAGATCCGCCGGCCGGAGCGCGAGGGCGGGCCCTGGCAGGCCAGCCTGCGCGGACCGGTGCTCGACCTGCGGCCGATGCTCGCGCCCCCTGTCCAGGCCGAGAGCGATCCGGCACCCGCCTCCGATCGCAGCGGCCCGGCGCTGCAACTCGACCTGCGCTTCGACCGGGTGACGATGGGGGAGGGGCGCAACCTCTTCGGCGCCCAGGCGCGCGCCCGGACCGATGGCCGCGGCCTGCTGCGGGAGGGACGGGCGACCGGCCGGACCGGGCCGGCCGCGGGCCAGGGGGATTTCGACTTCATCCTGGTGCCGCAGGGCCTGCACCGGCTGCTGCGGCTGACCGCCGAGGATGGCGGCGCGCTGCTGCAGGCCCTCGACCTCGCGGATTCGATCCGCGGCGGGCGGCTCACGGTCAATGCGAGCTATGCCGAGCTGCGGCCGGGGGCGGCGCTGACCGGCACGGCGGAGCTCGACCAGTTCGTCCTGCGCGATGCCCCGGCCTCGGCCAAGCTGCTGCAGGCGATGACGCTCTATGGGTTGGTGGAGGCGGTGCAGGGCGGCAACGGGCTGGTCTTCTCCCGCCTGGTCGCGCCCTTCAGCCTGACGCCGGAGGCGCTGACGCTGGCCGATGCGCGGGCCTTCTCCGCCTCGCTCGGCGTGACGGCGAAGGGGCGGATCCTGCGGGCGCGACGCAGCGCCGAGATCGAGGGGACGATCGTGCCCGCCTACATGTTCAACACGCTGCTCGGCAACCTGCCGCTAATCGGCCGGCTGTTCAGCCCGGAGGCGGGCGGCGGCCTCTTCGCCGCGACCTTCCGGGTGCAGGGCCCGCTGGAGGACCCGACGGTGACGGTGAACCCGCTGGCGGCGCTGACGCCGGGCTTCCTGCGCGGGCTGTTCGGGCTGGGCGGGGCGCGGGACGAGGCGGGGCGGTAGAGCGGATCGCGGAAGGGCGTGCAGACCCGGGCGCGTGACGTTGCTCTGTAACCAGTAATTTACAATGAATCCGCTATGTAATCGGCGAATCTGCAGCGGATCGCGGCCAGCTGGCGTCGCGAAAAATGCATGCTGCGCGGGAATCTTCACTCCGTTTTAGCTGCAACCGGACCTGTATCGGGCACCGCAACAGACGGAGCCCGCCATGTCATTGGACGTGACCACCCCCGCTCGCCCACCGCGCGCCACCAGAGGGCTTGGCCTCGCGCCGAAGCTGCTCGGTGCCGTGGTGCTGCTCGCCACCCTCGCGGGCGGCATTGCCTTCGGCTCGGGGGTCCTGCTCTCCCGCCAGGTCGATGAGATGGCGAAGCTGGTGGGCATCGGCGACCGCGGCATCTCGTTGGGCCGGGCGAATGCCAACCTCCTCGCCTGGGTGCGGGCCGTGGAGAGCCTGCCGCTCGAGCTCACCGCCGAGGAGCGCCGCTATTGGGAGACCTCGGCGCGGGAGAACCTGCAGCGGCTGGAGACGCGGGTCGAGGAGCTGCGCCCCGTCCTGCAACTGCCGGACAACCGGCGCGACCTGCAGGCGCTTGCGGCCGACATCCAGGCCTACAAGCCCGTGCATGGCCGGGTGGAGGCCTTGGCGCGCACCGGCAAGCTGGAAGAGGCCACCAGGCTGGTCAAGGACGCCGCGTCGCGGATGACCCAGGCCAATGAGCGGATGCGCGAGATGGCGCAGCGCACCAACGGTCAGCTGCAGGATACCAAGCTGGAAGCGCAGGGCATGGCCGAGGGGGCGCGGGCCTGGCTGATCGGCGGTTCCATGGCCGGCATCCTGGCCGGCCTCGGCCTCGCGCTGCTGATCATCCTGCGCGGCGTGACCGGGCCGCTGCAGCGCCTGACCGCCACGGCCGGGGCGCTGGCCGAGGGGCGGATCGACACCCCGACCGAGGGCACCGGCCGCAGCGACGAGGTGGGCGCCATCGCGCGTGGCCTGGAAGTTCTGCGGGAGGCCGCGCAGCGGGCCCGGGCGCTGGAAGCCGAGGCGGCGGCGAGCCGCGTGCAGGCGGAGGAAGCCCGCCGCCAGGCGCAGCGCGACCTGGCCGACCGGGTCGAGAGTGAGCTGGATTCGGTGGTGCGCAGCCTGGCGGCGACGGTCACCGAGCTGGAGGGCGGCATCACCCAGCTCCACGCCACGGCGGACTCCACCTCGGAGCGCGCCGCCTCGGTCGCGGCGGGCGCGACCGAAGCGACGAGCAATGTGCAGACGGTGGCGGCGGCCGCGGAGGAACTGGCCTCCTCGGTCGGCGAGATCACCCGGCAGGTGAGCCAGGCGGCGCAGGTGGCGCGGCGCGCGGTGCAGGATGCGCGGGAGGCGGACGGCACGGTGACCGGCCTGTCGGAGGCGGCGCAGCGGATCGGCGATGTGGTGCGGCTGATCGGCGACATCGCCGGGCAGACCAACCTGCTGGCGCTGAACGCGACGATCGAGGCGGCGCGGGCCGGCGAGGCGGGCAAGGGCTTCGCCGTGGTGGCGAGCGAGGTGAAGACGCTCGCCGGCCAGACCGCCCGGGCAACCGAGGAGATCGCCGCGCAGATCAGCGCCATCCAGGCCGCGACCGGGGAGGCCGTGGCGGCGCTGCGGAGCATCGGCACCACCATCGAGCGAATGAATGAGGTGACCGGCGCCATTGCCGCGGCGGTCGAGGAGCAGGGCAGCGCGACGCGCGAGATCGCCCGCAGCACCGCCCGGGTCGCCGAGGGGACGGCGGCGGTCACCACCCGGATCGGCGATGTGCGCCGCGCGGCGCAGGAGACGGGCGAGGCCTCCGCCTCCCTGCTGCAGGCGGCGAACGACCTCACCGGGCATGCCGGCATGCTGCGCAGCCGGGCTGGGGAGTTCCTGGCGAACGTCCGCCAGGGGTAGGCGGGCCGGGCGGCCCTGGCCTAGGCTTCCGCAGAACAGAACGGGGGAACGGCCATGGCGATACCGGAGAAGCAGGTTCCGGCGGTGCATCACCGCCGGATCGGCGACATCATCGTCACGACGGTCAGCGACGGCTATCTCGACGGCTCCATGGCCGTCATCCAGAACATCCCGGAGCCGGAGGCGGCGCAGATGCTGCGCGACGCGCACCGCCCGGTGCCGCGCCGGACGGCGGTGAACTGCTTCCTCATCCGCAGCGGCGGCCGTACCGCGCTGATCGATACCGGCTGCGGCAACCACATGGCGCCGACCGGCGGCAAGCTGTTCGAGAACCTCGCCGCCATCGGCGTCGCGCCGGCCGAGATCGACACGGTGCTGCTGACCCACATGCACCCGGATCATTCGAACGGCCTCTCGGATGCCGAGGGGAGGCCCTTCTTCCCGAATGCCGAACTGGTCATGCATGAGGCGGAACACGCCTTCTGGCATGACGATGCGGCGCTGACGAAGGCCGATGAGATGAGCCGCGAGCGCAATTTCATGGCTGGCCGCAGCCAGGTGGCGCCCTACAAAGCGCGGACGCGGCTGCACCGGGGCGGGGAGGTGTTCCCGGGCGTCACCGCCATGCCCTTCCCCGGCCACACGCCGGGCCATAGCGGCTACATGCTGGCCTCCGGCAAGGACAACCTGCTGATCTGGGGCGACATCATCCATGTGCCGGAGATCCAGATCCCCCGGCCCGAGGTGACCATGGCCTTCGACATCGATCCCGCCCAGGCCGCCGCTACCCGCCGCCGGGTCTTCGACATGGTGGCCACGGATGGCCAGGCGGTGGCGGGCATGCACATGCATTTCCCCGGCTTCCTTCACCTGGTCCGCCGCGGCGAGGAGTATGTCATGCTCCATGACGGCTGGTACCCGGCGATGTGATACGCGCGAGGCCCCGGGGCGTGACGGCGCGCCCCGGGTGACGCCGGGGGCGCTGTCAACCCGGCAAGGCGGGCGAAGGCGTCCCGCCCCCTCTCGCCCTTCCGCGCGAGGCATGGCAGGCTGCGGGCAAGTCCAACCACGGAGGAAACGGGCATGCTGCCACCCGGCAGGGCGAAGCCGAAACCGACGCCTGAGACCAAGCATTTCTGGGATGGCTGCAAGCAGGGCAAGCTGCTGCTGCAGCGCTGCGGCGACACGGGCAAGGCCTATTTCCCGCCGCGCCCCTTCAGCCCCTATACCGGCACGCGCAACGTCTCGGTCTTCGAGGCCTCGGGCCGCGCCACGCTGCATTCCTATGTCATCCACCACCGGCCCGTGCCCGGCTTCACGCCGCCCTATGCCATCGCGGTCGTCGAGCTGGAGGAAGGCCCGCGCATGATGACCAACATCGTGGAGTGCGAGCAGACGCCGGAGGCGCTGCAGCTCGACATGACGCTGGAGGTTGCCTTCACCCCGATGGACGAGGAGATCACGCTTCCCCTCTTCCGTCCCGCCAAGGGAGGCCGCTGATGCTCGGGCGCGGTGAGATCGCCATCGTCGGCGCGGCGGAGACCACGCAGCTCGGCGCCATTCCGGGCATGTCCCAGATCATGCTGCATGCGGATGCGGCGCTGAACGCCATGGCGGATGCGGGGCTCAAGCCCTCCGACATCGATGGCGTCGCCTGTGTCGGCCCGATGATGCCGCAGCAGATCGCGCACTATCTTGGCATCACCCCGAAATGGGTGGACGGCACCGGCGTCGGCGGCTGTTCCTTCATGCTGCATGTCCGCCATGCGGCGGCGGCCATCCATGCCGGCTTTGCCAACACCATCCTGATCACCCATGGCGAGAGCGGGAAGTCCCGCATCAACGCGACGCCCCGGCCGCCGGAGCCGGAAGGGCTGAACGGGCAGTTCGAGATGCCCTACGGCCCCTTCGGCCCGCCGACTCTCTTCCCGATCCCCGTGCTGCGCTACATGAAGACCCATGGCGTGACGCATGAGGACCTGGCGACGGTCGCGGTGGTGCAGCGGGAATGGGCCGGGAAGAACCCGCGCGCCATGTTCCGCGACCCGATCACGGTCGATGACGTGCTGAACAGCCGGATGATCGCCTATCCCTTCCGAATCCTGCAGTGCTGCCTGGTGACGGATGGCGGCGGCGCGCTGATCCTGACGAAGAGCGACCGGGCCAAGGACTTCCCGACCAAGCCTGTCTATATCCTCGGCACCGGTGAGTCGGTCGAGACCAACATGGTCTCGCAGATGGCCGACTTCACCTCCTCCCGCGCCTTCCGGGTGGCGGGGCCGACGGCGATCGAGGCGGCGGGCATCCAGCACTCGGACGTGGATCACCTGATGATCTACGACGCCTTCGCGCATCTGCCCCTATATGGGCTGGAGGATCTCGGCTTCTGCAAGCCGGGCGAGGCGGCCGGCTTCATCCGGGAGGGCAATACCCGCCCGGGCGGAAAGCTGCCGCTCAACACCAATGGCGGCGGCCTGTCCTACACCCATACCGGCATGTACGGCATGTTCGCCCTGCAGGAGAGCGTGCGGCAGATGCGCGGCACGGCCCCCGCCCAGGTGCCGGGCGCGAAGATCTCTGTCTGCCACGGCGTCGGGGGCATGTTCAGCGCCTCCGGCACCATTGTCTTCTCGAACGAGCGGCCCTGACGCGGTGCCGGCGCGGGGGTAACCCCGCGCCGCTGCCCGCAACCGCCCTAATCGCGCATCCGGTCCCGCGACATCAGCCCGGATCGCCCGCACCCTGCGCGGGGGCGGGGTGAGCCGCCCCATATCCAGTGTCCGGCCTCTCGGTCCGGTCGAACTGCCGCGAGCCGGCCATGTCATCCTCCCGGCGGGGGTGATGGCCGTGCCGGGCCAGGGCGTGCAGATGCTCCTCGGCCTCGGCGCGGTTCTCGTAGATATGCGGCGAGACGCGACGGCGGCGCAGCGCCTGGCCGAATTTCTGGTGCAGGAAGGCGCTGGTCGTGTAGCGGGTGACGCCGGAATAGAAGCGCCGCACCAGGTCGCGTACCATGTCGGTGTAGGCGTCCAGCAGCTCGGGTGCGATGGTGAAGTGGTCGTAGTTCACGATGGCCGGCACCTTGCGGCCGAGCGGCGCAAGCCGCTCCTCCACCGCCCGGTGGATGCGCGCGATGTCCTCCCGCCGGCGGACGCCGAAACCCTCGAAATTGATGAAGAAGACATCCTGTGCCGGGTCGTAGGTCAGCCGCGCCTCCAGCGGCAGGCTCAGCCATTCCTCGCGGTAGCCCATCGGTGCTTCGGTGAAGATGCGCGGGTCCATCGGCACGGGGTCGCGCGGGATCAGCGGCCGGAAGGCCATCTCCGCCAGGATGTCACGCTCGATATCGAGGCCGGGCGCAATCTCGGCCAGTTCCAGCCCCTCCGGCACCAGACGGAAGACGCAGCGGTCGGTGACATAGAGCACGGGCTGGCCCCGGCGCGCGGCGAGGCGGCCGCTGAAGGTACGGTGCTCCACCTGCCCGACGAATTTCGGCTCCCCGCGCGCGGCGAAGGTGCCGAGGAAGACCACCTTCCGGGCATTCTGGCTGATATTGATGAAGCCGCCGGCGCCGGCCAGCCGGGGGCCGAATTTGCTGACATTGACATTGCCCTCCCGGTCCGCCTGCGCCATGCCGAGGAAGGCCGCGTCCAGCCCGCCGCCATCGTAGAAGTCGAACTGCGCGGGCTGGTCGATCAGGGCCTCGATATTGCTCGCCGCGCCAAAATCGAGCCCGCCGGCCGGCAGGCCGCCGATGGTGCCGGGCTCGGTGGTGAGCGTGAGGTATTCCAGCATCCGCTCCTCATTGGCGACGCTGGCGACGCCCTCGGGCATGCCGATGCCGAGATTGACCACGCTGTTCGGCCTGAGCTCGAAGACCGCGCGGCGGGCGATGACCTTGCGGGCACCCATCGGCATCGGCGGCAGGGCGCGCATGGGCACCCGCACCTCTCCGCTGAAGGCCGGGTTGTAGGGGGTGGCGAAGGTCTGCCAATGGGCCTCGGGCGGGGCGACGACGACGCAATCCACCATGGCGCCGGGAATGCGCACCAGGCGGGCGTTCAGGCTGCCGGCCTCGGCCAGGCGCTCGACCTGCACGATGACGACGCCGCCGGAATTGCGGGCGGCGGTCGCGATCGCCAGCGCCTCCAGCACCAGCGCCTCGCGCTCCATAGTGATGTTGCCCGCGGGGTCGGCGGTGGTGCCGCGCAGGATCGCCACATCGATTGGTAGGGCGCGATAGAAGAGGTAGTCCTGGCCGCGCAGGGTGAGGGGCTCAACCAGTTCCTCGGTGGTGCGTGCGTTGATCCGGCCGCCGCCATGACGCGGGTCGACGAAAGTATCGAGCCCGACGCGCGTGATGGTGCCGGGCTTGCCAGCGGCGATGTCGCGAAAGAGGTGGGAGATGACGCCCTGCGGCAGGTTGTAGGCCTCGATCTTGTTCTCGAGCGCCAGGCGCTGCAGCTTCGGGCAGAGGCCCCAATGGCCGCCGATCACCCGTCGCACCAGCCCCTCATGGCCGAGGTGGTTGAGGCCGCGTTCCTTCCCGTCGCCCTGGCCGGCCGCGTAGAGCAGCGTCAGGTCGCGCGGGTGGTGCTGATCGAGGAAGCGCTGCTCCAGCGCCGTTGCGATGGCCTCGGCGAAGCCGATGCCGACGAAGCCGCCGGTGGCCACCGTCGCGCCGTCACGGATGAGCCGGACGGCCTCCGCGGCGGTGACGACCTTGCTCAACCGGGTGATCTGCCCCCCGCCCAGCAGGGGATGCCCGCTCTGCGCCGCCACGTTGTCGTTGCCTCCCGGAAAGGGTGCCTGGGCTGCGGCTGAAACAGGCGAGTGCGGGGCCGGTTCCGGTCGGCCGGCGCGCGTCCGGGTCGGCGCCTATGCGGATGCGGGAAAAGGGAGTGTCAGGGCGATCCGGACTGCATCGCCAGGGCGCCGGGTCGGAAGGGGCTCTGCCAGTCGCCTTGGCCCGGGTCAGCAATCCCGAGACCGTCACGGCCGCGCAGGCTTGCCCGGGCGTGCAGGTGGGGAAGCCCTGTGCCTGCCGAGGCTTCAGCGGCGCAGGCGCGGCCTGTCACCGCGCTCAATTCCGAAAATGCAGGACGTCCCGGAGCAGATGGTGGGCGCGACAGGGATTGAACCTGTGACCCCTACCGTGTCAAGGTAGTGCTCTCCCGCTGAGCTACGCCGCTTGGTCATCGCGCATCTCCTTGTCTGCGTTGCATTTTTCTTGCGCGTCCTGCGTCCCGCCGCATCGCCATTCCGGCGCTGGTAAGCACATGGTAAGCACGGACCACAGCGGAGCACCTGACCAGTTCAGAGTAACGGGCAGCAATGCGGCGAGACATCACATTTCGGGTCGGCCTCGATCTTGTTGGCTGTTGGCTGAAAGACTGGGTACATCGGCTGCCGGTGCCAACGACGCCAAGTCACGGACCGAGATGACAAACAAACCGCCTGCCCCGTCGAAACTCGGAGCGCCTTACGGCAATCAGAATGCCCGCCGGCATGGCCACCGGAGCGCGGCAGCCGTCCTCCAGCGCAAGCTCACCCGCGCGCGCCTGAAGGTCGCCTGCGGGCTGCTCCTGGCCGGCGGTGGACTGGATGCCAGCGACGTTCGGCATCGACCCCGGCGGCTGCGGCCCGACCAGGTCCGGCTGCTCCGGGAACACGACCCTGAGGGGGCGGCCCTCGCTCTCGCAGCGGGGCTGGACCGACTTCCCTCGCGCCCGTAGCCGCGGGGTCGCCGCCCTCTCGCGTCGATCAGCGCCGAAGGAGAAAAGGGCAGGGGGGTGGCTTCCCAAAGCGGCGTGGCCGCGACCCCACCCGCCCCGTACCCCCCACTCCAGGAAGGGTCCCTCAACGGGCCTATGCATCCTAATCCGGACGGTCAGGCCCCGGCTTGGTCAAGGACCGTCCTGTTGATGTCCCTCCCCGGCGCAGGCCGAAGGCAAGACCAGCGTAGTGCTGCACTGCCACCACATCGTCGGTGGCTGCGTATCAATAGCTTCAGTCCGCGCCTGAGTGAACTGCAAGAAGGTTGCAAGCTTTCTCAACGACGCTGGTACGGCGAGACGCAAACCATTTGTGGTCGTCACCGGCGCCGATCAGACTGCTTTGCTGTAGGAGCGCTGTAGGGTCCAGTACCGGCTATCATCGCTGTTCCCGCCGAAGGTGGCGATCCGGGCGGGTCATGGCCGACTGGTACAAGTTGATTGATGAGCGGCACGGCCAGGCCGCCGGCATGCCGGACTTCCTGCCGCACTTTTGGCCCATTGCGAACATCATCGGACCGCGAAGGCTGCTCATAGTTGAGTGTACTTTATGTGGTTACAGTGCCTTCGATGTCTATGAACCCACGCGCAGTGGTGGTGTTTGCTTCATTTTGAGACCTGGTGGACCAGTGATGAAACCATTAAGTCCAGAGACCGTGCGGAACGATCGTGTTGGCGTCTTCATTGACGGCGCCCATCTCTACGCGGCCTCGCGAACCCTCGGGTTCGACGTGGACTACAAGAACCTGCTGGCCTATTTCCGGCAGCGTTCCTACCTCATCCGCGCCTACTACTACACGGCGCTGCTGGAGACAGAGGAGTACTCCCCGCTCCGGCCGCTGGTGGATTGGCTAGGGTATAACGGCTACTCCGTGGTCACCAAGCCGGCCAAGGAGTTCACCGACGCGACCGGCCGCCGCCGCGTGAAGGGCAGCGTGGATATCGAGATGGCGGTCGATGTCCTCGACCTCACCCCGCATCTCGACCATGTCGTGATCTTCTCCGGGGATGGCGATCTGCGCCGGCTGGTGGAAGCGGTGCAGCGCCGCGGTGTGCGGGTGACGGTGATCTCCACCATCCGCACCCAGCCAGCGATGATCGCCGATGAGTTGCGGCGCCAAGCGGACGCCTTCCTCGATCTCTCGGAACTGGCCGAGCACATCACCCGCCGGCAGATGGAACCGCGTCCGCGTGCCCCCGCGATGGGCGGGCGTCCCATCCCGGTCCGTACCACGCCGGCCGAGCCGTTCCAAGAGGTGCCGGAGCCGCTGGAGTGATGGGTAGGCGAGTAGGCTGACTTTGTTCTGCTGGTCTCAGGTGGACGGTACGCCGTCGCCTTTGGCCTGCAATGTTGGCCTATGCAGTGCCAAGGACCATTTTCGCAGCAACGTGCATCCCGAGAACCACGTCGATATGATGGGCAAGGAAGTCAAGCAGCCGAAGCCTAAATATGGCATTCCGCCAGTCAGATTTTGCCAGCTTAGGTGCCTTTGATCCCAACTGTGCTTGGCTATCGTTGTCGTTGCTGACAATGGCAACGCGGCCATCCTCGATAAACACCAGGGTACCCTGTCCGACCCGCGCCATCTCCGCGAACGGAAGACCACAAAACGCCTGGTCCTGGCTGATCGAGTAAAACACCGGTTCGACGCAGACGCCATCAAGCACAAACATCTCTTGAATGATGATGCGTGACGATCCGATTGATAAATGGAAGACGATAATGCGTTCAACTCGAGCGACCATCATAGACCCCGTCCGGATTAGGTCGCCCGGCACAACCAACCTGGCAGCCACGCTGCCTCGCGCTGGTGTCTCTCTCGCCATCTAGCGATTTCGGTCCTGGCATCTTCGTTCTCCGCCCATGTAAGAGGCGTGTTCCTCACAATGGGCAACTCTAGAAAATCTAACTCATGCCATTCAGGTGATCATTAAGGGGTGGCCGCAACATCACGCACTGCTTAACTGTGCCGACGAGTGCTCGGTCACCGACGTCGTCAGCCTGAAGCCAGTGTGGCATTGGAGGTGAATGCCAGTCGGCGGCAACCCTGCGTAGCGGTGGTGATAGTGGGGCCCGGTTCATTCATGCCGATCGCTGGCGGGCGCAGCCGGCTTGACCGGGCTGTGGCGGCGGCAAAGGCTGGACCTACCTCTGCGCGGAGAGGGCGAGACACCGCCGCTCCTCGCCGGGATCGGCGGATCGCCCCTGTGCGTTGATCGAGCAGCCGGACCCAATGTCAGGACCCGTCCTGTGGACCTGTCTCTACTGCCGCCCGACCTCGTCGCCTTGGCCGGGGTCCTCGTTATCGACATCGTCCTTGCCGGCGACAACGCCGTCGTGGTCGGCATGGCCGCAGCCGGCCTCGCGCCGGAGTAGCGCCACCGGGCGATCCTCTGGGGCATCGGCGCGGCGGCCGCGATGCGGATCGCATTTGCGCTGGTCACCACGCAGTTGCTGGCGATCATCGGCCTGACCCTTGCGGGCGGCATCCTGCTGCTTTGGGTCTGCTGGAAGATGTTCCGCGAGTTGCAGCTCGCCGGCGGGCGTTTTCCGGCCCATGCGGGAGTGGGGACGGAAGGGCCGGAAGAGAATGCCGCGGCCTCGAGTGGTGCGCCGCGCAAGACCCTGCGGCAGGCAATCGTGCAGATCCTGATCGCAGATGTCTCGATGAGCCTCGACAACGTGCTGGCCGTCGCCGGGCTGGCAAGAGACCACCTGTGGGTGCTGGTGGTCGGGCTCGCAATCTCAGTGGCTCTGATGGGGGGCGCGGCCACCCTCATCGCTCGGGTGCTGGGCAGACACCCCTGGATCTCTTGGATTGGCCTTCTGGTGATCCTCTACGTGGCGCTGGAGATGATCTGGACGGGTTGGCACCAGGTGGCCGCCGCCTTGTAGTCGCCCGCCCGGCGGTCGCCGGCCTCCACCCACCATCCATTCTGCCGGTTCCAGCCGCACTGCTCATGATGTTGTCCTTGCTCATCCGTCTTACTCCGGGCATGCCGCATATCGGCACTGATGAGATCCGGTGGCAGACCAAAGACAAAGCCTAGGATATCGGTCGATGCGTACCTTGCTCGGCGTGATGCCGGTCTCGCTCACACAAGGACTTGCCAGGATCTTCGCTGCCCTAGGCATTGAGGCACGCTGACCTACCACCAACAGCGAAGTGCATCCCGGCGCCGCTCAATGGCGTGCTCTCTGGCTGGGCGGTCCGGGTCCCGCTCGCATTCGCCACCTGTCTCGTTACCACGGGACTAGCAATGCTGGCGCTGCCGTCACTGAGCCGGCAGTCGCGCCGCGTCCATGTCGGCGCGGCTGTGCCCCAACGTATCGGGCACTACCATTGTTTTACAAAAAGGTCCTCCGATTGACCGTGCATCCTGATCTGCATGGTCAGCCTTCCGTGTCGGCTATGGCATTTCCCATGGTGTCTATCACCAGCTTGGTTAGGGTCCGTTGACATTGGGGATTCACGCGGCAGACCGGCTGTGATTGAAGCTCCGCTTTGGCGGGGTTGGGGCGATGCTGGAGAGGTCTCGGTTCGTAGTGGGCGACGCGGTTTGGGAGAAGGTAGCCCCACTGTTGCCCGGCAAGGCGTCCGATCCTGGTGCGACGGCCAGGG
>JAESGY010000480.1_pt1 | contig 15618 bp, 14 predicted proteins | sample 9269841 | NCBI WGS metagenome assembly JAESGY01 (sample SAMN17022865, study PRJNA683097) | algae metagenome | isolation source: Spirirestis rafaelensis WJT71-NPBG6 and co-occurring heterotrophs from... | place: USA: Pinto Wells, Joshua Tree National Park, Colorado Desert, CA | collected 2006-08-15
AGCCCGAACGTTTGACGCGCTCTGGCGGGCCTTGGGAGACATCTGCGATCTGTTCGAGCCGCAGGAATGCTGGAACTATCTCAAGGCCGCCGGGTATGCGTCCCTGTAACCGTCCGATGCTCTAGAAGACGATAACTGCTCCCATGCCGTGCTTGAGCACACGGCCAAGCTTGTCGATCACGAAACCTCAAGCTAACATGTCAGTGATCAGCCAGCAGATTCATCGTCGCCTCTCGATCGCGTAGACCTCTCCTGAACCCTTACGAAGACGACGAGGGATCGGCGGTGCTGGCAGCAAGGCAACGATATCGACACTGCGCCGGGACGAGCCGGCGTGGACCACATGAAGGAGCCGAAGAATCGGCCATATCGGGAGGAAGCGAAGATGAGCACACTGACGAAACGCGCCTTCGTTCTGGGATCCGTCGCTGCTGGCGCCGCTGTAGCGATGCCCGGCGTCCTGCGCGCGCAGGCGACGGTATTGCGATGGGGCGAGATGCTGCCAACCGCCCATCCGCAGGTGCAAATGGTCGAGCGCATCGCCAAGCAGGTGAAGGAGAAGACTTCCGGCCGCATTGATATCCAGTCCTTCCCGGCGGGCCAGCTCGGTTCAGGCAAGGACATGATGGAATCGGTCGCCTCCGGCGCATTGACCATGACCACGGACGGCGCGGCGGCGCTCAGCTCCTTCCTGCCGCAGCTCTCCGTGGTTGAGGCGCCCTATCTGTGGCGCGACGCCGCCCACATGGCCAAAGTCGCCAAGGCGCCGGTCTTCGTACAGATGAACGCCGAGCTCGAGAAGAAGCGCGGCATGCGCATGGCCGCCGTCACCTATTACGGCAAGCGCCACCTCACCACCGGCACCAAGACGGTGAAGAGCGCCGCCGACGTTGTCGGCCTCAAGCTGCGCGTCCCTCCGGTCGACACGTTCCGCGCCATGGTCGAGGCCTGGGGCGCCAAGGCGACGCCGGTGAACTTCAACGAGCTCTACCTGGCGCTGAGCCAAGGCGCCGTCGACGGGCAGGAGAACCCGTTGCCGACCATCCACAGCGCCAAGCTGCAGGAGGTGCAGAAGCACCTGATCCTGACCGGGCACATCATTACGCCCCGCCTGGTCATCGTGAACACCGATTTCTGGAACGGCCTCAAGGATCCGGATCGCGCCATCATCGAAGCGGCGATCGCCGACAACGTCGCCTGGCAGGATCAGGAGCTGGCGAACCAGGAGGCGAGCCTTGTCGCAACGCTGAAGTCCGCCGGCATGAGCGTCACCGAGCCGGACATGGATTCCTTCCGCAAACCCGTGCTCGACAGCGTGCCCAAGCAATTCGAGAGCAAGTGGGGCAAGGGCACCTGGGACGCGCTGGCGTCGCTGTAAGGGAGGTCATCCTCTTCGCAGCGGCCGATATTCCGGCCAAGACGCCCAAGTGACACGGCGCCGAATTTCATCGTGACCACCATGGTACGATGGAATTCGGCGCTTGGTTTCGCCCCAGCCGGAATGACGAGCAGGCCTCGCCAACCCCAAAGGACCCGCGGTCGATGAACTTCCTCCTCTCCATCGCCGACAGGCTCCTGCGCTGGAGCGCCGTCGTGCTGCTGATGACGCTGCTCGCGAGCGTGCTCGTCGGCGTGGTCTCGCGCCAACTCAACGCGCCTGTCGCCTGGAGCGACGAGCTCGCGCAATACCTCCTCGTCTGGACGGCGTTCGTCGGCTGGATCATTGCCGGTCGGAGGCGCTCGCATATCCGCATCACCGTCTTTGCCGACAAGCTGCCCGCCCCGCTCGGTCTCGCGCTCGAGCTGCTGACGCAGGGCTTGATCGTTCTCTTCGCCCTCATCCTGCTGCGTTACTCCTTCGGCCTGATCGACCGGACATGGGACGTGGAATCCATTGCTTTGCCGATGACGACAGCTGCGCTCTATGTCGTCATGCCGCTGGCGGCGCTCGCGCTGATCCTGCAGGCGCTTGGCGATGCGGCGCTGGCTCTGGCCGGCAGGCGCGTTGCCGCTCCGGAACCGGGAGCCCAGGCACTATGAGCACGCTGATGCTGCAAATCCTGCCGGTCTGGTTCGCTGCGCTGCTGCTCGGCGTGCCGCTCTTCGTCTCCATGGGACTGGCGGCCATGGCCTTTGCCTATTTCGGCGGTTTCCCTCTCGGCATCGTCCCGCAGAAGATCGCGCAGTCGGCATATTCCTTCCCACTGCTCGCAGCGCCGCTGTTCATCCTGATGGGCAACATCATGAACTCGGCCGGCATCACCGACCGCATCTTCAGCTTCGCCACGGTCTGCGTCGGCTTCATGCGCGGCGGATTGTGCCACGCCAACATTCTCGCCAGCGTGATCTTCGCCGGCATGTCCGGCTCCGCCGTGGCGGACGCCGGCGGCGTCGGCACGCTCGAGATCAAGGCGATGCGGGACGAGGGCTACAACCCTGAGACGGCCGCCGCCATCACCGCCGCCTCGGCGACGATCGGCCCGATCATCCCGCCCTCCCTGCCGATGGTGATCTACGGGGTCTCGGCCGATGTCTCCATCGGCGGGCTCTTTCTCGCCGGCGTGATTCCCGGCTTGCTGATGGCGGGCTCGCTGATGGCGATGGTGGTCTATGTCGCAAAGAAAAATAACCTGCCGCGACACTCTTTCCCAGGGTTCGCGCAGCTCTGGGTGGCCTACAAGGAAGCGCATTGGGCGCTCATGACGCCGGTCATCCTGTTCGGCGGCATGATGGCCGGGATCTTCACACCGACCGAGGCGGCCGCCGTCGCGACCGCCTATGCGCTGGTGCTGGGCCTGTTCGTCTACCGCAGCTTCTCGCTCGGCGACCTGCCCGAGCTCGTCGTGCAGACGGTTGAAACGACCGGCGTGGTGCTGGCGCTGGTGATGACGGCCGCCGCGCTGGGCTGGTGCCTTTCGATCTCGCGCATTCCGCAGCTCGTCGGCCCCTGGCTCGTGGACCTCGCAGGCTCGCCGCTGATCTACCTCTTGATCGTCAACCTGCTGCTGCTCTTCGTCGGCTCCTTCATGGAAGCGCTGGCGGCGATGCTGATCCTGATCCCGATCCTGACGCCGGCTGCGGCGCAGTTCGGCATCGATCCGGTCCAGTTCGGGCTGATCTTCGTGCTCAACCTGATGATTGGCACGATCACGCCGCCGGTGGGGGTCGTGCTCTTCGTCACCTCGAAGATCGCGAACATCAGCTTCGAAGCGATGTCGCGCGCCATCATCCCGTGGCTGCTGCCGCTGCTCGCAGTGCTGGTCGCCATCACGCTCTGGCCGCCCCTGACCACGTGGCTGCCCAATCTCGTGCTCGGCCGCTAGAATTGGGATTTTGGCTGATCCGCCCCAGATGCATGAGCGGCGCCGACAAGCGGTCATAAGATGCATGATGAGCCGTCGAGAAAAAGGCGGTGCCGGTCAGCCGCGAGCTTGACCCCAAGTCAACGGACTTCCGCAGCTGTTCCGCCGATGGCCTGCTCGAGCAGTTGCATGGCGCGGGCCCCATCGGCGATGGTGGGAACGTCCACCCTCTCGCGGGTAGACCGTACGAACTCGCCCAGCAGGGCATGATAGCCCTTGTGATCCTCATTCGCCGCTGCGGTCATATTGGGCTCCCAAACCAAGGTGTCGACGCCATCCATGAGCGTCGCGCTGCGGTCGGAGACCTTGAACGGCGGAGCGCGGTAGTAGCGGACCTCATGGACGTTCCTCACCTCGACCCGGCGATGATCGCCCATGACCTGCCACCACTCCATGGGGGTGCCGCGGGACTGATGCGTGCCGACGACAAGGGTTCCAAGGGCCCCGCCGACGAAGCGGAAGTCCACGTGGAGGAGGAGCTTGCCCGGCGCAAGCTCATGCCGTCGGGCGCTCACCGATTCGACGTCGCCCATCAGGTAGGGAACGAGATCGAAATAATGCACGCAGTGGTGCAGATAGAACCCGCTGTAGTCCGGGTCCTTGGCGAAGTAGGTGGGCGCCGTCATGTACTGCCCAACGAAGCTTGCCCGTTCACCGAACTCCGGGGACAGGAGGATGTTCGACGCGATCCTGTTTGTGGTCGAATAGCGTTTCATGAAGCCGACCACCACCGGCACGCCCTGACGCCTTGATGCCTCGGCGAGTTGGCGCGCCTGAAGCGCGGTCGGCGCGGGGGGCTTTTCCATGAAGACGGGAAGGCGGCGGTCGATGGCGGCCTGTCCGATTTCGAAATGCCCTTGCGGGCCTATGGCCAATCCGAGAGCGTCGATGTCATTCCGGTTCAGGACTTCACGCCAGTCGCGGGTCGTCCTCTCCGGAGGGACGCCGAACCGCATAGCCGTCCGGGCGAGCCGGTCCGCATCCGTGTCGCAGAGGGCGGCCAGGGCCACATCGTGCCGCATGAGCTGCGGCAGCAGCATCTCGTTGGCATGCGTTCCGCACCCGATCCAGGCCATTCTCAGCGATGTCATCCGATCCTCCCCGCAAAGGCGAGGGCAGCCTTGAGGTAGGCGATGCTCGCGGCCAGCTCCGAATCCTCATCACGGGTCGGAGCCCGCCACTGGGCTAGGGTGACGCCCGCCCGCTCATCGTCACGGCGAAAGGGCTCCAGAACGATAGGGCCCTCATAGGCGATGTCGTGAAGCGCCCTGGCGATCCCAGGCCAGTCGATGTGGCCGGACCCGACGAAACCGCGGTTGTTCTCGTTGGCCTGGAAGTGAACGAGCCGCTGGCCCGTCTTTCGGATCGCGCCGGGGAGGTCGAATTCCTCCATGTTCATGTGAAAGGTGTCGAGCATCACGCCGAGCCCCGGTGATCCGACCCGGTCGACGATTTCGATCGCGTGGCCGGCGGTGTTGGCGATGTCGGTCTCGAAGCGGTTCAGCGCTTCGAGACCGAGGACGACGCCTGAGTCCAAAGCCCTCGCGGCAGCCTTTTGCAGGCCGGAGACCACGGCATCGATCCGGCGTCGGCGCTCGTCGGGACTCACCGGGGATGGCGCGCGACCCGCGAAGACGAGCGGCGCGCCATAGAGCGGACCTCCGACGATGCGGGCCTTGAGTGCGGAGGCGATGCTGACGCAGCTCTCCAGATAGGCGAGACCGGCACGATGAGCTTCGGGGCTCTCGCTGGCGAGATCCCGCGTCAGGTTCACCCGGGCTGCCAGAACGATGGCGAGGCCCGCATCGTCTGCGGCCCGTCGAGTCTCCGCAAGGTCCAGCTCGCCGGGCTCGGGGACGAGCAGCTCCACCACGTCCGCGCCCGCAGCCTTCATGCGGGCAAAGGTGGCGAAGTGCTCGCGCGTGAAGGGCCGCGCGTAGAACATGGAGATGACGCCAATCGGATTCCTGATTGTCATGATTTCACCGCACCGGCTGTGAGGCCGCTCACGAGCCTTCGTTGCACGAGAAGGAAGAGGATGGTCACCGGGAGCGCGATCAGGGTTCCGCCCGCCGTCAGAAGGCCCCACTGGATCGTGAACTCGCCGATGAACAGTTGCAGCGCCACCGTGACGGTGCGCACGGCCTGCCCGGACAGCATCATGGCGAACAGGTACTCGTTCCACGAGGTGATGAAGATATAGATCCCCGCCGTGACCACGCCCGGCATGACGAGGGGCAGGACGATGAGGCGGATCGCCTGCTGGCGCGACGCTCCGTCGATCATCGCCGCGTCGTCGAGGTCCCGCGGGATCGCATTGAAATAGCTCGTCAGCATCCAGATGGCGAAGGGAATCGCGAAGGTGGAATGGCCGAGAATCACGCCCTGGAACGTGTCGAGGAGGCCCAGGTTCTTCATGAGGATGAAGAGAGGGATGATCAGGAGGACGACCGGGAACATGTTGATGACCAGGAAGCCGGTCATCAGCACGCGCCGTGCGCGGAACCGGAAGCGCGAGAACGCATAGGCCGCCGGGATGGATACGCCGAGCCCGAGAGCTGCGGCGCCGCTCGCGATGATGAAGCTGTTGAGGAGGTTTCCCGCGAAGGTCGTTCGGCTGATGAGCTCGCGGTAATGATCGAGAGTGGCATTCTCCGGGAGATAGCGAACCGGCCAGAGCGAAAGCTCCGCCTGAGGTTTGATGGAGGTCAGGACCATCCAGGCATAGGGCGCGAGAGCGAAGGCCAGAATGGCGAGCACCGGAAGCTCGACCTCCAGGAACCGTCTTGCGGCGGATCGGCGGTCCCTCATTGCTCGAGATCCCGCGAGGCGCGCCGGACATAAAGCCAGACCACGGTGAGCAGGAGGAGGGTGAGAACCAGCGCGAGCGCGGCGGCGTAGCCGAATTCCATGCTGTTATAGGCGCGCACGAAGGCGTAGAGCGGGAGGGTATGCGTGGCATAGCCCGGACCCCCGCCCGTCATAACGAGAATGACGTCGAGGGAGTTCGCCACCCAGATCGTCCGCAACAGCAGCGCTGTGGCGATCACGTCAGCAATGCTCGGGAGCGTGATGTGCCGCAGCATCTGGCCCCGATTGGCGCCGTCGATCTCGGCGGCTTCGTAGAGTTCGGACGGAATCGTCTGCAGCCCTGCCAGGATCGTGATGGCGAAGAACGGAAAGCCCTGCCAGACCAGGGCCGCCATGATGGCCGCAAGCGCGAGGTCGGGACGGGCGAGCCACGCGACCGGCGTCTCGATGATCCCGACGCGGACGAGAATATCGTTCAGGACGCCGACATTGAAGTCGTACATCCATGTCCACATCAATCCGATGATGACGCTGGGCAGGGCCCAGGGCACGACGACCAGGGCCCGCGCGGCGCCGCGCCACCAGAAGCTCTGATTGAGCAGGAGCGCGGTAACGAGGCCCAGGAAAAACTGCAACCCGACCACCCCGACGATCCAGATCGCCGAGTGCCAGAGGGATATCCAGAAGACCTCGTCCTGCAGGATGGCCCTGAAGTTCCGCAGGCCGACGAAGACGGCGGCGTCGGGTTCGTAGAGCAGGTAGTCCTGCAGGCTGAGCCAGATCGTCTGGACCGCCGGCACGACGACGACCGCAGCCGTGATCGCCAGGGCAGGGGCCAGGAACCAGGCTGGGGTCCATCGGGAGAAGCGATGTTGGGCTGCCGTGATCAAGAAGGGCTTCCGGATTGAGGCGGTGGCGTGCCACCGCCTGATTGCGACCGTACTTGCGGATCTCGTGGCGTTCAGCCGTTGAAGTGCTGATCGATGGCCTTCATCATGTCGTCCGGCGAGATTTCCCCGTTCAGGGCTCTCTGCATGTTGGTGGTCCAGATGCGGGCGATGAAGTCCGGCGTCTTGGGATGATCCGGTAGGGACCCGGCGATCGGCAGCGACGCGGAGCTTGCATCCACGAAACGCTTGGGATGGCCCGCCCATTGCGCGGCGCCGGAGGTGGTGATGGGCAATTGTCCGGTGAGCTTGTTCAGCTCGATATTGTTCTCCGCCGTGGACAGGAAGGAGATCCAGCGGAAGGTCGCCTCCTTGGCCTTGCTGGCGGCGAAGACTGCATTCGATTCATCGCCGAAATAGGTCCAGCCCCGCCCGTCCGGCGCGCGGGGAACCGGGACCGCCGACACCTTGTCGCCCAGGGCGGCCACGATGTCATTGGCGGACCCGACATGGTGCATGATCATCGCCGTCCGGCCAGCCTTGAAGGCGTCGACGATCTGGCGGAAGCTGTCGGTGGGGGCGGAAGCCGGTGTCACCTTCGCGTCCCGCGCCAAGCCCACATACCACCGGTTGGCCGCAAGCGCCTTCTCGCTGGTCATGCCGCCCTTCTGGAAGCTCCCTCCGCCGCCGAGGACGAACGGCCCCCAGTTGTCGAAGCCGCCGGCTCCGCCGCGCATGCCGAACCCGGCCATGTCGCCCTTCGTCAGAGCCTTGGCGGCGGCGAGGAACTCGTCGAAGGTCTTGGGCGGCTGGAGATTGGCCTGCTGGAAGAGGTCCTGACGGTAGTAGAGGTAGATCACCACGTATTGCAGGGGCAGGTAATACTGCTTGCCATCGGCGCCTTGATTGATCTTCCAGACATTGTCCGGGATGTCGCTGCGCCCGGCCCATCCGCCGATAATGGCATCGAGCGGTTCGAGAGCCTTCATGGCCGCGAAGCGCGCGGCCCAGGACAGGCGCACCATGGCGGCGTCGGGCCCGTTGCCCGCCACGAGGGCGGCGAAGAGGCGGGTCTGGTAGTCGTTGCCGCCGCCCCACGGGATCGCCTCGGCCTGGATCTTGATGCCGGGATTCTCCTGCTCGAACTTCGCCACCAGGGCTGCGGGCGAGTTCTGCGGATTGTCGAAATGGTACCACCAGCGCACGGTGGTGGGCGTCTGTGCGATGGCCGGGCGTGCCAGCGGCGCCGCCAGGGCGGCGGCGGCGGAAAGCTTCAGGAAGTCGCGGCGCTCCATGAGTGTGTTCCTCCCAGGTTTTTTCATTGGGTTGCGAGACGATTGAGTTGCGAGGCGATGAAGTCGGCTCCCGCCCCGATCATTTCGCGGGCGGCATCGAGTTCCCGGGTCATGCGCAGACAGCCGTGGACCACGCCGGGAACGTGGTCGCAGCGGAAGGAAACGCCGGCGGCGGCAAGCCGCTCGGCCAGCTGAAGCGTATCGTCGCGGAGCGGATCGAGGCCGGCCGCCGACAGGTAGAGCGGCGGCAATCCGCTCAACTCGCATCTCACCGGCGCGGCGAGGGAGGTGGTGTCGGCGCCTTCCCGGCCCAGGAAGTTGGTCCAGTACCAGCGCATGTTCACGCTGGTGAGCAGATAGGCGCCGCCCCCGAATTCCGCATGGCTCGCCGTCGTGAAATCGGGCGCGTAGCAGCCATAGAAGAGAGCAGCGGATGCGAGCTGAGGGAGGTTCCGGTCGCGCCGCGCCAGCAGCGCCGCGAGAGCCAGGTTGGCCCCTGCGGAGTCGCCTGCAATCGTCATGCGGCGCGGGGAAATCGGGCTGCCGAGGCCGCCGGCCTCGACGAATGCGATGGCCGTCAGAACGTCGTCGAGGGGCGCCGGAAAGGGGTGCTCCGGCGCCAGGCGGTAGTCGATGCCGAGCACGGGAAGCTGCGCCGCCCTGGCGAGATTGCGCATCGTGCCGTCATGGGTATCGATCGATCCGAAGGTCCAGCCTCCGCCATGGACGTAGAGGATCAGCGAGACGACAGGCCCTTCGACGGGAAGATAGAGGCGCGCTCTCATCCCGCGTCCACCTGCGCCGATGGTGAGGTCCCGCGCCGTCATCTCGGGCGCGCCGTGACTCCATGGGATGGAAGCTTCGTCCGACTGCCGACGTGCTTCCGCAATAGGCATCGTCTTGAAGTCGATCTGTGGGCCTGCCCGGATCCGATCCAAAATGGCCTGCATCTGCGGTTCCACGAACGGGATCATGAATTCTCCTGCGTGACGATCGTATCGATATGCAGGCCGATGGCATGGGCCAGCCCCTTCGCGTCGCCCGCTTCGAGGCGCTCAAGGAGCACATTGTGCCTGCGGGCCGTCTCGAGAAGCGGTCTTCTGTGGCTTGGCGCCCAAAGCTTCGACCGGTGGGTATGGATCGTGCAACGGGTGAGGATCTGCTCGAGCGCCTCAAGGCCCGAGAGTTTGAAGATGGCCAAATGGAAGGCCATATCGAACTCGATCAACGCGAAAGCATCGTCCTGATGGGCTGCCTCCTCCATCCGGGCGATCAGGCGGCGAAGGTCCGCAAGAACCTCATCCGTCAGGTTCCGGGTGGATTTCAGCGCCCCGCGCACCTCGATCCGGCGTCGGATCGCGAGCGTTTCCTCGGCCTCCTCCTGGTCGAGGCGGGTCACCGTGGTGCCCCGGTGGCCGGCCCTTGTCACAAGGCCGTCCTCCTGGAGCCGAAGGAGAGCCTCCCGGATCGTTCCCTGGCTGCAGCCGATCTCGCGAGCCAGACCGAGTTCGGTCAGGCTGCTGCCCGGCTTCAGCTCGTTCATCATGATGCGCCGCTTGACCGTTTCATAGACAAGCTCGCGAGGTCGCTTGATCGGAACGATAGTCATAGCCCGTCCAGTTGATTATCAATATTGATATTTAGCTTTCCCGGTTTGGTCAATCGTGTCGCGTTTGCGCCTTCGGCCTTCGGGTAAGCAAAAAGCCCCTGCGGCGAGTGCCGTCAGGGGCCTTCTGCTTGTCCAGTCTTGCGGTCCGGCTACTTCGTCCCGGAACCCGGTTCCGCCATCTTGCGGTGCTGCTCGGCGAGCATGCCGGCCGGAGTGACCGAGGCGATGACGGTGGTGAGCTTGTTCTTCCACCCGCTGACGATGTCGCCGTCGCCGCGCATCATCGCATCGAAGCCGGTCTCCGCCACATCGGCCGGGTCGTCCTTCGAGCCCTGCCCCACATCCGTATCCATCATGTCGGCGCGCTCGAAGAACTCGGTCTCGGTGGCCCCCGGCATCAGGCAGGTCACCGTGACGCCCGTGTCCTTGAGCTCATTGCGCAGCGCGAAGGAGAAGCTGTCGATGAAAGCCTTGGTGCCGTTGTAGACCGCCTGGAAGGAGCCCGGCATGAAGCCTGCAATCGACCCGGTGATCAGGATCTTCCCCTCTCCTTTCGCGCGCATGTCGCGGCCGACCTTCTGGATCAGGTAGATGGTGCCCGTGATGTTGGTGTCGATCACGTGCCGGGCCTCCGAGAAATCCTGATCGAGGAACCCATGGCCGAGGCCATGCCCCGCATTGGCCATGAGGACGTCGACAGGCCTGCCCCTTACGGCGGCGTAGAGCCGGTCGACCCCTTCCAGGGTCGCAAGATCGGCCTCCACGGCCTCGACCGAGACGCCGAGGGAGCGAAACTCCTCGGCGGCTTGGTTAATCTTCGCCTGGTCGGCCGCGATGACGAGATCATAGCCGTTCTGGGCACAAAGCTTGGCGAGTTCGTAGCCAATGCCGGCGGAGGCGCCGGTGACGATGGCGAGAGGGCGTGCGGCTTGTGCCATGGGTCGAATCTCCGTTCGGGCCAGTCGATTGCAATCGCGGGATCAACGGCGCAAACCCTCGAAAGTGCCCACCCGTTGCAGGGCGGCGGCTTCCCCTGGGGGCCGTCCCAGGGTCCTTCGACACCCTGCATGGACGAAGCCCGGATATTCGCTACAGTGTCGGCGGAAACCGTAGAACAATCGGTTTTGCCTTCACGAGGGAGACACAATGTCCATGACAATGACCCGCCGCGACCTTGCCAAGCTTGGTCTCGGCCTCGGGGCGGCCGCCGCCTTGGGCCGCAACGCCTTTGCCCAGACCCCGGCCTTCTTCCGCATCGGAACGGGCGGAACGGCCGGAACCTATTATCCGGTCGGGGGCCTGATCGCCAACGCCATTTCCAACCCGCCCCAGCTCGTGCTGACCGCCCAGGCGTCCAACGGCTCGGTCGCCAATGTGAACTCCATCGTCTCCGGCGCTCTCGAATCCGGGTTCAGCCAGGCGGACGTGGCCTATTGGGCCTATTCCGGCACGGGCCTCTTCGAGGGCAAGGGCAAGATGGAGGACCTGCGCCTCATCGCCAATCTCTACCCGGAGAGCATCCACCTGGTGGCGGCGAAATCCGCCAACATCAAGTCCGTGGCCGATCTCAAGGGCAAGCGCGTCTCCCTCGACGAACCCGGCTCGGGAACCCTCGTCGACGCCCGCATCATCCTGTCCGGCTGGGGCATCAAGGAAAGCGACGTCAAGGCGGACTTCCTGAAGCCGAACCAGGCCGCCGAGCGCATGCGCGACGGGGGCATGGACGCCTTCTTTTTCGTGGGCGGCTATCCGACCAGCGCCATCACCGAGCTTGCCGCCACCGGCGGCGGCGTCGACCTGGTGCCCCTGTCGGGCGCGGAGGCGGACGCCATCCGCAAGCAATACAACTTCTTCGCGGCCGACGAGATTCCGGCCAATACCTACAAGAACGTGGGCGCGGTGAAGACCCTGGCGGTGGGCGCTCAATGGGTGACCTCCGCCAAGGTGCCGGACGCGGTGGTCTACGAGGTCACCAAGGGTCTCTGGGGCGACAAGACCCGCGCCGCCCTCGACGCCGGCCACGCCAAGGGCAAGCTGATCCGCAAGGAGAACGCCCTTGCGGGCGCCGGTATCCCGCTCCATGCCGGAGCCGAGCGCTTCTACAAGGAAGCCGGCCTGAGCAAGAGCTGACTGGGCCTGTCTGTTCGCTTCTGCCTCCCGCGCATGACCCGCGGGAGGCGCTTTTTTGGAGATGAGGGCCTGCCATGTCCCTGCCCGACGCGTCCGTCCTTGTCGAGAATCGCAGCCTTGAGGAGAAATTCGATCCCGAGATGCGCTTCCGGCCCCTGCTGCCGGGAACGGCCTGGATCGTGGCGGGGCTCCTCATCGCCCTCTCCCTGTTCCACTACTACACGGCAGGCTTCGGGCTGCTGCGGGAGGCCACCCACCGCGGCATCCACATGGCCTTCGTGCTCGGCCTGATCTTTCTCGTCTTTGCGGCCACCAAGGCGAGCCAGGACCGGCTCGCCCCTTCGAGCTGGCTGCGGCCGGGCGGAATTTCCCTCGTCGATTGGGGCTTCGCCGCAGCGGTGGCGGTCGCCAGCCTCTACGTGCCGTGGATCTTCAACGAACTCGCCTTCCGGGTCGGCAATCCCTCTGCCACGGATGTGGCCATGGGGACGATCCTGATCGTGCTCCTGCTCGAAGCCACCCGCCGCTCCGTCGGCTGGCCGCTTCCGGTCATCGCCATCGGCATCATGCTCTACGCCTATTTCGGACCCTCCATGCCGGGCATCCTGCAGCATCCCGGCGCCTCCTGGTCCAACATCGTCAATCACCTCTACCTCACGAGCCAGGGCATCTACGGCATCGCGCTTGGGGTCGTGGCCACCTATGTGTTCCACTACGTGCTCTTCGGGGTTCTGGCCACGCGGGTCGGCCTCGGCAAGCTCTTCATCGATCTCGCCACCTGCGTGGCCGGTCGCTATGCGGGCGGGCCCGCGAAGGTGTCGATCTTCGGCTCGGCCCTGTTCGGCATGATCTCGGGCTCCTCCATCGCCAATACGGTGACGGTGGGATCGCTCACCATCCCGGCGATGATCCGGGTCGGCTACCAGCGCCATTTCGCGGCCGCGGTGGAATCCGCCGCCTCGACCGGCGGGCAGATCACGCCGCCGATCATGGGCGCTGCGGCCTTTCTCATGGTCGAATTCCTGAACGTCTCCTACCAGACCGTGATCCTGGCCGCCATCGTGCCTGCGATGATGCATTTCTTCGGGGTGTTCATGCAGGTTCATCTCGAGGCGAAGCGGGCCGGGTTGCGCGGGATGCCGGTGGAGGAGCTGCCGCAGGCCGCAAAGGTGATCCGGGAAGGCTGGCAGACCATCATGCCGCTTGCGGTTCTGCTCATCGTGCTGTTCTCCGGCTTCACCCCCTATCTGGCGGCCTTCTGGGGCATCACGGCCTGCATCGTGGTCGGCGCCACCCGCATTCCGGCGATCACCCTCGGGTTCCTGGCCGCCATCGTTCTGGCGGTCGCCACCGGCATGCTCACGCAGCTTGCCTTCACGGTCCCGGCGCTCGCCCTGGTGCTGGCGCTGCTGGTCTACGCCTACGCGAGAAGCGACGAGGGCAAGGCGAAGGTGATCGATCTGATCGACGCCTTCGTGGTCGGGGCGAAATACGCCATCGGCGTGGGCGCCGCCGCAGCGACCGTGGGCATCATCGTGGGCATCGTCACGCTCACCGGCGTAGGCTTCAAGATCTCCTTCATCGTGACGTCCTTTGCGGCGCAGCTTGCCCAGAGCGCCGGCGAGATCCTGCCGGTCTGGCTTTTCGACCTGAAGGGCCTGACCCTGTTCTTCACCCTGCTGATGACGGCTGTCGTCTGCATCCTGCTCGGCTGCGGGGTGCCCACCACGGCGAACTACATCATCATGGTCACGGTGGCGGCTCCCGCCCTGGGCCTGCTCGGGGTCACGCCCATCGTAGCCCACTTCTTCGTGTTCTATTACGGGGTCCTGGCCGACATCACGCCGCCCGTGGCCCTTGCGGCCTATGCGGGCGCGAGCATGGCGGGGGCCGATCCGTTCAAGACCGGCAACACGGCCTTTCGCCTCGGGCTCGGCAAGGCTCTCGTGCCGTTCGTGTTCGTCTATGGTCCGGCCATGCTGCTGGTGACGCCCGGCTTCACCTGGACGAGCTTCTTCTTCGTGACCGCCGGAGCCATCGCGGGCATCCTTTGCCTGTCCGCAGCCTTCGCGGGCTATGCCCTGACCGAGCTTCGGGCATGGGAGCGCTGGCTCATCGGCATTGCGGCCCTTCCGATCATCGCGCCTGACGTGACGACGACCCTGATCGGCCTTGCGATCGCAAGCCCCGTGATCCTGTCCCAGGCTCTCAAGCTTCGCGCCCGGGCCGTCGCGGCTCCGGCCTGACGCGCGGGCTTTCAGGATCCAATCCTCCTTGTCGGTTGTTGTGCCTGCAGGTTCCATCCTGATGGAAGGCTGTGGGTCAGGGCGATGGAGGTTGCATCCGCGTTCCAGGTGACGCCGTCGGACGGGGAGAAGCCCGGCGCCTACGCGGTCTTTCCCTACGACCGCGACCTCGTGCGCCGGTTCCGGGAGGCTTTTCCCCGGGCGCGGTGGCGGGGGGAGGAGCAGGGCTGGTTCGTGCCGGGCACCACGGCCTTGCGGCGGCTCGACGGATGGATGTCCCAGGAGCTTGAGACCCTGGACCGCCATGCGGACGCCAAGGGACGGGATGCCTATCTCTTCGACCCCCTGGAGAGCCCTTATCTCAAGGTGGCCGACGAGCTGGAGGTGCGCACGCCCTATTCGCGCACCATCGTCGAGGCCATGCGGGCGATTCCCTGGGCGCGGTGGGATTTCGGCGAGAGGATCTGGCGCGTGCCTTTCCGCTCCTACGACGAGCTGCGCCAGCGCTGGCGCGAGATCGAGGAGGCGGCGCAACGCAACGAGCCTGCGGAGAAGCGCAGGCGGCGGGAGGAGCGCAGGGGCCAAGCCCCGCAGGAGACGAATCCCCTCCAGCTGGAGTGCCGCCGCCGACGCCATCCCGTGCCGGGCGACGATCTTCCGCCCCTGGGCCCTCCCGTGGCGACGTTCCCATGGGGCGTGGTGGTGTTCGAGGAGATCGCGAGCGCGCCCATCGACGAGCCGCTGCCGCCGGACCTGTATCCTCATGCGAAGGACGAGCCCGCCCGCTACGTCTGGGCGAGGTGGCGTATGCCCAGCCTCCAGGAGATCTACCGCACGAGGCCTTTCCGCGACGAGCAGGACCCCGCCTTGAGGGCGAGCCGTGGATGGTGGTGGGCCGACCGGGAGGAACTGCAGGAGAGGGCGCGCAAGCTGCGAGAGATGGAACGGGCCCTGCGTTCCCGGCACCTGTCCCGCGGCACGCCCGTCGACGCGGAGCAGACATGAAAAATCCGGGCTCGGGGCCCGGATTCTCCAAGAATGTCTTCGGATTCTAGAACGGAATGTCGTCGTCGAGGTCGTTGTAGCGCGACCCTGCGCCGGCGGGCTCGGGCCGGCGCTCCATCGGGGAGGATCTGCCGAAATCTCCGCCGCGGGCGATCTGCCCCGGCTCCTCGTCCCCTTGCTCGGAGGATCCGCCGCCGCGCCCGTCCAGCAGGGTCAGCTCGCCCCGGAAGCGCTGCAGCACCACCTCGGTGGTGTACTTCTCCTGCCCGCTCT
>JAESGY010000481.1_pt1 | contig 15591 bp, 18 predicted proteins | sample 9269841 | NCBI WGS metagenome assembly JAESGY01 (sample SAMN17022865, study PRJNA683097) | algae metagenome | isolation source: Spirirestis rafaelensis WJT71-NPBG6 and co-occurring heterotrophs from... | place: USA: Pinto Wells, Joshua Tree National Park, Colorado Desert, CA | collected 2006-08-15
CTGATAGCGATTGCCAGTCTCATGCGTCTTGGCCGGCCTACAGAGGCACAGGCGATGGCGCAAGAGTATATGAGCATTTACCCAACCTACCGGATCCTCAAAAGGTGGCCTGTGCTTGAACACTTCTGCGATGAGCTTCGCGGCGCCGGCCTTCCCGAGTAGATGGCGCACCCTGCACCCTGACCCACGACACTGCGAGGCAGCGGGTAAGGGCTGCTTCGGGTCAGGACCCGGGATTCCCTGCGCATTGGGAACGTCCGGTTCGATGAGGATTGCTGCCCTCAGGCTTTGGTCTGAGGCGTGCCAACGGCGGACATCTCTATGCTGTAAGCGGCCAGTAACATTTGAGGGGGGCGAGGCGGTAAAGCCCCCTTCCCGGCTCTCTTGGCTTCATAGCTTGCCTCATCTGCTGCACGCAGAAGAACCTCCCCCTCACCACACTCAGAGGCTAGAGCAATGCCGACAGAGACGTTGATGCCAATCGTACGTCCTTCAATGCAATAGGGTACGCCGACATCCGCGATGAGACGCTCGGCCAACCGAATGGCGGCCTCCTGCTCCGGAACAGGCATTTGCAGCACGGCGAACTCGTCGCCCCCTTAGCCGGGCGGTTTGATGCTGTCGTCTCCGTAACCCCGCCTTCCATTGAGCTGCGGTCGTTGTTGCACGGCGGGAGCTGGGGCGGGCGTGAACGCACCCCAAACCTTGCGCATGATAGATTTCGCCAAACTGAGGATGTTCTCCCGGGCTCCTCACCGATCCGGGTAGCGCAGGAGAAGGGCAATCACCGCTGCCTTCACTCCTTCTGCCATACCCTCTGCCTGCTCTGTATCCACATGGCTCCCCAGAGAACGAATGCTAGTGCGGACACTCGCCTTCACGTCCGGTTCCGGGTGGATGGCTAGATCAAGTCTTCGAGGCACCAGGGTTCTACAATGGGCGTAGCCCTGCAGCATCAGCCGCGAGTGGGCCTTCATCCTAAATGCTTAAGCTCGTTGTTGATCACGTTGGAGATGCTGGCGGGAGAACTGAAATAACCCTGTTCAAGGTGTCACGGTGGCTAGAACCTCGCCCATGGTGATCTCAGGCTCACCATCAATGACATCTGTCAGGCTCGCTCGGATCCAGGCCAATGCCTTCTCGTTGGCTGCAAGTGCAGCCTCCCGGTTCTCAAACGAACTGATCGATCCACCCACCCCGTCGCCTGCATCGAACACGCAGTAGCCCTGAAACCCTGGCGTTTGCTTCAGCATCTGGCCAAGGCCGCTCTCCGCGCGACGGGCAGCCTCAGCAACCGATCTCATGCGGTTGAACTTGCGGATAACGACGTACATGGCGACCTCCAGACCTGCAAGGATCGGCAACTCTAACTCTGATACGTGGTCTTCGTATGGTGGCCGTGCATGTGAGGACTTCCTCGCATTGCTATGCCAAAAGGCTCAAGGCCGCGTCAGGGGGAGTGCGGTAAATAAAGATCCGTTTCTCCTCCCTGAGGTGTAGAATGAGCCAGTCGATTTTCTTCGGAGCAGGAGGCGGCGATGGCTGGCTTTACCGCCAGGGCATTTGGGCTATCCGTCTGGCTGCTGGTTCTCCTCAGCGTCGCTCCGGCTTCTGCGGATCCCTTCTTCGTGAAGGTCTACGGGAGAACCTACAAGGTTGATCCCCGCTATCCGCTCAACGAACTCAAAGGCCCAACGCCCCGGGAGGCCATGGAGGCCTTGCCAGCCGACATCGCTCAAGGTCCAAGCTTCAGGCCGTCGCACGAGCAGGTTCTTGCCGAGGTCGAGGAACGGGTGTGGATTGTGCGCAACCAACTCGTTGGCCAACTGGAAAAGACAGCCGGCTCCCGGCAATGGCAGAACACAGGAAGCGACACCAAGACCGTCGATCAGGAGATCACGGGATCTCTCGCGAGCGGAGCGGCCCAGACCCGTGCGCCGGCCTTGCAGCACCTCTATGATCGCCACCGGGCCTTGGACCTGCTCGTGCGGGAGCTGCGGCGCTCCATGGACCTCCCTGTCAGGCCGCCTGATGCGGGGTTCTCCCGGCCGAAGCTGGCACCTGAGGTCGAGGCCAGCTATCGCGATCAGAACTTCGACCCCCTTGCCGCCTACTACGGCTTCAGGCGGGTCAAGGCAGCCTTTCGCTCTGGTGATATCGCACTCCTCGCCCAGGTCACCCATTTCCCACTGACTGTCACAGGAAAGATCAGGCGGACGATCCGCAACCGCGACCAGCTTGTGGCAGCGAAGGATACGGTCATGAACCCGCCCATCCGGGAGGTGGTCGCGAACGCCACCTTCGAGACAGTGTTCGTGCGGGACAAGGGGATGATGCTGGGACAGGGAGACGTCTGGATCACCCGCAGCAACACGGGCTGCGGATTAGGCGCCATCACGCTGGAATGACAGCTTGGCGTTATATGGAGAGCGCAGCCAAGCAAGCACCGGAACGCGCAGCATCCGCCCTGGCTGAGCCGTGGTGGGTTCTCTCCCTGGGGCCAGTTTGATTGCTACAGGCCGGCGAGAATGCCGGCGGCTTTTGCCAGAACCACAAACATCTCGCGGGCGTGCTCGATGGCCACAGGATCCGGGTGTTCCTGAGCCCGTGCGATGGCCACAGTCGCAACCAGCCAAACCCCAGGATTGACGGCACGCAGGCTGATGAGCGGCCTGAGCTTGGACCAGCGCATCACAGCCATGGCACTAGACAGGTCTCTGATCGGGTACTGACGCTTGGGTCCCGGTGCTATCTCAAAGGTCACCACGACAGGCGAGCTAAACGAATATCGGTTCATAAACGATGTCCAGCAGTCGTGAGAGGTGAAAATCTGCGAGGCTTGCTGCCCGTTACTGGAGCTCGGCTGACCAAGGGGTAAAAAGACATGGCCGTCGCCAAAGGATAAGTGATCCTGCATCGCAAGACCCAAGCCCGTGTTCTTCTTCCGGCGGGCGATCTCCGCCTCAATGGCTTGGAGTTGCCGCTCCAGCCAAAGCAAACGGCGACGATAAGTGGTAGTTTTGCACTTCCTGTTTGTCATGTAACCGGGGCACGCGGAAACACCAGCGCTCTTGTAGCATCAAGCGCACGCGCGGCAGCCCACCGGCTACTGTCTATGCCCAGCACACCCCAGGATCGGCTTGGCTCGGATCCGCAGATGTGAAGCCCCGAGTTGGGAGAGAGTTTAGCGGCACCTCGTTGCAGGGATCAGGACCTGATTGCAACAACACGCTCCGCGTCGGAACGGCTAAAGCCGATTATTCAGAATAGTGCTCTCAGTAGACCTTGCACGTTCTGCAGAGTAGGAGGAGCCTACTTTGGCTGCTCTGCAATGGCGATTTGCGAGCCCCGGAAAGTCAGCGCGGATAAGCTCCCTCTCGGGCTCCTCCTTTGACTTCACTGCACCACTCGATCCAATCTGGTTCGGACCGATTTCTAGGCTTCTTGTCAGACGGAGATCTTCAAGGCTACCGAAGTCCTTATGTCACTTAGGATTCTAAGGAAAAACCCATGGCTCTTACTGGACGCTTTGACTTCCGCAGAACGATGACCGGCCATTTGCAGCTGTGGCTCGAATACGAGTCAAACGCGTTCTGGGGCTTTCTCACCCGGAAGAAAACCTACTGCCGCCGTTGGCGCAACGCAAACATCATGGACTTAACGGCTCCAGAGCTTCGTCATCTGCTCGACAGGCGCTTCACCCATTCACTGCACCCGCCACAGGCGCTTCGAGACTGGCCCATCAATGCGCCAGAGCGCGAAGCGGCCCCTAAGAGGATGCTTATCGCTCCGCCCAAGGAGGAGCACAGGTAGACTTGGCCGTGACCGGACTAAGGGGTTGCGAGGCTAAACGGCACGAGAAGGATGACAAAGCGCAGAGATCTGCGTCCACTTCGTTGCCCCAAGCGGGCCACCACGTCGGTCTCGTTGTGCAGGGCTGGCTTCCGGGGTGCATAGCCGCTATCAACCGGCTCTCGGCAGGCTGTAAAGGTCAGGACGGGCACTTAGCTTGCTGAGGCGTCGGCCCTTGCCAAGGCATTGTCGACCAAGGTGCGCACAGCCTCAAGGCCAGTCTGGGTATCAGCGCCAGCACGGGCAATCCGCAGCGGTGCATCGGGGTCACCATTCCGAATTGAGATCCTGACCAGCGTCACACAACCGGGGAAGAGGTCAGCCGCGCCGTTCCGGATTTCCGAGAAGAGATTAGCCACCCGAGGGTCGAGTGGAGCAGCCTTGACCTTGACGCCCAGACGGGCGAGATGGAGGCGAGCGTTCCAGTGGATCTCTACGATGTCGGTCATCCTGGTCAACGGCCACGACATCCCATCGTTCCTCGAGTTGGGCAGAGGCCGAAAGCTGGCGCAGGCCCAAAGCTCCCCGCAAGTAGCGGTCAGCGGACTATCTCCGGCCGTTTGAGACTACAGGAGCTTCAGAACCTGCCCTACCGATTTATCCTTAGTTGCGGACGGTTTGTTCCAGAGTGTCAGCTACTGCTCCCTGAGTTCAGGGATGGAAGACACGGTATTCAAGGACAGGCATTCTGATCGAGCAGTGATCCTGCTCTGCGTCCGGTAGGATCTCGCCTATGGCCTGAGCTTGCGTAATCTCGAGAAGATGATGGCCGAGAGGCATCACTGTGGCTGATGCCACCGTCGCTCGTTGGGTCGTCCGGTATTCACCTGAACCGCTGGAGGGGCTCAAGCACTTCAAACGGCCTGTCACACGCAAGTGGCACGCGGCCTCCATCCCAACCGCAATCTCGGTCGTGACCACCTCAAACGTTCACAGACGCTCCACCCTGACGCGGTAAATGATCGGTCGCCCACATGGCCGCCTGGGTGCGATTGGCCACGCCGATCTTGCGTAGGATGGCTTTGACGTGAACCTTGATGGTGGCCTCCGTGATCTCCAGGTTCCGGGCAATGACCTTGTTGGGCATACCGTGCATCAGACAACCCAGGATCTGGGCTTCTCGCCCGGAGAACTTGCAGTTCTTCAGATCAGAAAGCTTCGGCCCGGCCAATCCATGGTTCTGGAGTGGCTGCCCTGGGCTCCGGATCATCCCACTCAATACCGAGTGCAGGATCGCTGAGGGAAAAACACTCTCTCCGAGCATGACCAGTTCAAGCGATTTGATCAGAATCCCAGGGGCACTTGCTCCTTCACAGAAGCCATCCACTCCCGCCTCGTGTCCTGTCCGCACAAAGCCGAGATCGACCTGATCTGTCAGAACAACGACCCGAGCTTCCGGAGACTGTTGTTTGGCTGCCCTGACCGCCTCGAGCATGCGGCTGGTGTCCTGTCTCGCTTCAATGACGAAGAGTGCAGGCTCTGGCGTGACATCTTGGATCAGCCGGGGACCTGTGACAGTGCGTGCCTCAGCAAGCACGAACGGCGTTCCCCGCAGGATTTGCTGAAGCCCTGAGCGCAGAAGGGAGCTTTTGCAGATCAGAGCCGTTGCGACCGTTGTCTCAAGACGGCTTGCCTGATTGTCGGCCTGAAGGGTCGGATTGGGCACGAGCTTGATCGTTTGCACCGTCATGTGGGTCACCTGCTTGGCTTTTGATGTGAAGAAAAAGGACACAGGCAACGAGAATCGCGTCTGTCGAAAGGCCGACACACATGGCCGTGAGATGGTAGGAGCCGTTATCGCAGGCAGACTAATATCATAAGCTTCGCACATAACCTATGTTAATCTTTCCGCTTTGCTCGAGATCTCTGTCTAATTTCCGGACAAACCCTAATCGACATCGTTGACAGTGCTGCTGTCACCATCAGAAACTTAGCAGCAAGGCTGCAATTATTCACAGGTGTGGAATGGACATGGTCCTGACCCGTAAACTGGTCTCTTTCGAGGACAACTAATTCGGACATGTTGATCTGAGGAGGGCAGGACCAATCCGCCGCTCCACTAACCGCAACCCGAAGCCCATATCGGGGCTGACCCGCCAGTGGTCCCGCTGGGACAGTAATTCCGGCTCTGCATGATTATCGAGGAGCACGGCTCTCGTTGGCTTCAATCACCCGTCTGATGAGGTCCTTAAGCGTTTCACGCTCCTGATCCGAGAGCGGAGCCATCAATCTGTCCTGCGCAACGATCAGGGCTGACCGCAGCCTCAAGCGCACATCGATGCCCTCCGGTGTCGGGCTGAACAGCCAAGAGACATGCTTTCCAGCGCTCAGGGCGCGCGTAATTAGCCCATTCCGTTGCAGGCGGGTCGCACTTCGCGCGGCAGTCGCCTGCTCAATCCCGACCCTCATGGCCAACCGGCGCAATCCGACACCAGGCTCATCCATAATCGCGGCAAGAACAGGAATGTCGATCCCCTTCAAGCCCGCGGTTTTGGCGGCTTCTGTCAATGCTGCCAAGCAGGCCGTATGAAACTGCCGCGCCCAATAAGTCTCAAAGTGCGTGTGGTCGATCGGCATGGTTCTCGAAGGCCATTGCCGGCTTGGTCGAGCCAAGTAGGCTCGTATAGGGGTGTCAAGATTCTTCATGGCCTGGAGGCCGAGGTCTTCAAAGACCAGCGGCAGCAGCCGATGCACATAGTCATAGGTCGCGCCGGACACGCACACGGAGCCCGGTTGGGCCAGCCTCTCCAACCGGGCAGCAACATTCACGCCGTCACCGAACAGGTCGCCGTCCCGCACCATCGCCTCACCCACATGAACGCCGATCCGGAACATCACCCGGCGTTCTTCCGGGATTGCCTCATTGACAGCGGCAATCCGCTCCTGAATGGCAGCGGCACACTGGACAGCAGCCAACGCACTGGGGAATTCAGCAAGGATGCTATCGCCTGCCGTGTTGGCAATGCGCCCGCCATAATGCTCGATTTCACGATCCGTGATCTCACGATGGGAGGTGAGCAGGCGCAAGGTGCTTCGCTCGTCCATGCTCATGAGGCGGGTGTAGCCAACCACGTCGGCACAGAAGATTGCCGCGAGACGACGTTGAACTCCGGAGGCAGCTTTTATCATCTGCTCACCGTATGGCTGAGACAACCTTAGCCTTGAACCGGGATCGGTCCTCGGCCCTATCAGGGGAACCACCTTCCCACTGAGGATTGAGCCCAGCGATGCAATCTTGGCAGGAATGAGCCCTTGACCGCCGGGTTATGCTGAACCCGCAAGCGGGAAAGCCATTGCTTCGCACGAGCCGGATCACGGAACCATTACACCATCTGATCTGGCCTTGATGTCTGATCCCGCTCAGGAGGAGCCTTGTTGCATCACCATTGGTGTCGTGGAGATGGTTGAGGAAGGTATCCTGGGTAGATAGGGTCCTTTGTGCGGTCACGTTTGAACCCTTTTGCGAGTATCCACGCGACGATACTGCTCCTTATACACCAGCACTACCAGCAATGATGTCCGTGGAGGCAAGCGTCCCAAGCGAATTCAGTGGCTGACACGCACCCTCGGGCGTATGGTTAGGCGGTGATCCAAGTGGAGCGATGCCATGACACTTGCCGCTCGCAGACACAGCCCCCCTTCTCCTGACATCAAGGATCGCAACCGCCATGCACGGCGCAGGCTAAGACGGCTGCGCCACATCCGTCCACTCACGCACATGCAGCAGCTTGCCCTCCTGGAGGCAGCCCGGTTGGGTCGTCGCTCCAAGCACCTGCGTAACCAAATACTCGCCTTTCTCCCGCACCTGAGAGGGTTTGCCTTGTCGTTGACCCACGATCCTGTCAGGAGCGATGACCTTGTACAGACGACCATCCTACGAGCGTGGACGAACCTGGACCGTTTCGAGCCCGACACCAACCTCGAAGCATGGCTGTTCACAATCCTGCGCAACAGCTTCCACTCGGAGTTCCGCAAGCGCAGACGGGAGGTTGAAGACCCGGATGGCGGATATGCGGGACGCCTGATGGTTCAACCCGAGCAGGAATCCAGGCTGATGCTGGACGACCTTCAACGGGCTCTGATGGACCTGCCGCTGGAGCAGCGTGAGGCTCTCATCCTGGTCGGCGGAAAGGGGGAGAGCTACGAGGATGCGGCTGCGATCTGTGGCGTGGCGGTAGGCACAATCAAGAGCCGGGTGAACCGGGCGCGGACCCAGCTTGCGGATTTGTTGCAGATGGAAGATCGGCATGACGCTGGTCTGGATCGGCTAATGCAGGCCGCACTGCAGCAGCCCAAGGCAGGTGTTTCGTAGCTGCCGAATGTATCTGGGCTCAAGTGCCGTTCAGACATCAGCCCGACCAGAGTGTTTCTTCACGAGGGACACGTGCACGCGCAGCAGCGCGGTGATTTCCCATTCGACAGCGCGTTGGGGTTGCCCAGAGCGGAGGATCACATGCCGCTTCAAGGGGACGCGCCGCAACTTTGGCTGAGCGCAATAGGGCCACTAAACGGCCAATAGGGCCTGATGTGGCGACGATCTCAAATCGCTCCACGAGTGACGGCGGAAGATTACAGGCCTGTTTAGCCAACTGCTTCCCTAACATGGAGACGAACGCGCCCTCACCATGGTGCCTAGGTGGGCCAGCGATGTAAAACACCGGCCCACGCGAACCGGCGTTCCTTATTCAGGCTTATGCTGCATCCTCATCGACCGGAGCACCTTCTGTATCGTTGGCCTGCAGCTCATTGATCAGCAGACCAGCATTTTGGCGGATCTTGCCTTCGATCTCGGCCGCAATCTCCGGATTGTCCTTCAGGAAGGTCTTGGCGTTCTCACGTCCTTGGCCCAGCCGCTGGCTATCGTACAAGAACCAGGCGCCTGACTTCTCGACCACGTTGGCCTTGACCCCAAGATCGATCAGTTCACCCATCTTGGAGATGCCTTCACCGAACATGATGTCGAACTCGACCTGCTTGAAGGGTGGAGCAACCTTGTTCTTGACCACCTTGACCCGCACCTGGTTGCCAATTGGCTCATCCCGGTCCTTCAGGGTCGAGACGCGGCGAATATCGAGACGCACAGAGGCATAGAACTTGAGCGCATTGCCGCCTGTGGTCGTCTCAGGGCTTCCATACATGACGCCGATCTTCATGCGGATCTGGTTGATGAAGATCACCATAGTCTTGGTGCGGCTGATCGAACCGGTGAGCTTACGTAAGGCCTGGCTCATCAGACGGGCCTGGAGACCGGGACGGCTCTCGCCCATCTCGCCCTCGATCTCGGCCTTCGGAGTAAGTGCCGCCACAGAGTCGATAACCAACACATCCACAGAGCCAGAGCGGATCAAAGTATCGGCAATCTCAAGCGCCTGCTCGCCATTGTCCGGCTGAGAGATCAGGAGATCATCAAGATTGACGCCCAACTTTCGCGCGTAGGCAGGATCGAGTGCGTGCTCGGCATCAATAAACCCGCAGACGCCGCCTGTTTTCTGCGCTTCGGCAACGGTCTGGAGGGCGAGCGTCGTCTTGCCTGAGGATTCTGGTCCGTAGACCTCGACGACGCGACCCCTCGGAAGGCCACCCACACCCAGAGCGATATCGAGCCCGAGAGAGCCGGTCGAGATCGTCTCCACCTCAACAACCTGACCGCTACCAAGACGCATGATCGAGCCTTTCCCAAAGGCACGCTCAATTTGGGCCACCGCTGTTTCGATAGCCTTGTTCTTGTTCATGCTCATCACGGCCCCGATTCTGTAAATTCTGAGTATTGACACTACGGGATATTAATTCCGAATGCCAGAACAAAGCGCGAACTAAGATAAAGTGTGCGCACTATTTGCGGTTAAGCTTTCATTTACATAGGCAAATTAACGGGCCAAAATCCTGCAGTTATCGACGCTAGGGCGGCTCAACTTTTGAGATTAGTTGAGATGAAGGCATTTTATCTTGGTCGGCATAAAGACTGATCCCCATCAAGGAAGGACTGCTCCACGTCGGAGGACAATCGAAGCCGATCCTTTCGTGAGCTCGAGTGGTGTGCAGGATACGTTATCCGTTCTCCTTCGGCGGTGTCTTGCAAAATACCGCCACGCATCTGGGCTCACGCAGCAAGGCCCCTGAACTTACGGGCCCGGGCGTCAGTGAGATCTTCCTCAGTTGCTATGACATCTCCACCACTTGGGCCGCTCGTTCTGTGTTAAGCTGAGATTCTGGAGGAGAGGGCGATGGCTGATGTCTTCCGCGTACCGATGGATGTTACCTATGCGATCGCAGGCGGTGAGCCCGCCTTGATGGCCTACCGTCGCTGGAGAAACATCTCGCGCGATGACCTCGCCGCAAAGAGCGGCATTCCCAAGAAGGACATCGAAGCCATTGAGGAAGGCAACAAGGATATCGAGGAGGAGATGCTTGAAAGCCTCTCAACGGTCCTCAAGGTGCCCCAGGATCAGCTGATCTAAGGCCCTGCTACCTTGATTGGCGAGCTCTGTGCAAGGGGTAGGAAAGCCGTTGCTGAGTCTTCATGGGCTGACGATGTTGGCGTGCTTCAGGAACCGCAGAGCGGAACCTTCCAGAACATCTCTCGACAGCCGCATGCTCAGCGCAGGACAAGTTGTATTATGCTTTATTGACGGAGGAGCCGCCGTGGATGTGGTCGTGAGGCCTGCGAAGTTCAAACCAGGCATTTGGACGTTGAGCGATAGGCTCGGTCGACCTCTCGGAACAATCACCGAAACTTCCCCATCGCTATTCGTCATCGATGCAGATCGCAATTCCGGACTGTTCAACATGGCAACGGCTAACTTCCCCTCGCTCGACAGCGCGATGTCGGCCATGGCCAGCCACATGAAGGGCGAGTGTCAGCTTTCCAGCGATGACAAATGAGGTCGTACCATAGGGCTGAGATCGCAAATGGGACGCATGCTGGGTTAGCCCGAGATGATGGAGCCATGATCCCCCAAGATCAGAGGGCGGCACCAGCCTTTCTGCGGCTCGTTCTACTGTACTCGCGACTGCGTCAGGAGCCACGTGATGGGCCATGTGACCAAGCTCCGGGAGCGTGATGAACTCCCTCTGCGGCAATTCCCAATGCAGGTACTCCGACTGACGCCCAACATCCGCAATATGACCGCCGGCACCTGTGATGATCGTGAACGGCATTCGCAGCTCTCGGTAGTGGCGCTGCAGTTCCATCGCTGACGGGGTCAGCCCCTGTGGAGCTGAGGATGAGTTCCTGCTGGCAGCCACTGTCCAGAACCTGCGAAAGCTCGCTAGATTGGTCGGCCCAACAAGGCCTCAGGTGATGCTCCCAGCCTGAGGAAAGCTGAAGGCGCTCACCTCAGGCAGTTCTGACTTCGGCAAACCAGGTCTCGTTGCTGATGCAGCCAATCCAAGCACCGACTTTTTCAACGAAAACTGCCATGAGCGGACGTTCCTGGTTCACAAGTTCGCTTCGCGGAATGCCACAATGGAACGGACCGCTCCGTGTGACTAGATCGCCGCTGCGTCGGTCCGGCATTCGGTAGCAAACGCCACCAGACCTGAGCCAAGCCTTCCAGCGCCTGGACGCCGTTACTCGCCATGAGCCGATCACGGGGAGCATTTCAGCGATAGCTGAAGCGACCTTCGTGTTGGCAACTTTGTCGGGGAGGCCGCGAGAGGGGCTTCCACGCAGCACAATTCCGAAAGCCGTCGAGACATGCTGCCGGGAACGCCCTTCACCAGTAAGCGATCGGTTCTCGAGGTCACGCCAACCCGTCAATCCAGGCCGGCTCGGGCAAGTCCCTCGATCAGGCGCGCCCGATCCTCGGCGCGGACGAAAGAAGATGTGGCTCTGATCGCGTCCCGTGAGATGTCAGGGACGAGCGCCTTGAGCCGCCCGAGCAAGTCCGTGGCAGCCTCCTGGTTGTCCAGAAGTCCGGCACAGGCCGTGCCGATGACCAGCGGAACTGCGTGGCCGGACCGCAAGCGATGCGCCTCCCGCGCATAACGCAATCCAAGCTCGTAATTCGCGCCCTGAAAGTAAGCCATGGCGTAGTAGAACTGAAAATCGCCGAGAAAAGCCTCGCGCGGGCTCAGTCTGAGGGCGTAGTCAATGCAAGGAATGGCGTCCGCCGCGCGGCCTCCGTTGGCATGCGCAAGTCCCAACTGGCCGTGTGCAAACGCGGAGTTGGGGTTGATCGCGACAGCCTGGCTGACCGCTGCCATCGCCAGGACATTGTCACGCGTCGCAAAGGCTGTCATCGCCTGCGCAAGGTAAGCCCACGGTTCCTTATCGTCCGCGGCAATGGCCTGTTGGACGCCATCCCTGGCAAGTGCCAGGGCGTATCCCATGTCCTCCCACCCTTGGAAGGCGCGCCACATCATGATCCAACCCTTCATGGCGAGCGCCTGGGCATAGTCGGGAGCCAGTCCGATTGCCCGATCGAGCAGGGGGAGCATCTTCCGGCTGCTCTCCTCAGACAACTGGGAGCACAGGAACACCGCCCGCACGACACATTCCCAGGCATCGAGGCCATGATGCGGCTTGCGGCTTTCGCGGGCATGCTCCGCCGCCAGGAGTTCCGGCCCGATCCGGCCGACGACGCTTGCGGTAATTTCGTCCTGAATGACGAAGATGTCGCCGAGGTTGCCGTCGTACCGCTCGGCCCAGAGATGGGCTTCGGAGGCCGCGTCGATGAGCTGCGCGGTCACCCTCACGCGGTTGCCGGACTTGCGGACACTCCCCTCGAGAACATAGCGGATCCCGAGTTCGCGCCCGACGGCGCGCACATCCACGGGCTTTCCCTTGTAGGTGACCATCGTGTTGCGGGCGATCACGAAGAAGCCCTTGAGCTTGGACAGCGCGGTGGTGATGTCCTCGGTGAGCCCATCGCTGAAGAAGTCCTGCTCCGGGTCGGCGCTCATGGCGTTGAACGGCAGCACGGCAATGGATGGTCGGTCCGGAAGTGCGGACCTGGGCGATGCCGTTCGTGCAGTCGGACCGCCCCAAAGGAGGCGGTACAGTCGCACCGGCCGCTCCATGTTCTTGAGCGCTCGTTCGCCCAAATACTCGTAGTCGCAGTCAAGCTTGCCCTGGAGGTGATCGTACGCCGTGCCGGAAATGCAGATGCCGCCTGGATCCGCCAAGGTCTGGAGGCGGGCCGCGATGTTGACGCCGTTGCCGTAGAGATCCCCATCAACCTCGTGGATCACATCACCGAGGTTGACGCCGATCCGGAAGATGATGCGTCGCTCCGTTGGAATATCGGCCTGGTTCTCGGCAACGCCCTTCTGGATGGCGACCGCGCACGCGACGGCATCGACAACCGAGCCGAACTCCACGAGCGCACCGTCGCCCATCAGCTTGACAATACGGCCCTGATGCTCGGCCAGCAGCGGATCGATCACCTCCTGGCGCAGAACCTTCAGGGCCGACAACGTCCCGGCCTCGTCATGTTCGACGAGGCGGGAATAGCCGGCGACGTCGGCGGCCAGGATCGCGGCCAGCCGCCGCTCCGCTCTTGCAGTTGCCATGGCTGTCTCTCCCTCAGGAGATCCGCCGGATGAAGCCCAGGCGATTGACGCGACATGCACCATCCGGCTGCCCGACACCGCGACCGTGCTGGTTCATGATACCACTGCGACGGTCATGTGGCGACGCTTCGCGAGAGTGCCGCCTTCACCAGGAACAGGATCCGCGAAGCGGTCACTGCAAAGGTCTGTTGCTGCCCAATGGAAGGACAGGGTCATTCGAAGGAAGGTCCGTTTTCGGCACTTCGAACTCACTGGCGCGCTGACCTTGCCGAAGCGGTTTCTTCCGTCGTCGGCGGTGGGAACAATCGCTCCGTCAGCCACGTGGGTACTGTCAAGTTGTCGAAGGGTCAGGGTCAGTGGCAGGATTTCGGGTATGAGCACGACGTCCAACCCCTGTCAGGGCTTCCGTTTTCCGGCCGAGCTCATCAATCAGGCTATCCAGCTGTATCACTGCGTCAGCCTCAGCCTGGGCGAAGTGAAGTTGACCTTGGCAGCGCGAGGCATCATTGTCAGCCACGAGACCATCCGCGAGTGGAGCCTGCGTTTCGGAAGAGTCTATGCCAACAGTCTCAAGCGGCGCCGGCCCAAACCTGGAGACAAATGGTTTCTGGATGAGGTGTTCGTTCGGATCCGCGGCAAACTGCACTACCTCTGGCGAGCCATAGACCAGCATGGGAACGTGCTCGATGTGCTGGTCCAGAGCCGCCGCAACACGAAGGTGGGCAAGCGCTTCTTTCGCAAGCCGCTGAAGGGTTTGTGCTACGCACCCAGAGTGATCGTGACGGATAAACTCGGATCCTATGCCGCCGCCAAAAGTGAGGTCCTGTCGGGTGCAGAGCATCGGCAGAGCCGGAATCTCAACAATCGTTGTGAAGTCTCACACCAACCCACCCGACGGCGTGAGCGCCACATGAGGCGGTTCAAATCCGTCCGTCAGGCTCAGCAGTTTCTTGCCAACCACACTCAGATCCACAATCACTTCCAACTCCGCCGTCATCGCCTCTCTGCCAGTGAGTACCGCATCGCCCGCGATCGCGCCTTCGCTACTTGGCGCGGTGCGACAGGGACAGCGCTCTCGGATTGATCTGAACTGGCTTTCTGGCTGTCCCCGCGGCAGCTTCGTCTTCCCTCGTCAACTTGACAGTACCGCCGAGAATGCGCTTCTCCTGCTTGATCCAGTGCTCAACGGTGCCGGAGACCACGTAGATGAGTTCTTCCTGATCGGCATGATAGTGGAAGCTGTGTCCCTTACCGGGGAAGAAGGTGCCTTCGAGCACGGTGAATTTGCTTGCGCCAGTGGAGGCTGGATGGCTCAGCCAGCCGAGCCGCACGATGTCCAATTCGTCCCGCCTGACGTCATCCATGAGTATGAACTTGCCGGGCATAGGTCATCTCCGTTGATTTCAAACCCACAGTCAGGATGCGCCCAAGCCGGCATGAGAGGAAGAAGGAAATATGGTTGACGCGTGCATGAGAAACCAGTCCGCGCAAGTTGCTCGCAAGGCTCTTTATGGAACAGGCTGGGTATGACCTTCACGAAAAGCAAAGGGAGACCCGAGAGTCGCCGCAGCATCCGGTGGGAGGATGGCGCATTGGGTGATGTAGAGCCATCTGTTGTCATGCGAGTCGAGAACATGACCGCACCAATGGCCCCCGTGTGTTTCACCACTGTCTCCGGGTAGCGCCCGGTACTGGATCGCAGCGCCCGGCACGACGATCCAATTTCCATTGACATACATCTGCAACCCGTTTGCCGTCACCCGGTAGGGAGCAGGCCGACAATCGCGGTTGTTACAACAACTATTTCCCCATCGGTCTTTTAGTTGGGAGTAGATGTCGTGGGCTTGGGTGGGCGGCTCATAACCAATTAAGAGCAAGACTGCAAAGAGATTAAGCTTGAGAGACATAGGCCGCTCTCCCCAATGATGGGCTGGCGGCGCTCGTCAGAGCGTCGGATAACGCTACTCAGTCTTATTCTACTCCTGACCGGAGATCCTGTTCCCAATAAGCACGTAATTCGCAGAAGCCCATCAATGGAACAGCTAAAAAGGGTGACAGCGGTCCTTATCGCAAGGGCCACTCTCCTAAGTCACGTCGAACCACAATGGCATAACCGGGCGGGACGTTGGCTGTCAGTGGGCCGTGCGTCCTGCTCCCGCTCCCTCGGTCACATCTGATCGCGACGGTGGAGCTTGACGGTAATCGTCGAAGTGCTCTTCTTCAGCA
>JAESGY010000482.1_pt1 | contig 15544 bp, 14 predicted proteins | sample 9269841 | NCBI WGS metagenome assembly JAESGY01 (sample SAMN17022865, study PRJNA683097) | algae metagenome | isolation source: Spirirestis rafaelensis WJT71-NPBG6 and co-occurring heterotrophs from... | place: USA: Pinto Wells, Joshua Tree National Park, Colorado Desert, CA | collected 2006-08-15
CAACCCGCACTCGAAGATCGAGAGAATAGCAATGACCCATGATCCACCTCCCGTTTCAGAAAGTGAATCACAGATCACAAGAGCCCAGAAGGCCTGGAGTCGGATTTCCAGTCCGTTGCTCTAGCTTGGCTGCTTTGTCATGGGCGCTGGCCGGCTCATCTGATCGACCACGCCGACGGCGACCGCAGCGATAACCGGCTCGACAATCTGAGAGAGGCCTCTGTCCTCGACAGCCAGCGTAATCGACGCCACCGCAATTCCACCGGATACGCAGGTGTCCGGCGGCATGGCCGCCGGTACGTCGCGGCGATCACGGTCAACGGCCAGTGGACTTATTTGGGCTCGTACCGCCTGCCGGAAGTCGCTCACTGCGCGTACCTCCAGGCCGCTCGCGCGCATTTCGGCGTGTTCGCTGATCAACTCGAAGACGACTAGGTGCGCCCGAAGTCTGTCACCGAGCACTCGGTTCGCTTCACCTGTGAGTGGATGAAGCCCATGTTGAAGTTTCGGACGGAGAACGAGCCACCGGCACTGACGCGCTCATAAACCGTGCGCGTATTCGAGTCGATCTGGGTCCCGCTGTTTGCAAAGTGCCTGCATGTGACCTCCACGTCCTTGATCGGGAACGTGTTGGTATTCTGGATCGTGAAGCTCGCGGTCATTGTTACGTCGAAACCGTCCCGCCTCCATCGAACATTGCGGACCGACACGTTCGAAAGCGCATCAGACCGCGATAGCTGTGGGGCCGCTGGCGGTGAAACATTCGGTGGCGATGGGTCGCGGCGGGCTTGCTCCACAGCCGCCTGCGCTTCAGCCAGTTTTGCCTCAGCGGCTTCTCGGGCGCGGCGTGCTTCTTCGGCGACTTGCTTGACCTCGGCCAACTTGCGCTCCTCGGCCTCTGCCTGTCCGGTTATCTCGCCAGCGAGTTCTTGGTCGCGGTGCGCACGTTCGGCAATCTGCTCTCGCAAGCGATCTCGCTCAGGTTGGGCAGCATCAAAGGCTTGCTTGTCTCGCTCAGCCTGCTGTGCCCGCTCCTCAGCCGCTCTGGCCTCGGTAGCTGCCTGTTGGCTTTGGGCCTCAGCCTGCGCCTCCCTCTGCTGCTTTGCGGCACGAGCCGGTGCGATGAAGTTCCGGGCGAGGAGTTGAGCGCGGTGATCAGCCGATCTTTCCCCTACAGGGTAGGTGAACCCAGGCGGCAAGCGGGTATCTAGGTTCACGGTCCCCGGAGGCGAATTCACGATCAGCATGCATTTCAGGAAGACGCGCCTAAACTCCTCGATGTCCTCGTCCGTCCAGTTCTCAGCGGACTTGCCCAGGTACTTTTCGCCGGGGCGAGGTGTTGTATGGACAGGTGGGAATAAGGTGGCCTTGCAGCCGCCATTCGCCTCGACCCAGGTTCGGATGAAGCTCGTGTCTGCCTGCACGAGAGTGGATCCAGCAAAAAGGGTCAGGCTGGCCAGCAGCCCGCAAGAACCACGCCTGTAGGACATGTGAATTGCTCCGCACAGCCCCAGCTCGATGTCGATTCTACACCGCAGCGATGTTTAAGCCAGTGGGGGCGAGCACGAATGAACCTGCGCCTATCCCTTTGAGCCACGCGCCATACGAGGGGTGCTCGGCGCGACCCCTGCAACGTGTTGTCTGGAGCGCTGCCTGATGGTCCCGGCGGTCATACATGCCGTCGTAGGCCTCGAACCGCATGAGCACATTCAGAGGCTTGCCTAAGCCCTGTCTGCACCATCCGTTCCACTGCTCGACTTCTTCCTCAGAGGCCTCGCGCACGAACAGGTCTTCACTCTCGGTCCAGAGCGGGTTGCCCCCAGGTCCGACAACCATGCTCAGAACATCATCTTGGAACCGGGCTTGCTTCAGGAGATGGAACGCGATCAGGTCCCGGTCTCCGTTGAGGACAGCAGCCGGGTATCCGTCGATCTCAACCGTATACATGGCCTAGTCCCCCCGCTCCGCCTCCCCGAGATCGGCATCGAGGAACATCAGAAGGTGCTCTTGGGCTTCCGTCACGACCCACTGCCGATCCGCTGGCAGGTGGCTTAGGAAGCGGCCCAGATCGCGGAACAACCGCTCGGCACGACACTCCAGATCACGCAATACATCACAGTCCTGCTTGGTCATGATCTCCTCCATTGCCCCCTCGTCGAGGCAGGAAAGATCATGCTCCCCTTCCTGCAAGTCATAAATGATACATTTGGGAGTGCGGCAGCATGTCGCAAAGAACTAGCTCACACTGTTCCTGGATACGTCAAGGACAATATCGCCAATCGATTTGTATTGTTGCTTGCACAACCGGTTGTACGACTTCAAGCAAGTGCAAATGTTCAAGTATGATCTTTTTTGAGCAAGTAGCCCCCGGCCTCGCGAAACGTGAATACCATTGGCAGGCCCAAAAGGCCAAGTTTCAAGTGCGATCCTGCCGCCTTTGTTCCGAGGCGTCGCCTTCGCAAAAGCCAAATTTTTGTCGCGAAAACAAAAAGAGGTCCGCCTCAAGCGCGACGCTCCCAACCTCGTCGGCGAGAAGACGGCCTATGCCGCTGCCTGCGAGGCTGAATCAAGAAACGGCCCTACCGCCATTTGGCGCAATTCTCACAGCCGCACACAACATATAGTGCGGAACCGTGAGCTGCGACACAAGTTATGGATTTGCAGCATAGCCAGTGCTGCCGACCGAGGCCGCAACAAAAAAGGCCGGGGTTTGAATTCAATAACGTAGCAAAAAGCCTATGGGATCAACCACTTAGGCAGAAATAATTCATCACAGGATTTTGAATTCGCGGCAGCGAGAGTTTGATTTCTGCCGCTCCGATTAATCCAAAGAAAAACCCCGCCGGCCGCCCGCCCAAAGATGGCCAACAGGGTTTGAGATGTCTTATGAACAGTATCTTTACCACTCCGGCGCTCAATGCGCAAGAGGAGAACGATGGCTTTTCACGCTCCAGTAGCGATAAAGCCCACTGCGACCACCCTCTATCGTGCGACGCAAAGGTAGATCGGCAGAAGATTGAAGCACTCGGCCTGCCTGCCACAAGAGACAGGCGGCTTTTGTCTGTCCGTAATGCAATCGTTACCGGCGTGATGCTGGCGCACGTACGCCAGCAGCGTGTGTCTTATTCGCGCAATAACAACTATTACGCTGCACCGAGGCGTTATCGTGGCCTTCCCTTTACCAAGACCAACATCTTGGCGACCGTCGACATGCTGCGGAACGAAGGCCTGATCGAGGAAAACCGAGCGAAGCCCGGCGACCATCTGCGCACCGGCAAGCAGTCGACCATCTGGCCGACGGATAAGATGCTCCACCTCTGGGGCGACTGGTCCGACGCTGAACTGTCCCATGATCCGCACGAGGTGATCGTCCTCAAGAATGGCCAAGGCAGCCTGATCGACTACAAGGACAATGACGAACGCCGCCGCCAGCGCCGCACCGTGATGGCTTATAACGAGGCGCTCACGGCTACCAAGTTCAAGCTCCAGGGCGATGACGTGAACTGGGACAGCCCCATCGTTCATGTTCCAACGAAGCGCGGTGGGGTGATCGTCCTACCCCACAGGAAGGCCGGCTACAGGGTCTTCAACGGGGACTGGGGGCACGGCGGCCGGTACTACGGCGCGTTCTGGCAGGGACTCCCGAGAGAGCGTCGGGCGCAGCTCCTGATCGACGGTTGCCCGGTGGAGGAGCCTGACTTTCCCCAGTTGCATCCGCGCCTGCTCTATGCGGAATTCGGCCTCAAGGTGGACGGCGACGCCTACACTGAGGACCCTCAGGACAAGCGCCGTCCTCTGTTTAAAATCGCGTGGCAGGTGATGGTCAACGCCGACAGCAGGCAAGCCGGCATGTGGGCTCTTGCCGGCAAGCTGGCGGATAACGCCACGGAGCGTGATGGCGCGGCCGCACAACCCGGCCAGTTCCTGCGGGAAGCTTCCGGTGTCCTCCGCCATCTGGAGAAGCGTCATGCGCGGGTACGGACGGCGTTCTACACAGGCGCTGGGCTCCGGCTCCAGCGCACCGACAGCGATCTCGCGATGCGGGTAGTGACGCGCCTGATGCGTAAGGGCATCGTTGCAGCAGCGGTCCACGACAGCTTCGTCGTCCCTGTCCAATATGCGGATTTGACCAAGGAGTGCATGGCGAGTGAACTCGGGCTGCATCGTCAGTGATCACCCCAGGCGACACCCACGTAAGTTATTGAGGAAGAAGAGCATCTTGGCCTAGGATCTTACAAATGGAGAGACTGGAGAGACTGGCGTGCTTGGATGCTGGGCTGGGCTCCTCTCCCTCCTCCCTAACCTAGGAAAAGATTTCGGTCTTTTTGGAACAGCCGTCCGGTGGAAGTCGGATACATTACCGGTCAGGTCTTGGTGCTCCAGGGATTTGCGCCCAGGGAGATGGCTCGCTGGCGGGCCATGCACGGCATCGTCACCCAATCCATCAATCGGAATGTGTTCTGCACCGCGTGGCTGCGCCAGCTTGGCCGAAACCAATGGTCATGATTTGCATTCCTGCAAATATAACCATACGATTTTGTCATTTTTGCAAAGTATGCTAAGATTCTTGCACGCGTGGAGTAACAGCCACTCGGGCTCTTTGATGGTGTGCATCGGTCCTGGGCAGGATCCAAAAACGGCCCCGCACCCGTCCTCCCCCGCTGGGCGGCGCATAGGTGAGGTGCGCCCACACTCTTGGCAGAGCCGCCCCTCTGCCAAATTCTTTTCTATGGAGGATATGTCATGAACAAGTGCACCCGCCCCATCGCGGGGTTCAGCCTTCCAGCCGACTTGCTGGACCAGATTGACCGTATGGCCGAGGCCGAGATGATCAGTCGATCGGCATGGTTGCGGCGAGCCGCCATTCAGGCACTCCGTGAGGCGAAGAAAGCTTTCAGGGCAGGGGTCGCAATACCAACGTCACCTTCGCGGTCCGCCTCAACGTTGACGGCCTCGCCTAGCCGGTCGCAAGTTGCCATACCCGCCAGAACCTTTGTCCCGTGGCACGCCACCACAGAATGATCATCCCTTCCTCGGGAGTACCACTATACGCGTCACCGATATGGGTGAAGCCTCCCGCCTCAGGGCGTGGAAGAATCTCCCGTTATGAGATCGTGGGCAAGCCGGCGATCACGGCCGCAAGGGGAGACACGCCATGGCCAGCAAGAAGGCGCCTGCGCCTAAGCCGATCACCATCACGGTCGGCTACAACGAGTCCAAAAACTTCCTGGTTACAAACGAGGATGCCCGCGGGGATGCCGCCTGGAAGATCGACTTCGCCAAGCTGCTCGGGGCGAACGCCTCCGTCTTCTCGGGACTGAAGGACCTTACGCTCACGAGCGCCGGCGGCGCGATCTTCTCAGTAAAGAATGGACTGGTTTCATACGACGCCGGAACCGGGTTCGACCAACTCGCGGCCGGTCAGAAGGCGGTGGACACCGTCTCCTACACGACTAAGCTGCCGAACGGGTCCACGGCCACGCTCAACCTCAAGTTCCTCGTGAAGGGGCTGAACGACGCCCCCGTAGGCGTCGATGACAGCTTCGACTTCACCGAGGACCAGACCCTCAGCGGAGCCAGCGTACTTGGCAACGACAGTGACGCGGACGCGGGGGCCACGCTGACAGCTTTCCTCGTCAACGATGTCCAGCACGGCGACCTCGTCCTCAGCGCGGACGGCACCTTCTCCTACACGCCCGACAAGGACTACGCGGGGGTGGATGCCTTCACCTACAGGGTCTTCGACGGAACGGCCTACTCGCAGGCGGTAACGGTCACCCTGAACGGGATAGAGGTTGCGGAACCCGTCGAGAGCCAGTCGTTCGGGATTCATACGTCGGGCGGGGTGGCGAGCTGGTTATACCATCCCGACGACCACAATTCCTTCACGAGGGATTACATCACTCCTGGGTACGATCACCTGGATATTTCGGAATACTACTCCCACGCGAGCCAAAACAGCATTGATTATTACGTCAATCCATTTGTTGCCGCCATCGACGGGTATTTCTCGTACAATCGGTCCTCAGGACCGACCACGATGCAAACGTCCATATGGAATGAGGCCACTGGCGAGTACGACCAAGTCGAATACGTGGAGACCTTCGAGGATCACTACTACAACACAAGGCATTACGACGTCATCCTGGAATTCGACGTCAGCGGAGCGGCTGGACTTGTGAACGGGGCCACCTTCGCCTTCACAACGCAGGAGGTGGTTTCAGGGGAATACATCGATAACGTTGCGTTGGGTGGGTCTGCCGCGGCGGAGTTCGAGTTCTACGTCTACTCGGGAAACGGCTTCGTATCGATGGACGACCACGGTGCAGGCGTGCTGGCAGGGAGCATCAGTCTCCCCGTGGGAGTTAACGGTCCCGCGGAAGTCAGCCTCGATCCTGATGTCGTGAACTCCGTCCTTGCCGATGGCAGCAGCTATCTCGGGATAGCCATCAGGGGAACGCTCGAAGACCCCATGTACGGCCCGTCAATTTCCGATGCCCGCAAGGTGACCGGCCTGTATTTCACCGCTACTTCGGCCACTCTCGACTTCCTCTACCTCTGAGCGCATTGGGTCCGTCGGGGATTCCCTGTCATGGACAGGAGGTCGCCAACGGACCGGATGTGTCCCGGCCCACTGGAGCTATACCACGCGGCGGCTCTTTCATCGTCCGCCGCACTCCCCTGGCGAGGGCAGCAGTGGAAGGGGCGCCCGTAGCACCTCATCGGTATGAGGTGACATGTCGACCCCGCTCATCCATGAATGGTGGAACCCCACGATCGCCGATCGAGAACCCGCTCGCGACATGGAAACGCCGATCGACAAACTTGCTGACGATCTCTACGAGGCGGCCGTCCTCCCCGAGTTTTGGCCTTCCGTTCTGCAAGCCTTGGGCACGTCCGTGTCCAGCGTCGGAGCGACTGTCATCATTGTGGACGGGATCAGCGCGGGGCGCTGGGTATCGTCCGATTCTATCAAGGGCATGGTCGAGGAATGGATCGCCGGACAATGGCACCTGCGTAGCCAGCGGGGGGCGCGGCTGCTGGGGCTGCGCAAGCCCGGATTCGTCCCGGACCACGAGGCGTTCACGCCCAGCGAGATGGACGCGGATCCTGGCTATGCCGAGTTCCTGCGTCCCCGCGGCCTTGGATGGGCGGCCGGAACCTTCGTCGGCATGCCGACGGGCGATGCCGCCATCGTAAGCATCGAGCGCAGGCTCGATCTCGGCCCGTTCACGGGTGAGGAGATCGCGTGGCTTGAGGCGCTGCGCCCGCACATCGCGCGCTCGGTCCTGATGGCGGCCCGGCTCGGACTGGAGCGCGCCCGCGCTGCCGTGACGGCTTTCGATGCGGTAGGACTGCCTGCGGCGCTGGTTAGGGGCAACGGAGGGTTAGTCGCCGCCAACCCGCTCCTCGAGAGCCTCGACGGCGAGATCATCGCCATCCGGTTCGGCAAGGTTCACCTGTCATCCGCCACCGCGGACAGTGTTTTCGGTCAGGCAATCCGGCAGATCGCCTTGGGCCGTCCTGGGGCGTGCTCCGTCCCTGTCCGCCCCCTTGGAAGCGGAACTGCCCACATCGCCCATGTTATCCCGGTCCGGAAGGCGGCGTGCGACATCTTCACAGGGGCGGCGGCGATGATCGTCATGACGCCCGTGACCGCCCCGTCCGCGCCCCATGTGGGTCTCTTAGCGGGATTGTTCGACCTAACTCCAGCCGAGGCCCGTGTTGCCTCAGGACTCGCGGGTGGAGAAACCATCGCGGAGTTGAGCCGGCGCTTGGGCACGAGTGAGGACACGGCCCGCACGCACCTCAAGTTCATCTTCGCGAAGACCGGAACCAAGCGCCAGGCAGATCTCGTCGCATTGCTGAGCGGTCTTGCCCCAAGGACAAGCCAAGGCTCGAATTGAGATCAATCGATCGCGGCTCGGTCTATGGTGAGTTCTCCAGCGTGGTCGATCCACGGCCTGGGTGGTGATCCGCTCCGCAGGAGCCGTGGGGAAGTCGGGGTTGTAAGGGATACATCAGTCAAGGTTGAGCGGACTTGCAATCGATCTGGAACATGCCTCGAACCGAACCACGACCCGCAGCCCGATGGGCCATCGGACATTCCCCTCCTCAACGGACAGCAGGACCTCGCGGACGTCCCGGTCCGATTTTTCGGCCGGGTCGCCACTCAGGATGGTCCGCCGTCCCATACCAGGGCTGATTCGCGCGATGGTGGCCGTGAGCACCGTGTCCGGATATCCGTCGGCCTTCACTGTTGCTCTTTGACCCTCGCAGATCCTCCCGAGATCGCGTTCATCCACCTCGGCACGGACCCGCAGGTCGCGATCATCCACCAGGCGGAGAAGCGTGGTCGGAGCGGTTGTGCTGATGAGTTGCCCTGCGGTGACGTGCGTCGAAAGAACCACGCCGTCCATCGGTGCACGCACGGTACACAGGTCCGCTTGGGCCTTTGCCTGCTCCAGGGCAGCCGCTGCGTGATCCCGCCGTGCTCCGGCCTCGGCAATCTCCTCCGGACGCGCGCCGGCGATCAGCAGCGCCCGGCGCTCCCGGGCTTGATCAAGTTCAGCCACCGTGACCCGTGCGTCCCTCTCGGCCTCCGCAATCCTCGCCCGGCTGGTCACGTCGCGTTCCGCCAGGGCCATGATCCTTTTCCGGGAGCTCTCGGCTTCCTCGGCCTTCGCCTCCGCAAGGCGCACGAGTGCCGACGCCACTGCGATCTCCTCATTGCGGCTGCCACTCCTAGTCCTCGAGAGAACGGCGTCCGCGGTCGCTAGATCGGCCTTGCGCACCTCGATTTCATGCTCCACGACCTGGCAATCCAGCCGGACGAGAACCTGTCCGGATCGGACCCGATCGCCCTCCGACACAAGGACGTCCTGAACGACTCCAGTGGTCGCGCTTCCCAGAGGCATGATATCGTGCTTGGCCTCAATGCGCCCGGGAGCCGCGACCACAACCGCATCCTTCCCTGAGGCAAGGGGTGCTTGAGCGAATTCGAAGGTGGCGAATATCAATGCCGTCCAAGCAATCCTGTCGCGTCGCCATGCCATCACGCACCTCCCAGGACTTGACCGTCCTCCATGCGAACGACCCGCTTGGCGAACGGCGTCAGCCTGTCATCGTGGCTGACAACGACAACAGATCGTCCCGGCCGCTGAGCCGCAAGCGCCAGAAGCTCCCCGATCCGCAGCCCGTTCTCGCGATCCAGGCTGGCCGTCGGCTCATCCGCGAAGATGATGTCCGGATCGTGCGCCAGTGCCCGCGCTACGGCGACACGCTGCCGCTCGCCGCCGGAAAGCTGGGAGGGCTTCAGATGCAGCTTCGATCGTAGACCGACCTGTGCAAGGGCGGCTACCGATCGCGTTCGTGCTTCGGGGACGCCCCTCATCGCGAGGGACATGCGTACGTTCTCGTCCGCGGTCAGGGAGTCCATCAGGCGGAATGATTGGAAGACGAAACCGACCCGCCGCTTCCGGAAGCGCGTTCGCTGGCTTGCGGACAACCCCCCAAGGTCGAGTCCGTCGACGAGGACACGACCGCGATCCGGGGCGAGGAGCGCGCCGAGAACCGTCAGAAGGCTCGTCTTTCCGCTTCCAGACGGTCCCGTGATCATCGTGAGGCCTCCTGGCTCGATCGTGAGGTTTACTCCCTGTAGCGCATGGGTCCGGCCCGGACCCGCGCCGAATGAAAGCTCCACGGAGTCCGCGATGATCCTAGGCACGGAACACCCGCGCCGGTTCGGCCGAGATTGCAGGCTTTGCCGCTACCCAAGCCGCTGCGGTACAGAGGAGGGCGATGGCCGACAAGACCACTCCGTACATCCATCCGGGGACCACCATCCACGTTACAATCGATTGTGCCAGGCTCGCGAACGGATGCACGCCTGCAAGCCCGACGACGCTTCCGGCCAAGCCACAGAGGAGGGACTGCGTGAGAACGATCGAGAAGAGATACCCGTTCGATGCTCCCATAGCCTTCAGGGTGGCGAATTCCTCCACACTTTCTGCCGTCAGGCTGTAGATCGTCTGTGCCACGACCGAAAGCCCGATGAGGAAGCCGAGCAATGCGGCGAGGCTCAGCGCGCCGCCCGCACCAGTTTGGACCAGCCAGAACAGGCGTGACCGCCAGGAGAACTCCTCGGCCGTCCAGATGCTGACGGTCGGGAACCTGCTCCGGAGGGCATCCCGAACATCCTGGACCGGCACGTCCAGATGAGTCCGCACCGTTACGAAGCTCACGGTGTTGCGGTCGTACGGGAGGAACCGGCGGATGTCGGAGAAGTCGCCGAAGACAAATGGCGTGCCAAGGAACGAGGCAAATCCCTTCGTTTCGATTGCGAGATCCGCGTCACGGCGGGAGACCTGAACGCGGGCTGGCAGGACGTCACCTCCGAGGGTCTTCCGATCGGTGGCGTCGAATCCGAGTGGGATGTGATGTCCGGCCTCGAGCGCCTGGACGGTTACGTCCGGCACCAAGCCGCGGATCGTCCGGTCAACGCCAACCAGGAAGACGAAGGTCCTGTCGCCGTTGGCCTTCTCGAAAGGCGCCCATCCAGCGATCCCGCGCCCTGTGCCGGCGACGCCCGGGACGCCTTGGGCAAGCCATGCGATCCGCTCCTCAAGGGGAGAGACGAAGTCGAAGGCGGGAATGCCCGGCGCCACGATCCAGATGTCGCCCTCGACGGCATCGACGACACGGGAGGCTGCCATTGTGAACCCATGGAGAAGGCTGCCCTGGACGGCCATGAGAAAGGCGGCGAACGCGATCCCGGACAGGGAGATGAGAAGGCGTCCCCGGGCGCGCAGCAGGTTCTTGGAGGCATATCGGATCCGCATCACGCATGCTCCGGCACATGCTTCCCGTTCCCCGCCTAGGCAGTCTGTGCTATGGAACAGGCCTGCTCCCCGTCTATCCTGTCCAGCCATTCCACATGCGCCGTGGCATCGGCCCGGGCTGCGACCGCGATCCCCAGAAAGCGATCGATCTGCTCCGGCGTGTGATCCGCCATGACCTGCAGCCGCCACCGGCACATGTTGCGCGCCACAGCCGGGTGTTCGACGAGGTTGACGATCCCTCCAGTCTCGATCGCATAGCGCGTCATGATCCGGGAGATGGCCGTGTCGCCGAGGATCACGGGCACGATGGCGCTCGGCTGCCCCATGACACGGAAGCCCTCGCGCCGGAGGCCTTCCCTCAAGTGAAGGATGTTGGCCATCAGCAGCCTGCGGCGCTCGGCTCCCTCCTCGCTGTCGACGACGTCGAGCGCAGCGGTCACGACGGCTGCCTGGATCGGAGTCATCGCGTTCGTGAAGGTCGATGGGCCGCAATTCGCCCGCAACGCGAACTTCAGTCCCTTGCTGTTGCAGGCCACGAAACCACCCACTGATGCGAACGTCTTCGAGAACGAGCCCATGAGGATGTCCGGCTGGCCGACGAGATCCTGGTGCTCGAGCATGCCGCGCCCGGTCGGCCCCATGGCTCCGAGGTCATGAGCACAGTCGACCAGGAGAGTTGCCCCGAAGTCTCGGCAGAGGGTCCTGATGGCCCCGACATCTGGAACATCGCTGTCCATCGAGAACAGCGTCTCCGTCACGACGAGGATGCCCGCGTCCCTGTCCTCGAGGCGGATGCGCCGCAGCCTGCGCTCGACGGCCTCCACCGACAGGTGCGGAAAGCGGTGCACGTTCGGCGTCGCGTCGTTGGCGGCCTCTTGGAGGCAGGCATGGGCCAGCACGTCGATGATCACGTGGTCCTTCGATCGGACCAAGGTCTTGACGACGCCATATCCGGCGGCCCACCCGATGGGGAATACGGTGCAGTCCTCGTACCCGAGGAAGCGGGCCATGCGGCGTTCGAGTTCCACCGACAGGGCCGTGTTCCCCATGAGCGCGGCCGAACCAGCGCTGTGCACGCCGTATCTTTCGATTGCATCCCGTGCAGCCGCCCGGATTTTGGGATGACCTGAAAGGGACAGGTACTCCTGGCTCGCGAGGTTCACGCCCTGGAAGACCTTCCCGTTGCGATAGGCGCCCGCGGTTTCCGGCGCGATGCCGCCCGTCGTGAACTTCTGATAGGGGTCAATCCCGGCCTCCAGCCGCGCCTCAAACCATTGTCCGGTCCGGTCCCATCGCGCGAGGAGGTTCGGATTGGCGGCGTCATGGAAGTCCAGGATCGCGGCATTGCGGATTTCAGGAGTACAGTATTCGTACATCGGCGCTCATCCCTTTCGGCGCGATTACCGGATGATTTCCAGGTAGACGACGTTGCCCGGGCCGTCCCGGAACAGACGGTAACGGGCGGTGGGCAGCGACTCCTCCACGATTGCGGTCAGGTCGTCCTCGTCCCGGTACGTCAGGGACCAGTCCATGAACCCCTCCATGAAGCCGCGCCCATGATTGTCCGGCGCGAAGTTGCCCACCGTCAGGAGACCTCCGTCCCGCAGGCGGCTATGGAGTCGGTGCAGCATCAGGCCCAGCAGGTTGTCCGGCAGGTAGTCCGCGAGTCCCGCGCAGTAAACCAGGTCCAGCTTGCAGACGGGCAACTCGTCCCTGAGGATGACGGATATGGATCGATGGATCTGGTGGATGTTGAGGTTGCCATAGGAGCGCAGGCACTCGTGCAGGGACTCGCGGTCCTGATCCAAGGCCCAGATTTCCAGGTTGCCCACCCGGGAGGCCTCCCTGATTCGATCAAGCTCGCGCATATGGCCGCTCGCCACCGAGAGGATGCGCCCATTCGGGTGGCGCTCGATCACCTCCTGGATCCTCGCTGCCAGGTAGTCCCGCCTCCACAGGACACTCAAGGCGGTGGGCAGCCTCGTTGTCGCCTGGTGGACGACTTCGCCGAGGGGAGAGCACTCGAGGCGCGTCGGTCGATAGATATAGTCCAGCATGACGGCATCGCCGGCGTAGCCTCGCGGCTTCTCGAAGGCCCGACGCGAATACGGATCCTCAAGGATCAGTTGCGTGAGAGGATGGGCGCGGCAGATCGCCTTGAAGTCGGGAACCCACCCGGTATCCCTCGCCTCGTCGAAAAGGCGACCGAGGTGACGGGCGAGGTCGTCAACCGCTGAGATGTCCGGACGGCGCAGCATTCGAGTCAGAGATCTGTCAAGGATTGTTTGCAGCCTGTGACTGCAATCCCACTCAGGCTGGGCGGGATCCCGCACTGCATCATCGCCGAGGAGTTGTTGGGTCATTGCCTGTCCCGGAACTTGTTTGAACGGGAATGCTGGCAGAAGCTCCGAAGACTTTCCTCACCCATTTGAGTGAGTTCGTATAGGTACCCCCGCGTGGCGTGCGGCACGGTTTTCCAAGGGGCAGGCTGTGCTTCGGTGTGTAATGTTGACCCTGTGAGACGGGGATCGGCGTGTCCGCCGGGACGCTTATGCGCATGACTGGCTACGTCAGCATCCACTTCGTGATCAGCACTAATGTTTTCTACCGCTCGTTCCTGCACAACATAGCGTTCCTGCGGGAGCATCTCGATCCAGCGCACCTGCCGCGGATGATCAACAGCACCATGCTGTGGCCTTTGCTGGTATTCGTGATGGGCGTCTCTCCATGGGACACCTGCTGTCATGCGCCAGCCTACGCGTGGAGCCGCACGGCTAAAGGTCTCGAATTGGCACGGGCTGACGAAAGCCGAACTTCCGCAGTCATGGGGTGAGCTGACCTTTATCAGGCCACGCCTAACGGCTCAGTTTGACCCAGTGCAGACCTTCACAGCAGTTAGGGCATGTCCGGCGTCTGCGCCTTGTAAGGCAGAGCGCTAGGCCGCATTTTGGCTGCGGTGATCGGTGGCGTTCCCGCAGGTGGTGCGCACAAGCCTGCCACCTGGATCAGGCCGAACCCGAACGTCGGATCCCACCCGGGCTTGCCCAGGTCGCGGGTGTGCTCTTCCAGGCGGGATTGAACCTCTTTGGCGTCCAACTCCCGGTTCGATGCAAGCAGCAGGCCTGCAGCGGCGGACACAAAAGGAACCGCATAGGACGTCCCTGTCCTCAGGGCGCCGCTGCCCTGGGCCGAGGCTGTCCAGACATTCACCCCGGGCGCAGAAAGATCAACAAAGGCTCCCTGCGTGGCGCGCCGGTACACTTTCAGCTCCTGATCCACTGCGGTGACGGCGACGACCCCGGGATAGGCGCCCGGATAAGACGGCTCGCCGCCGGCACCGTTGTGGCCCGCCGCTGCAATGATCACGATGCCCTTGCTCTGTGCCGCCTCGACCGCTTGCTGGAGCATCGCGTTTGCCGGACCTGACAGGCTCATGTTCATCACCCGCACCCCGCGCTTGGCCAAGACCTCAATGGCGTCCACCAGGGATGTCACATCTGTGCGGTCAGCCGTGCCACCGTCTCGATAGAATGCATCCACCGCAACTATCTTCGCTTGCGGCAGCAACCCAGGTGTTTGGCTGTCTGGCCGGCCCACGAGAAGGGCAGCCACCCCAGTGCCGTGATCCTGTAAAGAGGCATCCGAATGGCTTGTAGGGCGCGGCACAACCTCGATTGCCTGTTCCTTCAGGGCTTCGTGCTCAAGGTTAATTCCAGTGTCTATCAGGCCAATGAGGGGAGTAGGGCCGCATCGGGCTGCGTCCGATGACGACCAGTTGACGAGGGAGGCGGCCTGGCACTCGGCGCGGACGCAAGCAACCGCGCCCTCATCGAGGTAATAGAAATGATCGAACTCTGTTGAGGCGCGTGCATCGAGCAGACGGACTCTTTGCCGGGCCTGGGTCAGCGAGGTGCCTGGTGGAACGCGCAGCCGGACAATCTGTGGAGCAATGCTGCCCTGGGTCTGGGTCTCGATGCGAAAGCCTTGAGCGGTGAGCCTGGTCAGAGCCTCGCGCGACAAGCCGGACGTCAGGATAGTATTAGAGGCCTGCCGCGGCTTGGGACGAGGATCGACGGCCAAGGCGGCCGCCGTCGCTTGCACAGCCTTCGCCTGAGAGGCTGCTTTGGCTGGGCGGGGCGTTGGGCGCTTGGGTTGGGCGGACGTGCTTTGGCGTGTTATCGTTTTGCTGGTGCTCGCCTTTGCTGTTCCGGTGCTGCGCTGGTTTTGGGCATTTCCTGCCTTGGGAGCCTTGTTTGCGTTGCCGCCTGTGGCGCGGCTGCCAGCTGCGCGGCTTCGTTCGCCAGTGCCTCCACTCGCGCCGACGCCTCCTCCGACACCACCTCCCACGCCGCCACCTCCGACGCTACCGCCAACGCCACCGCCTCCGACGTTGGCACCACCTCCGACACCGCCGCTGGCGCCACCACTGCCGCCTCCGACGTTGGCACCACCTCCAACACCGCCGCTGGCGCCACCACTGCCGCCTCCGACGTTGGCACCACCTCCAACACCGCCGCTGGCACCGCCACTGCCGCCTCCGACGTTGGCACCACCTCCAACACCGCCGCTGGCGCCACCACTGCCGCCTCCGACGTTGGCACCACCTCCAACACCGCCGCTGGCACCGCCACTGCCGCCTCCGACGTTGGCACCACCTCCAACACCGCCGCTGGCGCCACCACTGCCGCCTCCGACGTTGGCAC
>JAESGY010000483.1_pt1 | contig 15468 bp, 11 predicted proteins | sample 9269841 | NCBI WGS metagenome assembly JAESGY01 (sample SAMN17022865, study PRJNA683097) | algae metagenome | isolation source: Spirirestis rafaelensis WJT71-NPBG6 and co-occurring heterotrophs from... | place: USA: Pinto Wells, Joshua Tree National Park, Colorado Desert, CA | collected 2006-08-15
GTCAGCGTTCTGGGCGCACGCCGGCGCCCCCTCGGGCTTGTCGCTGCGGATCTGATCCATTGTTCGGTCTCCGGTTGCGGTGACATCTACCGCAGCCGGCTGTCTCATCGAACCGGGCCGCACCCCAGTTCGCCCTTCCCTGTTGCTGCTGGACGAGCCCTTCTCGGCGCTCGACCGCAAGCTGCGGGAGACCATGCAGGTGGAGCTGAAGCACCTGCTGCGGGAGGTCGGGATCACCGCCATCTTTGTGACGCATGACCAGGAGGAGGCGCTGGTCGTCTCCGACCGCATCGCGGTGATGAATGCCGGGCGGATCGAGCAGTTGGCCGACCCGGCGACGCTCTATGGCCGCCCGGCCTCCCTCTATGTGCTCGATTTCGTCGGCCAGTCGACGCGGCTGGCCGGGCGGGTGAGCGCGGGCGGCGGCGGCCTCGTTTCGGTGGAGACTTCGCTCGGCCCGGTGCGGGCGCCCGGGCATTTCGCGCCGGGCAGCCGGGTGGTGGTGGCGGTGCGGCCGGAGGCGGTGATGCCCGGCGCGGCTTCGCCCGCCGAGGTGCTGAACCGGATCGAGGCACGGGTGCGGGAGGTCTCCTTCCTCGGCTCCCGCACCCAGCTCCATCTCGACCTGCCGGAGGAGGGGGAGGACCGCGGCGTGGTGGAGCTGCCACGCCTGCCGGAGGGCATCAGCCCCGGCAGCCCCGTGACCCTGAGTTTCCGGGAGGAGGACACCATGCTGTTCCCGGCCGCATGAGCGCGACCGCGATCGAGGCGCCGGCCCTGCCCGCGCCGCGGCGGACGGACCCGCTGGCGCTGCTGGCCCTGCCGGGCATCGCCTTTCTCTTCGTTGTCTTCCTGCTGCCGCTGGCCCTGCTTCTCTGGTCCTCCATCCGCGGCGGGGAGGGTTTCACCCTTGCCGGCTACTGGCGGGTGCTGGGGGATGAGTACTACCGCGGCGTCATCCTCGCCTCGCTCCAGCTCGGCCTGGTCACCACATTGGGCGCCCTGCTGCTCGGCTATCCCGCGGCCTTCGCCCTGGCGCGGGCGCGGGGCGGCTGGCAGGTGCTGCTCTTCGCGCTGGTCTTCCTGCCGCTCACCGTCTCCATCATCGTCAAGTCCTTCGGCTGGGGCATCGTGCTGCGGCGCGACGGCATCCTGAACTGGCTGATGCTCAACCTCGGCCTGATCGAGCGCCCCGTCCGCATGATCTTCACCGAGGGCGCGCTCTATGCCGGCATGATCAACGTCTTCCTGCCCTTCATGGTGCTGCCGATCTATTCGGTGGTGCGGATGATGGACCCGCGCCTGCCGGATGCGGCGGCGACCCTCGGCGCCTCGCCCTGGTTCCGCTTCACCCGCGTCACCCTGCCGCTGTCGCTGCCCGGGGTGGTGGCGGGGGTCTCGCTGGTCTTCTCCCTGGCAGTCGCGGCCTATGTCACGCCCTCGCTGCTCATGGGCGACCGCTACATGACCATGTCCATGGTGATGGCGAAGGCCTTCCTGAACCTGCGGGATTGGCAGCTCGGCGCCGCCATGGCGGCGGTGCTGCTGGCCATCGCCGCCGCGGTGGTGGTCGGCGCCTCGGTCCTGCAGCGGCGGCTGGGGGGAGGGCGGTGATGGAGCGCCTCGGCCTCGGTATCGCCTGGACGGCGCTGGTCCTCGTCATCCTCTTCCTGCTGCTGCCCATCCTGGTGGTCATCCCCGTTTCCTTCACCGAGGCGACGGTCTTCCGCTTTCCGCCGGAGGGTTTCTCCCTTCAGTGGTATCAGAAGATCCGCAACGTGGACGGGCTGCTCGGGGCCCTCTGGCTCTCGGCGCAGATCGCGGCGCTGGCGACGGCCGTCTCGCTGCTGCTCGGCACGCTCTGCGCCATCGCGCTGGTGCGCGGCGCGGTGCCGGGAGCGGCGGCGATCACCACCCTCATGGTCTCGCCGCTCATGCTGCCGGGCCTCGTGCTCGGCATCGCCTTCCTGCAGGCGATGCGGGAGGTCGGGCTGCGCGACGCCTGGTGGTCCCTGCTGCTGGCGCATGTCGTCATCACCATGCCCTTCGTCATGCGCACGGTGCTGGGCAGCCTGTCCATGTTCGACTTCGCCATGGTGGATGCGGCGCGGACGCTTGGCTGCAGCTATCCCGTCGCGCTCTGGCGGGTGCTGGTGCCGAACATCCTGCCGGGCTTCGTCTCCGGCGCGCTGTTTGCCTTCATCGCCAGCTTCGACAACTACCCCGTCTCGATGTTCCTGGTGGATGTGCGGACCAAGACGCTGCCCATCCAGTTGCTGAACTACCTGGAGATCAGCCCGGACCCGACGCTGGCGGCCGTCAGCACCGGATTGATCGGGCTGACCGTGCTGGTGCTGATCCTCTGCGACCGGCTGGTCGGGCTGCGGAGGATGGCGTCGATCTAGGGGGATCGAGGGGCCGAAAGGGCTTTGGAACCCTTGGTGTCCAGAGGCCCTTCAGCCTCTGGCAGGGGAGCGCGAGGGAACAGCGTCCTCTCGCATCGCCGCGTCAGGCCGGCACGCCATCCACCGGGTTGAACGGCCCGGGGAAGACGCCGCGCGGCTTGATCATCTCGTAGGGCCCGCGCGGCAGGAACCGGCCATGCCCCGGCGCGCCGACCACGCGCCCGCCTTCCACCACCGGCACGCCGCGCACCAGTGTCGTCTCCGGCCAGCCCGTGACCTCGAAGCCTTCATAGGGCGTGTGGTCATTGGCGTCCTGCACCAGGGCCTGGGTGATCGTCACCCGCTTCGCCGGGTCCCAGATGGCGATATCGGCATCGGCGCCGACCGCGATGGTGCCCTTCCGGGGATGCAGGCCGAACAGCTTCGCCGCGTTCGTCGCGGTGATGGCGACGAAACCCGGCAGGTCGATCCGCCCCTTCACCACGCCTTCCGAGAACAGGATGGGCATGCGGACCGCGAGGCCCGGCACGCCGTTCGGGATGCGGGTGAAGGGCGCGTCCTCGCCGAAGGCGGATTTGCCGTCCGGCCCGGCATGGCGCGTCGGCGCGTGGTCGGAGGTGACGTTGCCGATGACGCCGCGCCGGATCATCTCCCACAGCGCCGCCTGGTCCGCCCTGCTGCGCGGCGCCGGGCTGCAAACATATTTCGCGCCCTCGAAGCCCGGGCGGTCCAGGTCCTCCGCGGTCAGCACCAGATACTGCGTGCAGGTCTCGGCCCAGACCTTGAGGCCACGCCGCTGCGCCCGCTCGATCTCCTCCGCGCTCTCGCCGCCGCTGACATGGAAGACCTGGATCGGCACGTCCAGCGCCTCCGCCATGGCGCAGACGCGGTGGACGCATTCGCGCTCCACCACCATGGGCTTGGCCCAGGCATGGTGCTTCGGCGCGCTCAGCCCGGCCTTCAGCAGCGCCTTCGTGTGGAACTCGATCAGCTCATGATGCTCGGCATGAATGCAGACCAGCGCGCCGAGCCGCCGCGCCGCCGCCAGCACCTCCAGCGCCTGGTCGTCGGTGATCCGCGCGCCGGAATAGGTCAGGAAGATCTTGAAGCTGCGATGCCCCTCCGCGACCAGCCGCGGCAGCTCCTCCTCCAGGATCTCCGGCCGCGGATCGGTCAGGATCATGTGGAAGCTGTAGTCGATGCGGCTCTGCCGCGCGCGCTCCAGATGCTCGGCGACACCCTGGGCGATCGATCCGCCACGCTCCTGCCGTGCGAAGCCGATCACCGTGGTGGTGCCGCCGACGGCCGCCGAGGCGCTGCCGGAGGCGAAACTGTCGGCATTCACCGTGGGGCCGCCCCGGGGTTCCTCGATATGGGTGTGGCTGTCGATGCCGCCGGGCAGCACCAGCCGGCCCGTCGCGTCGATCTCCCTCGCCCCGGCGCCCAGGCCGCGGGCCAGCGCCACCACCTGGCCGCCCGTGATCCCCACATCGCTCTCGAAGACGTCGCTCGCGGTCGCAACGGTGCCGTTGCGGATGACAAGGTCGAATTCGGGCATGGCGATGTCTCCGGCGCGTCGTGATCCCGCGGCGCATTGCAGCCGATCGCCCCGCGCGCCACAAGGGCGGCCGACAGCGCGAGGGGGCCGGGATGCGGGCGGATTCGGCGGTGCGGATGGCGGAGCTGATGTTCGCGGCGCTGCGCGAGGCCTCGCTCGACCCGCCCGGCGTCAGCCGCGCCAGCTACGGCCCGGGCGAGCGTGCCGCGCATGCCATCGCCCGCGCCGCGGCGGAGGAGATCGGGCTGGAGGTCGAGACCGATCCGATCGGCACGCTCTCCATGACGCTGCCCGGCATGAATCGCGAACTGCCGCCGGTCGTCATCGGCTCGCATCTCGATGCCGTGCCACATGGCGGCAATTACGATGGCGCGGCGGGCGTGGTGATGGGCCTTGCCCTCACGGCGCGCTTGCGCAGGGAAGGGCGGGTGCTGCCGCGGGACCTGGTCATCCTCGGCATCCGGGCCGAGGAGATGTGCTGGTTCCCCATGCTCTATCTCGGCAGCCGCGCCGCCTTCGGCCTGCTGCCGCCGGATACGCCCGACACGCTGCGCCGGACGGATAGCGGCCGCACGCTGGCCGAGCATATGGCGGAGGAGGGGTTCGACCCGGACTTCATCCGGCAGGGCCGCGCCTCGCTCGACCCACGCTTCATCCATGCCTTCATCGAGCCGCATATCGAGCAGGGGCCGGTGCTGGCGGAGGCCGGGCTGCCGGCCGCCATCGTCACCGGCATCCGCGGCAGCCTGCGCTTCCGCGCCTGCAAGGCGGCCGGCGCCTGGGCGCATGCCGGCGCCGTGCCGCGCCAGCGGCGGCAGGATGCGGTGCTGGCCGTCGCATCCCTGGCGACGGCGCTGGAGGAATTCTGGCGCGTGGCGGAATCCGGCGGCCGCGACCTGGTGCTGACCATGGGCGAGTTCTGGACCGACCCGGCGATGCATGGCCCGACCAGGATCCCCGGCCAGGTCACCTTCAGCCTCGACATCCGCAGTGAGGACCCGGCGGTGCTGCAGGCGGCCGAGGCGCTGCTGCGCGACCAGGCGGCGCGGATCGAGGCGGAGCGCGGCGTGACGATCGACTACGGCCCGCCCCTGGCCGTGCCGCCGGCACCGATGGATGCGCGGCTGCGTGCGGCGCTGGCGCGCGGGGCGGAGGCGGCGGGCGTGCCGGTCATGGCGATGGCCTCCGGTGCCGGGCATGACTGCCTGACCTTCGCCGGGCTCGACGTGCCCGGCGCCATGCTGTTCATCCGGAACGAGCACGGCAGCCACAACCCGGAGGAGGCGATGGCCATGGCGGATTTCGCCGCCGCGCTCGACGTCCTGGCGACGGCGATCGGGGAGATCGCCGCCTGATCCCCTGCGCCCTCGCCATTCCCCCGAGCCGGGGTGGTTGGCGCAGGAAGGGGCGCTACGGGATGGTGTAGCCGCGCGCGGCGCCAAGGGTGCGGTTCCACATGGTGCCGCACTCCGCCCAAATGCGGTTGCAGTTGTCGCGGAAGGTCGGCAGCACCACGCTGCTGACGGCATCCCGCACCTTCACGTCATCTTCCACTGCACCGGCGGCTCCAGCCAGCGCGCGACCGGGTTGTCCGGCTTCACGCCGGCAGCCCCGAGAGGGCGCGCCAATGCCGCGCGATGTCCATCCGCCGCGCGATCCAGATGCCGGGCACGCGCGTCACGTGTTCCAGCAGCAGCTCCAGCCCGCGGATGCGGCCGGGCCGGCCGATGGTGCGGAGATGCAGCCCGACGGACATCATCTTCGGCGCGGTCCTGCCCTCCCGCAGCAGCCAGTCGAAGGCGCCAGTGCAGTAGCGCGAGAAATCCTCCGCCTGCACGAAGCCCTGGCCCGGGGCGAAGCGCATGTCGTTGGTGTCGAAGGCATAGGGCAGGATGACATGCGGCCGGCCGGCGACCTGCACCAGCCGCGGCAGGTCGTCGTCATAGGCATCCGAGTCGTAGAGGAAGCCGCCTTCCTCCGCGACCAGCCGGCGCGTGTTGACGCTCGGCGCGGACTTGGTGTGCCAGCCGACCGGGCGCGTGCCGGCGGCGGCGCCCAGTACCTCGACCGTCCGAGCGATCACCGCGCGCTCGGTCGCCTCCTCCATGCCGGCATGCATCTGCCAGCGCCAGCCATGCGCGCTCACCTCATGCCCGGCGGCTGCCGGCGCCGCGGCGAGGTCCGGCGTCACTGCCACCGCGCGGCCGCAGCAGGAGAAGGTGGCCTTCACCCCGAAGCGGTCCAGCAGTTCCATGATCCGCCACAGCCCGACGCGCGAGCCATAGGCGAAATGCGTCTCCATGCAGGGGTCGGGCGCGCCCTCCACCACCTGCCGGGTCTCGGGCACGAACTCGTTCCGCTCATCGCCGCTGGCGAGCGAGAGCTCGGCCCCCTCCTCGACATTGATGACAAAGGAGAGGGCGAGCCGCGCGCCGCCGGGCCAGCGCGGATCGGGCGGGTTGCGGCCATAGCCGGCGAGGTCGCGGTCCTGCGGCGGCATGCCGCCGGGCAGAAGGGTCATCTCGGTCTCCGCTGGGCGGGTGACCGGGGGCAGCAAGCGACATGCCAGGCGCTGGCCGCCACCGGCCATCCGGCGGCGCGGCCCGGATGCCGCATCCTGCACCGGGTTGCGCAGCGCCTGGGCAGTCATACCGACCGGCGTAAGGCCTGACTTGCAGCCGCTATCGGCGGCTGAGGCCGCATAAATGTGTCAGCATTTATGCGGAACGGTAGCAGCCGCTACGCAGCCATGCCCCCCCCCGCGTGCAGCCGCCCCATCACGGTCCAGCGGGGCAGGCTGCGACGGCGCCCGGCACTCCTTGCCCGCCCGGGACCCGGCACGGCCGGCGGATGGTCCTGCGCCGGCGACAGCGCATCGCGTTCATATCCGAACGCCCATCCGCTGCTGCCCTTCGGTTTTCAGGCAGCGTCACGCCTGAGGTCGTTCACGGCCTTCCGCGACCTGCTCTGTCAGGCGGCGGCGATGCGCGCCGTCTCGCCCTCCGGCCCGGTCTCCTTCTCCGGGGCCAGGGCCGCCACCGTATCCGCGGCGACCGCCAGCACAGCGGCGCGGAGGGCGTGCGCCGCCTCGGGCGTCATCTGGCGCGCCTCGCCCTGCAGCTGCCGTGCCGCGGTGGCAAGCCGCGTGGCCCCAAGCGTGGCCGCCGCGCCCGCCAGCCGATGGGCGGAGGGGATCATGCGATCCGCCGGCATCGGCCTGGTGGCCCGGAGCTGCTCGGCCGCCTCGCGCATCTCGCGGATGAACTCACCCGCCAGACTGCGCGCCGCCTCGGGATCGAGGCCGGGCACGACCAGGGCCGCGCCGGGTGGGCGGCTCAGCAGCGGGAGGCCCGCGAAGCCCTCCGCCTCCGTCGCCTCCGGCGCGCCCTGGGCCTCGCCGGTCAGGTGCGCCAGTGCCGCGATCAGGGCCTCGCGCTCGATCGGCTTGGCGAGGTGGGCGTCCATCCCTGCCTCCCGGCAGGCGGCAATGTCCTCGGCAAAGGCGCTCGCGGTCACGGCCAGGACCGGCACGCGGGCGACGGGGCCGGGCAGGGCGCGGATCCGGCGCGTCGCCTCCATCCCGTCCATGCCGGGCATCATCACATCCATCAGCACCACGTCGAAGGGCTGGCCCCCCGGCGGCGCCATCAGGGCCTCGAGCGCCAGCGCGCCGTCGGCGACGCAATGCAGGCTGTGGCCGGCCGATTCCAGCAGCGCCCGGGCCACGGCCAGGTTGGCCGGGACATCATCCGCGACCAGCACATGCAGCGCCCTCCGTGCCGCCGCGGCCGGGGCGGCCTTCTCCGGCTCCGCCACGGGGGCCGTCGGGCGCAAGGGCAGTTCCAGCCAGAAGACCGCACCCTGGCCGCTGGGCGAACGGGTATTGGCGTCGCACCCGATCCGGCCGCCCATCTGTTCCGCGATGCCGGCGGCGATGGCGAGGCCGAGGCCGGCGCCGCCCGCCTTGCCGCGTTCGAGCTGCACGAAATCGCCGAAGATGGCGCGCCGCTGGTCCTCCGGCACGCCCGGGCCGGTATCACGCACCTCGATCCGGACCGGCAGCAGCCCCTCGGCATCCACCGGCCCGAGCGCACAGGCCGCCAGCTCCACCTCCCCGCCGGGCGGGGTGAATTTCACCGCATTGGACAGCAGGTTGAGGATCATCTGCCTGAGGCGGGTCTGGTCGATCTCGGCCGCGGCAGGCAGGCTCTCCGCCAGATCGAGGGCGACCGTCACCCGCTTCTCCTCGGCCGCCGGGCGCACCAGGGTCGCGCAATCACTCAGCAGCCCGGCGAAGTCGGCGGCGGCGATGCGCAGTTCCAGCCGGCCGGCCTCGATCTTGGCGAGGTCGAGCACGTCATTCGCCACGGCGACCAGGTGCCGCCCGGCGGCTTCCAGCGTCTCCGCCCGCTTCCGCTGCTCGCCCGACAGCGCCGGGTCGCGCGCCAGCGCCTGCGCGAGGCCGAGCACCCCGTTCAGCGGCGTGCGCAGCTCATGGCTCATGCGGGCGAGGAAGCGCGATTTCGCCTCGGTCGCCGCCGCCGCCGCGTCGCGGGCCTGGGCGAGATCCGCCATGGCATGCTTCAGCGCCGTGATGTCGGTGCGGATGCCCACCGTGCCGCCGGTCGGCGTCCGCCGTTCGGCCACCAGGATCCAGCGGCCATCCGGCAGCAGCCGCTCCATGCTGGGCTGGTTGTTCCGGTGCCAGGCGGTGATCGCCGCCACGAAGGCCTCGATATCCTCCCCGGCCTGCGGGTACTGGCCGCGCTTCGCGCCCTCGCGGATGATGTCCTCGAAACGCGCGCCGGGCAGGATGAAGGGGGCGCTGACCGCGTAGAGATCGCGGTAGCGCTGGTTGCAGATGACCAGCCGGTCCTCGGCATCGAACATGACGAAGCCGTCCGGCATGGTATCGATCGCGCTCTCCAGCAACTCGCGCGCGGCGGTGCGTTCCGCCTCGATCCTTTCGCGCTGGCGGAGCGCGGCATTGAGCGCGAGGCCGAGCGCCCCGATGAGCAGGGCGCTGCCGATCGCCACGAACAGCAGTCGCCGGCGATCCTGCTGGAAGGCTGCAAAGGCGGCCTGCGTCTCCAGGCTCGCGACGACGAAGAGGTCGCGGTAGAGCGTGGGCCGCGCGGCGGCGAGGACGGTCACCGGGGCAAGACGCCCGGGGATCTCGACGGCGCTGCCGTCCGAGGGCAGGCTGGTGGCGCTGCGGCTGAGCCGCTGGCCGATCCAGGTTTCGTCATGCGGCAGGCTGGCCAGCAACTGGGCATCGGACCGCTCGATCGAGAGGCGCAGCCCGGGCGCCTCCCCCACCGGCGTCAGCATGGTGGTGACCAGGGGAACCGGAACCTCCGCCACCGCGACCAGGTCGGGCGCGCCCGGTAGATCCAGAGAGCGGAGGACGAAGAGCGCCCATTCGCCGGTGAGGGGGTTGCGGGCCGGGCCGCCGACCACGGCGCTGCCGCTCTGCCTCGCCTCGGCCAGCCGCGCCGGCTCGACCGGTGGCGGGCGCGAGCGGGAGGCCGGGAGGGCACTCGCCCAGGGCCGGCCATCCGGTTGCAGGATGACCAGGTCGCGGAAATTGAGGTTCTGGAAATTGAGGTCCCGCAGCATCCGGGTGGCCGCGGCCCGTTCCACCCTGCCGTCCCGGGCGAGCTGGCCGAGCACGGCCGGAAGCCCGGCCAGCGTGCCGTCGATCGCCAGGAAATGCCGGTTGACCGTGCTTTCCGCCATGCGGGCGACGCGCTGGATCGTCTGCGTCGCGTTGGTCTCCGCCGTCTCCCGCAGCCGGTCCAGCAGCAGCGCGGTGCCGAGCAGGATGGCCAGCAGGACCAGCGCGCCGGACAGCGCGACGGCGAGGCGAAGGCGGCGTACCTGCATGTGCTATTCCGCCTTTGCCGGGATGCCGCGCGTCTCGCCCAGGATCCGGTTCCAGGTATCGGCGCAGTCCGGGCCGCAGCGCTGCACCCAGGCCGGCAGCACGACATCCGTCAGCAATTGCTGGCGGCGCGCCCTGTCCTGCGGCCGGTCCTCGACGATCGTCATCCGCCCGCGGCCGCCGGCCACGCAGTCCGGCCGGCCGGCATTGCAGGCCAGCCCGTCCTCGGTCTCTTCCGCCGCGCCGCGCCAGATCTCCTCCTGCAAGGTGGCGAGCCCGCCCTGCAGCGCGGTGCGCACCTCCCCCGGCAGCGCGTCCCAGGCCCGCTGGTTCGCGCCGAAGATGGCAACGCCCCAGGTGATGGCCGTGCGGGCGACATGGGTGGTGACCTCATGCAGCCCGATGGCATTGCCGGAGAGCGTGCCGGTGATGGCGCATTCGAAGACGCCGTTCCGGATCGCCGGGACGATCTCGGCGAAGGGGGTCACCACCGGCGTCGCTCCCAGCGCGGTGATGAGCTCCGACTGCCCGACCGAGGAGACGCGGATCCGGCGCCCGGCCAGGTCGCTCAGCCCGGCAAAGCCTTGACGGCAGAACATGACCTGCGCCGGATAGGTATAGACCGCCAGCAGCTTCACCCCGTAGCGCTCGCGCAGCAGCTCCTCCAGCCGGGGGCGCCAGAGACGCTCCGTCTCGCGCAGGGTCGCCAGATCGGGGTTCAGCATCGGCAGGTCGACCGCGTTCAGCTCCGGCTCGTCGGCGGCGGCGAGGGCGAGCAGCACGGTGCCGAAGGAGACCACCCCCAGCCGCATGAGCTGGAGCATCTCCTGGCCACGGATGCCGCTGCGGTCGAAGGGGGCGATCTGGGCCCGGACCCGGCCATTGGTCAGGCCCGGCACCCGGTCGGTCCAGAAGGGCGCCTCGTAGCTCACATATTGCCGGATGGTGGCCAGGCCGCCGACGACCTTCATCTCGATCGGCGGGGCGGTCTCGGCGGCGGCCGGCGGGCTACCGGCCAGCAGCAGGCAGAGCAGGCCCAGCAGCGACGCCGCGCGGCGGCCGATCGCCGCGGCGGGGGGGCGGCGCAGGGGCAGGCGGTCAGGAAGCATCCCGGTCATCCTGTGGCGGCCATGGGCGGCCGGTGGGTCGTGCGGTGCGGCGGCAGCGCGGTCCTGCTGGAGTCCCTCACCCAGGCATGAACTTACCGGTTGTTTGCTGCCTTTGCAGCCCCGCCGAATACGCGCGATCCGGGAATTCCTGCCACCAGCGCATGGCCCTGGCCCGGCGGGGCGCCTCGCGCTCGCCGGACCGGGTTGCCTTGCTGCGCTGACGGCAGCATCCCGGAACCCGCGGCCGGCGAAGCCGATCCGCAGCCCGACCCGTTACGCCGGAGAACATGCCGGTTTCTTGACGGCGGCGCGCCGCCGGTTCGTCAGGGCTCCAGCCGGACGCCGGTCCGGGCCACGACCTCGCGGTACTTCGCCACCTCCCGCCGGATGAAGGCCTCCGCCTCCCGCAGCCCGTTCGGGGCACGCCAGGCGTCATGGCCGGCGGCGAAGAGCCGGTCGCGCAGCGGGTCCTCCTGCAGGGAGGCGACCAGGGCGCGGTTGATCGCCTGGGCCGTGGCCTGTGGCATTCCGGGCGGGCCGACCAGGATGAACCAGGTATCGAAATCGAAGCCGGGCACGCCGCTCTCGGCCAGGGTCGGCAGGTCCGGCCAGGTCGGGAAGCGGCGCTGGCCGGTGACCGCGACCGGGCGCACCAGCCCTTCCCGCATCATGGCATTGGCCGAGGCGAGGGCGGCAATGCCGAATTGCGCCTCCCCCGTATGGATGCTCTGCAGCATCTGCGCGCCGCTGCGATAGGGCACGTGCACGAAGCGGGTGCCGAGATGCTGGCCCAGCATCTCGGCCGCCAGGTGCAGCACGCCGGCGACGCCCGAGGTGGCATAGGTGATGCTCTCGGGCCGGGCGCGCCGCAGCGCCTCCACCGTCTCGGCCGCGTTGCTTCCGGGGAAGCGGTTGTTCACCACCAGCACCAGCGGCGGCGCGCCGATGATGCCGAGATGGGTGAAGTCCGTCACCGGGTCGTAGCGGTTCCAGTTGGTGATGGCATTGGGGGCGATGGCGTGGGAGCCGGTCTCGGCCACCATGATGGTGAAGCCGTCCGCCGGCTGGCGGCGCAGCCATTCGCTGGCGACCGCGCCGGCTGCGCCGGGGCGGTTCTCCACCACCACCCGGGTGCCGGCGCCGAGATGCGCCGCGAAGCGGTCGGCCAGCAGCCGGGCGGCGATGTCGGTGGAACCGCCGGGGGCATAGCCGGTGACGAGGACGACCGGCCGTTCGGCGGAATTCTGGGCCCGCGCCGCGAGCGGCAGGGCGGCGAGCAGGGGCAAGAGGGTCCGGCGGCGCATGTGGTTCCTCCCTGGCGGTCTTCTTGCCGCCAGGAAAGCACTGGCCGCGCCCCGCCGGGAAGTCCGCCCGGCCAGGGGCCGGACGCAACATCGTCAAGGCGGGGCGGGCGTGGCGCGATCCGCCTGCCGCCCCGCTATGCCCCTTGCAATTCCACCCCGGCCGCCGAGCGGCCGCGCTGGTCGTAATTCGCCCCGGAATACTCCGTCATGAACTCCAGATAGGTGAAGGGCGGGTAGCGCGGCGGGTTGTCCGGCGTCACGCAGGTGGGGATCGGCGCCATGACCGCGTCGTAGGAGCAATCCATGAAGAAGGGGATGGCGTAGCGTTCCTGCCCCGAGCGGTTGGTGACGCGGTGCGGCGTCGCCAGGAACACGTGGTTGGTCCAGCGTCGCAGCATCATGCCGCCATTGACCAGGAAGTGCCCGTCCAGCGCCGGGGCGTCGATCCAGCGCCCGTCCGGCAGGCGGATGGACAGGCCCGGCACCTTGTTCTGCGCCAGGATGGTCATGAAGGAGGTATCGGCATGCGGCGCTAGGCCCCATTCATCGGCCGGCGCGGTCGGCTCCTGCTGCGGGTAGTGGGTCATCCGCAGGGTGAACATCGGCTCGCGGAATTTGTCGTCGAACCAGTCATGCGGCAGGCCGAGGGCCGCGGCATAGATCGGCACCAGCCGCTTGCCGAGCGTCTCCAGGGCGCGGGCATAGTCCAGCGCGACCTCCCTGAAGCCCGGCAGGTCGGCCGGCCACTGGTTCACGCCGCGGAAGCGCTTGCCGGCCAGCACGTCCGGATGGTCCGGCGGCAGCTCTCGCTTGAAGAACACCGCCTCATTGGCATTCGGCTTCTTGACGCCATCCACCGCGTTCATGCGCGTGATGTTGCCGCGGAAGGGGAGGTAGCCCTGGTTGTGGTTGTTGAAAGGCATGGCGAGTTTCGCCTCCAGCGGCTGCGCGTGGAAGCGGGCCGCGGCGGCGAAGGCGGCCTCCACCAGCGCCTCGGGCACACCGGCGTTGCGGACGAAGTAGAAGCCGATCTCGGTGAAGGCCCGGCGGAGCTGCGGCCCGAGCGCGTCGAGGGCTCCGGGATCGCCGCGCAGCAGCGGGGCGAGGTCGAGGACGGGGATCTCATCGGCCATGGGCAGGCTTCCCTTACGTCACAGTAGGGGAGCCTAGGCGTGGATTCGGGGCACGCCAACCGTCGATCCGCCGGCCCCGCCAGGGTTGCCGGCGGCCGGCCCCGGCGCCAGCATCCGGCCCCCGAGCAACACCGAAGGCAGCCCGGCCCGGCATGAGCCCGCCCGACCAGACCACAGGCCCGGGCGCATCCGCCCCGGCCGTCGCGCGGCTGGCCGCCCTGCGCCGCCTGCTGCCCTATCTCCGGCCCTATCGCGGCCGCGTGGCCCTGGCGGCCATCGCCCTGCTGCTGGCGGCCGGCCTCGTGCTCGGCCTCGGCCAGGGCGTGCGGCACCTGGTGGATGAGGGCTTCGCCGCCGGCAGCGCCGCGGCGCTCGACCGCACCGCGCTGCTGCTCTTCGGCGTCGTCGCGGCGCTGGCCGCCGCCACCTGCGCCCGCTTCTGGCTGGTCTCCTGGCTCGGGGAGCGGGTGGCGGGCGACCTCCGGCGGGAGGTCTTCGAGCATGTGCTCCGCCTCTCCCCCGCCTGGTTCGAGACGGCGCGGACCGGCGACATCCTCTCCCGCCTCACGGCCGATGTCACGCTGCTGCAGTCGCTGATCGGCTCCGCCATCTCCCAGGGGATCCGCAATGTCCTGACCGGCACGGGTGCCTTCGGGATGCTGCTGGTGACCAGCCCGAAGCTCGCCGGCATCGTCGCCCTGGTGGTGCCGCTGGTGGTCGCGCCGATGGTGCTGTTCGGCCGGCGGGAGAAGCGCCTGTCCCGCGCGGCGCAGGAGAGGATCGCCGATCTCGGTGACACGGCGGAGGAGGTGCTGGCCGGCCTGCGGACCGTGCAGGCCTTCACGCAGGAACCGGCGGCCCGCGCGCGCTTCGCCGGACGGGTGGATACCGCCGTCGCCGCGGCGGTGCGGCGGATCAACAGCCGCTCGCTGCTGATCCTGCTGGTCATCCTGCTCGGCTTCGGCGCCATCACCTTCAGCCTCTGGGTCGGCGGGCGCGACGTGGTGGCGGGGCGCATGACCGGCGGCGAGCTGGCGGCCTTCGTGCTCTATGCCGTGATGCTGGCGAGTTCCGGCGCCTCGCTGAGCGAGGTCTGGGGCGAGATCCAGCGCGCCGCCGGCGCGGCGGAGCGCATCTTCGATCTGCTGGCGGTGCCGCCCGGCATCGCCGCGCCGCCATCGCCGGCCGTATTGCCTTCGCCGCCGCGCGGCCGCATCGCCTTCGAGGATATCCGCTTCGAATACCCGACGCGGCCGGGCCAGCCGGCGCTCGACGGCTTCTCCCTGGTGGTGGAGCCGGGCGAGACGGTGGCGCTGGTCGGTCCCTCCGGCGCCGGCAAGACCACCGTGCTGCAATTGCTGCTGCGCTTCTACGACCCGCAGGCGGGGCGGGTCACGCTGGACGGCATCGACATCCGCGGCGTCGATCCGGCGGCGCTTCGGGCCCGGCTCGGCCTGGTGCCGCAGGACCCGGTCGTCTTCAGCGCCGATGCCTGGGAGAACATCCGCTTCGGCCGGCCATCGGCGAGCGACGCGGAGGTGCGCGCGGCGGCGGAGGCGGCCGTGGCGGGTGGCTTTCTGGACGCGCTGCCGCAGGGCTTCTCCACCTTCCTCGGCACCAAGGGCGTCATGCTCTCGGGGGGGCAGCGCCAGAGGCTGGCGATCGCGCGGGCCATCCTGCGCGACCCCGCGGTGCTGCTGCTGGACGAGGCGACCAGCGCGCTGGACGCGGAATCCGAGCAGGCGGTGCAGCAGGCGCTGACCGTCGCCGCGCGCGGCCGCACCACGCTGGTGGTGGCGCACCGGCTGGCGACGGTGCGGCGCGCCGACCGCATCGTGGTGATGGAGGCGGGGCGTATCGTCGCCACTGGCACGCATGAGGCGCTGGTACGGCAGGGTGGGCTCTATGGCCGGTTGGCGGCGCTGCAATTCGGCGCGGCGGCGTGAGCGGATCGCGGAGGGGCGTGAGAGTCTGTACGCGAAATAACCGAGGTATTCGTGTTGGGATCGAGACACAAAGCAGCGTCAGATCAGTCTCCCCATGTCGGGCCGATGTCCTGCGCTGACATCTTGAGC
>JAESGY010000484.1_pt1 | contig 15434 bp, 9 predicted proteins | sample 9269841 | NCBI WGS metagenome assembly JAESGY01 (sample SAMN17022865, study PRJNA683097) | algae metagenome | isolation source: Spirirestis rafaelensis WJT71-NPBG6 and co-occurring heterotrophs from... | place: USA: Pinto Wells, Joshua Tree National Park, Colorado Desert, CA | collected 2006-08-15
GAACCCTAAATACGCTCTGGACGTAAATTATCCGTCTTTCCAGTCCAAGAGTGATTAGCGATCGCATATTTTTTCTTCTTTTCCATATGGCACTTATTGTCTAATTTGTCAATGCGTAAGTTCTGATCCCATCGGAGTGCAGCAAGATGTTAGCTAGTGTATTAGAAACATACGAATCTTGGGATTTAAGAAAGGTTGCTATTCCATCTCGTAGTCGGTTGTATCAATTAGAGCCTGTTGGTATTGGTACTCCATTGGTAGAAAGCTTAACTGGTTATATATCTCGACTAGCAGAAGCTCATTGTGTAACGCCAAAAGCTTTAATATCCAGAGAACTCGTGTCCTTTATACCCAAGACTTACAAAACTACAAATCTCTTTGAAATGCGAAGCTTGACTGGGGCACTCAATGGAATAGGTACGATGGCTCTTGATTTAGTCACAGTCCTAGAGTCATTGACTCTACGTAGTGATTTGCGCTTTCTCACTTTATTAACATGGACTAATATCTTTCCCCAAAGGAGATTACTTCGTGCTAGACGAGCTTGGTGTCCCTACTGTTATGAGGAGTGGTATTCCTCGAAAGACAAAGTAATTTACGAACCCTTAATTTGGTTTTTTGAGGCAGTTACACTTTGTCATTGGCACAATCAGTCTTTATACCAGCAATGTCCTCATTGCAAACGAGAGCTTCCTCCTCTTGCTTCTTATTCGAGACCAGGTTATTGCCCTTATTGCTTAGAATGGCTTGGCGTTACTGCTAATTACCCGTCTTCTGATAAAACCCCACCGAGCAAGGAAGAGATTATTTGGCAAACGTGGGTGATCAAAACTCTTGGAGAGTTACTCGCTACTACCCCTCGCTTATCAAAACCTTTGAAAAGGGAAATAGTTGCCCAAGCCTTCTGTAGGTACGTAGAGCAATTTGCTGAAGGAAACACAGCTGCTTTTGCTCGTATGCTCGAAATTCCCAAAAACAAGGTTTGGATGTGGCAGATGGGAAAAGTCTTGCCAGAACTGAATGTAATTTTGAAAATCTGTTTTACTCTTCAGGTGTCTGTGCTGGATTTTTTGACTCAAGAGACTCTTAAGGAGAATTCTAGTCAATTTCCTGCTATGCCTCAAAAGCAAGTGAGAGATAGCAGTACAAAAAAGCTTGAAGTAAAGTTCGATGGCGATCGCACTCAACAATTACTTGAAAATGTGCTTCAAGCGAATGAACAACCGCTACCTATGACAGCAGTAGCGAAACGCCTTGGGTATCCTAAGCGAGTTCTTTACAGGCATTTCCCAGAGCTATGCCGAGCGATTTCAGCCGAGTACCTTAAGTATATGAAAGAATCTCGCATCAAACGAATCGAACAGTGTTGCGAGGAGGTAAAACAAGCTGTTAGGCAAGTTCACACTGAAGGTATTTATCCTAGTGAAGCAGCTATTTCAAGGCTATTGGCTAAACCAGGATGTTTTCGCGACAAAAAAGTTCGCGCTGCTTTAAGGGCAGCGCGAAGAGAAATTTGTTTGGAACCATAACCTTGCCACCCTTTATTGGAAGCATAAGCTTGCCGTTGCGGCAAAGTTATGGGTAAAGTCACAAACAAGCCTATTGTCGTTTTTAGTTTTTTTAGTGGGGGTGGAGGGACTTGAACCCACACGACCTTTTACGGTCAACGGATTTTCATTCTCCCGCAGCTTTCGCTACTGCCTAATCGGTTTTACCTTCAGGCTTTGAGAATTGGACTCTCCCTTTACCCTCGACTTAACGTTAGGGTAGCTCCCGTCGGGTCTCTGCACCTTCCGAAAAGTTAGGAGTTACGAGTTATGAGTTAAGAGTTAAAAATTAACTCATGACTCAGCACTCAGCACTCAGCACTCTTATCGGCTTGGCTCAGGATTGCCATGTCTGTTGCCAGATTTAGGTTTCCCTGAGTTTGAGAGCGTTCACTTGAGGGATTTCTCCTTCAAGGCTCAGTTAGCTAAGTCCGTAGCGTCTACCATTCCGCCACACCCCCATTAGCTATTTGGGATTTGCTTATTTTATTAAGGCAGCAAATACCTCCTCATCTATTCCACCATCAATTGCGTCTTTTGTCCAACTGAATTAAAAAATTTTTTTTATGGCTTAGGGTCATAGTGGTAAGTGGGATTTTTCCCTAAAATAGCCATAAATTTTCAAATCCTTATGGGCAAAGGCTTTCAGGCTTATAGGGAGATTATACAGCGATCTCGATTTTATGCCAAAGCTACGCAATTTAAATTAGTTATAGTTTAATTTAAAAAAATATTCTATGTGCTTTTACGAATGTTAATTATAATTTTTTTTACCAATATAGGACAAGATCCAAACCAAAAGATTTCTTACATATTCAATAAGAGTAAAAGATATGGGAGATACATTTACTAATTATGTAGAGTTTATAATTAGTATATTTTAATACTTTACTTAAAATTGCATTCGGCAATCTTTAGAAGTAAAAGAAATTTTCTCGGCGACGGTTGCCAAAGTACGTTCGTTTATTGATAGCGATCGCGTAAAAATTGACCAGTTTCAACTTGACACTCATGGATTAGTAATTGCGGAATCGGTTCAGGAAGAGCATTTACCCACCCTGAACAAGCTGAATTTTCCCGCAGATGACATTCCCCCCTACCCCGTGAATTGTTTGTTCGGGCACGCTAGCGAACAGTCGTTGATTTGACAACACACGAAATTGGTATGAGTTAATCGCCGTTCAGCCTATGATGGAAAACAGATGCACCTCTATATAGAGACAAAATTATGGTTGTAGCCCTACTGTATCTGATTTTGGCTGGAGCTTACCTATTAGTCATACCAGCAGCAGCGTTGGTGTACCTCACACAACGGTGGTATGTGGCGAGCTCCTTTGAGCGCGGTTTTATGTACTTTCTCGTGTTCTTCTTCTTGCCCGGTTTGTTGCTTTTGTCACCTTTTGTGAATCTTCGACCCAGACGGCGACAAATTGAAGTTTAACGATATTTGATTGGTAGGTCAGCTAAAGGATGAAGGATGAAGGATAAACTAGAAACCCCAGACATCAATGGCACGCTCGGTTATATCTTTTTCATCCTTCATCCTTTATCATTCATACTTTTATACTCATAACTAGAGATGCGACGGATTGACGCTGTTGGAATTGTGTTTGGCGTTTTTGTAGCTGGTGGTTTGGCTTATGTATTATTCCTGCTAGTGGGCTTAGATAGCCAGAAAGCCGGGATTTGGAGCCAAGCCTTGCTAGTCTGTGGGTTGATTGGTTGGGTAGCAACCTATCTTTTTCGTGCGGTTGGACAAAAAATGACCTACCATCAGCAACGGGAAGAATATGAAAAAGCTTTTTTGCAAAAGCGACTCGACGAACTCACCCCGGAAGAACTTGCAAAACTTCAAGCTGACATAGAAAGTAGCGACTCTTAAGAGATGGGGAGAGGGGGAGACAAGGAGAGGGGGGGATGGGGGGATGGGGAGAAAGAATTGTCCCCTTGTCTCCTTGTCCCCTTGTCCCCCTGTCCCCTTGTCCCCTTGTCCCCTTGCCCCATGCCCAATAACTAATGACTGCGATTTCTGATTGCTTTGAAAATCTCTCGCGTAACTCCGAGTGTGCGCTGATTCCGTTTATTACTGCTGGCGATCCGAGTTTAGAAACAACCGCCCAAGCGTTGCAGGTTCTGGATCGTAGTGGAGCCGACATAATTGAATTGGGTGTTCCTTACTCAGATCCTCTGGCGGATGGACCAGTAATTCAAGCTGCTGCTACCCGCGCTTTACAAAAAGGAACGAAATTCGATTCTGTTTTGGAAATGGTGAAAGCAACTAGTCCAAGTTTGCGATCGCCTATCATCTTATTCAATTATTACAACCCGATTTTGTACCGGGGAATTGAAAAGTTTCTAACTCAGATTGTAGATGCTGGGGTGGCAGGATTGGTAGTTCCTGACTTACCTTTAGAAGAAGCTCAAGGTTTGCTGCAACCAGCTTCGGCGATGGGAATTGATGTTACCTTATTGGTTGCTCCCACAAGTTCAACTGAAAGAATAGAAGCGATCGCTCGTTCTTCTCAAGGGTTTATTTATTTGGTTAGCGTCACCGGCGTTACCGGAATGCGATCGCAAATTCAATCAAGAGTGTCAGATTTACTTAAACAAATTCGTGGTGTTAGTGACAAGCCTATCGGTGTTGGCTTTGGCATTTCCCAGCCAGAACAAGCTCATCAGGTGCGCCAGTGGGGCGCGGATGCAGCTATTGTTGGTAGCGCTTTTGTCAAACGTCTAGCAGAAGGTAATTCAGAACAGGGATTAAAAGCGATCGCTGAGTTTTGTCAAACCCTGAAAACAGCCATTCAAACTTCTGACAAATAGCACAAATACTCCGGCTTGATCAAATCGGGAAAGTAGATTAAAAAAATTAAAGTGCAAACTTTTTTGCCCTGACTTAGTAGATAATTTAACCGATATGTTCTTGAATGTTAACAGCAAATATCAAGCTGTAAAAAAAATAGCTGATACGTCGGCTTATGGTTTGAGTATTATGTAAACTTGAATAGGTTATAAATAATGAGTGTGAGAGTGAATAAGTCAGAAATGGTTATAATTACGTCGCAGTTGAGGGGGACAGGCGATGAGTGAAAGTATGGCATTTATCGGTGGAGTTGCTGTAGCTGGTCTGGCAGCCCTCGTATTGCTCAAAGGGACAGGTGCTCCAAACCTACAACCTAATATTGCTGTAGCCCCGCCTTTTCCAGCCACTGTAGTAGCACCGCAAATGATGCAGCCAGGACAATATCCTGCTTATGGGCAACCATACCCCAATCCTGCGCCGATTAATCCCAGCGGTACCGAAGAGTTTCGCCTGCAAATGGAACGGCAGAAAAATCAGCTAGACGTGCTACAACGAGAAAACGATCAGCTTAAACAGCAAATTCCTCAACTTCAGTATCAAGTCGAAAATTATAAAAACCAAGCTCAATTAAACGTCAATAACCAAGCAGCGCAACAAGCAGCATTGCAGCAGCAACAGCCGGAAGCTCCTTGGTCGTCTTCACCCATAGTTTGGGCAGTGGCAGGTATGACGCTCACGATTGGCGGTGGTGTTGTTGTAGCTGGTGTGTTGGCTTTGTTCTCACCACGGCAGCGTTCTACCCGTACCGTACAAGTAATTCATCCTTATAATGGTCCAACATCGCCATTGGCTCCTGTACGCCGCGCTGAGTTTCTCCCTCCTCGTGTAGAAACCAGACGAGTTGAAGCCACAGAATACGACGAAATGCATTAAAGTTGAAGCACTTCTAAGCACAGCACAAAGTAATACCCTATGGGAAGCTCAAGTTGGGGCATCTAGGGTGAGAATTATCTTGGGTAAAACCAATAAATTCTCGCCTGTTTGTATTGGCTGTAAATCAGTTTTTACGCGCAAATTTTATTTGCTAGGATTTTATCTATGATAAAATGATTAGCCATAGGAAGTTGGTATAGATATTTTGTTACGGGGCAAGGCGATTGTAGCAGCATGTGAATCATGCGTTCGCACTTGACCAGTTTCCTACTTATGTCAATAAAATTACTTTGAATATTGAAGTAGTAACTGAAATTGGCTATGAATGTAATCCTTGCAGTGTACTCTTCATCATTGCAACCATACAAACCCAGACAAAAGCCGGATGCTCTTTGGCAATTGCTAGAGACTAAGTGATTGGCATCATCTTTTATAAGCTTTATTTGTTGCTGAAAGAATATACTGTTACGTAAAAAATTAGTGCTAAAAAGTATAAGAAAAAATACTGGATATTTTTTTCTTACCCTGAGGCATTAAATATGATTTTTGAGTAATATCACTTAAGTGTTCCCGAAAGATAGTGATTCGGCATCTTTCCTATATCGGCTACTCGATTATTGATCACATACATATTGATCAGGTAATTCAGGTGAGCGTAAATTAAGTTGCTATTTAGGCTTGACATTACTTAGTATCGATTTTGGAATTTGCTCACTTTGTTTGATATTCAGTTTTCGGAAAATAAATTGAGACAGATATTTAGCAGTCTGGTGACATATCAATTACGGTGCTTGATATCTTGCTTGCGGCTTGATTTTGATGCAATTACTGCATTGAGAGTATGATGCATGCCTTAAATAAACTAACCAGATTATCCAGTAATGTTAATTTATTGGCAACAACCTGGTAGAATCGCAGAATCATCAGTTGTGTTCATCTATTGGCAGCAATTGCCAATACTTTTTATTCTGTTTTGAATTTGAAGTAAATATATTTATCTTGGCAGTTAGCGTCAAAGTAACAAGTTTTATTTCTCAAATTGACACACTTTTGATAACATGCTCTAATCACAAAAAAATAGAAATATTTTATCAGGAGTAGTTAGCAAAGCGTAATTGTATCAGGGTGCAGTAGATACAAGGAGTTAGTGAACCGCAAGCTTTCTGCCTGCTTCGTGTTGCCGTTAATTTGAGGAGAAAAGATATCTCATCTACCAAAAGGAGGAAATTTTATAAGATTTTGCTTTCCGAAGAGTGAATTTAATTCCACTCAATCGATAGCATTACCCCGCAAGACAAAGGAAAAAACAGCAAGCGGACGTAGAAGGCTATTTTTGCGAATTGATATTGCAAGTACAGTTCTGTAGGGTATCTTTGATGCGTTGCAGTGAAATTTGGCTAATACTTCTGTGATTTAAGTTTCACAACTATCAGTATTGCTAATATCATGGCAATAATAATCGCTGTGATCTAATCGTTAGAATTCAAAATAGAAACGGCGATCGCACGTCAATTGAAAATTATGTGGTGTTGAGATTGACACATGTTTAAGAATATGCTTCCCTGGAAAAAAAAGTTAATTAAAGATTGTGTAAAAGGAATTGTGAAAAATCAAAGTTAAAAGACGCCTTGCTAACATTTAGTGATACGATGCTTGCGTCTAAAAGAATTTGAAAAGCCCCGATAAGAATTAGGTTTTTCCACAAAAACCTAACCCCATAACAATCCTCTGCTATTGGTTGATGCCTTCCAATGACATCTATAAATTCATGGTTGAGGCATAATAGCCTCTTTTTTACCTTTTTTTGTTTCAGTATATTTACTTACGGAATTATACCTGTTTTTGCTCAAACTCAAATCAGGAATACCGCAGGTGCTGGTGCAGACAATCTTCCACAAGTCACCTCAAACGAGGTGACTTTAAGCGCCGTCAGGCAAGCAGCTTTGGAGATTATCAAAACAGGTGACAGGGCAGCAGCCGAACCGGGCGAAACAGTAGTTTACCGTCTTGCCATTAGAAATACTGGTAGAGCACCAACAAGCCAGGTATCGATTACAGACAGACTGCCCTTAGGAGTGAGATTGATCAACAGATCGTTGAAAGGTTCTATCGGTGGAAGACAAGTCCCCTTAACCGCTGATCGGGTTTCAAATCGAACAGTGACAATTAGGGCTGATCAGGGACTGCAACCGAACGAAACGTTAGTTGTGGTATATGCCGCTGAAGTAACGCCAGATGCAATTCGAGGAGATGGCAGAAACTTAGCACAAGCCAGAGCTGGAAACCTCACAAGCAACCAAACCAGCTATCGGATACGGATTCGACCAGGTATTCTCTCCGATTGCGGCACCTTGATTGGGCGTGTGTTTGTTGATAAAAACTTTGATGGCGAACAGCAACCGAACGAACCAGGAGTACCGAATGCCGTAATTTACATGGACGACGGCAATCGAATCGTCACCGATGCTAAAGGACTATTTTCCTTGGCAAACGTCGTATCCGGTTATCGTTCGGCAACACTGGACATGAGTAGCTTACCTGGTTATGGATTAGCACCTAACACGTACTTTATCGAAAAAAATAGCCAGTCACGCATGGTGAAACTAGCGCCTGGTAGTTTGGCACGAGTCAATTTTGGCGTTACGCCTGCGTTTTCAGGGGGTAAGCGATGAAAATTAGAAAACCTTGTGTGAATTTTGCCAAAAATTTGGGGATGAGGCGGAAAATACAACATCAACTACAATCTTCGATTGCATTGCGCTTTGCCCTACTTACCAAGGGTAGTGTCGGCATATTGCCTGTATTTTTAGCGATCGCTGCACCATTTTTCTCCAGCAGTGCCTATGCTTCCACCTTAGGCGATCGCTTGCGGGGACTTGCCGAAACCTCTCCAGCAGTAGGGGAGACCGGGGGACAGGGAGACAAGGAGACCGGGGGACAGGGAGACAAGGAGACCGGGGGACAGGGAGACAAGGAGACCGGGGGACAGGGAGACAAGGGAGACTATTCTTTCTCCCCGTCTCCCCCTCCCTCCCTCCTCCCCTCCCCCACTCCCCCCCTCCTCCCATCTCTCATCTCGCAAATTTCCCAACTTACCCCAGATACAGGCGGATTTCCCCAAGATCCGGTAACTCAATTTCAACAAAATCCGGCTTCCCCAATTCAACAAACTGTTCCTCCACCGCAACAAACACCGCTAGAAGCACCGCCAACGACTCAGGAAGTCTTACCCAACAGTACACCGCAGACTATTGGCGATCGCAAAGCACAAATTGAAATTACACCCGTAGGCGATCCGCGAGTTCAAGCTGATGGACGTTCTACCATCAAGTTGTCTGGGCAAATTACCGACGAAAAAGGTCAACTCATCAGCAAAGACGTGATGGTGACATTGACCACCACAGCCGGGAAATTTGTTGGTGCAGACCAAGATAAAGACCAACCAGGATTTCAAGTTAGGGCGATTGGTGGTGAGTTCGTCGCCACTTTGCAATCAGATATCAAACCCCAACAAGTCAGGATTCGAGCTGGGGTAGACAAAATTAAGGTACGAAACCGGGTTAGACAACTACCACCGCGAGCGATCGGGCAACCATCAATACCGTATTACGGAGAAACCGATACAACCGGCGAAAGTGAACCATTTCCCCAACAAAACGATACCTCTATATTTGAACTAATTGGCAACAAGCCATTAGAAGATTATACCCAAGTTGAATTCACAACTTATCTGCGTCCATCGCTGGTGACAGGGATAATCAATTTGCGGATTGGACAGCGGGGAACTGATTACTGGGGCAGTTATAGCGATTTTCTCGCACCTGGTCGGACTGGCGGCACCCAAGTCGATTTCTATAGTGCGGTGTTTGCCACAGGTCAAGTCGGAGATTGGTTATTTACCGGCGCATATAACAGCCAACGTCCGCTCAACCAAGATTGCGAAGGCAGAAATCGCCTCTTTGGTGGAATTCAATTTTGCGAACAACAATATCCCGTCTACGGCGACAGTTCTACCTTCACATCAACTGCCCCCTCCATAGATAGCTTGTACGCCCGCTTTGAGCGCAGTTCTTCAGTGCCTGGGGCAGAGCCAGACTACTTCATGTGGGGGGACTACAACACCCAAGAATTCAACCGTTCCTCGCAGTTGTATACGGCAACCTCGCGCCAATTACACGGCTTTAAAGCTAACTACAACTTTGGCAACTTACAAGTAACTGGTTTGTATGCCAATAACATCGAGGGTTTCCAGCGAGATACCTTCGTCCCCAACGGAACTAGTGGAAATTATTTCCTCTCCAAACGGTTGCTTGTTCCAGGAAGTGAAATCGTTTATGTAGAAGCAGAGGAAATTCAGCGCCCAGGTACAGTACTTCAGCGCGAACAATTGTATCGCGGACAAGATTATGAAATAGATTACGATCGCGGTACACTTTTGTTTCGCCGTCCCATCCTCTCAACAGACCTGAATCCCTTTGGCACAACTTTGGTTCGACGAGTCGTCGTTACCTACCAAAATGAAGGTGGTGAAGATTCCAACCTTTACGGCGGACGACTGCAATATAACTTATCCAACGATCTAGAAAATAAAACCTTCGTTGCCGGTTCCTACCTGAGAGAAGACCAAGGCGACCAAGATTTTGAATTGTATGGAGCAGATTTCTTAGTCTCCTTGGGCAATTCAGGTAGGATTGTTGGGGAATTTGCTCGTTCAAACAGCGGTTTGCTTACCGGGGGAGAAGTGACAGGTAATGCCTATCGCTTAGAGGCGTTTGGTAATATTGCTGACAGAATCAGCGCTAGTGCTTATTACCGGGGAGTTGAGCCAAACTTCGCTAACAACGCTACCTTTAGTTTTTCACCCGGACAAACACGCTACGGCGCGTCGTTGCTGGCAAGGGTGACTGATACCACCAGTTTTACTGTTGGTTACGACTTAGAAGAAAACTATGGTAGATCTACAGGTAGAATTGTAGACTTTTTTGACTTATTCAATCCGCAACCACAAACGCGAGTTGGTGACAGAGTTAGTAATGAATTGAGAACCTTCCGCGCCGGCATTTTGCAAAGAATAGGAAATGCAGATGCGAGTTTAGAGTATGTGAACCGATCGCGTGATGATAGAGTGAGCGATCGCTTTGATGGCAATGCTAATCAGTTAGTATCTCGCCTGAAATTGCCTCTAACTCAATCATTGACCTTTCAGGCGCAAAATGAACTGAATATAGATGGCTCTGACCCGCTTTATCCCAACCGCACCACCTTCGGCTTAGATTGGAAAGCTTTTCAAGGCGTGACAGTGCGACTCGCTCACCAATTCTATGATGATAGCGAGTTACTTCGCGGCAACTCCTTCACTACCTTAGATACGATTTTTGATCGCAAGTTAGGCGAAGATACTGCCATTACAGGTCGTTATTCGGTGCTATCCGGTTTCAACGGCTTGCAAGGTCAAGGAGCCGTTGGATTAGATCAGGGCTTTAGGGTTGCCCCCGGATTAAAAGTGAATGTTGGATACCAGTACATATTCAAGAATATCTTTAACGCAACCGCCGCTGGAGACCGCAGCGAACAATATTACGCTGTTGGTCAAACCGCTTCTTCACTGGGACTGTTTGCTGGTTCAGTGTATAGTTTAGGATTTGAATATACTGATAATCCTGATTTCAAAGCAAGCACTCGCTTTGAATATCGTGATGGCGATGAAGGCAACAATCTAGTTATTTCCGCCGCTGCTTCCGGTAAACTCTCTCCCGCTTTAACCGCACTGGTTCGCTTTCAACAAGCAGGTGAAGCAAACGTCTTTCTGCCTTCAAATGCCGGTATCATCGGCGATGGAGTTAGATTCCAAGAACTCGGCGACACCGCAAACTTGAGATTTGGTATAGCTTACCGCGACCCCAGCAACGATAAATTCAACGCTTTGTTGAAATATGAGTGGCGGCAAAACTTTGACTCAATTCCGGAAGCGCAATTGACCGGCACCACCGCGACAGGACATGTCTTCTCTGCTGAAGCGATTTATGCCCCAAACTGGCGCTGGGAATTATATGGCAAATTCGCTCTCCGTAATGGTGTCACCTTCTTAGATGGCGATAGATACGACGGTACAGTTAACTTGGCACAGATGCGGGCAACTTATAGACTCGGTTATCGCACTGATTTGGCAGTAGAAGGACGCTGGATTGGGCAAAACTCCAATAGCGGCACTGATTACGATGAATTTGGCGTAGCTGTAGAATCCGGGTATTATTTAACACCTGATTTGCGCGTAGGTCTGGGCTACAGCTTTGGTAGCGTCGATGACCGGGACTTCACCGGCTACAGGTCTGAAGGCGGTTTTTATGTGAATATCAGCTTGAAGTTGAATGAACTTTTGGGCGGCTTTGGATTGCAAAAACCCGTACCCAGACAGCAACAAGAGTCGGAAGTGCAACCAACAGTCAGCATAAATAATAATTCTCAAAGCAAGTTGGTTAACCGTCTGCGGCTTCCGAGAGCGCAAACTTCACCGAATAAGTTGGTTAGCCGTCTCAAACAAACTCAACCACAGATGGTTGAGGAAAGCAAAGCTGAGTTAATTAAGCGTCTGAGATAGCACTTCGTTGCTATAGCCGTATTTGCGAGGTGTACAGGAGTGAGTAATGTTCAGTGTGAAATTTCGTTTATTGTTGCTGATTAGTGGTTGGTGGTTAGTTCTAAGTAAAAAATTCTCGCAACGAGCTGAACAAGGAAAAAGGTTCAAAAGCAAGGGGTTTTTCATGTCCCCTTACCGTTTTGCCCTTACCCCGTCTTTGTTTTTCTTTTGCCTTTTAACTTCAAAAGTTGCCTTTAGTCAAACACCTACTCCGCCTTCTCCTTTGCGGGTGGTGGTGAATAGTAACTCTGATGGTAATATTCAGGCTGATGAACAATTGACATTGCGAGAAGCGATCGCTCTGGTGAATGGTACGCTAACAGTTGAACAACTCAGCACTGGCGAAAAAGCTTTAGTCCAACCACAAACTAGCGGTGGTTCGCGCATTGAGTTTAATTTGCCGACTGGCGCAACGACGATCCAGTTGCAACAGCAATTACCCGATTTGTCAAGTCCGGGATTGGTAATTGATGGTTCGACGCAACCGGGATATGATGCAGCTACTTCAGCCACAGCAGAAATTGCCATTCCGGTTCCAGTAGTGGCGATAACTCCAGCGGCAGATAAAGAAATATTTCGCGGCTTGACTATTGTCGCCGATGGTATAAATATTCGCGGCTTAAGTATTTATGGTTTTAATGCCAGTCCAATTAAGCAGCAGTTGGGCAACTTATTGATTTATGATGGAGTTCCCAAGCCGGCGACGTTGACGACACCGCCAGGAGATATTGTTATTTCCCATCGTTTTCCACCTCCGAATACGAAACGACAGCAACCACCTAACGATGATTTTCCTTTTTATGAGCGAGATGTCCCACCGAAAAATGTTGTCATTGAAAACAACTGGTTGGGACTGACAACTGATGAAAGAGTGCCACCAACAACATCAGCTTTTGGGGTTTATCTTTTTAATTCCCAAGGTGCGATAATTCGCAAAAACCGAATTTATTATCATGATGGTAGCGCCATTATTACCTCGGTGCGTGCTGAAAATACGGTAATTCAACAAAATATCATCGTTGGAAATGGCATCGACGGTATGCCCGATGCCTTGCGGATTGAAGGTGTGGTTACAAAGTCGCAGATTTTGGGCAATTTGATTTGCGCCAACGATGGAGCCGGGGTGTATTTATTTAAACCTCAAGGTGATGTGTTATTGCAAAATAACAAAATCACTTATAACGGTAGACGATTGCGACGGGCAGCGGTTTATGTGATGGGTAGCAATCATCAAATAATTGGTAACGAGATTGACCATCAAACAGGACCTGGGGTAGTAGTGTCAGCGTTCCCTGATACTGAACGCAACATCATCCAAGATAACTTGTTTGCCGCTTTGGAAGGTTTGAGTATTGACCTCAACACCCAGCGCAATCTTGATGTCAGCGACTTTCAACGGGGAGATGGTCCCAACCCCAAGCGCGATTCTGGTAATCGTCGGCTTGATACGGGAAATGGAGCGATTAACGCACCAGAATTTACTGCTAGGGCTTTTGCACCCAGCGGGAACGGCGTAACATTGCAAGGTAAAGCTGATCCAGGTTCGCAAGTAACGATATATCGCTTGGGAGATTATCAAAGAGGAAAACAAGCCCTTTACCAACCGGGTTATGGAGCGCTGAGTCAAGTGTTGGCGACGGCACCTGTAGATAATCAAGGCAATTTTAGCGTTACGGCGACAAATTTGCAGACAGGAGAAATGGTGAGTGCGATCGCCACCGATCCGAAATATGGGACATCAGAACCAGCGATCGCCGCTCTAATTGGCACTCCTGAGACACCAATTAACTTCAGACCATCTTCTCAAACAACGCCCATACAGCCACCTCAGTGTACTTCAAGACCAACGCCACCCCCACCACCAGAACCGCCAGCACCGCCAGCACCGCCACCAGAAGCACCACCGGAACCGTTGCGGATACGCGTACCGCGTAACGTTCACTTTGCCTTAGATAAATCTTTCATCAGTCCAGCCAGTGCGCTGGTTTTGGATCGGGTAGCCCAGGTGTTGAAGCAATATCCGGTGATTGTCATTGAAATAATTGGTCACACTGACCCCCGCGCCAGTGACGCATATAACCAGGCGTTGGGTAGACGACGGGCACTATCTACGAGAAATTATTTATTACGGCAAGGTATCGCTCCCGAAAGAATGACCATTCGTTCTCAGGGTGAAAGCCAGCGTGTAAGTGAAGGTTCCGGTCGAGTAGATTATGCACGCGATCGCCGTGCGGAAATCATTTTCAGAGACGTTAGAGGCATCGACATCATTATTGAAGGACAAGAACAAGACTTACAAATCGAACCTCCCAGAGGTAGAAGAAGGTAGCCCACAAGTATGAAGTATGAAGTATGAAATTACATCATCAATAAAGCGATCGCGCGTCAAGTCTGGCGGGGGAAGTTTCTCTGCCAGACTTGACACGAATCCTGATATCCTGCTCTTGGTTTTAATTACTATATTTGACCGCTATTGAGCATAACTTCGACCCCACCTTGATAAAAGCTACCCCTTAAAGTATTGTTTAGGATCTTGCATTTATGAAACTTTTATTTAAACGTTTACCAGCAATCACCCACTCTCACATATTTCAACCTTTAAAACGCACACTTTTGACACTGTTGTTTACAGTGCCGCAAGTTCCCATACAATATCCATTGCTAGGAAGCATTTCATCGGGTGGGAAGGCTTTGGCACAAGCGCAAACAAGTTGCCCAGCTGGGACATCACCCACAACTTTAGAGTGGAATCCTGCGCCGAATCTCCAATCTATTTTAAGTCAAAGTTTGAGCGTTGGCGGCATTAGTACCACCTTCAGCTTCTCTGAAAGCAGCCCTGGAGTCATCGACGCAGGCGAAACACGTATTGATCCAGAAATATACGGTGGTATTCCAGGACCCAATCTCAGGTTTAATATCGGAGGAAATTCGCTACCCAACCAACCTCGAGATAGCAATCCGGTAGCAGTTGGCAGTAGTGCCACACTCAGGATTACCTTCGCACAACCAGTCACCCTAGCATCTCCCCTCACTTTTTTAGACGTTGACAGAAATGGTGCGCGAGATCCTGTGGGAAGAATCTTCCAAGATAGAGCGACAATTACAGCATTTAATGGAACTACACCAGTTGGTGTAACAGGTACGGCATTAGGTACAAATACTAGAGTCACTAATCAAGGTAATAGCGTTCTGGCAGAGGGTATAAACGAGAATGCCGAAGTCACTCAAAGCGCTGGCAATGTTCAAGTCACGCCAGCTGGGGCAATTACGGAAATTCGAGTTTTATATGAGGCAGGAACAGAATTTGGTACTCCTGGGCAAGATGAAACTATCGGTCTTGCCCGGTTAAATATTTGTGCGCCTGTCCCTGGGGGCACACTTGGCGATACTGTTTATAATGATACCAACGGTAACAATACCCAAGACACAGGCGAAGCCGGGATTAACAACGTTACTCTCAACTTAATTGGTGCAGGTCCTGATGGTCAATTTGGTACGCCTGACGATATCACCC
>JAESGY010000485.1_pt1 | contig 15426 bp, 19 predicted proteins | sample 9269841 | NCBI WGS metagenome assembly JAESGY01 (sample SAMN17022865, study PRJNA683097) | algae metagenome | isolation source: Spirirestis rafaelensis WJT71-NPBG6 and co-occurring heterotrophs from... | place: USA: Pinto Wells, Joshua Tree National Park, Colorado Desert, CA | collected 2006-08-15
GGCCACCCAGCCGGATCCACACAACCTGTCACCCATCACCACCCACGCGGGGTGGAGCAGCCCGGTAGCTCGTCAGGCTCATAACCTGAAGGTCACAGGTTCAAATCCTGTCCCCGCATCCAAATCACGACAAACACCCCGCAGCCCCTGGCCGTGGGGTGTTTGTCGTTCAAAGCGCCCTCCAACGCCTTGCCCATCGCCCTCGCCTGCTGCCATCGTCCGGCCAAGACCGGAGGAAACAATCATGGCAAGGCTCGCGGGCAAGGTGGCCCTCGTCACCGGGGCGGGTACCGGTATCGGGCGCTGCACGGCGGAACTCTTCGCGCGTGAGGGCGCGAAGGTGGCAATTGCCGAGATTGATGCGCCGAGCGGGGAGGAGACAGCGCACCGCATCACACGCGCCGGCGGTGAAGCCTTGTTCCTCCAGACCGATGTCAGCGAGCCTGAGAGCATTGCCACCGCCATCCGCAGCACGGTCAAGCATTTCGGCGGCCTGCATGTCCTGCACAACAATGCCGGTGGCTCCACCAGTGTCGATGGCAATGTCGTCGAAGCGCCGCTCGAGGAATTCTGGCGCGCGGTGAGGCTCGACCTCTTCGGCACCTTTCTGGGCTGCCGTTTCGGTATTCCGGAGATCATTCGCTCCGGTGGCGGCTCCGTCATCAACATGGCTTCCGTCGTCGCGCTGATGGGTTTCCCCGGGCGCGACTGCTACACGGCGGCGAAGGGCGGCGTCGCCGCGCTGACACGCTCGCTGGCTGTCGAGTTCGGGCCGCAGCGCGTGCGCGTCAATGCCATCGCGCCGACAGTGACCTTGACTGAGCGCGTGCGCGCGCTGCTTGCCGGCAATGTTGCCATGCAAGGCCTTGCCGAGCAGCACCTGCTCGGCCTCGGCGAACCGATGGACATGGCGCAGGCTGCGCTCTACCTCGCCTCGGATGAGAGCCGCATCATCACTGGCACCATCCTGCCGGTGGACAGCGGCCTGGTGACGGTGTGACGTCGATGAGCGACGTGACCCATATCGGCTTTCTCGGTCTCGGCCAGATGGGCGCGCCCATGGCGGATCGCCTCCTTGAGCCCGACGTGCAGCTTCATGTCTTTGATCCGCGCGAGGCGGCGATGGCGCCCTTCATCGCACGCGGCGCCAAGGCCCATGCCTCCCCGAAAGCGGTCGCGGATGCCGCCACCATCGTCTTCGCCTGCCTGCCCAATGGCAAGGTGAGTGAGGCCGCAGCGCTTGGCCCGGAAGGCGTGATCCATGGCTCATCCATCCGCCTCCATGCGGAAATGTCGACTATTGGGCGCCCCACGGTCCAGCGCATCGCCGAAGGCCTCGCGCCACGCAGCATCGCCCTGGTCGATACGCCGATCAGCGGCGGCCCCGCCGGCGCACGTGCCGGCACGCTTGCCATGATGGTGGCCGGCCCGCCGGCGGCGCTCGACACGCTCCGGCCCTGGCTGCACCGGATCGGCAGGAGCGTCTTCGTCCTTGGCGACCAACCCGGGCAGGGTCAGGTCATGAAGCTGGTGAACAACCTGATCTTTGCCGCCAATGTCGTTTCGGCTTTCGAGGGCTTCTCGCTTGGCGCAAAGGCAGGGCTCGATCCCGACACCATGGTGCAGGTGGTGAATGCCGGCACGGGCCGCAGCTTCGCCGCCGATGCCATCATGCCGCGCGTCCTCAGCGGTGCCTTCGGCTTCGGCGCGACCATCGATGTGGTGGACAAGGATGTGGCGCTCGGGCTGGAGGAGGCCAGGTCGCTCGGCGTCCCGATGTGGGGCATCGAGCAGGCGGCACGCCTCTGGCGTTTCGCTGCAAGCCAGGGCGCGGGCGGCGACGACATCTCAGAACTGGTCCGCATCATGGAAGGCTGGGCCGGCGCCGAGATTCGCAGCCGCTAGGGCAGGGGGGCGCCGCGCCCCTCTCGTCCGCGTCAGGTCTGATCAGCAGCGCCACCCGTCCCGGCCCCGCCACCGCATTGCTGACCTGTTGCGGCAGCGCATCCTGCGGACCTCTCTCGGCGAGAGGCATCGCGCCATCCCCGCCTCGGACGCGCTCCTCGCTCTCCTGCTCAGCCTGACCATGCGGCCGCCTGCGCCCAGGCTGCGCAGCGGACCACCCTGCGGATGCGTGCAGCGATTGCCCGTTCCGTATCGTCGTGGTTGAGGCGAAACTCGCCGCCCACCCTCCTGCCCTCGTCCGGCGGCCGAGTGACTGCTAACCTCCCGCCGCTCAGGAAGGAGGCACGCCACAGCGCCATGGCATCGAGGAAGACCCCCGCCGTGCGCGCGGCCGAGGCCGCCGGCATCCGCTTCCACCTGCTGGAATATGATTACGACCCAAATGCCGAGGCGGTTGGCCTGCAGGCTGCGGAGGCACTGGGGCTGCCGGCCGAGCGTGTCTTCAAGACCCTGGTCTGCGTGCTGGATAGCGGGGAGATAGTCTGCACGGCCATTCCCTCCGACGCCCGCCTTTCCCTTAAAGCGCTCGCCACCGCCGCCGGCGCCAAGCGGGCCGACATGAGCGACCCGGCCAAGGCGGAGCGCATCACGGGCTATGTCGTGGGCGGAATAAGCCCTTTCGGGCAGAAGAAGCGGTTGCGCTGCTTCCTGGATGCCAGCGTGACCAGACATGACGAGATCGTGGTGAATGGTGGCCGCCGCGGCCTGCAGATCGCGCTCGCCCCGGCGGACCTGGCTGCGGCGCTGGAGGCGGTGATCTGCCCGCTACAGGCCGAATGACATCGACAACTGAGGGGAGAATGCTGGCATGAGAGCCCTGGTGGTGGACAAGCCCGAGACCGGGCAGCCTGCCCGCGCCGCCTTCCGCGACTTTTCCGAGATGGAACTGCCGGAGGGAGACGTGCTGCTGCGCGTCACGCATTCCACCGTCAACTACAAGGACGGCCTCGCCGTCACCGGCAAGGCACCGGTGGTGCGGCGCTTCCCGATGGTGCCGGGGATCGACCTGATCAGTGTCGTCGAGGAATCGAGCAATCCTGCCGTCAAGGCCGGCGACCAAGTCGTGCTGAATGGCTGGGGCGTGGGTGAGACGCATTGCGGCGCCTATGCGCCGAAGGCGCGCGTGAAGGCCGACTGGCTGGTGCCGCTGCCGGCCGGCCTCTCGCCGGCCGAGGCCGCAGCGATCGGTACCGCCGGCTACACTGCCATGCTCTGCGTCATGGCGCTGGAGCGGCATGGGCTGACGCCGGATCGTGGCCCCGTGCTGGTCACCGGTGCTGCCGGCGGCGTCGGCTCCGTTGCCATCGCGCTGCTCTCGGCGCTCGGCTGGTATGTCGCGGCCAGCACCGGGCGGCCGGAGGAGCAGGCCTATCTCGAAAGCCTCGGCGCCCGCGAGGTGGTGCCGCGGGACCGCTATGCCGGCGGTGCCGCGCGGCCACTGGGCAAGGAGGTTCCCGCGCGTCGCCGAGGAGATTCTGGCCGGCAAGGTGCGCGGCCGGGTGGTAGTCGAGATCGGCTGAAGCCGACACGGAAGGGAAGATACCATGACCAATTTCGGACGGCGGGCGCTGCTCGCCGCCGGTGCCGCGCTGGCTGCCCTGCCGGCGCGCGCCCAGGCCTGGCGGCCGTCCCGCCCGGTCACCATTCTCGTGCCCTTCGGCGCCGGCTCCGGCACCGATGCCATCTCCCGCATCCTGGCCGGGCTGCTGGAGCAGGAATGGGGTCAGCCCGTGGTGGTCGAGAACCGTGCCGGCGCCAATGGCGCGCTGGCCGCCGCCGCCACCGCGCGTGCCGCGGCGGATGGCCACACGCTGATGATGACCACCAACACGCCGCATGCCGCCAACCCGGCGCTGATGCGGCGGCTGGACTATGACCCGCTAGGCGACTTCACCGCGATCGGCCGCTCCGGCAACTACAATTTCTGGCTGGTGGTGCCGGAGAACTCGCCCTTCCGCAGCGTGACCGAGCTGCTGGCCGCGGCGAAGGCGCGGCCGGGGAGCATCACCTATGCCTCCGGCAATTCCACCGGCATCGTCGCGGGCGGGACCATCGCCGCCATGGGCGGCGTCGAGATGACGCATGTGCCCTATCGCAGCACGCCGCCCGCCATCACCGATGTCGTCGCCGGCCGCGTCTCCTGCATGGTGGTGGATGTTTCCTCCTCGCTCGGCCAGGTGCGGGCCGGGCAGATGCGGGTGCTCGGGGTCACGAGCCGCGAGCGCAGCAAGCTGCTGCCGGAGGTGCCGACCCTGCACGAATCCGGTCTGACCGGCTTTGATGTCGTGGCCTGGGCCGGGCTGGTGGGACCGGCGCGGATGCCGCCGGAGATGGTCGCCTCGATCAACGCCGATTTCCGGAAGGTCTGGGACCGGCCGGAGACGGTGAAGCGCCTGGCGGATATCGGCTTCGACGCCATCAGCTCCCCGCCCGATGCCTTCGCGGCCTTCATCCACGAGGAGATCGGCAAATGGGGCCGCATGGCGCGGGCGGCGGGAATCGAGCCGGAATAGGGGCCTCGCATTCGGCGTGCCAGTTCGCTACGGGCCGTCCGCCGGCAGCATGGGAGGATTCGCCCTTCCTGCTCGTGTCCTGGCACGCCCCGCGCCTCAGGGCGGGTTCGTCGCGGTGGTCAGCGCCATCAGCGCGAGCGACAGGGCAGCCGTCAGGCGGATCGGCCGGTGCCAGGCCAGGGCGGCGGCGCGGAATCTTGGCCTGGCGAGCAGGACGGCCACGAGAAGGGCGAATCCCAGGGCGGCACAGAAGGCCGCCGTCAGCGGATTGGTCGCTGCGGTGCAGAAGCCGGCTCCGAAGGCCGCCATGCCGGAGCGTCGGCCCGGCATGGTGGTCTCGCCCGGGGGGCGCAGCCGCGCCACGAAGACTGCTCCCTAGATGAGGAGACCGACGGCCAGCCAGCGCCCCGCGACGTCCCAGTCCGGGGCCCTCGAGGTGATCCCGGCGGCAACAAGGGCGATGTCCGCGACCGGTGCAGCGGCACCCATGGCGATGCCGCAGCAGATCGGGAGGGCGCCCCTGACCCCGCGCAACGCCGCGACACCGCCCACCACCAGCATGTTCGGGCCGGGTGTCACGAGGATAACGAGGTAGCCCAACAGGAAGTCGAAGGCGCGGCCTATCTGCACGCGTCGCCGATGATCGTGTGCCCGTAGGTGTCCTTCTCCGGGTCGCCAGACTCAGACCCGACAGCGACCACCTCCCGGGAGAAGACCGGCGCGCAGGGCCGCGCGGTGAAGCCCTCGATGCCGATATCCCTGGCACCATCGGACTCGGCGGCGAGGAGGGGAGCTGACGCGCCGGATCGGGTTTCCGCCACCTGGGTCATGGGCTGGACGACGATTGGCGCCTGTTGCTGGGCGAATGCGCCGGAGATGAGCGCGAGGCCGATCGGTATGGAGGCGAGAATGCGCTGCATGAAAATTTCCTCCCCGGCTCCATGAGGGACCGGAGACCCAGGGTAGCGGATGCTGAGGGAATCATGAGTATATCGAAAGTATAATATCACGCAGATGTCAGGAGAGCGTTGACTTGAATACCGAGGTGATCTCCCAGACGCCCTCGCCCGGGAGGCCCCGCCGGTCCTCCTCCGACCCGGCAAGGCGATCCCGCTTCGCGCCGCTGTCGAGGATGTCGGTCTGCCGTCGGTGACGTCACCCGCAATGCCGGCGTTTCGCGCTACACCGCCACCACGCGTCGGCGCGGCCGGACGCGCCAGGCGAAGACCGTCTCGCCGAGATCGAGCCGGTGCTCGACCACAAGGTCCAGCCGCGGGTCGTGCGCGGCCAGCAGCCCCTCCCACAGCGCATTCCAGCAGGGGAAAGCGGCCGGGTGCAGATCCGGCACACCGCGCATCAGCGCCCAGCCCGCCTGCGCGACCCGGTCCCCCCCGCGCTCCGTCACGTGGTCGCCCTGCGCGGTGGCAATGACGGCCAGCAACTCAACGAAGTCGGCCGCACCGCGCCCGGCGATCCCGGCCGCCGCCGCCAGCTCCGCATGCCACTGCATCCCCACCTGCCGCAGCGCCAGGCCAAGCAGCGCCGTGGCTTCCGCCGCGCCGAAGAGGTGGATGGCGGCCGGAATCGCGGTGCGGAGATACTCCATGGCGTAATTGCGATGCGCCTTGCGCAGCCGCTCCGCCGGCCAGGCGCTCGCTGCCATCCAGGGCGCCGCGGCAGGGTCGAAGGGCGGCGCCTCCTCATGTCGGGCGAAGCGCAGCCGCTCCTCCGGCGCGAGGTCGCAGTCATGCTCCAGGTAGTAGCCCTCCAGCGCCGGATCGCCCTCCGCCACCTGGCCGGTGCAGACGAAGCCGAGCCGTGGATTGCCGAGCGAGACGCCGTTATGCGCATGCCAGCCGCGCAGCATGGCGCGCGAGACCTCCCCCGGCACGCCGCAGACCGCGGTGCCATGCCAGAGCCAGCGCGGCGGGGCGTAGCGGATCCAGGCCTTGCGGTCGCTCTCCCGCATGTATTCGACCGAGACGCCGCCGATGCGGTTGGAGAGGTAGTGGTACTGCGCCGCCGCGACCGCATGCGGCAGGTGCGTCAGGCCGAGCTTGCGCAGCCCGGGCAGGAAACGCTCCTGCTGCTGCCGCCGGAAGACGGCGAAGACCAACTCGGCCGCGGCCGGCGTGCCGCGCCGCGCCACGGTGGCGAGGACGAGGCCGGTGAAGGCGGCACGATGCAGGTCGGCGACGGCCTGCATCAGCGTGGCGCCGGGTTCGGGCTGCGTCATGCATGGTCCTCCGCGAAGAGCAGGGGCTGGGCCGGCTGCGAGGCCTGCAGCATCGCCGCCGCCTCCAGCGGCCGGGCGCCGCAGGCCAGCAGGTATTCGGCGATCGCATCCATCTCCGCGGCCGGGCGGGTACGGTCGTGGAAGGGATCATCCGCCGGGGAGCCGCGTGGGACCCAGAGGATGGTCTCGTAGCGCGCCCGAGACAGCAGGACGCGATACTTGTTCATGGTATAGCGGATCCGGTCCTCGTTGCGGACCACATGCCAGCCATCGCCGACGAAGCGGCGGCAGAGCCAGTGCGCGCCACGCTGGATGAGGTCGCCGCCCCAGGCGAGGCCGACCAGATCGAGTTCCAGCCCCTGGCAGTCATACTCGGTAGCGAAGGTTTCCAGCGCGTCGGAGCCGCGCACATCCGGCCAGGATTCGAGGAACCACTCCGTCACCTCGGGCAGTTGCACGCCAAGTCCCTCGGCCCGCAGCCGCTTGGCGCCCGCGGAGGCGACGAGTCCGGCGCGGCGCCGTCCCCGCGCGAGATGGCGCAGTGCGCCGAGTGCAGCGCCGAGGTCACGCGTGAGCAGATAGGGCAGGGACCCAGCCTCCCCGGCGATCCGCCGCGCCGCAGCCGCATCGCCGCCCAGCACGGCATCGACCCAGAGCGTGCCGGCCTGCGCCTGGACATTGCGCATCGGCACGGTCAAGTCGAGATCGTCATCGAGGCTCAGCCACGGCTCCTCCCGTGCAGCCAGGCGCTGCACCGGGTCCGCCGCACCCAGGACGCGCCGGGCCGCCGCGGCGCGCCAGCCCCGATGGGCGGCGATGACGCGGCCCCATTCCGCCAGGCCGGCCTCGCCGGTGTTGATCTCCTGCCCGTTGCCAATCAGTGCGATGACCACGGACCAGCCGGGACGGCGGCTCATGATCTCCAGCGTATGCGCCGGCTCGCTCATGGTCAGGCGGGAGCGTTTGTTCTGCGTGCCCATGCGCGCCTTCGCCTCGTCCCAGGCGCGCTGCGCCTCGTCGAAGACGATCAGGCGCTCGGGCGGCAGACGGGCCGGATCGGTGGCGCAGTCCTCGAGGAAGCGGTGCACATTCTGCAGCCGCTCCAGCACGCGGCGGCTCGCCTCGCGCCGGTCGCATTCGCCGCGCACCACCGCATCCCGCGCCAGCGCCGCCCGCAGCACCGCGACCAGCGGCACATTGCCGGTGAGAAAGGCGGCGCCATCCTCCCGCGCCGGCCCGAAGACCGCGTTCAGGCCGCAGAGCGTCTTGCCGGCACCGGGAATGCCCGTGACGAAGATCACCGTCCTGGCGGCATCGCGCCGCGCCGCTTCGATGTGGCGCGCGATCGCCTGCGCGGTCCGCGTCAGATTGGCGGCATCGGCGCGGGCCCGCGCGATCTCCTCCACGCCATTCCGCGCATAGAGCATGGTTGCGGCCTCGATGATCGTCGGCACCGGCCGATAGGCGGATGCCAGCCAGGCCTTGCCGTCCAGCGGCGCCGCGGCCGCGGGCAATGCCGCCTGCACCCAGTCGATGAGTGCGCCAAGCGCCGCCGCGCCGCAGACCAGCGGCTCCGTCGGATGCTTCGGCAGCAGCCAGGGCTGGGCCGGCGGCGACCAGCCGCGCTGCCCCGCCACCAGCACCGGCACGATGGTGTGGTTCCGGCTGCCGGCATGGAAATCCCGCAGGTCGAGCGCATAATCCTCCGCTTCCGCCAGGGCGGCCCGTGTCGGGGCGGCGGTCTTGAACTCCAGGCAAAGGATCGCGCGGTCGGTCAGCAGCACCGCGTCGATGCGCTTCTCCAACCGCAGCAGGTCGAACTCGAGTGCGACGGTCCAGGCCTGGCCCCCGCAGGCGCGGATCGCCTCCCGCAGCGCGCCGACCTGCGCCTGCCACGCCGCCTCCTGGTCCGGCGAGCCGCTGAAGCCGCGCGCCTGCTGCGCCGAGGCAAGCCGGCCGACCGGGTCGGCGGGATCGCGCGCCAGCAACTCGGCGCCGGTGCAGGCGAACCAAGCCCTCACGAACCGCCTCGCCTCGGCCAGGTCGCCAGCAGCAGGCTGCTCCCCATCAGCAGGAATCCCATGGCATGGGTCATCGTGAAGCGCTCCCCCAACGCCAGCACGGCGGTCAGCGCCGCACCCGCCGGCAGGAAGCCAGTGAAGATCCCGGCCACCCCCGCCGGGACGCGCTGCAGCCCGGCATACCAGAGCAGCAGGCAGAGCACGCTCGCCGTCAGGCTGTGGAAGACCAGCAGCCCGCCGAATGCCGGGTCGGCCAGTGCCGCCACCGCGCCGAGGCCGGGCAGGGAGAAGGGCAGCAGCATCAGCGCGCTGAAGACCTGCATCCAGAGACTGGCGGTGATGACCGGCACGCGCCCCGCCAGGCGCTTCGCCAGCAGCACATAGACCGCCTCGCCGCAGACCCCGGCGAAGACCAGCGCATTGCCGAGCGCGGAGCCGCCACCCTCGCCCCCCAGCCGAGCCACGGTGATGGCCGCCATGCCGCCGGCGGCCAGCGCCGCCGCCGCCCATTGCCGCGGCGCCAGCCTCTCCCGCAGCCAGAGCGCGCTGCCGAGCGCGACCACGGCGGGCAGCGTCGCCAGCACCAGCCCGCCCTCCAACGCCGTGGTCAGCCGCAGGCCGGCCAGCAGCCCGGCATTGTAGAGCGCCGTGCCGAACAACGCCTGCAGGGCGAGGTTCCGCAAGGCCGCGCCGCCGATCCGCAGCGGCCCGTCGAGTGCCCGCACCAGGGGCCACAGCACCAGGCAGGCCAGGGCGCAGCGCAGGCAGGCGATCAGCGGGATCGGCAGCGCCTCGGCCAGCAGCTTGGCGACGCCGACATTGGCGCCGACCAGCGCCATCGACAGCGCGAGCTGGGCATAGGCGATCAGCAGCGGGCGGCGTCCCCGATTCCCCTGCGAGGATCCATACCACAGCCCTTGCGTCCCGCCGCCATCCGCTGCTGCCCTCGCCGGCAGGGAAATGCCGGCCGGCCAATGCCATGCACGGGACACCATCCATGCTCCGACGCTCCCTGCTGACCGGCGCGGCCGCCGCGCTCGCCGCGCCATCCCTTGCGCAAGGCCCCGCCGCAGGGGTGCTGCGCTACGTGCCGCAGACCGATCTCACCGTCCTCGATTCGGTCTTCACCACGGCCTACATCACCCGCCACCACGCGCTGATGGTCTATGACCAGTTCTATGGCCTCGGCTCGCAGCTGCGCCCGCAGCCGCAAATGGTCGAGGGCCATTAGGTGGAGGGCAATGGCCTCCTCTGGCGCTTCCGCCTGCGGGAGGGGCTGAAATTCCATGATGGCGAGCCGGTGCGCGGGCGCGACTGCATCGCCTCGATCCGGCGCTGGGCGCAGCGGGACGGGCTCGGCCAGGTGCTGATGGCGCGGGTCGCCGAGATGACGGCGCCCGATGACCGCAGCTTCACCATCCGCCTCGACCGCCGCTTCGGCCCGATGCTGGAGACGCTGGCGAAGATCGGCCCCAGCGCGCTCTTCGTGATGCCGGAGCGGATCGCGGCGACCGATGCCAATACCCAGATCCGCGAGGTGATCGGCAGCGGCCCCTTCCGCTTCAGGGCGGATGAGCGCGTGGTCGGCGCCCGCGTGGTCTATGAGCGCAACCCGGACTACATCCCCCGCGAAGGCAGGCCGAGCTGGGCCGCCGGGCCGAAGCGCGTGCATTTCGACCGCGTGGAATGGACGGTGATGCCCGATGCCCGATGCCGGCACCGCCGCCGCCGCGCTGCGCAACGGCGAGGTGGACTGGTGGGAGAACCCGCCGAACGACCTGGCGCCGGCGCCCCGCCGCTCCCGCGACATCATTCTCAGAGTTTGTACGCAAATAAACCCTTTGTCGCATCAGAGCTTTAGCGATGGGCCGCCGCAAGACCGTTCCGGTATGAAATGCGCGCGGCGAAGCAGCAGCGTTCAAGAGGTCAGCGCAGGACATCGGCCCGACATGGGGAGACTGATCTGACGCTGCTTTGTGTCTCGATCCCAACACGAATACCTCGGTTATTTCGCGTACAGACTCTCAAGCGCGGCAGCCCGTTGGGGACCGTCGGTACCGGCATCTTCAACACGCTGCACCCGCCCTTCGACAAGCCGGCCGTGCGCCGCGCCGTGCTGCGCGCCATGAGCCAGCAGGACTTCATGACCGCAGCGGCCGGCGCCGACCCGACGCTCTGGCGGGCCGATGCCGGCGTCTTCACCCCCGGCACGCCGCTGGCGACCGATGCCGGGATCGAGGCCATCACCGCGCCCGGCTGCCGGGTCGAGCCCGTCCAGCGGCACCTCCACCCCGAGCCGGTCGGCGAGGGCCTGCAAAGCAGTCATATCGCCCTCGCGCCACTGTTGGCGTGTCAGCAGCGGCACCGCCTTCGCCGACGAGAAGCCGAAGCGGTAGCCAAGTGCCCGGCTGACGCGGTCCCGTAAAATGGCCAAGAACCCGGCCGTTGCGGTACTTCTCGACCGCTATGATGAGGGCTGGATACGGCTTGGCTGGGTGATGCTGCGCGGCCGGGCGGAAATTTTGGCCGGCAGGGTCGAGCACGATGGGGCGCAGGCGCTGTTCCGGACCAGGTAAGATTGGGTCGAATAACGCGTTGACGGATTGCTGACTGTCCTGCGCCATGCTGACAAGAGGACAGCGCATGCAGAAAACACCCAAATTTCGACTATTAAGCTTTGTGCCCATCCACTGAAGAATATGCTGGAAATCCACCCAGCAAATGCCGGCAAAAGCACCGGAAATAAGCCAGCTTTCTTCATGGCTTAAGCCCTATTTGAAAGCCTTAGAATGCAATAAAGTGGTTGGTGACTGTGTGTTTACTCGAAACGAAGTGCCTGGATGGGGTCGAGGCGCGAGGCCTTGTGCGCCGGGTAGAAGCCGAAGAACACCCCGATGGCGCCGGAAAAGACCACAGCCAGGATGACGGAGGCCGGGCTCACCCAGATCGGCCAGCCGGCCATGGCGCCGATCCCGAAGGCGGCGGCGATGCCGACCAGCACCCCCACCACCCCGCTGAGGACGCAGAGTGTCGTGGCCTCGACCAGGAATTGGTTGAGCAGGTTCCGCCGGCGCGCCCCGAGTGCCTGGCGCAGCCCGATCTCGCGCGTGCGCTCCGTCACGGAGACCAACATGATGTTCATGATGCTGATGCCGCCGACCACGAGCGAGACGGACGCGATGGCGGCAAGGAGGTAGGTGAGGGACCGGGTGGAGGCGGCGCGCGCCTCCATCGCCGCGAAGGGCTCCCGGATGCGGAAATCATCCTCGACGCCCTCGGCCAGCCGGTGGCGCTGGCGCAGGAGCTGGCGGATCTGCTGCTGCACCGGGCCGATCGCCTCATCGGTCGCGACCTTGACCAGCAGGAAGTCCACCAGAGTCCGGCTCACCCGGTTGGCGCCGAGCACGCGGAGCTTGGCGGTGGAGAGCGGGATCAGGACGGTGTCGTCCTGGTCACGGCCGGCGGCCGCGACCTGCCCCTTGCTGGCCAGGACGCCGATGACGGTGAATGGCGTGTTGGCGAGCCTGACCTGACGGCCGAGCGGGTCCTCGCCCGGGAACAGCACATCGGCCACCGTCCGGCCCAGCAGCACCACCTTGGCGGCAGTCTCCACCTCCTCCAGCGTGAACTCGCGCCCCGTCTCCACGCGCCAGTCGCGGACCGTGAGGTAGCCGGGCGTGATGCCCCCGACGAGGGTGGACCAGTTGAGGTTGCCCTGGACGACATGGCCTGGGCCGGACATCGTGGGGACCGCCACCACGACGCCCGGCACCTCGCGGGCGATCGCGGCCGCGTCCTCCTCGGTCAGGGTGGAGCGCTGCCCGGTGCCGAGCCGCGCCCCGCCCTGGTTGGGCGAGCCGGGCTGGACCAGCAGGAGGTTGGAGCCGAGCGAGCGGATCTGCTCGGCGACCTGGCGCTGCGCCCCGGTGCCGATCGCCACCACGGTGATGACGGCGGCAACGCCGATGATGATGCCGAGCATGGTGAGCGCGCTGCGCAGCAGGTTGGCCCGGATAGCGCGGAAGGCGATGCGCAGGGTCTCGACCGGGCTCATGCTGGCACCGCCACTGGATGCCCGCCCGGTTCGGCGGGTGGCGCCGCCTCCCATGCCGGGGGCTTGGCCTGGCTGTCATCGCCGACCACCTGCCCATCCCGCATGGAGACGATCCGCCGGGCCTGCCGGGCGATGGCGGGGTCGTGGGTGACCAGCAGGATGGTCCGCCCGGCCGCGTTCAGGTCCCGCAGGAAGCCCATGATCTCGCGGCCCGTCACGCTGTCCAGCGACCCCGTCGGCTCATCCGCCAGGATCAGCCGCGGGCCGGTGGCGAGCACCCGCGCGATGGCGACCCGCTGCTGCTCGCCGCCGGAGAACTGGCCAGGCCAGTGGTCCTGCCGGTCGCCGAGCCCGACCCGCGCGAGCGCCTCGGCAGCGCGCCGGCGGCGCTCCTTCCTCGGGTGCCCGGCATAGGTCAGGGCCAGCTCCACATTCTCGATGGCCGTGCTGCGCCCGAGCAGGTTGAAGGCCTGGAAGATGAAGCCGATCTCCTGCCCCCGCAGGGCAGCGCGCCGGTCGTGGTCCAGTTGCTGGACATCCTGACCGGCCAGGAGGTAGCGGCCGGAACTCGGGCGGTCCATCAGGCCAAGCAGGTTCATCAGCGTCGACTTGCCCGAGCCGGAGGGGCCCATGACGGCGACGAACTCGCCCTCCCCAATATCGAGGCTGACGCCGCGCAGCGCATGCACCTTGCGCTGTCCGAGCGGATGCTCCTTGTGGACATCGAGCAGGCGGATCAGGGGGATCACCGGCCTGCCCCCGCTCAGCGGAGGCTGAAGAAGGAACGGCCGGGGGGCGCGGAGGCCGTGCCGACGATCACCCTCTGGCCGGGACCGATCTGGCCGGCGAGGATCTCCGTTGCGCTGGCATTGCTCCGCCCGAGCCGGACTGGGGCCGGGGTCGGCACGCCATCCTCGCCCGGGACCCAGACCGTCGCCTGGCCGGGGGGCGGGGCGGGGGCTGCCTGGGCGCCGCTCCGGGCCGTGCTGCCGCCAGGCGGGGTGAAGCGCAGCGCCGCATTCGGGATCTTCAGCACATCCGCGGCCTCATCGACCAGGATCTGGGCCACGGCCGTCATGCCTGGCAGCAGGAGTTGGTCCGGGTTCGGGGCGGCGAGCACCACCGTATAGGTGATCACGTTCTGGATCATGCTGGGCGCCTTGCGGATCTGCGTGACCCGGCCGCCGAAGGCGCGCCCCGGGACGGCATCGACGGTGAAGAGCGCCCGCTGGCCGATGCGGATGCGCCCGATATCCGCCTCGTCCACCCTGGCGAGCACCTCCATCTCCCCGAGGTCCCTGGCGATGGTGAAGAGGGTGGGCGCCTGCAGGCTCGCGGCCACGATCTGCCCGCGATCGGCATCCTTGCCGATGAGCTCGCCATCAATGGGCGAGCGGATGACGGTATTGGCGAGGTCGAGCCGAGCTTGGTCCAGCACGGCGTCCTGCAGCCGCACCGTTTCCTCGGCGAACAGCACCTGCGCCTCGGCCATCCGCTGGTCGGCCTCGGCCCCCTGGATGGCGGCTTCCCGGCCCGCCAACTCCGCCGCGGCGGCGATGACCTGGGCGGCGGCCGATTCATGCGCGGAGGTCGCGTCCTCGCCCCGGGAGGGCGGCAGCACCTCGCGGTCCACCAGGGTGCGCTTGCGCTCGAACTCGCGCCGCACGGATTCGGCCCTGGCTTCCGCGCTGCGCAACTGCGCTGCGGCAGCCCGGTGGCTGCTGCGCGCCGCGGAAAGCGCGGCATTCGTCCGCTCCAGCGCGGCGCGACTGAGCGCGATCCGGGCCTTGGCGGTTTCGAGCGCGGCTTCGGCCTGGCGGACCCGGGCCTCGAAGCTTCTGGGATCGAGCCGGGCGATGGGCTGGCCGGTGGTGACCTTCTCATTGAAGTCCACCAGCACCTCGGCAATCTGACCCGAGAGTTGCGAGCTGACTTTCACGGTTACGACCGCGGCGAGGGTGCCGGTCGCCGATAGGGTCGTGCGGATGTCGCCGCGCTCGACCGGGGCGGTCAGGAAGCGAGGTTCGGCCGCGCTCGTCTGGACGATCCAGTCGCGGGGATCTGCGAAGCCGGCGATCGCTGAAACAAGAACAATACCCAGGCCGAGGGCCCAATGACGGCACTTCATGCTGCCCCCGCGAGTGCTAATAATATTAGCTTTGACTTGCCTGCGCTGATGTAAGGTGTGAGCGTTGTGGTGTGCCCACCCCGGCGCAGCTATTCCGCGACTGCACTGGGGTGGGCAGATCGCGTTAGGGGAAGATATTCTGCTTTACATCTAGGCTACAGGTGATGGTGCCGCCGTTGGGCGCTCCAGTCGGTACGTACCTGCTCAACCTGGGGCGAGGACGGACTCGCCCTGTAGGGTGGCGCGGATGGCCTGATAGGCGTCGATGCCGCGCCGCGCGGCGGTGCCGATGACGGAGCGGACGGTGGCGTAAAGATCGGCGCCCGAGTCGGAGCGGAACCCGCCAGTGACCTTGTGATAGGTGGCGGTGGGGCGAAGTTCACGCTCGCTGCTGTTGTTGTGTGTGCCTTGTGAAGGTGCACTGCTCTCCCTGGTGGAAATCCAGGCCGGCAAACTCTCGCTCCAGCCGGAAGCACTCGGGGCGGATCAGGAGGCGACGAATGGTCTGA
>JAESGY010000486.1_pt1 | contig 15420 bp, 15 predicted proteins | sample 9269841 | NCBI WGS metagenome assembly JAESGY01 (sample SAMN17022865, study PRJNA683097) | algae metagenome | isolation source: Spirirestis rafaelensis WJT71-NPBG6 and co-occurring heterotrophs from... | place: USA: Pinto Wells, Joshua Tree National Park, Colorado Desert, CA | collected 2006-08-15
GCCTCGGCTCCGCCCTCACCGCCCGCAGTACGGCTGCGCAGCGGCGCGAACTCGCGCTCCGGGTCCTCACCCACAACCTGATGCTCCTCAGCTCGGCAGGCCAAGGCTTTCAACAGAGCATGGGGAAGTCTGAGGGGGGGGCGAAGCCCCCCTCATGCATTTTGCCGGAGCAGATACGGCGCCCCGCAGCGCTCGCAAATTCCGCGGATGAGCGCATCGAGCGTATCCGGCACCGGCACGCCCTCGGCCAGGCGTTTCGCGCGCATGATATCCTCCGGCTCGCCCGGCACCAGCACCGGCTCCTTCGGATCGGCCGGCGGCGTGGCGTGCAGCACGTCGAGGATGGTGTCCAGCTCCTCCTCGAACTCGCCTTCCTCCCGGAAGGCCCGCGGATCCAGCGCCAGGAAGAAATGGCCGATATTCTGCGGCTTGTCCTGCGTCCAGGTCCGCTTGTGGATCGGTGAGAAGGCGGCGCCGACCAGCGCGCCGCCCAGGATGTGCACCATCATCGCCAGGCCGTAGCCCTTGGCGCTGCCCTGGTTCTCCGTGCCGCCGAGCGGCGTGATGCCGCCTTCCTTGCGCTGGAAGACATAGGCATTGCCCTCATGCGGGTCGGTCACCGCCTGGCCCTTGCCGTCCACCACCCAGCCCGGCGGCAGGGGCGCGTCGTTCAGGTGGTGCACCTTCACCTTGCCGGCCGCGACGGTGGTGGTCGCCATATCCAGCACGAAGGGCTTGTTGCGCTTCGCCGGCGCGGCGAAGGCGAGGGGGTTGGTGCCGAGCACCGGCATGGCGGCGCGGGTCGGCACCATGCTGATGCCCTGCGCCGAGCTGGTGACCATGCCGATGACGCCGCGGGTCGCGGCGATGCGGGCATAGGCGCCGGCCGCGCCGAAATGGTGGCTGTTCACCACGCCGACCACGCCGATGCCGTGCTGCAGCGCCTTGTCCACCGCCATGTTCATGGCCATGGCGGAGACCGGGTGGCCCAGCCCGTCCTGGGCATCGAGCAGCGCCGTCGGGCCGGTGTCGCGCGCCACCCGCGGCTGCGCGGCCATCTTCAGCCGGCCGGCCTGCACGCCTTCCTCATAGGTCATGAGCATCGAGAGGCCGTGGCTGTCCACGCCCATCAGATCGGTCTCGACCATGACCTCGGCCGTGGTCGCGGCATGGTCCTCCGGCATGCTCCAGGCGGTCAGGATGGCTTGGATCTGCGCCCGGATGCTCTCGGCCGGCACGGGCCGCCCGCTGGTGACGTTCTTGGCCATGAAGGCGTGTCTTCCCTTTGCGACTCTGGGTCTGCATCAGTCGACGCGTGCGCCGGTGGCGCGGACGATGGGCACCCAGCGCTCGATCTCGCTGGCGATGAAGGCGCGGGTCCGGTCGGGCGTCACCCCCTCCGGGATGGTGTTGCCGAGCTGGATCAGCCGTTCCCGCACCGCGGGCGTCTTCAGCGCCTCGGCGATCTGCTCATAGAGGAATTGCCGGATCACCATGGGCGTGCCGAGCGTGGCGCTCCAGGGCGTCCAGGTGGTCGCCTGGTATTCCGGCAGCCCGGCCTCCGCGCTGGTCGGCACCTCCGGCGCCATGGGGGAGCGCTCCGGCGTCGCGATGACGAGGCCGCGGACGGCGCCACTGCGGAAATGCTCGGAGAGGAAGGAGATGGTGTCAGCCTGGAAGGCGGTGCGCCCCGCCGCCAGATCGGTGAAGGCGGCGGCCGAACCGCGATAGGGCACGTGCTGCGCCTGCACGCCGAGCATCTGCACCAGCATGGCGCCGGCGATATGGCCGGTGGTGCCATTGCCGGACGAGCCGTAGTCGTACTTGCCGGGGTTGCGCGCCAGCAGGTCGCGGAATTCCGCCAGCGTCCGCACATTCAGCGAGGGATGCACCGCGACGGCGATCGCCGAGTGGCTGCTGATGGTGATGTGGTCCACGCCGGTCAGCGGATGCACCCGCAGCCTCTCGCCATAAAGGCCGATATTCAGCGTGTGGGAGCCGAGCGCGCCGACCAGCAGGGTGTAGCCATCGGGCGGCGTGGCCGCCACCGTCTCGAAGGCAACGGTGCCGCCGCCGCTTGGCCGGTTCTCCACCAGGAATTGCTGCCCGAGCTGCGCCGAGAGTTGATTGGCGACGAGCCTTGCATTGAGATCGGCATTGCCCCCGGGGGCGAGCGCCACGACGATGCGGACGGGCCGGTTGGGGTAGTCCGTCCCCGGGGCGCGGGGCTGTGCCGCCGCCGTGCCGGCGAGTGCCAGCAGCAGGGCGAGGCTGCGGATGATCATGCGTCTCCTCCCATCGCATGTTCCAGCACGCCGACCTTCTCGACCTCCAGACGCAGGCGGTCGCCCGGCTTCAGGTAGCGCGGCGGGTCGCGGAAATGCCCGACGCCGGCCGGGGTGCCGGTGGCGATGACGTCACCCGGCTGCAGCGTGACGAAGCGGCTGAGCCAGGCGATCAGCGTGGCGACGGGGAAGATCAGATCCCGCGTGTTGCCGTGCTGCACCTCCTCCCCGTTCAGGAGGCAGCGCAGCTCCAGCGCCCAGGGCTCGCCGACCTCCTCCGGCGTGGCGATCCAGGGGCCGATCGGGCAGAAGCCGTCCAGCCCCTTGCCGAAGCTGGTCATGCCGATGGGATGGTCGAATTGCAGCGCGCGGTCGGTCAGGTCGTTCAGCACGGTGTAGCCGGCCACGTAGTCCAGCGCCGCCCCCTCGCTCACCTGCCAGGCCGGCCGGCCAATGACGACGGCCAGCTCCACCTCCCAGTCCGGCTTCAGCGCGGCCCCGGGGATGCGCACCACATCACCCGGGCCGCTGACCGAGGAAGCAGGCTTCAGGAAGATGCGCGGCGCCGCCAGCTTCGGTCCCCCGACCTCCTTGGCGTGGTCGGCATAGTTCCGCCCGACGCCCAGGATCTTTCCTGGTCGCAGCGGCGCGCGAAGCCGCACGGTCGAGAGCGGGTGGCGCAGGGCAATGCTCTCCGGCCGGGCGGCGAAGGCAAGGGCCCGTGCCGCCTCGGCCATGAAGGCCTCGCCGGCGGCGAGCAGCCCGCGCATGTCGGGCGGGAGCGCCAGGGTTGGCTCGCCCGCCGCGTGACGGGCGGCATCCAGGGCGGGTTGGAACTCCACCACGGCATCGCCGAGCACGGCGCCGATGCGGTCCGCGCCCTCGGCCTGGAAGGTGACGAGCCGCATCTCAGGCCGCCAGCGCCGCGTAGTCGCGCGTCGCCATCACCTGCACCCGCAGGATGTAGCGCGGCTCCTCCGGCCCGTAATCGGCCACCGCATTGTGCACCGTGCCGATATTGTCCCACATCAGCAGGTCGCCCGGCGTCCAGGCATGGCTGTAGAGGTATTTCTCCTGCGCCTGGTGCCGGAACAGGTACTCCAGCATGGCGTCGCTCTCCGCCGGGTCGAGGCCCTCGATCCGCATGGCATAGCCCGGGTTGCAGTAGAGCACGCGGCGGCCGGTGATCGGATGGGTGCGGAAGACCGGCTGTGGCACCGGGGGCTTCTTGGCGCGCTGCTCCGGCGTCAGCGGCTTGCGGATGCTGCCGGGACGGGTGCGCATCACCTCCCAGAATTTCTCGAAGTCATGAATTGCGACGCGCCCCTCCAGCCGCGCCACCACCTCGGCCGGCAGGTCGTCATAGGCGGCATGCATGTTGCGGAACTGCGTATCGCCCAGCGGCCGGCCGTTGCGCAGCGGCACCTTCCTGGCGTGCAGCACGTTCGCCAGCGCGATCTCCCGCGAATAGGACATGTCGGTGTGCCAGCCCTGGCCGGCATCATGCAGCCCGACCGGCTTGCCCACCTCGTCCTTCATGTTCGAGAGGATCATCACCTCCGGATGGTCGGGGGCATGGAACAGGTTGGCGACATTGACCTCCAGCTCGCCGAAGCGGCTGCCGAAGGCGGAGAGGTGTGCCGCCTCCATGTCCTGGCCGGGGAAGCAGAGCACGCCATACTGGCCCAGCGCCCGCAGGATGGTGCGGAACTCCGGATCGGCGAGCGGGCGCGCGAGGTCGATTCCCTCGACCCGGGCGCCGAGCCCGGCATTGTTGGGCGTGATGCGCATGGAAATTTCCTCCGGGGCCAAGGGTCGGGCAGGCTCCGGCCGCGGTCAAGCTTGCGCGGGGCCGGGGCCGGGCGGAGCATGGCCGGATGATTCGCAGCGAAACCGGGCGGGCGGCATGAGCGGCCCCCGCATCATCGTGGTCGGAGCCGGCATCCTCGGCCTCTGCGTCGCCTGGCATTTGGCGCGGGCCGGCGCCGCCGTGACGGTGCTGGATGGCGAGGCACCGGGCAGCGGCGCCTCTGCCGGCAATGCGGGCGCGATCAGCGCCGGCTCGGTCGCGCCGCTTGCCATGCCGGGGGTGCTGAAACAGGTGCCGGGCATGCTGCTGGACCCGGCCGGCGCCCTGCACATCCCGCCGCGTTACGCGCTGCGCGCGGCACCCTGGCTGATGCGCTTCGTGGCCAGCGCCCGGCCGGCGCGGGTCGCCGCCATCGCCGAGGCCCTGTCCGGCCTGCTGGCCAATGCCATGGAGCAGCACCGCCAGATCCTGGCGGAGGAGGGCGCGCTGGACCTGATCCAGGAGACGGGACAGCTCTACCTCTACAGGGACCGCGCGCATTTCGCGAAGGATGCCGGCGGCTGGGCGCTGCGGCAGCAGCATGGCATGCGGATCGAGTTCCTGGACGGCCGGGAGGCGATCCGGGCGCTGGAGCCGGACATGCAGGGCGACTATGCGCTCGGCCTCTTCATCCCGGACCAGGGCAGCAGCGTAAACCCGCTGCGCCAGGCGCAGGTGGTGGCGCGCGGCGTGGAACGCCTCGGCGGCACCATCCGGCGGGAGGCGGTGCGGGCGCTGGTGACGGAGGATGGCCGCGTGACCGGTGCCGCCACTGCGGCGGGCCCGGTCACGGCGGACCAGGTGGTGCTGGCGGCGGGCGCCTGGTCGGCGCGGCTGCTGGCTCCGCTCGGCCTCCGCGTGCCGCTGGAGACCCAGCGCGGCTACCATGTGATGCTGCCGGAGGCCGGGATCTCCCTGCAGCGGCCGGTGGTGCCGGCGGACCGCAAGGCCTTCATCTCCCCCATGCAGGGCGGGTTGCGGGTCGCCGGCACGGTGGAGTTCGGCGGGCTGGAGGCGCCGCCCACCCCGCGCCGCGCCGAACTGCTGCTGGAGGATTTGAAGAAGGCCTTCCCGCAAGCGCGGGCGGAGGGCGCGCAGGGTTTCTGGATGGGTCACCGGCCCTGCCTGCCGGACAGCTTGCCGGTAATCGGGCCGGTCAAGGCCTGGCCCGGCCTGTGGTGCGCCTTCGGGCATGGGCATCTTGGCCTAACCGGCTCGGCGCCGACCGGGGCGCTGCTGGCGCGGGCCATGCTGGGGCCGGCGCCGAACCTGGACCTGACGCCCTTCGGGGTGGAGCGGTTCGGGTAGCTACCGCCCGCCCGGCGTGACGAGGTAGCCGTCACGGCGGGAGCGAATGACGCCCCCCGTGCTGAGCGTTCCCGTCACGTAATTCCGCTGCGGGTCGCCGATGGTGGTGTCCGGCACGCCCGAATACTGCCCGCCCGCGCGGAGGCCACCGGGGCCGCAGGCGGAGAGCAGCAGGAACAGAGCAAGGCAGGCGCGGCGCATCGGCGTTCTCCCGGCAGGGGTCGGGAAGGACAACGCGGTCAGCCGCGGCGGGATCACCGCCGCGGCCGATCGCCGGAGCCGCTACTGCGCCGCCGCCAGCGATGCCTCCGGCGCCTTCGGCACCAGATGCCTCACCCGCGGCAGCACCTCCTGCTGGATCAGCCGGAGCGAGTTGTGCCAGGCGCCCGAATTTTCCTGGTAATCGAAGCCGAAGACCAGCAACTGGCCGAAGCCGCCGACATCCTCGTAGATCCGCTCCAGCTTCTCCGCGACCGTGGCCGGGGAGCCGACCAGCCAGTTCCGCTTCGCGCAATACTCCACCGTCACGTCGCTGTCCGGCACTTCCGGGCTGTGCTTCAGGTATTCCTTGAAGCCGAAATTCGACAGCAGCGGCAGGAAATACTCGCCCATCATCCGGCCCATCATGGAGCCGACGGAGAGCCGCCAGGCCTCGTCATCCGTATCAGCCACGAAGATCTCTCGCACCAGCCGCCAGTCCTTGCGGTTGGGCGTACGGCCCGACTTGCGCGCCCCGGCCTCCACGCTGTCCCAGTGGCTGCGGACATAGCCGGGGTTGAGGTTGAGGCTCATCGGCAAGAAGCCGTGCTCGCCCGCCATCTTCAGCGTGTCGGAGTTCTTGGAGAGGCCGGCCACGCCGATCGGCGGATGCGGCTGCTGCAGCGGCTTCAGATGCGGCTTGAGGAAGCCGAACATCGTGTCCGGCTTGTCCACCTTCCAGAACTTGCCGTCGTAGTGGAAGGGCTCCTCGGACGACCACATCTTCAGGATGATGTCGAGAGCCTCGCGCGTCATGTCGCGATTGGCGCCGGACATGCCGTCCACGTTGAACATCGCCCAGTCGCTCGGCAACCCGCTGGCAGCGATGCCGAAATTGAGTCGGCCGTTCGACATGTGATCGAGCATGGCGACCCGGTTCGCCAGCTCGGCCGGGTGATGGTAGGGCAGCAGGAAGCCACCGGGGCCGAGGCGGATGCGGCTGGTCTGCAGCATCGCCTGCGCCAGCAGCAGGTCGGGCGCCGGATGCGGCTCCCAGGGCGCGGTATGGTGCTCGCCGATCCAGACCTCGGAGAAGCCGAGCTCGTCGAGCCAGCGGATGGTCTGGAGATCCCAGTCATGCCCTTCCTTCAGGCCCCTCTCGGGGGGGTGGGAAGGCATGGAAAAATAGCCGAATTCCATCTCAGCCGTCCTCCTTGCCCGGGGTTCGGCCCCGGTTGCGGAAGGATGCTCGCCCCGGTTGCGGCCGGCGCGCAAGGACGAAAAAGTCGAACGGAAAGCTGAACCTTCCCGTTCGTCGCGGCTACAGCATCAGCCGCAGGATCTCGGCGACATCGGACGCGCCGCGGACAGGGCGCGGGTTGGTCGCGATCGGCGGGCCGCCATCCCAGCGCGCGGCGAGACCCTCGATCTCCTCGGCGGCGATCCCGACCTCGCCGAGCGTCACGGGCAGGCCAAGCCCGCGGATGAAGCGCCGCAGCGCGTCATGGCCACTGTCGCCGCCGAGGATGCGCGCGATCTCCGCCTGCTGCGCGGCATTCACTGGTTCGTTCCACTGCATCACCGCGGGCAGGCCGAGGCAGGAGGTGATGCCATGCGGCACGCCGCGCGCGCCGCCCAGGATGTAACCGATGCCATGGCTGGCGCCGACCGCGACGCCGGCCCAGCCGCCCATGACGGAGAGCCACATCGCCTGCTGCGCCGCCGCGCGCGCCGCCATGTCGCCGGGATCGCGCCGGATCGTCGGCAGCGCCTCGGCCAGCATCATCAGCGCCTGGCGGGAGACGGCATCGGAGAAGGGCGCGCGCTCCAGTGCGCAGAGCCGCTCCGCCGCATGGTCCACCGCGCGGATGCCGGAGGAGAGCAGCAGCTCGGCTGGTGTCTCCAGCGTCGCCGCCAGGTCGAGCAGCACGGCGCGCGGGACCTGGGAGGGCTGCACCGCCCGCAGCTTCCGCCCGGCCTCCAGGTCCGTATAGCCGGCATGCGGCGCGAATTCGGCGGCGGAGAGCGTGGTCGGCACCGCGACGATGCGCGGGCTGGGCTCCGCCGCGTCCCAGTCCTCGCCCTCGGCCCCGCGCGAGACGGCGAGGCCAAGCAGCGCAGGCCGGTCTGCGGCACCGGCCCAGACCGCCCGGCAGGCGACCTTCGCGCCATCGATCACGCTGCCGCCGCCGAGTGCCACGACCCGTTCCGCGCCGCTTTCGCGCAGCAGGGCGGCAAGCGCCAGCACATCCTCCACCGGCGAATGCGCCCGCATGGTGGCGAATTCCGCCACCAGCTTCGCGCCGATGGCCGCCCGCGTCGCCGCTCCGATATCGCTCTTCACGAGCGACCGCGTGGTCGCCAGCAGCACGCGCGTGCAGCCGGCGAGCTCGGGCGGCAGCGTTTCCGCGACCGGGCCGGTGCGGACGCGCTGCTGCGCCGGCCAGCGATGGATCTTCACGCTCATTCCACCGTTGCTCCCGCATCCTTCACGACCTGCGCCCAGAAGGGCATCTCCTTGCGGAGGAAGGCTTCGAACTCCGCCGGGCTGTCGGAGGGCCAGGCACGCAGCCCCTCGCTCGCCATCCGCTCCTGCACCGCGGGCTGGGTGATCACGCTGCGCATGGCCTGGAAGAGGCGGCCGGTGATGTCGGGGGGCAGCCGCGCCGGCGCCCATAGGCCCCACCAGCCCGCGATGTCGAGACCCGGCAGCCCGGCCGCGCCGCTGCCGGGGATCTCCGGGATGACGGGCGAGGGTTCGCGCGTCGTCAGCGACAGCGCCGTCACCTTGCCGGCGCGCGACTGCGGCAGCACCACCGGCGGCGTGCCGATGATCATGCGAATGTCGCCCGCCAGCAGCGCGGTCATGGACGGCGCGCCGCCGCGGAAGGGCACATGCGTCAGCTCCACCCCCAGCACGCGCGAGAGCATGGCGCCGGCCAGGTGGCTCGGCGTCCCGATGCCGGGCGTGCCGTAATTCCACTGCCCCGGCTCAGCGCGGATGCGCGCGACCAGCTCCTGCAGCGTGTGGATGCCGCTGGCAGGATTGACGGCGATGATGGTCGGCAGGTCGCAGATCCGGGTGATGGGGGTGAAGTCGGCCAGCGGATCGAAGCTGATCCGGCGGAACATGGCCGGGTTCACCGCATGGCTGAAATTGCCGCCGAGCAGCAGGGTGGTGCCATCCGGCTCGCTGCGCGCGACGTGTTCGGTGGCGATGTTGGAGCCGGCGCCGGGCCGGTTGTCCACGACGATGGTCTGGCCAAGCTCCCGTCCCAGCGGCTCACCCAGGCTGCGGGCGAGGAAGTCGCCGGAGCCGCCGGGCGGGAAGCCGACCACGAGGCGGATCGGCCGTCCGCCCGGCCAGGCGGCTTGGGCCCGGGCGACAGCAGGCGCGGCAAGGGCAGCCTTGGTGAGCGTGGCGGCAAGCAGGATGCGGCGTGTGGCCGGCATGGGCGAAACTCCCGGGAGTCTTGTTGTGGTCGGCCTGGTCCGACGGGGAGAGAGCCAGGTTGTGGAGAGGGTCTCCAATCTTCTCCGCGCGCCGCAGCCCGCGGCGAGCGGAAGGGACAGACGGGCCACAGCGGATCGCGTTCAAGGCTGAGCGCCAATCCGCTGTCGCTCCTTGTCTTTCCGGGCAGTGTCACGCATCCGGTCGCTCACGGCCTCCCGCGGCTGCCCTAGGGTAAGCGCTGCGCCAGGGCCCGAAAGCCAGGGGGGCCGCGGAGGGATGACATCCGACTTCGCGCCATGGGACGGCAATGCCTCTCTCGCAGCGCCGGGGAGAGCAGGGGCAGGGGCGTCGGGGCATGCCGCCTGCCTGTACCCTCGTGGCGGCACGAGCCTAGCCCCGCTGCGCCCTGTCGGCCTCGTTCCGGGCCTTGATCCGCTCCCGCGCCGCTGCCCATTCGGCATCCCCATAGGCAAAGAGGTCGCGGAAGCCACCGCCATTCATCATCCAGCTCCCGCCATCAAGGGCGATGGTCTCGCCATTGATCCAGGAGGGTGCCAGCAGGAAGGCGGCGAGGTTGCCGATATCCTCGGCATTGCCGACGCGGCCCATGGGGTTGCTCGCCGCCGCCTTCGCGGTCGGGTCGTTGTCGCCCGGGCGCAGCCGGGCATACATCCCCTCGGTCGGGATGGTGCCGGGCGCGATGGTGTTGAGCCGGATGCCATGGCGGCCCCATTCCACTGCCAGCGACTTCGTCATGGTGTCCACCGCGGCCTTGGACATGGCGGAGGGGATGACGAAGGGCGCGCCGGTGCGGCCCCAGGTGGTGGTGATGGAAACGACGGCATGACCGCCATCCTTCGCCGCGATCCAGCGCTTCCCCACGGCCTGCGTCACCTGCAGCGTGCCGTGGAAGACGATATCGGTGATGGCGCGGATGCCGCGGGGCGAGAGATCCTCCGTCCGGCTGACGAAATTGCCGGCGGCATTGTTGATCAGATGCGCCGCGGGCCGGCCGCCCTCCCACATGGCGGCGACGGCGCGCTCCACTGCCTCCGGGTCCTTGATGTCCACCACCTGCCAAGTGACGCGGCCGGGCTCCCCGCCGCTCATCGCCTCGGCCGCCTCCTGCAGCACCGGGCCGCGCCGGCCCCAGATCTCCACGGCCGCGCCGAGGGACAGCAGCTTTTCCGCCATCATCCGGCCGAGGCCACTGCCCCCGCCGGTGACCAGCACGCGCTGGCCGGCGAACAGGTCCGCCCTGAACATCGCTCCCTCCCGCTTTCTTTCCGCTCTATGCTGCCCCCAAAGCGAAGGGAAGGGGAGGGGCATGGCGGACAGGAACGTGCTGCTGGTGACCGGCGGCGGGCGCGGGATCGGTGCCGCGGTGGTGCGGCTGGCGGCGGTGCGCGGCTTCGATATCGCCTTCACCTATGCCGGCAATGCCGCGCGCGCGGCGGAGACCGAGGCGGCGGCGAAGGCGGCCGGGGCAGAGGTGCTTGCGCTGCAGGCGGATGTGGCCGACCCGAAGGCGGTGGCCGCCACCTTCGCGGCCGTCGATCAGCGCTTCGGGCGGCTGGATGCGCTGGTGAACAATGCCGGCATCACCGGCCCGAAGGCGACGCTGCGCGAGAGCACGGATGCGATCTGGGAGCAGGTGCTGCGGACCAATGTCCTGGGCCTGGTCGCCTGCTGCCGGGAAGCCCTGGCGCGGCTCCCGCAGGGTGGCGCCATCGTCAACGTCTCCTCCCGCGCCTCGGCGCTCGGTGGCGGCGGCGAGTGGATCCACTATGCCGCCAGCAAGGGCGCTGTGGATACTTTGACCATCGGGCTCGCCAAGGAAGCGGCGGCGCAGGGGGTGCGGGTGAATGCGGTGAATCCCGGCCTGATCGAGACGGAGTTGCACGCCGCGGCGGGCATGCCGGACCGCGTGGCACGCATGTCGGCCGCGGTGCCCATGGCCCGCGGCGGCAGCGCGGAGGAGGTGGCCGAGGCGGTGCTCTGGCTGCTATCGGATGGGGCGAGCTATGTCACCGGCGCGCTGGTGCCGGTGAGCGGCGGCCGGTAGACGCTGCGCCCGGCCTGCGGGCGCCGTGGCCGGGCCCGCCCCGGCCCTGCCACCGAAGGGCCGGCGGCAGCGCCTTCAGACGTGCTGCCCGCCATTCACATGGATCTCGGCGCCGTTCACATAGGACGAGGCATCCGAGCAGAGGAAGTAGATCGCCTTCGCCACCTCGGCCGGCTTGCCGAGGCGCCGCATCGGGATCTGCTCCTCGACGATCTTCTCCGTTCCCGGCGAGAGGATGGAGGTGTCGATCTCCCCCGGGCTCAGCGCATTCACCCGGATGCCGAGCGGCCCGAAATCATGCGCCATCTCCCGCGTCAGCGCCATCAGCGCCGCCTTGGAGGTGGCATAGGCCGCGCCGGCGAAGGGGTGCACCCGGCTGCCGGCGATGCTGGTCACGTTCACCACCGCGCCCTGGGTGCGCTGCAATTCCTCGATCAGCCCGCGGGCCAGCATGATGGAGGAGAAGAAATTCACCTGGAACACCCATTTCCAGTCGTCCAGCGCGGTCTGGATGGTGCCCATGCGGCTGCCGCCCGGACCTTTCGGCGAGATGCCGGCATTGTTCACCAGCGCGTCCAGCCGGCCGCCCTCCGGCTCCAGCCGCTGGCGGATCTCCCCGATCGCCCGCAGCGTGTCCTCGGCGCTGGAGAGATCGGCCTGGATATGGTCCTCCGGCCCCATGGCCCAGGGGCATTCCTCCGGGAAGGGGTGGCGGGAGACGGTGATGACGCGCCAGCCGGCGGCCGAGAACACCTTCACGGTGGCATGGCCGATGCCGCGCGACGCGCCGGTCAGCAGCAGCACCCGGCGCGCCTGGTTGGACAGGCGGCGGTCCGCGGCGGGGGGCATCGGCATGGTGGTCTCCTGGGTCCGGCCGGGCTGGGCGGCTGGCGCAGGCTAGCCCCGGATGGCTTCCCCCGCCAGCAGGGGTCGTCGGGCGGCGATGAACTCCTCCACCGCGGCGAGGTAGCGGGTGCAATCCGCCTCGGCCACGGGAAGGGAGAGGGCGGCCATGCCCCGCCGGGCGAGGTAGATGCCGGCGGCCAGCATGTCGAAGAAGAAGAGCTCCCGCAGCTTGTCCTCGGCCGGGCTGGCCTTGTAGGGCGCGGTCACCGGTCCTTCGCGGAAATGCACGTTCAGCATGGAGCCGCGGCCGGTGAAATGCATGGGGACGCCGGCGCGGGCGCAGGCGGCGTTCAGCCCCTCCCGCAGCCTCTCGCCGCGCGCATGGAGCGCCTCGGCCGCGAGAGCGTCGAAGATCTCGCCCATGGCGACGCAGCCGGCGGCCATGGACCAGACATTGTTGTTGAAGGTGCCGGCATGCGGCAGCGCCCCCGGCCGGTGACCATCGAACACCGCCATGATGTCGGCGCGCCCGCCGAAGGCGCCGAAGCTCATCCCGCCCGCCATGTATTTGCCGAGGGTGGTCAGGTCGGGCGTCACGCCGGTCATCTGCTGCAGCCCGCCCGGGCCATGGCGGCTGGTCATCACCTCGTCGAAGATCAGCACCGCGCCGGTCTGCCGCGTGGCGTCGCGCAGCGCCTGCAGGAACTCGACGCTTCCCGGGATGCAGCCGCCCGAGCCCAGCATGGGCTCGACCAGCACCGCGGCGAGCTGGCCGCCCTCCGCCAGGATGTCGCGGGTGGCCGCCGCCGGGTCGTTGTAGTCGGTGAAGGCGAGCGGGATGGGGACGTTCACCGCGCTCTTCTCGGTGGCGAAGGTCAGCACGCCGCCGTGATAGCCACCGCGCATGACCAGCGTCTTCACCCTGCCCGTAAAGCCGCGCGCCGCGGCCAGCGCCATCAGGTTGGCCTCGGTACCGCTATTGGTGAAGCGGACCATCTCGATGGAGGGAAACCGCCCGACGATCAGCCGGGCGAGCTGGCTCTCCTTCTCCCCCACCGCGGCCAGGTTGATGCCGGCATCGAGGGCCGCCTTCACCGCATCCAGGATGCGCGTCTCGGAATGGCCGAAGAGGCCGGCGGAATACTCGCCCAGGAGGTCCAGGTACTCGTTGCCATCGGCATCCCAGAGCCGGCAGCCCTCGCCCCGCACCATGGCGGTGGGGAAGGGGGTGTAGAAGAGCACCGTGCGGGTATTGCCGCCCGGCATCACCTCCCGTGCCCTGGCATGGATCGCGGCGCTCCTGGGGCGCTTCGCGGCATAGGCCTCGTGCGCCTCGGCCAGGGCGGCGTCGAGGTCGCTGTTGCGACGCAGGGCAGGCTCGTCGAGCGGGCTCATGGCGCGGTCTCCCGGAAGCAGACGAAGGCTCGCCCGGCGCCGGCCAGGCCGTCAACGGTTGACGCGCCGGGTCGGCCGGCCTCCCCTCTCCCCCATGCGGGACGAATCCTTCGACGCGATCGTGGTGGGCGGTGGCCTGGTCGGTGCCGCCATCGCCTGGGGGCTGCAATGCCAGGGGCTTGCCACCGCCCTGCTGGACGAGGGCGATGTCGCCTACCGGGCCAGCCGCGGCAATTTCGGCCTGGTCTGGGTGCAGTCCAAGGGTCTCGGCGCGCCCTGGTACCAGCGCTGGACCCGCGCCTCGGCCGGGGAGTGGCCGGCGCTGGCCGAGGGGCTGGGCGCCCGCACCGGGGAGGATCTCGGCCTGCGGCAGCCGGGCGGGGTGCATCTCTGCCTGTCCGAGGCGGAATTCGCCGACCGCGCCGCCCGCATGGAGCGGATGCAGCGCGAGGCCGGCAATCACCCCTACGAATACCGGATGATCGAGGCCGCCGAACTGCGGGAGATGCTGCCCGGCCTCGGCCCGCGCGTCGTCGGCGCCTCCTGGACGCCCTATGACGGCCATGCCAACCCGCTGCGCCTGCTGCATGCGCTGCACCGCGCCTTCCTGGCGGCGGGCGGCGCCTATGTGCCGAATGCCAGGGTCGAGGAGGGGCACGCCGCCCCGCGCGACTTCGCCATCACCGCCGGCGGCCGGCGCTTCGCGGCGCCGCGCATCGTGCTGGCGGCCGGGCTCGGCAATGCCGAACTCGCGCCGCGCTTCGGCCTCGCCGCCCCGGTCCGGCCGCAGCGCGGCCAGGTGCTGGTGACGGAGCGCGCGGCGGAGCTGCTGCCGATGCCCACCACCACCATCCGCCAGACCCAGGAAGGCAGCCTGATGATGGGCGACAGCATGGAGGAGGTGGGCTTCGACCTCCGCCAGACGCCCGAGGTCATGCGCCAGATCGCCGAGCGCGCCGTGCTCTCCTTCCCCTGGATTGGCCGTCTCAACATCGTCCGCGCCTGGTCGGCGCTGCGCGTCATGGCCCCCGATGGCCTGCCGATCTACGACCAGTCCGCCCGCTTCCCGGGCGCCTTCACCGCTAATTGCCATTCCGGCGTGACGCTGGCCGGGGCGCATGCCCGGCTGCTGGCGCCGATGATCGCCGAGGGCACGCTCGATCCCATGCTCGATCCATTCACCGCCGGTCGCTTCGATGTTCGCGCTGCGTCCTGACCGCTTCCCATCGGCATCCGCCGCAGGCGGGGCCGGGCAGCGCAGTGGCACGCCCGACGCGCGAGCCGAGCCCCCCGCGACCGTCGAGGTCTTCGTGGACGGCATCCCGGTCCGCGTGCCGCTGGGCGCCTCAGCCGCGGCCGCGGTACTGCTGGCGGACGCGCCGCTGATCCGTGAGACGCCGGTCTTCGGCGCGCCGCGCCTGCCCTACTGCCTGATGGGGGTCTGCTTCGACTGCCTCGCCGAGATCGACGGCATCGCCAACCGCCAGGCCTGCATGGTGCCGGTCGTGCCCGGCATGCGCATCGCCCCGCAGCGTGGCGCGCGGGTGGCCTTCCGGCCATGAGCTGCGACCTCGCCATCATCGGCGCCGGCCCGGCCGGCATGGCGGCGGCGGTGGAGGCCGTGGATCTCGGCCTCTCGGTCGCCGTCATCGACGAGAATCCCGCCCCGGGCGGCCAGGTCTTCCGCGGGCTCGAGCACATGGCCGGTGATCGCGCCCTCGGCGCCGACACCGCCGCCGGCCTGCCGCTGCTCCGCGCCTTCCGCGCGCTCCGCATCGGCTACCGCCCGGCCACCACGCTCTGGCACCTGGAGCCGGAGGAAGGCGTGCTCTCCCTGCTCGCGGCCGGCGCCACCTCGGAACTCACGGCCGGCCGCGTGCTGCTGGCGACCGGCGCGCAGGAGCGGCCGGTGCCGATCCCCGGCTGGACCCTGCCCGGCGTCATGACCGCGGGCGCGGCGCAGATCCTGCTGAAGACGGCGGGCGCGGTGCCGAAGGGCCGGACGGTGCTGGCGGGGCAG
>JAESGY010000487.1_pt1 | contig 15367 bp, 17 predicted proteins | sample 9269841 | NCBI WGS metagenome assembly JAESGY01 (sample SAMN17022865, study PRJNA683097) | algae metagenome | isolation source: Spirirestis rafaelensis WJT71-NPBG6 and co-occurring heterotrophs from... | place: USA: Pinto Wells, Joshua Tree National Park, Colorado Desert, CA | collected 2006-08-15
AGGATCGTTTCCTGGGCCACCGCGGGCGTCGATCCTTCCATCATGGGCACGGGCCCGATCCCGGCGTCCCGCAAGGCGCTGCAGAAGGCCGGCTGGTCGATCGACACGCTGGACCTCGTCGAGGCGAACGAGGCGTTCGCGGCGCAGGCCTGTGCGGTGAACAAGGACCTGGGCTGGGATCCGGCCAAGGTGAACGTCAATGGCGGCGCCATCGCGCTGGGCCATCCGATCGGCGCTTCCGGCGCGCGGGTCTTCAACACCCTGCTGTTCGAGATGCAGCGCCGCGGCGCCAAGCGTGGCCTGGCGACGCTGTGCATCGGCGGCGGCATGGGTGTCGCCATGTGCGTCGAGCGCGTCTGAGGTTGAGGTGAATGCCGGGGAGGGGGCTGCCCTCCCCGGGCACGCCCGGATTGCGGGCCGGATGGGACCGTGCACCCCGCGCCTGGGCGCCGCGGCCCGGCCAAACCCATGGAAGGCGCTCATCCCCGAACGCCTTCCATGGGTGGTCATGGTTGCCGGGCGCGGTCCGCCCTTGCGGCGGATGGCCCGGAAGGCTGACCGCCGGTCCGCCGCAGGTCGCCGGTCGCTGCGCGGAGGCATGCCTTGCCGCAACCCGCCCTAGCCGACCGTGATGCGCGCCTCCCGCACCACCCGGCCCCATTTCTCCCGTTCCGCCCGCACGAAATTCACAAACTCCGCCGGGCTCGATGCGGCCGGGTCGGCCCCCGCGCTGGCCATGCGCTGCCGGACGGCAGGCTGGGCAACGGCGTCGCGCACCGCCGCATTGAGCTTCCCGATGACATCCGCAGGCGTCTGCGCCGGCGCCACGATGCCGCCCCAGGAACTCGCCTGCGCGCCCGGCAGCCCCGCCTCTCCGACGGTCGGCACATTGGGCAGCAAGGGATGCCGCTTCGCGCCCGTGACGGCGAGGGCGCGGATGCGGCCGTCATTGATCTGGCCGATCGCGCTGGCGATCTGGTCCACCATCAGCTGGATGTTGCCGGCAACGAGGTCGTTCATCGCCGGGCCGCTGCCCCGATAGGGGACATGCAGGAGCTCGATCCCCGCCGCGAGACGGAAGAGCTCCGTCGCGGCATGGGTGGTCGTCCCCGCGCCCGAGGAGGCGTAGGAGATGGCGCCCGGCTTCTCCTTCGCATGGCGGAGGAATTCGGGGAGCGTCCGCACGGGCAGGCTGTTGGTGACTGTGATGACAAGATCCGTGGCGAAGGCCAGGGAGACCGGGGCGAAGTCGCGTGCCGGATCGAAGGGCATCTGCGGGTAGAGATGCGGCGCGATGGAGAGCAGGCCGGTGGTCGCCATCAGGATCGTGTAGCCATCAGGCGATGCCTTCGCGACGCTGTCGGCACCGATCAGCCCACCCGACCCGCTGCGGTTTTCGATGACGACGGTCTGCCCGAGCGTCTGCCCCATCCGCTCGCCCAGGATGCGCGCTGCAACATCGGTCGAGCCGCCCGCGGCAAAGGGTACGACTAGGCGCACGGTCTGCTCCGGCCAGGGTCCCGGCAGTGAGGAACGCCGCTGTGCCGCCGCGGCGATGGGCAGGAGCGGTGCGGCACCGGCCGAAAGCACAAGAGCGCGACGTCGCATACGCATGGAATGGATCTCCCCCGGTCGTGGAGGGGTGAGCCTCGCATGCCTAATACCATGAAATAAGACCCCAAATTCGGCTCATGCCTGCAAGCTGCCGTGAGCTTGCTTTGAATAATGACAATAATTATTCAACTAAAGATTGGGAATGCGGACCCGACCGCCTCGTGTAATAGATAGATTCAGATCAGCATGAGTGGTTGCGATGGCCGTGTCCGGTAAGGGTCTGTTGCTCAGGCAGGCTGCCATATGCCGCCATTTTTGGCATTCTCCACTGCGGGAGCGGTACGAAGCTGCCATGGCACGACCTGCCTCTGCCTCCGAAGCCCCGTCCGCTGCGCCGGGTCTGCTGATGTCCGCGTCCAGGGCGCAGCAGTTTTTTCTGGCCGGTATGGCCGCCATGATGGCCTGTATTATCGGCCCCCACGCCATGGCTCATGTAAGTACTTTGCCGCTCATGCGACAGGCGCCGGGCGTCCCCGCTCCCGCGGTACCGGGCGTGTGGATTCCGGTTTCCGCCGAGGGATCCGTCACGCTCGGCGGCATGCCGGAACCCCCCTTCCTCCTCGCCCAGGCAGGGCCGTCCCCGGCCCTGCCATCGCTGGTCCTGCCCCCCGCCGCAACGACCGATCCACCCATGTTCGCCTCGCTGATGCAGATGGGGGATTCGGCCATGGTGCGCGGCGACATCACGCGTGCCCGCGCGCTGTACGAGCGGGCGGCAGTCATCCACCCCGCCTCCTCGGCGGCGCTCATCGCGGCCGGCAAGACCTATGATCCGAACATCCTGCGGCTCTTCGGCGGGACCAGCGGCCTCGCCGACGTGGCCAGGGCGAGGGCCTGGTACGAGCGCGCCCGCGCGCTCGGCGATGCCAGCGCCGAGAACCTGCTGGCCTCCCTCCGCTGACCCCTCCGGCACACCGCGACAAAGGAGCAGACCCATGAACCGCCGCAGCCTGCTTGCCGGTCTCGTCACCGGTCTCGCCTGTCCCCTGGTGGCCAGGGCGCAGGCGATACCGAATTCGGCCGCCGCGGCGAATGCCAATGTGCTGGGCGTGATCTCCGGCGGGCTGGATGGCACCTATACGCGCTTCGCGGCCGATCTCGCGGCGGTGCTGGACGGCGTCGACGGCCTCCGCATCCTGCCGATCATCGGCAAGGGGTCGCTGCAGAACCTGTCCGACCTTCTCTATCTGCGCGGTGTCGATCTCGCCATCGTCCAGTCGGACGTGCTGGCCGCGGCGGCGCAGCAGCGCGTCTTCCCGCGGATCGAGCAGCAGGTGCAGTACGTCACCAAGCTGTATGATGAGGAGGTGCACGTCTTCGCCCGGCCGGGCATCGAGCAGCTCTCCGACCTCGGCGGCCAATTGGTCAGCATGGACAATCCCGGGTCCGGCACGGCGATGACGGCGACGCTGCTCTTCTCCCGTCTCGGGATCCCGGTCCAGCCGGTCTACGCACCGACGGTCGATGCGACGGAGAAGCTACGCCGGGGCGAGATCGCCGCCATAGTGCGGGTCACCGGCAAGCCGGCCCGCTTCACCACGCCGCTGCCGGAGGGCACGCGCCTGCTCTCCATCCCGCTTTCCGAGGCGCTGCTGGAGACCTACCTGCCCGCGAGCTTCACCGCCGCCGACTACCCGGCCCTCATCCCGGCCGGCGAGACGGTGGAGACCATCGCGGTCGGCGCCGTCCTGGCCGCGTTCAACCACCAAACGGCAGACCGGCGGGACCGGCTGCTGCGTTTCTCGCGTGCACTGTCCCTCAAATTCGAGTCCTTCATGCGCCCGCCGCGGCATCCGAAGTGGCGCGAGGTGAATCTGGAGGCGGGCGTTCCAGGCTGGAACAAATTCGGTGCCGAGCCGACACGCCAGGCGCCGCGGCGCCCGCGGCGCGGGCCCGAGGGGGCGGAGCAAGGCTAGGGCAGATCGCGGCCCGGAGGCGTGACTCTGCCCGAATGGCAAAGAGCGACAGCGGATCGTCCCAGGGGGTAACCCTGCCCTGACAAGGACGAAGTGCAGCGGCCTGGCGTTCAGTCCTGCGCGCCAGGCCGTGGTGGCGCAGGCTCCCGGCCGGGAGGATGATGCGGCGGGCATCGCCATCCCATCAGCCCGGCCGGTTCCGCATGCGGGCAGGCCGTGGCCCCGGCAGGCGGGATGCCCCCAGCCCGGTCAGCAGAAATGCGCGCCTCGCGTCTCCACCGGCAGCAGATAGACGCTCTGGCTCGCCGTCATCAGCAACTGGTTCCGCCGCGTGCCGCCGAAGCAGAGATTGGCGCAGATCTCGGGCAGCCTGGTCAGCCCGATGCGCTGCCCGTCCGGCGCGAAGACATGCACGCCATCATAGCCATCCCCCACCCAGCCGGCGCCGACCCAGACATTGCCCGCCTCATCGCAGCGCAGCCCGTCGCCGAAGCCGGATTTCCCCTGGTATTCCATGTCGGCGAAGGTGCGGGGATTGGTCAGCCGCGGCCCGTCCACATCGAAGCCCCAGATGATGTTCTTCGCCTCCTCGTAATGCGAGCGGCCGCTATCGGCCACGTAGAGCCGGCGGTAGTCGGGCGAGAAGCAAAGGCCGTTCGGCTTGAAGGGCTGGTCCGCCACCTTCGTCACCTGGCCGCTCTGCGCGTCGATCCGGTAGATCGCCTCCTTGATGAAGGGGCGGGGGCTGTTCGCTGCCTCCGGCACGCGCTGGCCCTCATAGTTCATCAGCGCGCCATAGCCGGGGTCGGTGAACCAGAGGCTACCATCGGCCGGATGCACCACGCCGTCATTGGGTGCGTTGAAGGGGCCGTCCGGCCCGCGCGCGGCCAGCACCGTGATGCGCCCGTCGGGCTCGTAGCGCACCACGTCGCGGTGATAGTGGCGGAAGGCGATCTGCCGTCCCTCCCGGTCGAAGGTGTTGCCGTTCGAGAATCCGGAAGGGCTGCGGAAGCGGCGATGGACGGAGAGGTCCTCCTCATTCATCCGCAGGCATTCGTCATTCGGGATGTCGGACCACACCCAGAAGCGGCCGGTCGCGTGCCAGGCCGGGCCCTCGGCCCAGGCATAGCCGGTGGCGACGCGGCGGATGGCGCTGTTGCCGAGCGGCGCGGTGAAGCGCTTCTTGTCCAGCGTGACGATATCGGCATCCGGATAGCGCGCCGGCGGGGCTTCGCGGCCGTAATCGCGCTGGGCGCTGGCCGGGATGGCGGCGCCGGCGGCGATGGCGCCGGCAAGGCCGCCGAGCACGGCGCGGCGCGGCGGTGTGGCGCGGTCGCGCGCCTCCGGCGAGAGCTTTGGCATCCTGCTTCCTCCCGAGATCACCGATGCCGGGCGGCATGGCGTGGCGGCAGCGTCGCATGGCCGGGCGTGCCGGCGGCAAGCGGTCGCTGCGGCCGCAGGCTTCGCGATCCGGTGTGCGCTGCCTGCGACTTCGGGCCAGGCTGCGGCGCGGCTGGAGACCTGTATCCCGCCGCTGCAGCGGCGCCGGGGCAGCGTGGGGCTGGAGGAGGTGCGCGTGCTGCGCGGCCTCGGCGTGCCGGGTCGCGGCCGCGCGGCCTTCCGCATCATGGCCTTCCGGCGCCGGAACCCTGCCGCGGCCATCCGGCAGGCGGCCGGGACGCAGGGCGCGGGGCTCCACGGCGGCATCCCGAAGGTCACCGGTATGAGACGCCAGTGATGCAGGTGAGCGGGCTGATCCCCCGCCGGCCCGCAACGCTCCTCAGCCCAGCCTCGTCAGGTCCTGGAACCAGTGCTGCGCCTGGGTATAGCCGCGCACCGCGCGGCCAAGGGCGCGCGGGTTGGTGTCATGTACCACGAAGACCAGCAGCGCCTGGTTCACCACCCGCTCATGCACCTTCGCCATCAGCCGGTCCACCTCGGCGGGGTCGAAGGTGTTGAGCGCGGTGTCGATCAGCCGGTCGGTCTCGGCATCCCTGTAGTGCGACCAGTTCACGCCGGTCGGCGCGACCTGGTTGGAGTGGAAGAACCGCACCAGCGCATAGAGCGGGTCGCTGGTGACATAGGCGACGTTGTTCGCGGTGATCCCGCCGCCGCGCGCGATCTCACCGGCCGCGCCCTGGCGCCAGCAGGTGTAGAGCACCTCCAGCTCCACCGCCTGGAACTCGACCTCGATCCCCAGCTCGCGCCAGGCGGACTGGATGTATTCGTTCATCGGCATGGACAGCATCTGGCCGCTGCCGCCGGTCGCGATCAGGAATTTGGCGCGCAGCGGGCTGCCGCGGGAGAAGCCGGCTTCCGCCAGCAGCTTGCGCGCCGCGTCGGGGTCGTATCTCACCTGGAATTCCGGCCGGCCGAACCAGGGGGAGGAAGGATCAACCACGCCGGCCGCAGGCTTCGCCAGCCCGTTCATCAGCGCGACGACCTCGTCGCGGTTGATGGCGAGGTTGGCGGCGCGGCGCAGCCGGACATCGCGCCAGGGCGAGCCCTCCAGCAGGCTCAGATGGTAGTTCCAGACATGCGGCGTGACATTCTCCATGATCCGCATGCCGGCCTGCTTCAGCCGCGGCACCAGGTCGGGCGCCGGCGTCTCGATCAGGTCCAGCTGGCCGGTCAGCAGGGCGTTGGTCCGCGTCACCGCCTCCGGCGCCACCACCAGCACCAGCCGGTCCAGCTTCGGCATCCGCGCCGGGTTCCAGTAGCCGCTGTTCCGCACCAGCTCGGCCCGCTCGCGCGGCACCAGCCGCGTCAGGCGGAAGGGCCCGGTGCCGGAGGGTTCCTGCGCGAAACGCTCCCAGCTCCGCCCCAGCTTCGCGTACTGCGCCGGGGAGGAGATCAGGAACCACAGCATCTGGTAGGGGAAGATGCTGTCCACCGTCCTGGTGGTGACCTCCACCGTCATGGCACCGATCTTGCGCCAGGCGGCAACGGAGGGCAGGCGGGGCCGCACCTGGGCGGCCTGGCGGTTGTCGAAATGCGGCGCCTGCGGGTTCAGCACCTTCTCGAAATTCCAGATCACCGCATCGGCGTCGAAGTCGGAGCCGTCATGGAATTTCACACCCTGGCGGAGGCGGAAGACCCATTTCGTCCGATCAGCCGGGTCGGCCTCCCAACTCGTCGCCAGACCGGGCACCAGCTTCCCGGGCCGGTCGGCCACATCCATCTCCCAGGCTACCAGCGGGTCGTAGAGGGTGTAGCCGGTGAACTGATAGGCGCCGGCGCCACGGTCCGGCTGGCCGGTGGTCTGCGGGATGTCGGCCATGGAGATGCCGTAGCGCAGCACGCGCTCGGCGCCCTGCGCGACGGTGGGGCTGATTGCCCAAGGCTCAGGCAGGGCGGGCAGGATGGCGAGGCCGGTGGCGCCCAGCAGGGCGCGGCGGGAGAGGGGCATGGGGATTCCCGGTCTGATGGCACGGCGCTGCGAGGCAAGCGCCGTGCCGGCCCCCGGCGCGCCCGCTACACCCCCTCGGCCACCACCACCCGGCGCCGCTGCGCCGGCACCGCGCCGGCGGGGATCGCCTCGCAATAGTCCTTCGACGCTTCCATCAGCATCACGCCGGCGAAGCCCGGGCAGAGGCTGCGGCCCAGCCTCTCCCAGACGCGGGCGCCGCGCAGCAGCAGGCGCGTCCGGAAGGGCGGGACGAAGAGCGCGGTGTCGCGCCGTTCCACCACGAACATCTGCCGCCGCAACAGCCCTTCCAGCTGGCCGGGCGAGTAGGGCTGGCCATGGCCGAAAGGGGTTCGCTCCAGATGCGCCCAGAGGCCGAGGCGGTTCGGCACCACCACGATCAGCCTGCCGTCATCCTTCAGGACCCGCCAGGCCTCCCGCAGCATCCGCCGGGCGTTCTCGGCGGTTTCCAGCCCATGCACCAGCAGGATCCGGTCAAACATCAGGTCGGGGAAGGGGAGGGCGTCCTCCTCCGCGATTGCGGTGCAGGAGGCGGCGCTGCGCGGCCAGCGCCAGCGCGGCAGATGGGTCGGAACAGCGGCGACGCAGCGCGCCGCCTCCCCCCGCCAGAGCCTGAGGAAAGGGCTGGCATAGCCGAGGCCGAGCACCGCCTGGCCGGGCAGGCCGGGCCAGAACGCGCGCAGCCGGTCGCGCAGCAGGCGCGCCGTCACCAGCCCCGCCGGGGTGGCGTAGAAATTCCCCAGGCCGTGGACCTCGTGGCTCATGCCATGGATATAGAGCGGCCAGGGCCCCCGTTGCAGCGGGGCCCGAGGAGGAGCCCGACATGCCGCTCTCGGTCACGCCCGTGCCGTGTCTTTCCGACAACTACATCTGGCTGCTGCAGGACCAGACGACCGGGGCGGTCGCGATCTGCGACCCAGGGGAGGCGGGGCCGGCCATCGCCGCGGTGGAAAAGCTGGGTGCCAGGCTCGACCTGATCCTGCTCACCCACCACCATGGCGACCACATCGCCGGCGTCGGCGAGTTGCAGGCGAAGCATGGCGGCCGGATCATCGGCGCGGCGGCCGATGCGCACCGCCTGCCGAAACTCGACCAGGCGGTGCGGGAAGGGGAGACGATCACGCTCGGCGAGAGCCCAGCGAGGGTGATCGACACGCCGGGCCACACCGTTGGGCACATCGCCTTCCATTTCGCGGAAGGCGGGGTGCTGCTCTGTGGCGACACGCTCTTCTCCCTCGGCTGCGGGCGGCTGCTGGAGGGCGATGCGGCGCAGATGTTCGACAGCCTGGCGAAGCTCGCTGCCCTGCCGGAGGACACGCTGGTCTGCTGCGGGCATGAGTATACCGAGAGCAATGCCCGCTTCGCCCTGACGGTGGAGCCGGGGAATGCCGCGCTGCGGGCGCGGGCGGAGGAGGCACGGGCGCAGCGCGCCGCCGGCAGGCCCACCGTGCCGACCACCATCGGGCAGGAGCGGGCGGCGAACCCCTTCCTCCGCGCCAGCGATGTGACGCGGCTGGCGGCGATCCGCAGCGCCAAGGACAGCTTCCGCTGAGCCCGGGGCTGCCGGATCTGCGCGATCCGGGGCTCGATCCGGCGGCGGTGATCGCCGCCCTGGGCCTCGCCCCGCATCCGGAGGGCGGGCATTACCGGGAGATCTGGCGGGACAGCCCGCCGGGCGGCGGGCGTGGTGCCGGGACTGCCATCTACTACCTGCTCGCGGCGGGTGAGCGCAGCCACTGGCACCGGGTGGACGCCGCCGAGGCCTGGCACTGGTATGCCGGCGGGCCGCTCCTTCTCTCCCTCTCGGCCGACGGGCGGGAGGAGGAGGAGGTTCGGCTCGGCCCCGATCTGGGGGGCGGGGAACGGCCCTTCGCCCTGGTGCCGGCCGGCTGCTGGCAGGCCGCGGCGCCGCTCGGGCGCTGGACGCTGGTCGGCTGTACGGTGAGCCCGGCCTTCGGCTTCGCCGGCTTCGAAATGGCGCCGCCTGGCTGGCGGCCCGGGGCGGGCTGAGCGGCGGCCTGCCCCACGAAACCGGCATCGCCCGGGCGCCACCCGCCGGTCACCCGGGTGGCCGCCGCCGCTGCAAGGCTGTTTCCCCCGGCGCGAGGCAGGGCGCCAGCATGCGCGGACAGCGGCTCCGCATGGCCCCATGCCCTGGGGCAGATCGCCGACAGGGGTGAAGGCCCGGGGGCCTGAACCTGTTCGCCACGCCATGGCCTTCCCGCGTGACCGCCGCCGGTGAAGCGGCTGTTTCACCCCTTCTCGCCTGGGGATGGCTCCGCCGGCGCCGTCGCCGCCAGCGCGCCGCCACCCAGCACCAGCGCCGCCGCGGCCAGCACGGTGCCATCCAGCCGGCCCTCGCCGGCCGCCACCAGCAGCAGGGTCGAGGCGACCGGCGTGCCATAGGCGAGGGTGCCGAGCAGCCGCGGATCGCCCCGCTTCATCCCGATATCCCAGAGGAAGAAGGCGGCGCCGACCGGCCCGGCGCCGAGCAGCAGGACGGCCAGCCACTGCGCCGGTCCTGGCCAGGCGGGTGGTTCCACCAGCGCATGCCCGAGCAGGGCCACCAGGGCAGAGGCCAGGCAGAAGCCGGCCACTGCCTCGGTCGGTACGCCCGCGATCCGCGGCGTGCCCGCCAGCACCGAGTAGAGCGCCCAGGTCAGCCCGGCGCCGAGCGCCGCCGCATAGCCCGCGAAGGCCCCGCCGCCGAAGCTCCCCTCCGCCCCGCCAGCCAACAGCAGCACGGCCCCGGCTGCACCGAGGCCCACCCCTGCCAGCCGGCGCGGGCCGAGCCGGAGGCCGCGGATCGGCCCGGCGAGCAGCACGATCAGCAGCGGCCAGGTGTAGTTCAGCAGATTCGCCTCGACCGGCGGGGCGAGGGCCAGGGCGGCGAAATAGAGTGCGTGGTAGCCCGCCAGCCCGCCGACGCCGTGCAGCCAGACCAGTGGCGGCTGCCGCAGCCTGCCGAGCCGCCCGCGCGCCACGACGACCGCAAGGCCAAGCGCGCCGCCGACCAGGAAGGCGAGGCCGGTCAGCAGCAGGGGCGGCAGGGGCTGCGCCAGCCGCGCCAGCAGCGCGAGGAAGGCCCAGAGGAGCAGGGCGGCACAGCCCGCGAGGGTGGCGCCGAGAGGGCTTGAGGTCACGAGAGATCCATTCCGGGCGGCAGGGCGCGGCACCATATGCGCCAGAGGCTGATTCGCGGGGACGGGACCATGGGCTTTTGGGCGCGCAGCTTCATCACGGCCTTCGCCCTCTGGGCGGCGACGCAGCTCGTGCCGGGCATCGAGGTGCGGGGGGTCTTCTCCCTGCTGCTCGCGGCACTGGTCTTTGGGCTGGTGAATGCGGTGGTACGGCCGGTGCTGGTGCTGCTCTCCCTGCCGGTCACCTTGCTGACGCTCGGGCTGTTCCTGCTGGTGGTGAATGCGGCGATGCTCGGCCTGACCGCCTGGGTGCTGCCGGGCTTCTCGGTCGCCGGCTTCTGGCCGGCGCTGTTCGGCGCCATCGTGGTCTCGGTCATGAGCTGGGCAGCGACAAGGCTCTTCGCGCCGCAGGACGCGGCCGAGGCACGGTAGCGACCGGTACGGGCGCGACGCGGCCTGCCCCGTGGGTGGCCGCATGCTGGCGGGGGCATGCCGATCGGCAGGCCCGGGCCGGCTTCGCCGCGGCAGCGCCGCACCCCAGGCGGGTCGCGGACGCGGCTTGGATGCGTGCGGGACGACAGCGGATGGCGTTCAAGACAGAACGCCAATCCGTGGTGCTCCTTGCTTTCGAACTGAGTCACGCATCGGGTCGTGCACGGCTTTCCGCGAGCTGCTCTGGGTTCCGGGCATCAAGCCCGAGCATTCCCGCCGGGGTGACCAGGGACTGCCGCGGATGCGGCAGGTGGTCGGCCGACGCGGACGGCGCGCTCTCCCGCCATCTGATCTACCCGGCCGTCAGTGCCCGCCAGGGTGCCCAGGTATCCACCAGCGCAGCAAGCGCGGCATAGCCGCCGCCATCCGGATGCACGCCGTCGCCGCGCGCTGCGCCGTTGCGCCAGGCCGCGCTGGCCGAGAGCGCCGCATGCACCGGCAGGAAGGGCAGGTCCATCGCGGCGCAGAGTGCGCCGAGCCGGGCCGAGAGGGCGGCGACCCGCGCATCATGTGCGGCATCATGCGCGAGCGGCGGCGGGCCGACCATCAGCGTCGGCCAGCGCGTGGCCGACCAACCGAGCAGCGCCGCAGCATTCTCCACCGAGGTCTCCGGCGGGACGCGCGGCATGTCATCCTCCAGCGCGGCGTCATTGGCGCCGAAGCTGAACACCACGCCCTGGGCGTCGCCGGCGCCGAGCAGCCGGGCCAGTACCTCCGCCTCCGCCCGCCGCCTGAGATCAGCGCTGGTATCGCGCCGGACGCCAAGATTGTAGGCGGTCAGCGCCACCCCGCGCTGCCAGGTGGCGGCGGTGACGCGCCCGACCCAGCCGAGCCCGGTCTCATCCCCCGCCCCGGCGACGAAGCTGTCGCCGACGAAGCAGAAGCGGAGGTCGCGCCTCATGCCTCGAAGGCCAGGTCGATCGGCACCCGCAGCGCCTCGGCCAGCCGGTTGGTCTCCGCCGCCATGCCGACCACGGCGAGCAACTCGCCGAACATGGCGTCATCCATGCCGGCGCGGCGGGCGGCGGCCCCATGGCTCGCCGTGCAATAGGCGCAGCCGGCTGCCATGGAGACGGCGAGATAGAGCATCTCCTTCGTCCGGACATCCAGCGCGCCGGGCGCCATGATCTGGGAGAGACTCTCCCAGGTGCGCTTTAGCGTCGGCGGATCGACCGCCAGCGCCTTCCAAAAATTGTTCACATCCGGCACGCCGCGGGCGGCCTTGATGGCATCGAAGACCGCGCGGACCTCCGGCCCGGCCTCCGCATACTCGATCAGGCGCGGCATCAGGCGGCGCCCGGCAGCGGCCGCCAGGGCAACGGCGCGAAGCGCGTGCCGTAAAGCGTGATCTCCTGCCAGACCCCGCCGGTCACATAGGGGTCCTCCGCCATCCAGGCGCGCGCACCCTCGTCCGTGTCGCGGGCGATAACGGCGACGGAGCCGACCATGCGCTGCCCCGTCTCATCCAGGATGGCGCCGCCGATGGCGAGGGTGCCGTCGGCCGCCATCGGGCGCACGCGTGCCAGATGCGCCTCCCGCACCGAAAGGCGCCGCTCCGCCGCGCCCGGATCGGTGCCGTCGCGCGCGATGATGACGGTATGGGTGCGGCCCGGCGCGATCGGGGCGCCCGGCTGCGGCAGCGGCCGGTAAGGCAGGGGGGCAATGCGGAAGGGGAAGGTCTCCACCCGCGTCCAGACGCCCATGCCGTTGAAGGGCTCCGCAGCGAGGTAGTCGCGCAGCCCCGCCTCGTCCGGCACATCGAGGATCATCAGGGACCCGACGGCCCGGCCATCGGCGGCCAGGAGCGGCGTGCCGAAGGCGAGTCGGCCATCGCCCGCCCAGACCGCCAGCACCTGCAGATGCCGCTCGCGCGCGGCCATGCGCCGGGCCGGCGCCTCCGCATCCTCGCCATCATAGGCCAGCACGGCATAACCCATTGTCGTCTCCTCCCGCAGGCGGGCAGGAGAATGCCGTGGCTGGCGCGGCGCGGCTACCGATTGGTGCGGCCGCGATGGCCTGGATCGACCCCGCCCTGCGGGTTGGCGTCGTTCATCACATCGCCCTCGCTCGTGCTCTCGCCGGCGATTTCCTCCGGGTCGCTCTTGCTGCGGCTCTGCGTGCCCTTGCTGGCGCCGATGCCTGGATTGCGCTCCAGATCGTCCGGCGGCCGTGGGGTATCGGCGCCGAGGCCGTCCTTCCGGTCTTCCGGCCCGCGCGGATGCTTGCTGCTGGTCACCTGGCCTTCCTCCTTCTGGTAGAGGGAGCCCAACGAGAAAACGGCGCCGGGTGTTCCCCGGCGCCGCCTCCTGCGACGACCCGCGGCCTGTGCGGTGCCGCTGCGTCAGTACATGTGCTGGCCGCCGTTGATCGAGAGCGTCGAGCCGGTGATGAAATCGGAGTCGTCGGTGGTCAGGAAGACGACGCCACGCGCGATGTCCTCTGCCCGGCCGAGCCGCCCGCGCGGGATCTTGGCGATGATCTTCTCCAGCACGTCCGGCGGCACCGCGCGCACCATCTCGGTGTCCACATAGCCCGGGGCGATGGCGTTCACGGTGATGCCGATCTTGGCGCCTTCCTGCGCCAGCGCCTTGGTGAAGCCGTGGATGCCGGATTTGGCGGCAGCGTAGTTCACCTGGCCGTACTGGCCGGCCTGGCCGTTGATCGAGCCGATATTGACGATGCGGCCGTATTTCCGCGCCGTCATGCCGTCCCAGACCAGCTTGCAGAGATTGTAGCAGGAGCCGAGATTGGTATCGATGACGTCGTCCCACATCTGGCGGGACAGGCGTTTCATCGTCGCATCGCGGGTGATGCCGGCATTGTTGACCAGGATCTCGATCGGGCCGACCTCGGCCTCGATCTTCTTCACCGCCGCCTCGCATTGCGCATAATCGGAGACGTCGAATTTGTAGCACGGGATGCCGGTGCGCTCGGTGAAGGCCTGCGCCGCCGCATCATTGCCTGCATAGCTCGCCACCACCGTGCGGCCGGCGGCCTTCAGCGCCTCGCTGATCGCGGCACCGATGCCACGCTGCCCGCCCGTCACCAATGCGACTCTTGCCATGTCCCCGTCTCCCTATGTTCATGCCCATGAGCCCTGGCCGGCGCCGCGCCGGGCGTTGCATCGCACGGTGCCAGCATGGCTAGGTCAGCCCGGAAGCTGCTGTTGGATCAAGCGGGAATGCCCGGGCGTGTCATTGCGCAGGATCAAGGACGCGCCGCTCCCGCTGTCGCATGGTCCACCCGCTGGCGGGAGTCGTCCTGCCGGACTTTCGACTGACGATCCTCCCTCGAACTCGGCCCGGTGGCGTCCCGTAACCCGCCGGGCCTTTTCTTTGGCCGGTCAGCGGCCCTTCAGCGAGAGGATATAGGCCACCACCCCGTCCAGCTCCGCCTGGCTCAGCCGGTGATCCGGCATGCGGGCATGCGGGGTCTGCAGGAAGACGCGCAGCGACATCTCCGTGGTGGAGGGCATGCGGGCGATCGCCTGGAAGGGCGACGCAGCATCGCCCACCGGGCCGCGCGCGCCGGGGCCGGTCACGTGGCAGTTCGCGCACCAGCTTTCCGCCACGACGCGGCCATAGGAAAGCCTTTCCTGCTGCAGCACCCCCTGGGCCGCGGCCTGGGTGGCGACGAACAGCAGCGGCAGCGACAGGGCGGCCGGGGCCAGCAATGATCGCATGTGTTCTCCTCCTTCGGGCGGCGCAGAGCAGGCTTACAGCGGATTGGCGTTCATATCTGAACGCCGATCCGCTGCAGGCCATTGGTTGAAAAGCAGAGCCACGCCTCCGGTCGTTCACGGCCTTGCGCGATCTGCTCTAGGCTGCGCCCTTCGCAATCAATGGGAGGGAACAATGGCGCGATTCTCGGGCAAGGTGGTGCTGATCTCGGGTGGGGCCCGCGGCCAGGGCGCGGCGGAGGCCCGCCTGCTGGTCGCCGAAGGCGCCAAGGTCGTGTTGGGCGACCTGCTGGAGGCGGAGGGGCGCGCCCTGGCCGCCGAGCTGGGGTCGGCCGCGCAATTTGTTCACCAAGATGTGACGAAAGAGGAGGACTGGGCCCGCGCCGTCGCCACCGCCGAATCCATGGGCGGGCTGCACGGCATGGTCAACAATGCCGGCATCTATGTCCCGCGTCCCCTGATGCAGACGGATGCCGAGCTGTTCGAGCGGCACATGCGGGTCAACCAGCTCGGCTGCTTCCTTGGCATGCAGGCGGTGGTGCCGGCCATGGAGCGGGCCGGCGGCGGTTCGATCGTCAACATCTCCTCGACCGCCGGCCTTCGCGGCTCCCCCGGCGCGCTGGCCTATTGCGCGACCAAATGGGCGCTGCGTGGCATGACCAAGGCGGCGGCGGTCGATCTGGCGCCGAGGGGCATCCGGGTGAACAGCGTGCATCCCGGGCCGATCGAGACCGACATGGTGAAGGTCTGGACCAATGAGCAGCGGGCGGTCCGGCTCTCCCAGATCCCGATCGGCCGGATCGGCCAGGCCGAGGATGTGGCGCGGGTGGTGCTGTTCCTGCTCTCGGAGGAGAGCGCCTACATGACCGGGGCCGAGCTGGCGGTGGATGGCGGCGCGTCGCTCTGATGCCGCACCGCCCGGGCGATCTCCCGCCCCAGGGGCCGGGCTTGCGCCCGGGCGGTCTCCCGCCCTAGTTGTTTAGTCGCAGAACATCGTTGGGACCCGCGCGTTCGGGTAGACGCGGAGTTCGGCCCCCGGTTGCGAGTACTGCGGCGTGCTGCCAAGCGGCGAGGGCAGAGGCTTGCCTTGACGGCACCA
>JAESGY010000488.1_pt1 | contig 15340 bp, 13 predicted proteins | sample 9269841 | NCBI WGS metagenome assembly JAESGY01 (sample SAMN17022865, study PRJNA683097) | algae metagenome | isolation source: Spirirestis rafaelensis WJT71-NPBG6 and co-occurring heterotrophs from... | place: USA: Pinto Wells, Joshua Tree National Park, Colorado Desert, CA | collected 2006-08-15
CGATGTCCTGCGCTGACATCTTGAGCGCTGCTGCTTCGCCGCGCGCATTTCATACCGGAACGGTCTTGCGGCGGCCCATCGCTAAAGCTCTGATGCGACAAAGGGTTTATTTGCGTACAAACTCTGAGGAGATCGTGGCGGCGCGGGTGATGCCGGCATCACCCGCGCCAGCTTCGGCGTGCAGGATATCGACCCGGCGGTGCAGCGCCGCATCGGCCGGGTCCAGCCGGAGGAGCAGGTGGTGCGCGCGGCGGCCTGGCTGCGCGCCGCCGGCATCACGGTGATCAATTTCGACATGATGTACGGCCTGCCGGGCCAGAGCGCGGCGCAGGTCGCCGCCACCGCCCGCTTCGCGGTGGAGCAGGGGGCCGACCGCGTGGCGGTCTTCGGCTTTTTTATGCCCATGTGCCCTGGATGAAGCCGCACCAGAACGCCATCCGCACGGAGGACCTGCCGGGCGCGCTGGAGCGGCTGCAGCAGGCCGAGACGGCGGAGCAGGTGCTGGTGGCGGCCGGCTACCAGGCGATCGGCCTCGACCATTTCGCGAAGCCCGGGGACCCGATGGCCATCGCCGCGCGCAACGGCACGCTGCGCCGCAATTTCCAGGGCTACACCACGGATGCCGCGCCGGTGCTGCTGGGCCTCGGCGCCTCCTCGATCGGCGGGATCGAGGCCGCCGGCTATGCCCAGAACGAGCCGAACGAGCGCCGCTGGGTGGCGGCGGTGGAGGCGGGCGAGCTGCCGATCCGCCGCGGCCGCGCCGTGACGGCGGAGGACCGGCTCCGCCGGCACTGCATCGAGCGGGTGATGTGCGACTTCGCGCTCGACCTGGCGGCGCTGCCGCCGGCGCTGGTCGCCGGGGTGCAGCCGGCCCTCTCGCCGCTGGAGGCGGACGGCATCCTGGACCTGACGCCCGACCTGCTGCGGGTGACCGCGGCCGGGCGGCGGCATGTGCGGCATGTGGCGGCCTGCTTCGACGCCTATCTCGGTACCGGCGCGGGGCGGCACAGCGCGGCGGTCTAGAGCAAACGACGGCTGAGTGGACCCACTCATACCAACCCGCATAAATGCCGACGCATTTATGCGGCCTCGGTCGCCGGCGCCGCTCTGCGGCTTGGCTACGTGCCACCTGGCGCGGCGCCCCCGATGCTCATGGAAGATGCCTCGGGCATCTTCCATGAGGGTCCGGCCGTTCGGGCGCTCGGCCGCCTGCGGCGGCTGCAGGTCAGGACTCATGCGGGCGAGCCAGGCGCACTGGCCATCGCCACTCTCACGCCAGGGAGCCTCACCCTGCGCGCAATCGCAGGCCCGCCCAGGCCCTGGCACGCCGGGCCTGCTCTCCCGGCCCTCCTGCGGGGGAAACAGCGTGACCGCCCGCTGAAGCAGGCATGATCGGGTCGCTCACGTGCTTGACAGGCATGTGATCGCGCAAGGAAGTTGGGCTGGTTACAAGCGGGCGGGTCACATCTCCAACCCATGGTGCTGTCCCACCCGCCCCTCAGGGTCATCCTGGCCGCCGTCTTCGGCGGTATCGCATTGCTCGCCGCCCTGGCCACCAGCCTGCTGGCCGGGAGCGATGCCGGCCGCCGGATCGCGGCGAACCAGCGGGCGATACTGGACAGCACCGCCGCACGCATAGCCGAACGGCTGGACCGCGACATGGCGGCACGCTGGCGCGACCTGCAGGTGGCCACCGGCCTGCCGCTGATGCGCGACCCCGACACCGCGCCGGAGATGCGACGCACCATCCTCCGGCAACTCCACGACACCTATGCCGAATACGCGCTGCTCGCCTTCGTCGCGCCGGACGGGCGGGTGGTGGCGGACAGCCGGCGGTTGCTGGAGGGCGAGGACGCCTCCGGCCGGCCCTTCGTGCGGGCGGCCATGCGCGGCCCGGTGGTCGAGGATGTGCACGACGCCATCATGATGGCGCGGGTACTGGGGCAGGGGGGGACCTTGCGCCTCGTCGATCTCGCGGCGCCGGTGCGGGCGGGGGACGGGCGGCTGGTCGGCGTCATCGCCGCCCATCTGGACTGGCGCTGGGCGGCGGAGGTGGTCGGCCCGGCACGACCGGGCGAGCCGGAGGTGCTGATCCTCTCCCGCGTTGGAGAGGTGCTGCTCGGCCCGCCCGGCCTGCTGGGCCGGCGGCTGCCGGCGATCATGCCCGGCCATGGCCGGGTGGAGTTCCCGGACGGGGCCGGTTTCCTGGCGGCGACCCGGCCGACCCTGGGCTATCGCGACTATCCCGGCCTCGGCTGGCAGGTGGTGGCGCGCCGGCCGGCGGCAGAGGCCCTGGCGGGGGCCGCGGCGGTGCAGCGCGACATCATGCTCTACGGCCTCTGGGCCGCGGCGCTGGCCGCCCTGTTCGGCTGGTTCGCCGCCGCCTGGCTGGCCCGGCCGCTGCGCCGCCTGGCGGAGGCCGCCGCCCGCCTGCAGCGGGAAGGCGGGCGGGACGGGCTGCCGACCGGCACCGGCTATGCCGAGGCGGTGACGCTGGCCACCGCCTTCGACGGGCTGCTCGGCGATTGCCGCCGCTCCGAAGCAGCGCTGCAGGAAAGCGAGCAGCGGCTGCGGCTCGCTCAGCGGGCCGGGCAGATCGGTGCCTATGACTGGGACATCCTGGCCGACCGCGTCCGCGTCACCCGTGAATATGCGGTGCTGCACGGCCTGCCGGACCCGGCCGGGGATGCCGTCTGGAGCGCACCCTACCAGGACTGGCTGGCGCGGGTGCATCCCGAGGATCGGGCCCGCATGGTGGAGCGGTCCGCCCGCGCCCTGGCCGAGCCCGGCCCCTATGCCTTCGAGTACCGGCTGGCGCTGCCCGATGGCCGTACCCGCTGGATCGCCGACCGGGGCGAGGTGCTGGCCGGCCCGGACGGGCGCGCGATGCGCGCGATCGGCGCCATCCGCGATGTGACCGGCCGCCGCGCCGCCGAGGATGCGCTGCGGGAGGGCGAGGCGCGGTTTCGCCTGGCGCAGGAGGCGGGCGGGATCGGCAACTGGGATCTCGACCTGGCGACGGGCCGGCAGGTCTGGTCCGAGCGGCAATATGCGCTCTTCGGGCTGGATCCGGCCCTGCCGCCACCGGACTTGGCCACCTGGCTCGGGATGGTGCATCCGGAGGACCGGCCCGCCCTGCAGGCCGACTGCGACGCCGCGCTGGCCTCCGAGGCCGGCGCCTTCTCCATCGAATTCCGTATCCGCCGCGCCCCCGACGGCGCCGAACGCTGGCTGGCCGCGACCGGGCGGGTGATGCGCGACGAGGCGGGCCGCCCGGCCCGCATGCTGGACGTGAATCTCGACATCACCGAGGCGCGCGAGCGGGAGGAGCGGCTGCGCGCCCGCGAGGCCGAGCTGCGCGCCATGCTGGAGGCGAACCCGATCAGCGTGCTGCGCGGGGACGTGCATGGCCGCATCCTGGAGGCCAATGACGCGCTGCTGCGGCTGACGGGCCATGACCGGGCGGCGCTGGAGGCGGGCAGGTTGCGCTGGGACGCGCTGACCCCGCCGGAATGGCTGCCGGCGGATGCCGCCGGCATCGCCGAGGCCCGCGAGAAGGGCGTCTGCACGCCCTATGAGAAGGAGTACTGGCGGCCGGATGGCAGCCGCGTGCCGATCCTGATCGGCTACGCCCTGGCCGGCGAGACGCATGAGGAGACGATCGCCTTCATCCTCGACCTCACCGACCGCAAGCGCGCCGAGGCGGTGCTGCTGGCCGACAAGGCGGCGCTGGAGCAGGCGGTGGCCGAGCGCACCGCGGAGCTGGCGGCGCGGGAGCGCGAGCTGCGGCGGATTTATGACCGCACGCCGGCGGCCTTCCACTCCGTCGATGCCGAGGGCCGCCTGATCCGGGTGAGCGACGAGTGGCTGGCCTTCCTCCGCTACCGGCGGGAGGAGGTACTGGGCGGCCGCACCGGCGAGTTCATGCTGCCCGAGAGCGCGGCGCGCTGGGAGGCGGCACTCTCCGAACTGCAGGCGACCGGCGACGAGGTGCGGGAGGTGGAGTACCGCATGCGCCGCGCCGATGGCGAGGTGGTGGACGTGCTGCTGCGCGCCCGGGCGGAGCATGATGCGGAAGGGCACTTCGCCCACAGCTATGCCGTGCTGGTCGACGTGACCGAGCGGAACCGTGCCGAGGCGCGGCTGCGCGAGGCGCAGAAGCTGGAGGCGCTGGGCCGCATCGCGGGCGGCGTGGCGCATGACTTCAACAACCTGTTGCAGGTGATGACCGGCGCGCTGCACATGCTCTCGGGCCATGCGGGCGACCGGGCCCGTGTCGAGCGCTATGCCGGCGTCGCGCTGCAGGCGGCCGAGCGGGGCACCGGCCTGACCCGTCGCATGCTGGCCTTCGCCCGGCAGGACAGGCTGCAATCCGGCCCGGTGCATCTGCCCGAGGTGATGCAGGGCCTGGCGACGCTGCTGCACGGGCCGCTCGGCGCCGATATCCGGCTGGAGACCGCGGCCGCGCCCGACCTGCCGCCGGTGCAGGCCGACCGCATGCAACTCGAACTCGTGCTGTTCAACTTCGCCCTCAATGCCCGGGATGCCATGCCGCGCGGCGGCCGGCTGCGGCTGGAGGCGGCGGCCGAGTCGGTCGGGCCGGCCCATCCGCAGGGCCTGGCGCCGGGGGCCTATCTGCGCATCCGGGTCTCCGATACCGGCGAGGGGATGGATGCGGCGACGCTGGCGCGCGCGACCGAGCCCTTCTTCACCACGAAGGAGGTCGGCAAGGGAACCGGCCTTGGCCTGGCCATGGCGCATGGCTTCGCGGCGCAGTCAGGCGGCGCCCTGCGGATCGAGAGCGAACCGGGCAGGGGACCGTGGTGATGCTGTGGCTGCCGGAGGCGGTGGACGTGCCGGTGCCGATGGCCGCCGCGGCAGGCGGCTGAAGCCTGGAGCGGCTTCATTCGCAATGGCTCACTCCAGCCGCTCCAGGTCTTTGTTCGGGCGAGCAAATTACTCCGCCCAGATGGGTCCACCTGGTCGGAGTTTGCTCTATCCGCCGCCGTTCAGGCCTGACGGGCCAGGCGATCCTGGCCTGGCCCCGATAACCCGTGGCCCAGGCCGGTGAAAGGAAGGCCGGCCCGGGTGTTCCCGGGGGCACGCAATGCCGGTGTGCTCAGCCGCAGAGCCGGCCGAGCGCCGCGGTCAGGTCGTCCGGATCATAGGGTTTGGCGAGCACCGGCACATGCGAATGGGTGGGTGGCAGCCCTTCCGCGCCATAGCCGGTGGCGACCACGAAGGGCACGCCGCGCTGCGCCAGCACATCGGCGACCGGAGTCGACGTCTCCCCGGCCAGGTTCAGGTCCAGCACCGCGACATCCGGGGTTTCCTTGCCGAGAAGTGCCAGTGCCTCGGACACGGTCGCCGCCGGACCCACCACCGCCGCTCCGGCATCGAGCAACGCGTCCTCGACCAGCATGGCGACCAGCGCCTCGTCCTCGACGACAAGCACCCGGCGTCCCGTGAGCCTAGTCATACCACCACTCCCCTGCTCGGCCACCGGGCCCCGATCACTGCCAGATGCGGCCAGGATACCATCTCAAGTTGCGACACCGGTTCTGATGGTCGCCCAACGGCCGGTCACGCCGCCATCCCTCGCCGCAACCGGCCAGCCCTGCAACCATGCTTCGAGGTCTGGAATAGTTGGCATATCCGAATGGCGGCAGCGACTCACGGTTCAGCGAGATGTGGTGTCGGTGGCGGCCGAGGCCAAGGGCCATCGGCTGCCACCGACATCAGGCGGCGGATTTCGCCTCCGCGATCGCGCGCCAGACGCGCTCCGGCGTCGCCGGCATGTCGATATGGTCGATGCCGAATTCCGACAGCGCGTCTACCACGGCGTTCATCACGGCGGGCAGGGAGCCGGCGCAGCCCGCCTCCCCGCAGCCCTTGGCGCCCAGCGGATTGGTCTTGCAAGGCGCGGGGTGGCTGAGGAAGCCGAAGCTCGGCACGTCGGCCGCGCGCGGCAGGGCATAGTCCTGGTAGGAGCCGGAGAGGAGCTGGCCTTCCTCGGAATAGGCCACCTGCTCCATCAGCGCCTGGCCGATGCCCTGGACGATGCCGCCATGCGCCTGGCCCTCGACCAGCAACGGGTTCACGATGACGCCGAAATCGTTTACCGAGACATAGCGAACGATGTCGGTGGTGCCGGTATCGGGGTCGATCTCCACCTCGCAGACATGGCAGCCATTGGGGTAGGCCATCGGCGCCTCGCCGAACACGTGCCTGACATCGAGGCTGGTGGGCAACTCCGGCGGCGGGTTGTTGGCGGTGCGGATGCGCTCGGCCAGTTCCATGATGCCGATGCTGCGATCCGTGCCGGCAATGGTGAATCGGCCGAGGCCGTTTGCGTCGCGCTCGAACTCGATATCCTCGACGCCCGCCTCCAGCATGTGGGCCGCGGCCGTCCGGCCCTTCTCGATGACGAGCTGCGCGGCTTCCACGATGGCGGCGCCGGAGGCCATCAGCGACTTCGAGCCGCCGGTGCCGCCGCCGGCGATCAGCAGGTCGGAATCGCCCTGGACCAGGCGGATGCTCTCGAAGGGTACGCCGAGGGTCTGGTGCAGCACCTGGGCGAAGGGCGTCCAGTGGCCCTGGCCGTAATCGAGCGTGCCGGTGATGATGGTGACGGTGCCATCCGCCTCGAAGCGGATCTCGCCCTGCTCCTTCATCGGCGGGGCGGTGCATTCGAGAAAATTGCCGATCCCCCGGCCGCGTAGCCTGCCGCGGGCCTTGCTCTCGGCCTTCCGCGCCGCGAAGCCGTCCCAGTCCGCGGCGTCGAGCGCCTTCTCCAGGACCGCGGAGAACTCGCCGCTGTCATAGACCGCGCCGGAAGGGGCGCTGAAGGGGAAGGCATCCGGCCTGATGTGGTTGGTCCGCCGCAGCGCGATGGCGTCCTTGCCCGTCTCCTTCGCCGCCTGCTCCAGCAGCCGCTCGAAGAAGTAGTTGCCCTCCGGCCGCCCGGCGCCACGATAGGCGGAGACCGGCGTGGTGTTGGTGACGAGGCATTTCGTCGTCACCTCGATCAGCGGCGTCGCGTAGTTGGACTGGATGTTCTTGACGAAATTGCCGGTGCCCATCAGCGGCGCGACCGTCGCCAGATAGGCGCCCATATTGGCGGAGGAGGTCAGGCGCACCGCCAGCGCGCGGCCCTCGGCGTCCAGCGCCAGCTCCGCCTCCACCTCATGGTCGCGGCCATGGCTGTCCGAGAGGAAGGAGCCGGTCCGCTCATCCGTCCACTTCACCGGCTTGCCGAGCACCTTCGCGGCATGCAGCAGGCAGAGATATTCCGGATAGGCGCTGGCCTTCATCCCGAATGACCCGCCGACATTGCCCGTCAGGATACGGACCTTGTCCACCGGCACCTTCAGGATGTCGTTCGCTATCTGGCCGCGCAGGCCGAAGACGCCCTGGCTGCCGACATGCAGGGTGTAGCGGCCGGTCGCCGGGTCGTACTCGCCGATGGCGCTGCGCGGCTCCATGGCGCAGACGACGACGCGGTTGTTGCGGATGGACAGCTTCGTCACATGCGCGGCCTTGGAGAAGGCCTCGGCCACCTTCGCCGCATCGCCGTAATGGAAGTCCAGCACGCTGTTGCCGGGCAGGTGGTCATAGAGCTGCGGCGCATCCGGCGCCGCGGCGGCCGAGGCCTCGGTCACCGCCGGCAGCACGTCGATATCGACGAAGACCGCCTCCGCCCCGTCCTTCGCCGCCGCCTTGCTCTCCGCCACCACGAAGGCGATGGGGTCGCCGACGAAGCGGACCTTGTCCATGGCCAGCGAGGGGCGGTCGATGTTGCGCAGCGGCGTGCCATCCGCGTTCTTCAGCGGCAGCGTGCAGCGCATATGGCCATAGCCATGGCCTTCCAGCTCGGCGCCGGTGAAGACCGCGACGACGCCGGGCACTTCCTTCGCCGCCGCGGTGTCGATCCCCCTGATGACGCCATGGGCATAGGGGCTGCGGACCATGACGGCATGGAGCTGGCCGGGCAGGCTGATATCATCCGTGTAGCGGCCGCGGCCCTGCAGCAGGATCGGGTCCTCGTTACGGGGGACCGGCTGGCCGACCCCGAACTTCAGGCGGGACAGGTCCGGCATGTTGCTGTCGGGCATCGCTCACTCTCGCACGGATATTGAGGTTGATGTCGAGCCTAGGACAGCTTTGTCCAGGGGGCGACCCCACCGGCGTGAATCGATCGGCGTGGCGCGGAGGCGATTGGCAGGCCGTATCGGGGCCGGGTAGAGGGGGCGCATGCAGGCCTATTTCGCGGCGCTGATCGCGCTCTCCGTCGCCGGCGTCATCGAGGCGCGCAGCACCACGCCGGGGCTGCGGCCGGAAGCGCCGGCAGCCGACCGTGCCTTCCGCATCCTCGGCCGCGCGGCCTTCGCCTTCTGGCTGGTGCTTCTGGCCTGGGGCTTCTGGGAATTGCACTGGACCCAACCGGTGGCGGGGCTGATCCTGTCGCTCGGCGCCAATGCCCTGGTGGTCCAGGCCGGGGCCCGGCCCTGGTGGCCGGGCATTTCCATGGGGCTCTCGCTGCTCGGGCTGTTCCTGACCATGGTGACGCTGAGCTGGTAGGAACCATGCCGGCGGAGGCGGGGCCGCCGCCCCGTCCCGCCGCCGCGTCACCCGACCGGTGGCAGGTGCAGCGCCACCACGTCGCCATTCTGCCCCGGCACCTGCGGGAAGCGCTCCCGCACCGCCGGGTCATGGCCCGGGATCACCCGCGTCTCGTCCCCACCTGCGAGCTTCTTCGCGATCCGCCAGCCCTGGGTCATGGCGCCGAGGTCGAAGATGATCGGGAAGGGGTTGCCCCTGCCGCCATTGGCATAGAAATGCATGGCGTCGGAGGCGAGGACGACGGGGCCGCGCGCCGTCTCCACCCGCACCACCTGCAGCCCGTCCGAATGCCCGCCGACGCGGTGCACCGTGACGCCGGGCGCGACCTGCCCCTCGCCGTCATGGAATTGCACCTTGTCGGCAAACAGGGCGCGGACCATGGAGACGACATGATCCGCCTCGAAAGGCAGGCGGATGCAGGCGGTGCACATGTGCCGCCCCGTGGCGAAGGCCATCTCCCGGTCCTGGATATGGATCTTCGCGCCGGAGAAGATGTCGATGCTGCCGGCATGGTCGTAATGCAGATGCGTCACGATGACGTCCCGCACCTTCGCCGGGTCGCATTCCATGGCGCGCAGGCTGTCGGCGACGCTGCGGCTGATGGTGCGGCCGCGCTTCTCCGCGCAGGCATGGTCGAAGCCGGTATCGACCACGATCTCATGCCCCTGCCCGTCACGGACCAGCCAGACGAAGTAGTCCAGCGGCATGGCCTCATGCGGGTCCTGCACCGGCAGCAGGAAGTTGGACTGCGCCGGCCGGTCGTGCCGGCCGTAGCGGATGGCGTAAACCTCCCAGTTCGGCATTCTTACTTGTTCCCCCCGAGGATCTCGCCCGCCATCTTCTCCGAGAGCTGGGCGAGCGCGGTGTGATTGTGCCCGGGGCCGAGCGAGGCCAGCGCCGCGGCCCACATCTCCTTGCAGAGCGCGGAGAAGGGCGTCGGCGTCTCCGTCTCCCGCCCCACTTCGAGCGCGATGCCGAGATCCTTGACCATCAGCTCCAGCGCGAAGCCGTCATCGAAGCGGCGGTTCAGCACATACTGCTTGAACTTCCGCTGGCTGCTGTTGGACATGCCGGAGGAGGCGTTCAGCACATCGACCATGGTCGAGGGGTCGAGGCCGAAGCGCTGGCCGATCAGCAGCACCTCGATCCCCATCAGGAAGGTGCCGGCCGAGGAGAGGTTGTTCAGCGCCTTCATCGCCTGGCCGGCGCCGATGCCGCCGCAGCGATAGAGGCTGCTGCCCATCGCCTTCAGCACCGGCTCGGCGCGGTCCAGTTCGGCCGTCTCCCCGCCCAGCATGATGGCCAGATCACCGGACTTCGCCCGCGGTACGCCACCCGAGACGGGCGCGTCGATCATGGCGACGCCACGTTCCGCCAGCTTCGCCGCGATTTCCCGCGTCTTCGCGGGCTGGCCGCTGGTCATGTCGATGACAAGGGCGCCCTTCGCCAGCGCAGGCGCCATCTGCTCGGCGACCTGCGCCACCTGCCTGCTGGTCGGCAGGATGGTGATGACGGCATCCGCGCCCTGCGCCGCCTCCGCGGCATCGGCCGCGGCGCGGCCGCCCACCTCCGAGGTGAACTGCGCGCTGCGGCCGGGCACGGCGTCGCAGACCACGACCTCGAACCCCGCCTTCACCAGGTTGGCCGCCATGGGCCAACCCATATTGCCGATGCCGACGAAGCCGATCTTCTTCAGCGCGAACATTACTTCTTCCCCGGCAGGGCACCCTCGGCCACGAGCACCTCATGCGCCGCCTTGAAGGCATCGAGCCCGGCGGGGATGCCGCAATAGGCGGTCGCGTGCAGCAGCACCGCCTTGATCTCCTCGACCGTCAGGCCGTTGTTCAGCGCGCCCTTCACATGCAGCTTGATCTCGGGCGTCTTGCCGAGGGCGGTCAGCATGGCGAGGTTCAGCATGGAGCGCGTCTTCCGCTCCAGCGTCGGGTCGCCCCAGGCCCAGCCCCAGGCCCAGGCGGTGGTGGCGCGCTGGAAGGCCATCATGAAGTCGTCGGCCTTGGCCATGGAGCCGTCGACATACTCGGCGCCCAGCACCTCGCGCCGGATCGGCAGGCCCTTGTCGAACAGCGCGGAATCCTCGGACATGGCGTTCCTCCTCATGCACAGGGGCGGGAGGCTCGCGCGGGCCGGCCCGGCGGTCAACGGGGCCCGCCGCCCCTGCGGGGGCACCGCGTCCGGCTCGTTCCGAAATCGATCATTCCGAAGTGATCGTTGCTGGCGTGGATTCGCGCTGCATGCCTCCGGCCTCCGTTCCACGATCCGAACGCAACCGCGCGGCCGCACCGCGTGGGCCGAGGCTGGGGGGCGTGTGGATGCCGGATGGGACGAGACCGGGTGGCGAGGGCCTGACCGCTGCGGCGCCCGCCGCGCAGGCCTCGCCCCGCCTGCTCGACGGGCTGCGGGGGCTGGCGGCGCTGGCCGTGGTCTTCACCCATATCCTCAGCATGGCCCCGCCGCTGCCGCCGGCGCTGCTCGCGGCCATGGAGGCGACGCCGCTCCGCCTCATCACGACTGGGCGGGCTCCGGTCATCTTCTTCTTCGTCCTCAGCGGCTATGTGCTGACCCTGTCCCTGCTGAAGGACCAGCGGCCGGGCCTTGCCACCTTCGCGCTGCGGCGGAGCTGCCGGCTGCTACTGCCGGTCGCCGGCGCCGTGCTGGTCTCGGCCGCGCTCAGCCTCGCCCTGCGTCCGGGCCCGCTGCCGCAGGGTGGCTGGGATGCGCAGGTGCTGTGGTCGGAGCCGGTGGGGGCGGCGATGGTCCTGCGCCAGGCGCTGCTGCTCGGCGCGGATGGCTGGTTCACCCTCGACATCCCGCTCTGGACCCTGGTGCATGAATGGCGGATCACGCTGCTCTTCCCGCTGGTCCTGCTCTTCCGCGGCCGTGTCGCCTGGCTGCTCGGCCTCGCCCTGCTGCTGCATGTCACGGCGATCGCGCTCGGCGTGGCGCCGGACCGCCACCAGCTCGGCCCGCGGCTGCCATCCACCCTGCTGTCGGATGCCTATTTCCTGCTGCCCTTCGTGGTGGGCGCGGCGCTCGCGCTCGAAGGGCAGGGCGGCCAGCTGCGCCCGGCCTGGGCCCGCCGCCTGGCCTGGGCGGGCATCCTGGTCGCCGCCAGCCTGCCGCATGACCTGATGGTCATCACCGCATCGGCGGCGCTGATCCTCCTCGCGCGCGGGCCGGGCCTGCTGCCGCGGGTCCTGGCGCGGCCAAGCCTGCTCTGGCTCGGCCGCGTCTCCTTCAGCCTCTACCTGATCCACATGCCGGTGCTCGGCGCCCTGCTGCACGGGCTGGGCGGCGTGCTCCCGCCCTGGGCGGCGCTGCTGCTGGGCCTGCCGCTCGCGCTGCTGGCGGCCCAGGGCTTCCATGCCCTGGTCGAGGCGCCGGCGCAGCGGCTCAGCCGGCGGATCCGCCTCTCGGCTCCGCCGGCCATGCCAGCGCGGCAGGACAAGCCGCAGCCGGTATCGGCCTGACCGCCCGGGGCGCTCAGCCCTCCGCCATCATCTCGCGCAGCCAGTCCTCGCCCTTGGGCGAGAGGGCATGCCAGGCGGTATCGGGCGAGGTACGTGTCACCAGCAGCCGGGTGCCGGCCCGCTGCGCCGGCGGCACCGCCTTCAGCAGGTGGTCGCGCAGATAGGCGGGGGAGACACCGGTCTCCGCCAGGGTCGCCCCGGGCGCGACCTGCCAGTGCCCGGGCGCGATCTGGAAGATCGCCTCGAAGAAGCGCTTCTGGTCATCCGGCGCCAGGCCGGACAGGTCATGCAGGATGAGGCTGAGCGCCATGCAAGGGACCCTTTGTCATCAGCCCGGCACGCCGCCGTCCGGATGCAGGTGGACAATGCCCGATCCGGTGGCGTCTGCAACAGCTTCTGCAACCAGAGTGCGGTGGCACTACCGTGGATCGGCCTCCAGGCAGAGCAGGCAGAGCCTTTCCTCGCGCGCCTGGCCGGCGAGGGCGGCGATGGCCGCCTGCGCCTCGGTGCCTGCCAGCCGGGCGCCGAAGATCCGCTTCATCTCCGCGCTGCGGCCGGCCCGCGCCGCGGCGCGCCCCTCCGGCGGGGTGCCGAGCGCCCGGAGATGGACGTAGCGGAGGCCCGCCGCCTGCAGCGCCCCGGACAGGGCCTGCTTGGCGAAGCCGGGGCGGCGGCTGTTCGGCAATTCCCGCACATCCACCAGGGTGGTGACGCCGGCCGCCCGCAGCCTGGCGATCAGCGCCTCCGGCGTCGCCCCCTCATAGCCGATGGTGAAAAGGGGCGGCACGGGCGGCCGGTCCGGGTCGTCCGGCCCGGCCGGGGCCTCGGCGGCCCCGGCGGCATTCCGGCCGCCGGCCCCGCTCACCGCGTGATCGCGGCGTGCGCGGCGAGGCAGGCCATGTCCAGCAGCTGCGTCACGCTGGCATCGGTCGGCACGATCTGCACCGGGCGGGAGAGGCCCATCAGCAGCGGCCCGATCGCCGTGCCGCTGGTCAGGCGGGGGACCGACTTGGTCAGGATATGCGCCGCGTGCAGGCCCGGCATCACCAGGACATTGGCCGCGCCGGTCAGCCGGCAGAAGGGGTAGAGATGCGCCCGCAGTGCCGGGTCCAGCGCCACATCGGCCGACATCTCGCCATCATACTCGAAATCGACCTTGCGCTGGTCCAGCAGCTTCACCGCCTCCCGGATGCTGCCGGGGATGGAGCCCTTGGGGTCGCCGAAGGTGGAGAAGGAGAGGAAGGCGACCCGCGGCTCATGCCCCAGCCGGCGCGCCGCCGCGGCGGACTGGGTCGCGATCTCGGCCAGGCATTGCGCGTCCGGCCGCTCATGGATCGCGGTGTCGGCGACGAAGACGGTGCCGGAGACGCGGGCGAGCAGCAGGGTCAGGCCGAACATCACCTCGCCCGGCGCCGGATCGATGGCCGAGGTGATGCCCTCCAGCGCCACCGAGTAGCTCCGGGTCACGCCGGTGACGAGGGCATCGGCATCGCCCATCGCCACCATGCAGGCGGCGAAGACGTTGCGGTCCTGGTTGACCAGGCGCTGGCAGTCGCGGAACAGCATGCCCTGGCGCTGCTGCTTGGCATAGAGGAACTCGGCATAGCGCCGGTTGCTGTCGGAGATCCGGGCGTTGCGGATGACGATGCCGGTGGGCAGCGGCACGCCGATGGCGCGCGCGGTGGCCTGGATCCGGTCCTCCCGCCCCACCAGCACCGGCGTGCCGTAGCCCGCCTGGTGGAAGGCGATGGCGGCGCGGATGACCTTCTCCTCCTCGCCCTCGGCGAAGACCACGCTGCGCGGATTGGCGCGCACGCGCTCGGTGATCAGCTCCAGCGCATTCGCCGTCGGGTCCAGCCGGCCCGCCAGGTTGCGGGCATAGCGGCCGAGATCGGTGATCGGCCGGCGGGCGACGCCGCTCTCGATCGCGGCCTTCGCCACCGCGACCGGGACGCGGGAGATCAGCCGCGGGTCGAAGGCGTTGGGGATGATGTATTCCGGCCCGAAGCGCAGCGACTTGCCGGCGCCAGCGGTGTTCACCTCCTCCGGCACGTCCTCCCGCGCCAGCAGCGCCAGCGACCGGGCGGCGGCGATCTTCATGGCGTCGTTGATGGTGCTGGCCCGCACGTCCAGCGCGCCGCGGAAGATGAAGGGGAAGCCGAGGACATTGTTGACCTGGTTCGGGTAGTCGGACCGGCCGGTCGCCACGATGCAGTCCGGCCGCGCCGCCTTGGCGTCCTCCGGCGTGATCTCCGGGTCCGGGTTGGCCATGGCGAAGATGATCGGCTTGTCCGCCATGGCGCGGACCATGTCCTGCGTCACCGCGCCCTTCACGGACAGGCCGAAGAAGACATCCGCCCCCTCCAGCGCCTGGGACAGCGTCCTTGCCTTGGTCTCGACCGCATGGGCCGATTTCCACTGGTTCATGCCCTCGGTGCGGCCGCGGTAGAGCACGCCCTTGGTGTCGCACATGATGATGTTCTCGGGCCGCATGCCCATGGCCCTGAGCAGCTCGGCGCAGGCGATGGAGGCGGCGCCGGCGCCGTTGATGACGAGCCGAGTCTGCGCCAGGTCCCGCCCGGTCAGGTGCGCGGCGTTGATGAGGCCGGCGGCGGCGACGATGGCGGTGCCGTGCTGGTCGTCGTGGAAGACCGGGATGTCCATCATCTCGCGCAGGCGCTGCTCGATGACGAAGCACTCGGGCGCCTTGATGTCCTCGAGATTGATCCCGCCGAAGCTGGGGCCGAGGAAGCGGACGGCATTGACGAACTCGTCGGCATCCTCGGTATCGAGGCAGAGATCCATGCCGTCCACATCGGCGAAGCGCTTGAAGAGGGCGACCTTGCCCTCCATCACCGGCTTCGAGGCCAGCGCGCCGAGATTGCCGAGGCCCAGCACCGCGGTGCCGTTGGAGATGACGGCGACGAAATTGCCCTTCGCCGTGTAGTCATAGGCCAGCGTCGGGTCGCGGTGGATGTGCAGGCAGGGCTCGGCGACGCCCGGGCTGTAGGCCAGCGACAGGTCGCGCGCCGTGATCAGCGGCTTGGTCAGCCGGATCTCCAGCTTGCCCGGGCGGCCCTCGGCATGCAGCGCCAGGGCCTCCTCGGGCGTGACGCGGGCGGTGCGGCTGTCGGCGAGCGCGCCGGCAAGCCCGGCCTTCGGTGAATCATCCATGCGACTGGTCCTCTCGCTCGCCTTGCCGGGGGCGCGACCCGGCCCCCTTTCCTTGC
>JAESGY010000489.1_pt1 | contig 15335 bp, 14 predicted proteins | sample 9269841 | NCBI WGS metagenome assembly JAESGY01 (sample SAMN17022865, study PRJNA683097) | algae metagenome | isolation source: Spirirestis rafaelensis WJT71-NPBG6 and co-occurring heterotrophs from... | place: USA: Pinto Wells, Joshua Tree National Park, Colorado Desert, CA | collected 2006-08-15
CGCCGCAAAGGCAACCGCGGCACCGTGATTGCCGCCGGAGGCCGCGATGACGCCGGCGCCGGGCAACCCGCGCGACAGCATCCGGTTGAAGGCGCCGCGCGGCTTGAAGGAGCCACTGGCCTGGAGCAATTCCAGCTTCGCCACGATATCATGGGCAAGGCCGAGATCGGCCCCGGCCAGCCGCAGCAGCGGCGTGCGCCGGACATGCGGGGCGATGCGCCGGGCGGCGTCCTGGATCTCGCCGCGGTTCGGATGGATCGACATGATGTGCCACGGGTGGCATGCCCGACCACGAGAGGCAACCGCGGCTCCCCTTGGAAGGCCCCCGGATTCCTGCCATGGTCGGTCGCCTGCTTGGTGGCGACCCGGATGCTGCTCCATGCCAGTTCAGTCGCCCGTGAGGGGGAAGCCGTCCTGCTGCTCGGTCCCCCAGGGTCTGGAAAGTCCGATCTCGTGCTGCGCCTGATCCGTGAGGGATGGCGGCTGGTCGCCGACGATCAGGTGACCCTGCATGCCGAGGCGGGCGGGCTCAGCGCCGCGCCGCCCGAGGCGCTGCGCGGCATGCTGGAGGTCCGTGGCCTTGGCATCCTCCGGGACCTGGAGGTGGCGGCGCCGGCGCCGCTGCGGCTCGCCGTCCGCCTCGTCGCCCGCGCCTGCATCGCCCGGCTGCCAGAGCCCGAGCGCTGGGCGGAGGCGGGGGTCGCCCTGCCGGCCATCCGGCTCGACCCCTTCGAGGCCTCGGCGACTGCCAAGCTCGGCTTCGCCCTCGACCTGGTCCTCGGCCGCGCCCGCCAGCAGGCGGGCGCCTTCGCATGAACGGCATTCCGGACCCGCTGGCCGAAGGGCCGCGCGCCCCGCTGCCGGGCGCCCGCCCGGTGGTGCTGGTCACCGGCCTCTCCGGGGCCGGCAAGGCCTCCATCCTCAATGTGCTGGAGGATCTCGGCTACGAGACGGTGGACAACCCGCCGCTCAAGGTACTGGAGGAGCTGGTGGAGGATGGCGACGAGCCGATCGCCGCCGGCATCGACACCCGCACGCGGGGCTTCGTCCCGAGCCAGGCCCTGGCCACCCTGGCGCGGCTCCGCCGCAACCCCGGCATCGCGGTGACCCTGGTCTTCGTCACCGCCGAGGACGCCGTCCTGCTCCGCCGCTATACCGAGACGAGGCGGCGCCATCCGCTGGCGCCCGGCGGCTCGCTCGGCAGCCGGGTCAGCGACGGCATCGCCCGGGAATCGGCTCTGCTGGCCCCGCTGCGGGATGCGGCCGACCTGGTGGTCGATACCTCCGACCTGCCGCTGCCGGCGCTGCGGCAGATGATCGAGCGGCGCTTCCGGCCGGAGGGGACGCCCGGCCTCTCGATTCAGGTGATGTCCTTCGGCTTCCCGCGCGGCCTGCCGCGCGAGGCCGACCTGGTCTTCGATGTGCGCTTCCTGCGCAACCCGCATTACGTGCCGGAGCTGAAGCCGCAGACCGGGCGGGACCCGGCGGTCGCCGCCTATGTGAAGGGCGACCCGGATTTCCCCGGCTTCTGGACCCGCCTTCTCGGCTTCATCGATCCGCTGCTGCCGCGCTATGTGGCCGAGGGCAAGAAATACCTCACGGTTGCAATAGGCTGCACCGGCGGCAAGCACCGGTCGGTCCTTGTGGCGGAGCGTTTGGCAGACCATCTTCGTGGGGCGGGTTGGCGTGCGGACGTGACGCATCGGGAACTTGCTCAAGCGGCGCTTGCCGGGATGGACCCGGCGGCGCTACCGGGCCACCGCAATCCGGGCCCCCTCGATCCACGAGCGGGCGCCGGTGGAGATACCGCCCCGACTCAATCGGACGGGGCGGGGGGTCGGGAGGCCCTGACGCGCACCCCATGATCGGATTGGTTCTCGTTACCCATGGCCGGCTCGCCGACGAATTGCGGCTCGCCATGGAACATGTGGTCGGCCCGCAACGCGCGGTCGCCACCGTCTGCATCGGCCCCGATGACGACATGGAGCGGCGCCGGCAGGATATCCGCGAGAGCATCGCGGCGGTGGACCAGGGCGACGGCGTCGTGGTGCTGACCGACATCATGGGCGGCACGCCCTGCAACCTGGCGGTCTCGCTGGCCGACCGGAAGCAGGTGGAGGTCATCGCCGGGGTGAACCTGCCGCTCCTCGTCAAGCTCGCCAAGATCCGGTCGTCCGAGCCGCTGGCCGAGGCGGTGGACCATGCAGCGGCGGCCGGCCGCAAATACATCGCCGCCGCCGGCGACATCCCGAACGGGATCTCCCGGGTGAATGGCAGCGCCAACGGAGGAAACAAGCCGTGAGCCATACCGCGACCCAGCCGATCGACTCTGGCTCCCATGCCGGCTGCGGCTGCGGCGAGGGGGAGATGGTCCTGCGGCAGACACTGACCATCCGGAACAGCCGGGGCCTGCATGCCCGCGCCGCGGCCAAGCTGGTGACGCTGGCGGAACGCTTCTCCGCCTGCCTGCATGTCTCGCGCGACGGGCAGCGGGTGCCCGCCTGCTCCATCATGGGGCTGATGATGCTGGGCGCCGGCCGGGGCAGCACGGTCGAGATCGAAGCCGAGGGCTGGGACGCCAAGGAAGCGCTCGAGGCGGTGGCCGGCCTGATCGAGGCCGGCTTCCATGAAGAATGAGAAGTCCGAGGCACCGGCCGGGCTGATCGCCCGCGGAGCGGAGCGGGGCGCGGACCGCGCCACCGAGCGGGGCAGCGAGGCGCCGCGGCGGGCCTCCGCGCGCCGGACGCGCGAGCACGCCATCCGCGGCATCCCCATCTCCCCGGGCATCGCCATCGGCCCGGTCTATGACACCAGCGAGATCCCGGCCGAGGCGCCGCGCCGCGCCATCCTGGCCAGCCAGGTGGAGGCGGAGCGGCAGCGCCTGGCGGATGCCGTCGCGCTCTCGCGCAAGCAGCTCGGCAAGCTGAAGGCCCGACTCGGCATCCTGCCCGAGGAGGCGCAGGAGGAGCTGGCGCCGCTGCTCGACGCCTATATCCTGATGCTCGGCAATTCCCGGCTGTTGCGCGGCGCCCGCCGGCGGATCGAGGCCGAGCTGCTGGCGGCCGAGACCGCGGTCGGGGATGAGGCCGAGGCGATCGCGGCGCAGATCCTGGCGGCGAAGGACGATGACCGCGCCGGCCTCCGGCGCCGCGCCGAGGAGGTGCGGGAGATCGCCAAGCGCCTGACCCGCAACCTGACCGCGACCCCCTTCCGCAGCCTGAAGGAGGTGCCGGAGGGCGCCATCCTGGTGGCCGAGGAGCTGACGCCGGCGGATGCCGCGCTGCTCGACCCCGCGCGCATCGCGGGCGTGGCGACCGAGGAAGGCGGGGCCGATGGCCATACCGCCATCATGCTGCGGGCGCTGGGCATCCCCTCCGTCCTCGGCTGCGTCGGCCTGACCGAGACGGCACAGCGCGGCGACCAGGCGGTGCTGGACGGCAGCGCCGGCACCATCGTGCTGCGCCCGGGCGAGGCGGCGCTGGAGAAGGGGCGGGAGGCCCTCACGGCTTTCGCCCGGGAGCGCGCGAAGCTCGCCAAGCTGCGCCGCCTGCCGGCGGTGACGACGGATGGCGAGCCGGTGGAGCTGCAGGCCAATCTGGAGATCCCGGCCGAGCTGCCGCTGATCGCCCAGGCCGGCGCCCAGGGCATCGGGCTGCTGCGCACCGAATTCCTCTTCATGAACCGGGAGGACCTGCCGGACGAGGAGGCGCAGACCCAGGCCTATGCCGAGGTGCTGGAGGCGATGGGCTCCGACCCCGTCACCATCCGCGTGCTGGACTGGGGCGGCGAGAAGGACATGGAGGCGCTGAGCCAGGGCATCGCGCCGACCCATGCCGGGCCCAACCCGGCGCTCGGCCTGCGTGGCCTCCGGCTGCTGCTGAAGCGGCCGGAGCTGCTGGAGGCGCAATTCGCCGCCATCCTCCGCGTCGCCGACCGCGGCAATGTCCGCATCCTGCTGCCGCTGGTGACCAACCCCTCCGAGGTGAAAGAGGCGCGCGATATCTATGAGAAGGTGGCGAAGCGACTGAAGCGGAAGGGCGTGCACGTGCCGGAGAAGCTGCCCGAGCTCGGCGTGATGATCGAGACGCCGGGGGCAGCGCTGGCCGCGGACGCCATAGCGCTGGAGGCGGATTTCTTCGCCATCGGCACCAACGACCTGGCCATGTACACCCTGGCGGTGGACCGGGCGGAGGCGGAGGTCAGCCACCTGTACGACCCGCTGCACCCGGCGGTCCTGCGGCTGATGCAATTCGCCACCGAGGCCGCGCTGCGGCTCCGCATGCCGGTGTCCGTCTGCGGCGAGATGGCGGGCAACCCGCGGTTGGTGCCGCTGCTGCTCGGCCTCGGCATCCGCAGCCTGTCGATGAATGCCAGCGCCATCCCGCGGGTGAAGCAGGCGGTGCGGGCGCTCGATATCGGCGACTGCGCGCGCTTCGCCCGGCGGGTGATGGAGCAGTCCGACCCACAGCGGATCCATGAGCTGGTGATGGCGTTCGGCACAGGGGCGGAGAAGGGGTAGGGCGGCGGGCTCACCCTTCCTTCCGCTTCGCCTTGCGTCGCGGCGCCTTCGCGGCCTTCGCCGCCTGTCGCTTCGCCGCCGCGGTCATGGCCCCGCGCGCCGCCCCGGCCCAGGCATTGGCGGCGCTGAGCCAGAGGCTGAGCAGCGGGTTCTTCTTCGTCCAGGGATTTGCCATCGCCCCGGGGGAACGCCGCAGGGCGATGGCCGTTGCGCGCGGCCGGCTCACTCCAGCCGCTCCGGGTCTCTGTTCAGGCGAGCAAATCACTCCGCCCAGGCGGGTCTCCCTGGTCGGAGTTTGCTCTGGTCGATCGGGTTCATCAGGCCCCGGCGTGGCGGCCCAGGGCGATCGCCGGCTCGGTCTCCGCCAGCATGGCGTCGGCGATCTTCTCCGCCGTCATCAGCACCGGGAAATTGGTGTTGGCGCAGGGCACGACGGGGAAGATGGAGGCATCCACCACCCGCAGCCCCTCCACCCCGCGCACCCGGCCCTCGGTGTCCACCACCGCCATCGGGTCGTCCTCGCTGCCCATGCGACAGGAGCAGGAGGCATGCCAGACGCCGATCGTCGCCTTGCGGATGAAGGCCTCCAGCGCCTCCTCATCCTCCATCACCTGGCGGAAGGTGAAGCCCTCCACCACGTAGCGCTCGATCAGCCAGCTTCGCAGCGCCGGCGGCCCGTCCAGCAGCGTGGCGATGGCCCTGGTCAGCCAGCGGTTCTTCTCGTTCACCACGCCGATCTTCCGCACCTTGTCGCTATAGGCGGCGGGGAAGGGGTCGGTCGTCACCGCCGCCAGCGGCGTGCTGAGCTGGATGGCGGCCAGCATGCGGAAGCCGCTCATCAGCCGGTCGAGGTCGCGGCGGTCGGAGAGCAGGTTGAACTCCACCACCGGCTCCTCCCGCGAGTCCGTGGAGGCCAGGCGCACCTGCCCGCTCTCGGAATAGGTCTTGTTCACGAAGGCCAGCAGGGAGGCGACCTGCTCCCCCACCGCATGCCAGGCGGATTTGCTGGCGACCGCGACGAACATGTCGCCGGCCGGCGCCTCCGGGATGCCGGAGGAATAGCGGAGCCCCAGCAGGATGTGCCGGCGGGAGTGCTGCGGCGTCAGCCGCGCCGGCTTCCGGATGAAGGAGGAGAGCGAGATGGAGGGATGGTCCATCAGCCGCTGCCCGACGCCGGGAAGGGCCGAGCGCACCTCGATCCCCATCTCCCGCAAATGCCCGACCGGCCCGATTCCGTTCCGCAGCAGGATGGCGGGGGAGTGGATGGCGCCGGAGGAGAGGATCACCTCCCGCCCGCGGAACTCCCGCCTCTGGCCGTCCACCAGGGCGGTGACGCCGACGCAGCGCCTGCCCTCGAAGAGCAGCCCGCTGACCTGGGTGTTGGTGGAGATGGTCAGGTTCCCGCGCCGCCGCACCTGCTCGTTCAGGTAGCCGACCGCCGCCGAGACGCGCTTCTGGCCGTCGATGGAGACGGTGACGGGGAAGTAGCCGTCCTCGAACCGCCCGTTCTGGTCCGGCAGGTACTTGAAGCCGGCGAGGCGGAAGGCCTCGGCCGCCGCCCTGGTGTGCTCCGGCCAGCGCTCGGGCGGGATGCGGGTGACCGTGATGTGGCCGTCCTTGCCGTGCCACTCGTCATTCAGGTCCAGGTCGCGCTCGACCTTCCGGAAATAGGGCAGCACCGAGTCCCAGTTCCAGCCGGCGGCGCCGCGCGCCGCCCACTCGTCGTAGTCGGTCGGCGCGCCGCGATTCGCCATCTGCCCGTTGATGGAGGAACCGCCGCCCAGCACCCGCGCCTGCTCATATTTCCGCAAGGGCGGCGGCGCGGCCTCGGGGTTGTTGTGGGAGACGACCTGGGTGCGGACCTTCAGCTCGGTCCAGTGGAAGCGAGGGTCGAAATAGGCGGTGCCGGGATAGGTGTCCTCGATCTCCTTCGGCACCTGGCCGGGCGGGGTGTCCTGCCCCGCCTCCAGCAGCAGCACGCGGTTGCCGCTGCGGGCCGAGAGCCGGTTGGCGAGCACCGAGCCGGCGGAGCCGCCGCCGACGATGATATGGCTGTAGTCCACGCGCTTCCCCCAGGGCTTCTGTCCTTGGGGGATTCCCCTAGCACGGGTCGCGTGCCGCGCCATCACCGCGGCGGCGCGGCCGGCGCCGGCTTCGTCCCGGCCGGCGGGCGCAGCTTGCCCACCACGCCGTCGATCACGGCATCCAGCAGCTTCAGCACCGGCTCCAGCGAGTAGCCGAGGAAGAAGGCCCAGGCCGCGAGCGAGAGGCTGAAGCCGCCGAGCTGCACCGGCGCCTCCGTGCCGAAGAGAAGGCCAAGCAGCCCGCCGAGGGTCGCGGCCAGCGTCACGCGGATGATGCCGAGCCGCCCGTCCCGGGCCGAGAGGGTCCAGCTGGCGATCCGGTCATCCGTCCGCCGCAGCACATAGACGCAGCCGCCGATGAAGCCGAGCAGCAGGGGCAGCAGGTAGCCGGTCAGCATGGTGATGCCGGCGCTGGTGCGCAGCTCCGTCCGCTCCCAGTCCGCCGGCGTCACCGGGGCGCGCAGCGCGACCGGCGGCTGCAGGCACTGGGCGGCGGCATCGGTCGCCGGGGCGCCCGAGAGCCAGTGCCGCCAGTTCCGCGGCTGCAGCAGCACCATGCGGCAATTCCAGGCGGCCAGGCGGGTGAAGGTCATCGCCTCCCGCAGCCGGAGCTGGGCGAGCTGGCTGCACAGGGCCTGGGCCGTGGCCTTGGCCGGCAGCCGGTGGGGGTCCCGCGCGGCCGGCAGGGGCGTGGCGGCGGGCGCGGTCTTCTCCGCGAGGGCGGGGTCCGGCTCGCAATAGGCGATGAAGGGGCGGGCCGGCGTCGCGGCGGGCCCGGACCGTGCCGGGGTCTCGGGGGCGGGCGGCGCCGCGGCGGCATCCAACCCCGGGCCGGCGAGGATCCAGTCCGTCGCCGGGTCCAGCTTCGCCATCTCGCTGAAGACGGTCGCCAGCTCGGCGCGCACCGTGGCGAGCTGCCCGACGGTGCGCCTGCCGTCATCGACATGCATGAGCAGCCCGACCGAGAGGGCCGTCGCGGCGACGAGGAGGGCGCGGATGGCCTGGAGCCGCCAGCGGAGGGCGCGCACCATCCCCCGCTCCTCCTGCGTGGCATCGGGCCCGAGGCCGAGGAGGAAGCCGCAGGTGACCCGGATGCTGGTGGTCGTCGCGGGTGCCGCGGCCCGGCCGAGCCGCTCCACCAGGCGCAGCAGGTGGTCGAGGCGGTCCGGATCGCCGGCGACCGCCTCCGCCGGATCGGTCAGCAGCGACATCTCCGCATGGCTCACCCCGCCGGGCGTGGCATCGGCCAGGGCGCGATCGGTCGCCTCGGCCAGATGCGCGATGAGCAGCAGCCCGTCCCGCTGCAGGATCCCGACCTGCCGGAGGGCGTGCGGGTTGGGTCGCGTCTCCGGCGGGCAGAGCATGTCCGGCATCGCTGTTTCCTCCCCAGGGGTGGCGCCCGGCCCCGCCCGCGATGGATCACGCAGATGTCGCCCGACAATGGGCCGGCGCCGGCATGGGCAACGCCTCCGCCACTCTTGGAGGGTGGGGGCCGCTCTGCCTATGCTGCCGCGCACATGCCGCCGGCCCCGCCCGCCCGCGCGCGCCGCCGCCAGGTCCCCCCCGTCCCGGCCCCGGCGCCGCGGCCGGCCTCATCCTCCCCGCCCCCTGTCGTCCCCGCGCGCCGCCGCGGCCGGTCCCTGCTGGGCTGGCTGGTCCAGGGGCTGGTCTTCGGCGTCCTCGGCCTGTTCCTGCTGGTGCTCTACTTCGCCTGGGACCTGCCGCGGGTGGATGGCGTCCCGGCCGCGACCCGCCGCCCCTCCGTCACCTTGCTGGCCACCGATGGCGCCATGCTGGCGACCCAGGGCGACCTCTATGGCGAGACGGTGCGGCTGAAGGACCTGCCGCGCCATCTGCCGGCGGCGCTGATGGCGGTGGAGGACCGGCGCTTCCGCAGCCATTGGGGGATCGACCCCGTTGGGCTGGCGCGCGCCGCGCTGGCCAATTGGCGCGCCGGGGAGGTGGTGCAGGGCGGCTCCACGCTCACGCAGCAACTCGCCAAGAACCTGTTCCTGACCGCCGAGCGGACGACGCGGCGCAAGGTGCAGGAAGCGCTGCTGGCCCTGTGGCTGGAACGCCGCTTCAGCAAGGACCAGCTGCTCGAGATCTATCTCAACCGCGTCTATCTGGGCGCCGGCGCCTATGGCGTGGATGCCGCGGCGCGGCTCTTCTTCAGCATCCCCGCCAGGCGGGTGAATCTGTGGCAGGCGGCGATGCTGGCCGGCCTCCCCAAGGCGCCCTCGCGCCTCAATCCGCGCGCCTCGCCCGACCTCGCGGTCGCCCGCGCGTCCGAGGTGCTGGAGGCGATGGTGGAGACCGGCGCCATCACCCAGGCCCAGATGGAGGCCGAGCTCGGTCGCATGCGGCTGCCCACCCCGCTCTCCCGCCAGGCCGGCTGGTTCGCCGACTGGGCGCTGGAAGATCTGGCGGAGACCTTCCCGGGCAATGCCGATCTGGTGCTGCGCGCCACCCTGAATGCGCGGCTGCAGGCCCGCGTGGAGGCGCGGCTGGAGGCGCTGCTGGCCGGCCCCGGCGCGCGGGCGGGCGTGAGCCAGGGGGCCGTGGTGGTGCTGGAGGCCACGACCGGCGCGGTCCGTGCCATGGCCGGGGGGCGGGAGTTCCGCGCCAGCCAGTTCAACCGTGCCACCTCCGCCCATCGCCAGCCCGGCTCCGCCTTCAAGCCCTTCGTCTTCCTGGCCGCGCTGGAGAAGGGGATGCGGCCGGAGGAGGACGTGCCGGACGGGCCGCTGACCCTCGGCAACTGGTCGCCCGGCAACGGCACCTGGCGGCCGCAGGGCGAGATCAGCATGGAGGAGGCGCTGGCCCAGTCGGTGAACACCGCCGCCGTCCGGGTGCTGTTCCGCGCTGGCGGCCCGCGCGCGGCGGCGGAGGCGGCGCGGCGGCTCGGCATCGACGGGCGCTTCCCGAACGATGCCTCCATCGCGCTGGGCACCGGGGAGGTGTCGCTGCTGGAGCTGACCGCCGCCTATGCCGCCTTCGCCAATGGCGGGCTGCGTGTCACCCCCTTCGGCATCACCGGGGCCCAGGCGACCGGCGCCGCCCTGCCGGTCCCCCGCCCGGCGCCGCAGCGCGCGCTGGCGGCGGAGGATGCCGCGGCCATGCGGCGGATGCTGGAGGCGGTGGTGGCCCGCGGCACCGGCCGGGCCGCCGCGGTCCCCGGCCGGGTGGTCGCCGGCAAGACCGGCACCACCCAGGATTTCCGCGATGCCTGGTTCATCGGCTTCACCGGCAACAGCGTGATCGGCATCTGGCTGGGCAATGACGATGGCCGGCCGATGGAGGATGTCCGTGGCGGCACCCTGCCCGCCCGGCTGTTCCGGGAGATCGTGGAGGCCGGGCTGTAGCGCCCTGGTCGCACCGCGGGGGAAATCGCGCCCGGTGCTGGCGCCGACGCCGCACGGTCGCGTTAGATGGCCGGCGGGTCAGGAACGGAACGGGCGAATGGCGTCAGAGGAGGCCGCGCTGCGGCGCAAGGCGGAGCGGATGGCGGCGATCGCCGGTCTGGCGCGCACGGTGCAGCACGACATCAACAACCTTCTCACGGTCATTTTCGCCAATCTGGAGATGCTGAAGCGCACGGCCGCCGAGGGCGCGCCGCAGCGCCAGCTCACCCGCGTGGAGGAAGCCGCGCGCCGCTTCGACGGGACGAGCCGCGCCATCCTCTCCCTCATCCGCCGCCCCGCCGGGGAGGTGGTGGCGATCCGCCTGTCGGATGCGCTGGCCGCGCTGCACCCGCTGCTGCACATGATCCTGCCCGCGCCGGGGGCGCTGGTGGTGGAACTGGCCGAGCGCGACCCGCCCGTGCTGATCGAGCGCAGCGCGCTGGAGGAGACGCTGCTCGCGCTGGCCCAGCAGATCGCCGAGACGCAGCCGCGCGGCCTGGCGCTGACGCTGGCGGTGGCCGAAGCGGGCGAGCTTGCGGTGCGGCTGCCGGCGGGCCTCGCGCCCCCGGCGCTGGCGCTTTTGGCAGCCCTCGCCGAGGCCGGCGGCGGTACGGCGGAGGGCGGGGAGGGCAGTCTGCGCCTCCGCCTGCCGCCCGCCGCAGCAGGCGGCGGATGATGCCGCGGCCGCGCCCCGAAACCGGGCACCCGGCGCCCGTTTGTATTGCAGCCTGGCAGGCCGCCAGTCCAGGATGTGGCGCAATCTCAATGGTTAGCTTCGCAGAACCGGCTGTCTCTGCTATCGGCGGTTGCCCCCGACGGGAGGCGGGACGGAACGTGGCCTGGTTGCGTTGATGTCCCGTTCCCTGCTGGCGCAGCATTTGCTGGGCAAGAACAACAGGGACCGCCGCCCGAGGGCGGCTGGAACGGGAGACTGAGGTCGATGCAGCCCTTCGGGCTTTCCTTCACGCGTGCGCTCAGCGCCGCAGCCATGTGCCTGACCATTGCCCTGCCGGGCCTCTCGCAGGCGCAGCAGGCGCCGGCGGCAGCGGCCAACACCTTCGATGCCGTCCGCTCGCGCGGCCAGCTGGTCTGTGGCGTGAATACCGGCCTGGCCGGCTTCGCCCAACCGGACAGTCAGGGCGTCTGGCGCGGCTTCGATGTCGATTACTGCCGCGCCATCGCCGCCGCCGTCTTCGGCGATGCCAGCAAGGTGCGCTACGTCCCGACCACGGCGCAGAACCGCTTCACCGCGCTGCAGTCCGGCGAGGTGGACGTGATGGCGCGCAACACCACCTGGACGCTGTCGCGCGACACCTCGCTCGGCCTCGACTTCACCGCCACCAATTTCTACGACGGCCAGGGCTTCATGGTGAAGTCGAGCCTCGGCCTGAAGTCGGCGAAGGAGCTGGAGGGCGCGACCATTTGCGTCCAGCCCGGCACAACCACCGAGCAGAACCTGACCGACTGGGCCCGCGCCAACCGCGTCCGCTTCACCCCGGTGGTGATCGAGCGGCTGGAGGAGCTGGTCAGCGCCTATGTCGCCGGCCGCTGCGACGCCTACACCACCGATGTCTCCGGCCTCGCCTCCACCCGCAGCGCGCAGCCGCGGCCGGCCGACCACACCATCCTGCCCGAGGTCATCAGCAAGGAGCCGCTGGCGATCGGTGTGCGGCAGGGCGATGCCCGCTTCGCCGACGTGACGCGCTGGGTGCACTTCGTGCTGCTCGCGGCCGAGGAGTTCGGCATCACCCAGGCCAATGTCGAGCAGATGCTGAACGACCCGCGGCCGGAGGTGCAGCGCATGCTGGGCCGCAATGGCGGGCTCGGCCCGATGCTCGGCCTGAATGACGCCTGGGCCGTCAACGTCATCAAGGCGGTCGGCAATTACGGCGAGGTCTTCAAGCGCCACCTGGAGCCGATCGGCATCCAGCGCGGTCCGAACGCGCTCTGGACCCAGGGCGGGCTGCAATACGCCCCGCCCTTCCGGTGACCCTGCCCGGGGCCGGCCATGGCCGGCCCCGGATTCTGCCGCCTGATACTGCCTGACAGAGCAAGAGGGCGCCCGCGATGTCCCAGTCCACCACCGATCCGCGGCTGCTGCGGGCACCGCCGAAACGCAAGCTGCGCCTGTCCTGGGCGGATGAGCGGGTGCGCGGCCTTGTCTGGCAGATCGTCGTCGTCGGCATCGTTGGCGCCATCGCCTGGTGGTTGTGGTCCAACACCGTCCACAACCTGGAGGTCCGGCGCATCGCCACGGGCTTCGGCTTCCTCGAGCGTGAGGCCGGCCTGCCGATCGCCGAGAGCCTGATCGAGTACAGCCCGACCGACACCTATCTCCGGGCGCTGACCGTCGGCCTGCTGAACACGCTGAAGGTCGCGGTGGTCGGCATCATCCTCGCCACCATCCTCGGCACGCTGCTCGGCATCGCGCGGCTCTCGCGCAACTGGCTGCTCTCGAAGCTTGCCGCGCTCTATGTCGAGGTGATCCGCGACCTGCCGCTGCTGCTGCAGCTGCTCTTCTGGTACGCCATCCTGCAGGGGCTGCCCGGGCCGCGCCAGGCGCTGAACCCGGTGGAGGGTGTCTTCCTCTCCAACCGCGGCCTGAAGCTGCCCTGGATCGAGTGGCAGGACGCGCATTCCTTCGCGCTGCTGGCCTTCGTCCTCGGCGCCGCCGCCACCTGGCTCTACCGCCGGCAGGCCCTGGCGAAGCAGATGCGAGACGGGCAGCCGCGCCGGGTCTGGCCGGTCGCACTGGGGGCCATGCTGGCCCTGCCCGTCGCGGTCTGGGCGGCGATGGGCGCGCCCTGGACGGTAGACTGGCCGGCGCTGCGGGGCTTCAACTTCCGCGGCGGCCTGACCATGAGCCCCGAGTATTTTGCGCTGCTGCTCGGCCTCGTCCTCTACACCGCCGGCTTCATCGCCGAGATCGTGCGCGCCGGCATCCTGGCCGTGCCGCAGGGGCAGTGGGAGGCGGCGCAGGCGCTCGGCCTGCATCCCGGCCAGGTGCTGCGGCAGATCGTACTGCCCCAGGCACTGCGCGTCATCGTCCCGCCGATGACCAGCCAGTACCTCAACATCACCAAGAACAGTTCGCTCGCGGTCGCCATCGGCTACCAGGACATCGTCTCGATCGCCAACACCACGCTGAACCAGACGGGACAGGCGATCGAGGGCATCGCCATCATCATGCTGGTCTATCTGACGATCAGCCTGTCGATCAGCCTGTTCATGAACTGGTACAATGCGCGCATCGCGCTGGTGGAGCGCTGAGCCATGAGCGACCTGACGCTGGAAACCTCCGTTGCCAAGGTACCCGAGGCCGCGCCGCGCACCCCGCCCGCCAGCCAGATCGGCCTGATCGGCTGGCTGCGCGGCAACCTCTTCTCCTCCTGGATCAACACCACCGTCACGCTGGTGCTGGCCTACCTCATCATCCGCTGGACGATCGGCTTCATCGAATGGGGCGTGATCAACGCCATCTGGTCGGTGCCGGAGAACCAGACGCAGGCCTGCCGCGACCTCCGGGGCGTGGGCGCCTGCTGGGCGGTGATCAAGGAGAAGCACCGCTTCATCCTCTTCGGCACCTATCCGTACGAGGAGCACTGGCGCCCCGCGCTGGTCTGCCTGCTCTTCGTCGGGCTCTACACTGTCTCCGCCATGCGCCGCTTCTGGCGGAAGGAACTGGCGCTGATCTGGATGGCCACGCTCGCGGTGATCGGCGTGCTGATGTGGGGCGGCGTCCTCGGCCTCTCCTATGTCCCGCAGGAGCGCTGGGGCGGCCTGCCGATCACCCTGATCCTGGCGACCTTCGGCCTGGCCTTCGCCTTCCCGCTCGCCATCCTCGTCGCGCTCGGGCGGCGTTCGAAGCTGCCGGCCATCAAGGCGCTTTGCGTGCTGTATGTGGAACTGATCCGCGGCGTGCCGCTGATCTCGCTGCTCTTCATGGCGAGCGTGATGTTCCCCCTCTTCCTCCCCGAAGGGATGAACATCGACAAGCTGCTGCGCGCCCAGATCGCCATCATCCTCTTCGCCGGCGCCTATCTGGCGGAGGTGGTGCGCGGCGGCCTGCAGGCCCTGCCGAAGGGGCAGTACGAGGCGGCCGACGCGCTCGGCCTGGGTTACTGGCAGAAGACCGGCTTCATCATCCTGCCGCAGGCGCTGCGCCTGGTCATCCCGCCGCTGGTCAACACCTTCATCGGCTTCTTCAAGGACACCTCGCTGGTCCTGATCATCGGCATCTTCGACCTGCTGACCGCGGGCAAGACCGCGATCATCGAGCCGGCCTGGCAGGGCTTCGGCATCGAGGTCTACCTGACCGTGGGTGCCATCTACTTCGTCTTCTGCTTCGCCATGTCGAAATACAGCCAGGACCTGGAGGCGGAGCTGAACCGCCACCGCCGGCGGTGAGAAGGACCAGCCCATGAGCGAGACCCTGGAGCACATCGCCTCCGCCGCCCGCACGGATGCCCCGCCGGCCATCCTGCTGGACAAGGTCAACAAATGGTTCGGCGCGCTGCATGTGCTGCGCGACGTCTCGCTTTCCGTCGCGGTGGGCGAGCGGCTGGTGGTTTGCGGCCCCTCCGGCTCCGGCAAGTCCACCATGATCCGCTGCATCAACCGGCTGGAGACCCACCAGGAAGGCCGGATCGTGGTGGACGGCATCGAGCTGACGGACGATGTCCGCGCGCTGGACGCCATCCGGCGCGAGGTCGGCATGGTGTTCCAGAGCTTCAACCTCTTCCCGCACCTGACGGTGCTGGAGAATTGCACCCTCGCCCCCATCTGGGTGCGCCGCATGCCGAAGGCGGAGGCCGAGGAACTGGCGATGCACTATCTGGAGCGGGTGAAGATCCCCGAGCAGGCGAAGAAATATCCGGGCCAGCTCTCGGGCGGCCAGCAGCAGCGCGTGGCGATCGCCCGCGCGCTCTGCATGAAGCCGAAGATCATGCTCTTCGATGAGCCGACCAGCGCGCTCGACCCGGAGATGATCAAGGAGGTGCTGGACACCATGGTCGGGCTGGCCGAGGACGGCATGACCATGATCTGCGTGACGCATGAGATGGGCTTCGCCCGGACGGTCGCCGACCGGGTGGTCTTCATGGACCGCGGCGAGATCGTCGAGATGGGCACGCCGGCCCAGGTCTTCGAGAATCCGCAGACGGACCGCCTCCGCCTCTTCCTCAGCCAGATCTTGCGAGGACATTATTGATCCGGCCTGGGCGATCTTGAGGGCAAGTAGGATCGGCCTAGATGGGCAGCATGAAGCATGTGGACATGCGCAAGCTGCCGGCGGCGGCGCAAGAGGAACGCCGGCGACAGGTGATAGGC
>JAESGY010000490.1_pt1 | contig 15291 bp, 19 predicted proteins | sample 9269841 | NCBI WGS metagenome assembly JAESGY01 (sample SAMN17022865, study PRJNA683097) | algae metagenome | isolation source: Spirirestis rafaelensis WJT71-NPBG6 and co-occurring heterotrophs from... | place: USA: Pinto Wells, Joshua Tree National Park, Colorado Desert, CA | collected 2006-08-15
AGCCACTGCACGCGCTCAACAGGCGCCGAGCCCTCCAGAAAGGCGCTTCGCGGCGCCACCTGCGGCCCGCCTGTCACCTCACGCCGTCCGACACGGCATCAACGCGACCGAGCATGAATACGGCGGGTTTATATAGTCCGCCCAGGTCTGCACGTCCTCGATGCCCTGCGCATGCGTCAGAACGTGCCCAGTGTGGTGGCCCGCGTAGTAGATCGCCTGGTCCTGCTGCAGCAGCTCGATCGCCCGGTTGATCCGGCCTGGCATGCTTTTGCCCCCTGCTCTCGCGGTTGCGGTAGACCACCATCCGATCACTCCCCCGCGCCGATCTGGCTAGCCATACCCTTGATGGCATCCGATCGGCACAGACAGTGGCGGTTCACATCGGTCAAAGAGTCCGGCCGCGACGTGTGCGAGACCAGCTACGCGGGCTCAACGCTGATTCGCTCCCAGAAGATGTCCCGGTACTGCACCACGCCGTTGATCTCTGCCGGCGGCGGCGTGAGCACCATGCGGTTGCCCTCGAATCGAACTTTGCGCACTTGGTCGCTGCCAATCGCGATCCGTCCCCCCGAGGACGCATCGACCTTGGTAACTAGGGTCGTGCCGTCGAAGGTGTAATTTCCGCAATAAGAAGCGTAATCGCGCCGCGTCCCGTCCGGCAATTCGGTGCGGCCGTCGCACAGCACGGCCATCATTCGTCCGTCCCCGTTGAGTGTCACGAGGCCCATACCCTTGGGGCCGTAAGGCTGCGGGAGGGACTTGCCGTTCCCGTCTCGGGAGGTGGCTCCGACCACCTTCCAAGTGCCGACAAGATTGGCACCATTCCCGGCAGCTTTCGTCGCTGAAGCGCCTTGCGCACGTGCTCGACCAATGCCCAGCACCGAGATTGCTGCCGCGACGGCGGCCATAATGTCACGGCGCAATATTCTGGTTCGCATTTTATATCCTCCCGCACGGACAGCCTATTGACCGTATGAGGTGAGCGTCAATGCGGCACGAGCGGACAGGCCGGTGAGGAAGTCGACGATGGTGCCGGCGGGCGGACCTACGTGGGCTGCTCGTGGCTGCGCGCACACGCGCGGTTGGGGGGCGCACATGCCAGCAACGGTCTAGGTCAAGCTAAAGCGTACGGCCCGCGCCCTGCTGCTCCTGGCGACGCTTCACCTCGATGGTGGATGCCCCCGCGGGACGTGGCGTAAATGTCCGCTTCACTTCCTATCACACCAGAGCGAATGGTCGGTCACGCGCCGCGGCGTACGGCGGCGCGCTGCCCCGACCGGCTTCTCGGCGGGGCTCTGGGCAGTAGCCCCTGGCTGGTCGGATGCCGAACCCAGGAGCCCCGACATGGCCCTCTCCGACACCGCCCGCCGCATCCTCGCCGAGGCCGCCCAGCACCCGCTGCGACTGGGAAGTGGCCGAACTGTCTCCCGGTCAGGCGTGGCGCTTATCGAAGTCCGGCACATTGCTGGATGAAGCCGCCAACATCTGCGACTTTGTCACCTTTAGTGCCTCCGTGGCTGCCGCGTTCTCGGAGATTTTGGCCATCACCGCGTCGCGCGCCCGGTCGAAATACTCGCGGTTAGTGGCGACGAACTCGCGCGACTTGCGCAGGCCGCCGAGGTACCCGTTGATCTCCGGCACCACGTAGCGCGCCACCATGTCCCAGCTGCGGAAGGTGTTCTCTGGGTTTGCCCAGTCGTGCACGAAGCCAACAACCGTCCCGAAGCCGCCGCTAAGCGCCAGCACCTCCTTGATGCGCGCGACGAGGTCGTCCGGCGTTCCGATGGTGGCGACTGCACCTGGGCCGTAAGCAGTCTTCTCCACCGCCTCATCCGGATCCTGGAACGGCTTGGCGCCCGGCCGCTGCAGTGTACCGGTGATGTATTCGTTGTGGTGCCGCAGTAGCCCGTCTCGTGCCTCGGCGCGCGCCTTCTCGCGCGTCTCGGCGATGTGCCAGCTCAGCAGTACGCGCCAGTTCCTCCGGTCGACTTTGGTGCCGTGCTTGCGCGCTGCCTCCTCGGCAAAGCCCCACTGCGTAGGCAACGCGTTCAGCCCCTCGGTCGAGAGCGAGCCGATGGAGATGATACCGATTCCGTGCTTGCCCGCGAGAGTCATGCCAGACGGGCTGATTTGCGAGGCCACCGCGAAGGGCATCTCCTCCTGCAGTGGCAGGAGCTGCAGCGCGGCGTCATTCAGGTTGAACCAGTCACTTTGGTAAGTGATGCGCTCGCCCTGGAACAAACGGCGGATAATGCCGATTGCCTCGTCCTGTCGGTCGCGCAGCACCATCGGGTCGATGCCGAGCGTGTGGGCGTCCGATGCCAGCGCGCCGGGCCCAGAGCCGAAAATCACGCGCCCGCCGGTCATGTAATCGAGCTGCACCATGCGCTGTGCGACGTTGAACGGGTGGTGGTAAGGCAGCGAGACCACGCCGGTCGCCAGCTTGATCCGCTTTGTCCGCTCGCCCGCGGCGGCCAGAAACATCTCTGGCGACGCGATCATCTCCCATCCACTCGAATGGTGCTCGCCGCACCAGAACTCGTCGTAGCCGAGCTTATCGAGGTGCTCGACCAGGTCGAGGTCGCGGCGAAACTGCAGCATGGGATGCTCGCCGATCGGGTGATGCGGGGCGAGGAAGGCACCGAAACCGAGCCGAGGCATAAGACGTCTCCTGCTAGCGGATGCTGGCGGCACGAGGCTGTCCGCTGCCCCAGTTGTGGCCGATACGATGGCGGCGGGTATTGCCCACCTGTGCGGCGTATCCAAACATCTTGGTTGAACGATAATAGGTCCTCTGAGCATTCGGCAAGTCGGGTTGCAAAACGATCGTAGGGGCAGGGCCGTTCAGCCTTGCTGCGAGGATACTGGCCATTTCGGGCCACCTCAGAATTGTGACCTGCTGAAAGTGCTGGAACTCAGTTGAATGCCATACCGCCAGAGAGTGCCACGGTTTGGCCCGTCATGTATGCGTTGCCCACCAGCATCATCACGACTTGCGCCACCTCCTCAGCCGTTCCGAAGCGGCCAAGTGGGATGCGGGAGGGAGATTGCGCCAGGCCAGCCTTCACCATGTCGGTTTCGATTAAGGACGGCGCCACGGCGTTCACGGTGACTCCCTCCTTGACCAGCCGAGCCGCATAGCCGCGCGTTAATCCCTCCATGCCGGCTTTGGAGGCGTTGTAGTGCACACCAACCCCACCGGCCCCCCGCGCAGCACCCGATGAGATGTTGACGATGCGCCCCCAGCGTTGGGCCCGCATGTGCGGCAGCACCGCTTGGGTGCAGAGGAAGGCGGATTTCAGGTTGACCGAAATCGTCTCGTCGAAATCCGCCTCGGTTAAATTGCCTATCTCGCGGATCAGGGCGATGCCAGCATTGTTGACTAGGATATCAATCGGTCCGAGCTGCTGAGAGACGCTCCGAGCCATACCGGCGACAGCGCCGCTGTCGGAGACGTCCGCCTGGATGATGACGGCTCGGCAGGAGCCCTGGTTGATGGCATCCACAACTGCCTGAGCTTCAGCTGACCTTGAGCGATAGTTGATCCCTACAGCCGCTCCAGCCTCAGCCAGGGCGAGTGCGATTGCGGCACCGATCCCTCGTGACCCACCGGTGACCAGGGCGACGCGCCCGGATAGTGACAGAGACATAGGATAGCTCCCCCGATTATGCTGTGAGGCGGCGGGCTCGGCGAACTTGGAGGCGACAGGCAGCAGCAGACGATGATTGGACGTGCTCAGCTCGGACATAGCAATTTCATGATCACCTTTTCCGCTTGGCTCACGGTCAGAGCAGAGCGAATGGTTGGTCGAGTGCCGGAGTAGGCCGGCGCGCCGCCCCGACCGGCCCCTCGGCGGGGCTCTGGGCGGTAGCACCCGGCTGGTCGGGTGCCATACCCAGGAGCCCCGAGCATGGCCCTTTCCGACACGGCCCGCCGCATCCTCGCCGAGGCCGCCCAGCACCCGCTGCGGCTGGCTGCACCGCTCGACAAGCTCCCCACCGCCGCCCGCCGGGCGGTGCTGAACAACCTGCTCAAGCAGGGCTACGTTGAGGAGTGCGAGGCGCCGATGGAGTACATCGGCCACGGCTGGCGCAAGCAGGGCGGCGCTTAGACAGCGGTCCGGGCCACCGAGGCGGGGATGGCTGCCATCGGCGCCGTGCCGGCCGCCATCGCGGTGGACAAGGCCGGGCAGGAGGCGGCGCAGATTGCGGCCGGCGTGGTCCCCGCCGACGCGGCCCAGGAGCGCGGTAGCGCGCCGCTGGCGTCGCCTGCGGCTCCGGAGGCCCTCGTCGTGGCGCCCTCCGGCGCAAAGGCCGCCCAAGCGCCCTCCACGCGCACCAGCTTGCGCGACGTTGCTCACCAGGTCCTCGCCGCCTGGGATGACGAGGTGAGCCAGCACGCCGGCCTGCCCGACGCCATGGCCGCACTCCGAGCCATCCTGGTGAAGCCCGCGCGGGCACCTCGCATCCCCGGGACCCACAAGCCGCGCGAAGGCACCAAGCAGCAGCAGGTCCTCGCCATGCTGCGCCGGCCGGAGGGCGCCACCGTCGCCCAAATCGCCGGGACGACCGGCTGGCAGGCCCACACGGTCCGGAGGTTCTTCGCCGGCCTGAAAAAGCACGGAATGGAGGTAGGTGTGCTGGAGCGGGTCCGGCAGGTTGGGCCGGGCAAGGAGGGCGCCAAGGGAAGCTATAGCGTCTACCGTGTGGCAGAGCTCCGCTAAGTCGTTGCACAGTGGGCCGGCCACCAGCTGATCCTAGAGCTGGAGCGGCTGCTGCGCGTTGTAAGCGGGAGCAGCGCCTTCAAGGGCTGCGTGCCGAGGGTTCGGGCATTCTGCGAAACCTCTCGGGTGTGACCGGCCATTTGCCGGTACAGTGCCGATCCATGGACGAGATCGACCGCAAAATCCTCGATCTGCTGCAAGAGGATGCCACGGTGGCAGTCGCCCAGATCGCGGATCGGGTGGGACTGACGCAGACGCCCTGCTGGAAGCGCATCCAGAAGCTCGAGGCGGCGGGTGTCATCACACGTCGGGTGGCCTTGCTGGCACCCGAGAAGGTCGGCGTGGGCCTCACCGTCTTCGTGGCCATCGAGGCAGGGGACCACACGCCCGAATGGCTGGCCCGCTTCAACCGTACCGTCACGGCTATGCCGGAGGTGATGGATGTCTACAGGATGGCGGGCGAAGTCGACTACATGCTGCGCGTCGCGGTGGCCGACATGGCGGAATTCGACCGGTTCTACAAACGTCTGACTGAGGCCGTGCCGCTTCGCGACGTGACCTCTCGATTCGCCATGGAGCATATCAAGGGTACCACCGCCTATCCGCTCCACCGTTCGGCCTTCCGCGACCGAGGCCAAACCGATGACCGCGACAGAGAATAATTTTCTCCTGTCCACCGCTGCCCAAGAAGATTCTAACCGGACGCCGCCCGATGTTCGCTAAAATCAACCACTTACAGCGGGCGTTCTGTCGTCTTATCTTCCGTCCCATGCTTTCGCCTTGGACATTCTTCAAGCCGATGGCGCCGAGCGCGGCGGCTGCATGGACGGGAAGCCTGGGCTGCCCGCCAGATCAGCACCTCGGCTGATCGTCCAGGCATCATCCCATCATCGCTCCCGTGGCCCGCGGGTCGTAAGCCTTCCAGGAGCCCACATGTCCGACACACGCGCGATCGGCACGTCCGAGCGCCTAATTGCTCCTTCCCGCAGCGAGCAGGAGATTAAGCCGACCAGCCCCTCGGTGCCTCTACCTGGCCTCGGCAGACTGCGTCGCTTCGCCTCTCCGCTGGTACTGATCCTGTTGTGGCAGGCAGCCTCTATGGCGGGTCTGATCTCCCCGCGTACTCTCGCCGCGCCTACCACCGTGGTTGCCGCCGCTTGGGAGTTGCTACTCTCGGGTGAGTTGCCGCGTCACCTGTTGGTTTCGCTCGGCCGCGTCGTTGTAGGCTTGTCCATCGGCGTGAGCCTCGGCGTGCTCCTGGCCCTCGTGGCGGGGCTGTCTCGTTTGGGCGAGGAGATCGTGGACACGCCCCTGCAGATGCTGCGGACACTGCCCTTCCTAGCATTGGTGCCGCTCTTCATCCTGTGGTTTGGCATCGGCGAAACGCCTAAGATAGCTCTGGTTGCCCTGGGGACCACCTTCCCGGTCTACCTAACCCTGTTCGCCGGCATCCGCGGAGTGGATCCGAAGCTGGTCGAGGCAGGAAAGGTCTTCGGCTTAGATCGGCGCGGCCTCGTGCGCCATGTAATCCTGCCCGGCGCTCTGCCGTCCGGCCTCGTGGGGCTCCGCTACGCACTGGGCACGGCCTGGCTAAGCCTGGTGATCGCTGAGCAGATCAACGCAACGGCCGGCATCGGCTTCCTGGTCAACGATGCCCGTGACTTTCTGCGCACCGACATCATCGTGGTCGGCCTCCTCGTCTATGCGCTGCTCGGCCTGAGTGCGGATGCGCTGATGCGCGCCGTGGAACGTCGCGCCCTCGCATGGCGGCCCAACCTGCTGAAGGCTTGAAAGTCATGACCGACACCATCCGTGGCGTGAGCGTGCGCGGCCTGACGCGGCGCTTCGGCGAGAACACCGTCCTCGACGCCCTAGACCTCGAGTTGGAGCCCAGCAGCTTCGTGGCCCTGCTTGGACGTAGCGGCTCGGGCAAAACCACTCTGCTGCGGACACTGGCGGGCCTGGATCCGGTGCCGGTGGATGCCCGGCTTACCTTGCCAGCCTCAGTCGCTGCCGTTTTTCAGGAGCCGCGCCTGCTGCCCTGGAAACGGGTCTGGCCGAATGTGGCGCTGGGCCTGCCTGCAGCTGGAGCCCAGGCGCTGGCCGAACGGGCGCTTCAGGAGGTGGGGCTCGGCCGGCACAGGGACGCCTGGCCCGCTACACTCTCAGGTGGCGAGGCACAGCGCGTGGCCCTGGCACGAGCCCTGGTACGAGAGCCGCAGCTCCTGCTGTTGGATGAGCCCTTCGCCGCGCTCGACGCCTTGACCCGCATACGCATGCACGCTCTGGTTCTGGAGCTCTGGCGGGCGCATGGCCCCACGACGCTGATCGTTACTCATGACGTGGACGAGGCCGTGCTGCTTGCGGACCGCGTGCTGGTGCTGGATCGCGGCCGGATCTCGGCCGACATTTCCGTGGACTTGTCCCGTCCCCGCGCCCACACCGACCCGGGCTTCGCTGCTCTGCGCCGCCACCTACTCGCGGAGCTCGGCGTTGAGGCAGATGTGCTGCGGCAAGCCGCCTGACGCCTCCCTCCGGCCGCTCCCGGCGTCGCCCGGGCTGAGGAGACTTTCATGACCCAAGCGCACGAAATCGAATTCATCGGCATGATCCAGCCGCGCGAGCAATCGGAGATCCATCCGCCTGCCGGCTCCTCTATCGACCTCGGATACCTACGCGCCTCGGCCCAGGCGCATGACGAAGGCGGCTTTGATCGAATCCTGATTGGCTGGTACAGCAACGGACCTGACGGACTGCAAATCGCGGCGCACGCCGGGGCGCATACGAAGCGCGTCGGCTTCCTCGTCGCGCACCGCCCGGGCTTCCAGAGCCCGACCAACGCCGCGCGCGCCTTCGCAACCCTCGACCAGCTCACGGGCGGGCGAGCCGCGATCCACGTTATCTCCGGTGGGGATGACGCCGACCAGGCACGTGACGGCGATTGGCTAAGCAAAGACGAACGCTACGCCCGCACGGACGAGTACATCTCCGTACTGAAGTCCATCTGGACCGCCAACGCACCGGTGGACCACGAGGGCGCCTTCTATCGGATCAAAGGCGCCTCTCCCGAGGTCCGGACCGTGCAATCCCCGAGGATTCCGATCTATTTCGGTGGTGCGTCTGAAGCGGCGGTCCGTGTCGCAGGCAAGCACGCCGACGTATACGCGCTCTGGGGCGAGACGCAGGCGCAGGTCCGCGAGATCATCGCCCGCGTCCGGGCCGAGGCCGCCCACCACGGGCGCGAGGTGCGCTTCAGCCTGTCCTTCCGCCCGATCCTCGCCGAAACGGAGGAAGCGGCCTGGGCCAAAGCGGAGCGTATCCTGGGACGCATTCGTGAGGTGCGCGGCCAAGCGGCGCTTGGCCCGGCCAGCAAAGCGCCTCAGAATGCCGGATCGCAACGTCTGCTGGCAGCCGCGGCGCGGGGCGACCGCCCGGAAGGGCGGCTCTATACCGCTATCGCGCGCGTGACGGGCGCCCGCGGCAATACCACGGCCCTGGTTGGCACGCCGCAGCAAGTGGCCGAAGCCTTCCTCGAGTACCATGCGCTCGGCGTCACCACCTTCCTGATCCGCGGCTTCGATCCATTGGAGGACGCGGTGGCGTATGGCCGCGAGTTGCTACCAACGACCAAGCGGCTGGTTACACAATGGCTAACGCAGGCCTCTTCGGTGGCAGCAGAATGATGCGGCGCCGCGAGATCCTGCCTGGCGGAGCGGCCTTGGCCGTCGTGCTGGCTGCGCCCCACCTCCTCCGCGCCCAGGCCCCGCTCCGCGTCGGCGACCAGCGCGGCAACGCCCGAGCAGTCATGGAGGCGGCCGGTGTGCTGAGCGACATCGCCGACCGCGTCGCTTGGAGCGAGTTCCCTGCCGCGGCTCCTCTGATGGAAGCATTGAACGCCGGCGCGATCGACACGGGCTTGGTCGGAGATGCGCCCTTCACCTTCGGCGCCGCTGCCGGTGTGCCGATCAAGGCCATCGCAGCGACGCGCCAGGGACAGGACGGCCTGGCCATCCTGGTCCCGAAGGACAGCCCCGTGCGGACCCTAGCCGATCTCCGGGGCAGGCGCGTCGCTACCGGGCGCGGCTCCATCGGCCATCAGCTGGTGCTCGCGGCGCTGGAAGATGCTGGCCTGCCGCGGGACGCGGTGCAGCTCGTATTCCTGCTGCCCGCAGATGCCAAGGCAGCCTACAGCAGGGGCTCGGTGGATGCTTGGTCCACTTGGGAGCCGTATGTCGCACAGGAGGAGGTGCTGTCCGGCGCGCGTCGGGTAGTGGACGGCAACCGCATCACGCCTGGCCTGGGTTTCCAGGCCGCGCGGGAGGACGCCATTATCTCCCGCAGGCCAGACCTGGCCGATTTCGTCCGTCGTCTGGCGGCCGCCCGGACCTGGGCCAACAGCAATGCTGCGAGCTACGCCAAGACCTGGTCGGGATTGATGAATGTCCCGGAGCAGGTGGCACTTCTCTGGTTCGAGCGGGCCCGTACGCGAGTCGTGCCGATCGACGAGAGCGTCGTGGCCGACGAGCAGCGTAACATCGACCTCTATACCCGCGCTGGTCTAGTGCGGCGCCGCATCACGGCGGCAGACGTGCTCGACCGCAGCTTCACTGATGCTATCAACGCGGGTAACTCGATGTCCTGAGGTGGGCCGTCCCGTTTGCGCCGGCGGTGAGCGATCATAGGGCGTGAGCGGGATGTTGATCTCACGTAATTGGCGCTGAGTGGCGGATGATATGTTTCTGCGTGCCCCGGTACGCCGCATGCTCGTGTGACGTTCCGGACCGACTCGCATCTGCCAAGGTGATTGCGGTGCGCGAAGCCGCTGAGCGCGATGTCACCATGTTCGGCCACGGCCAGGGCGCTACCGCTTCGAGACTTCCCGGTCTGTCATTCATGATGAACGACACTAGCCGGACCGGGCGCGGTAGGCAGAAATGCATTGTGTGGGTCGGAGGTGGACAGGTTTCATCGCGGTCCAGCTACTCAGTCGAAGATGGGGTGCGCTAGAGCAGATCGCCGTAGGGCGGAGACGCCCGGAGGCGTGAATCTGCTCTGAAAATAAGAGACTAGAGCAAACCGCCGTCCCAACCAGATTGCGGTTTGCTCAAGAACCACATGATTTCCAGCTAGCCGTCCCCCACCATAGCACGGCCAACTGCCATCATGGACGCGACCGCGGCGTCGATCTTCTGCTCCAGCCGGTGCTTTGCGGAATAGAGGTTGCGACGTTCGTTAGGCTAACTGACCATCGTGCAGCAATCGCTGTTAGCCAGCGAAGACCTGAGTCACGTCAGGTGCTGGGCGAGGTGCTTGTTCATCTCGAACATGGTCACCCTGTCCTTGCCGAAGACCTTGCGGAGCTTATCGTCGGCGAGGATCTCGCGGCGATTCTCTGGGTTCTGCAGGTTGTTGGACTTGATGTAGTCCCAGACCTTGCTCACCACCTCGCCGCGCGGGAGCGGACCTGCGCCGACTACCGCGGCCAGATCCTCTGACGGCTTCAGGGGCTGCTGCAAGGCATTCGCCTTGCCACCGCCACCCGCCTTCGCTGCGGGCTTCTTCGGCTTCTCCGCTGTCTTGGTCGGCATCTGGCCTCCGAGATCTCCAGGCGATTCGCCGCGGCATTCTCGCATGGGGTGGCGCACGTCTGGCAGCGCCCAATTAGCCAAGGTCGGGATTGTCGAGGTTTTTCTCCAAACTCACGCTCGCCAGCAGCAGTCAGCCGACACGGCTCCGCCAAGCGGTGGTGTATGACCGGGTCCTGACGACCGAGCAATCGGCCTCACCGGCATCACAGACGGTTACACATGCGGTGTCAGGTTACACGCCGCCGCAGGAAAGCGGCAATTCAGCCCCGATGGCGCTTTGCCCAGCCAGCATCATGAGCCTCACAGGATAAGGAGGACATGATGCGCCACCTTCTCGTTGCCGCCACTCTCGGCCTTGGGCTTCTCTCCGCCGGAGGGTTGACCAGCACGGCATCGGCCAACCCCTATGGCCACTCCGCTGGTGCACGACTCGCAGCTGCGGACACGATAATCGCACCCGTGCACTACCAGCGTGGTCTCCATCGCCATAGTGCCCATCGCCCGCACTATGCTCCTCCGGCTCATCGCCACTGGCAGCGACACCAGCCCCCGCCTCGGCATCACCATCCGCCTCCATACCATCCATCCTACGGCTGGCGTCGCTGAGGTCCACAGTGCGGCAGTCTGCAACAGGCTTCCCCGCAATCCCGTTCATCACGCGATAATGGGATTGCGCAGGAAGTCTATCAGGTCGCCTGCGGCCTCTCAGAAGTTTGCGGCGAGGTCACTCATGTGGGGCAATTGCGCCCACCCACACTGGGGGCGGCGGAGGAGAGAAGCCACACGGCAGGATGACCCGCGGCGCCCGGTCCTCGTAAGGCCGTCCTGGCCGGAACGCCTCATGTCCCGCCCAGGCTGGACCACTCTCCCGGCTTTCTTAGCGCAGCGCGAGAGGACGAAGCGCCGTACCTGCCACGGTGCCAGCAGCTCACAGAGACCGAACCGACCCATGTGCCTTATGCGGGCGGGGCGGCGGCGGCCACTGACCTGATTGCCGGCAACGTGGAGCTAAGCTTCCAGAACCTCGGCACGGTGGCGGGCCACATCCAGGGCGGGCGGCTGCGCCCGATTGTGGTCACCAGTGCCGAGCGCCACCCGGTGCTGCCCGATGTGCCCACCGCCAGCGAGGCGGGGTTGAAGGACTTCGTGGTCACCTCCTGGCAGGCCCTCATGGCTCCTCCGGGCATGCCGGCGCCGCTGGTCAGGCGCGTGCACGCAGCCGCGACCGAGGCGCTGCGCCATCCCGAGGGACGGCAGCGGCTCGAGCAGATCGGCTTCACGGTGGTGGCGGGCTCACCCGAGGCGTACGCCGCCTTCCAGCGCGAAGAGGTGGAGCGCTGGCGCGGCGTAGTGCGGACCGCGGGTATCAAGGCGGAGTGATCGGCCGCGTGTATGCCGCAACTTCTTGAGCGGACATTGATGCAGGCGGCCTGGGCTCGCACTCGACGGCATGGATTGGCCGAATGCGGAACGACGGCCTTCGAGCAATCCAGGCATGAAAGCAGTTACTCGGAGTGGTCCAGATAGTTGACCGCTGTCAGGTCCCTTTTGGCTCCGGTGCGCCGCGTCGAGAGCGTGCGCGGACATCAGCACCCGATGGATTTCGCCAGTGCGCGGGCCGCAGTGGGCCCGCCAACATTTTGAGAAGCCGCTCCGTCCGCGCGGTATGCCCCATGCGCGCCCGAGCACCGCCACGACATTCGCCGCGGGCAGCGCAAGCCCGCCAGCAGCGGCACCGGCCTCCCGGCCCTGAGATCGGCGGCGGCGTCCCGTTCCAAGCGGATGATGACGCTGAGGCCGGCTAGCCCCTACCGCCAGATGCCCAAGCCAGACGGATTAGGAGTTGCTGTGTCCCAAAGCCCCGCTCGTGCGTTGACGTGCTATGATCTTGCGCAGCCCGGAGAACGGCACCCGCCTTCTCATTCCCCAGCCCTCCCACGCCCTGCTTTCGGGCCAGATGATGGCCGCCTGGGGTGCCCCCGGCTTCGCGCGGCCGGACCCGGCGCCCGAGGTGATCCTCGCCGCCGGGCAGCACGACATCGCCTGGTTGTCGTGGGAGACCGCCCCGACCCTCGACCTTGAGACGGGCCTGCCCCACGATTTCACCAAGCTCGGCGCGGCGGTCCATGCCCCCATGTGGGCGCGCGGCGTGGAGATGGCCCGCGCCGCCTGGGGCCTCTGGCCCGCCCTGCTCATCTCCCTGCACGGAACGCGGGTTTACACGGAGTACATGAACCCGGAGCGCCTGCCACCCGACGACCACGCCGCGATCGACCGCAACGCCGCCAAGGAGGACGCACTCCAGGCGGACTGGATTGCCAAGCTCGACGCGACACCTGACCAGGTCCAGCGGAATTCCGCCCTCGTTGCGGTGACCGACGCCCTTTCCCTCGCCCTCTGCTTTGCCGATCCGGACAAGGCTGGGGAGGCGCCGATGGAGGATGGCAGCACCCGAAAGATGAAGCTTGTACGGCAGGGAACATCTCGCTGGTCGCTGGACCCGTGGCCCTTCCGCGGCAGCACGCTGACGGTGCGGTGCGAGATGATCCGCCTCCCGGCCGAAACCCGCTGGACCGACGAGGAGGCGATGCGCCGCGATCTGCGCGACGCAGCCTGGAGCACGCTGGCCGAGACCCTGGCCCCGGCCTGACGGATCAGATTGAGATCGTAACAATCGGCAACGCCTCCGCCAGCGCCGCAGTCTGCCGCGCCCGATCTGCCAGACGTCTCCATGTCTGCTTTCGAGCTTTCGCGGAGGTGCTGGTTATGGTGGCCATTAGCTCTCCAGCACCGCGGCCGAGAGGGCGTTACTGCGCGCAATGGCCTCCAGCTTCGAAATCATATTGCGCCGGCTTGGGCCATCTTGAGCCGCGCTTCAGCTTGGAGCGCGCTGTCGGCACCAGAAATAGCGAACTTGCCCAAGTGCACTCAAGCCGGCTCAATAGTTGCGTTCTGTCGACCGCGCCCCTTCTGGCAGCGCCTTGGCCAGCCGCAGGTGGCAGGACCTCAGGCTTCGCACTGGGCGCAGTTTAGTCAGCGCTCACGGTTCTCGGGGCCGGCCTCACTTTTTGAGTCATCCTCCACCCGCGCCGCCGCGGCTTCCGTCGCGGCACGGTCGTCGCCGCCATAGCCCGCCTTGGGCACGGCCTCGCCCGCTGCGCCGGCCGCGTCCGCGTCGCCGGATATGGGAGCTCCTTGACCCTTCTCCTCCTCGGTCCAGCCGGGTTCCCCGGTTCCCTTCCCCTTGTCGTTCGGCATGCTCTGCTCCTTCGGTGCGGCGCGGCAACTCCAACGGCCGGGCGTGGTTCCGTCGCACGGTGCGGCCAGTCTGAGGTGGTCCCCGTAGGTAGAACGGAAGCCGCGCAATGGACCCAGCAGACCGGGCCGGAAAGCAGATGCCCGGGCACGGAAAACCAGGACTGGGAAACAGCAAGCGAAGCATGCCGACAAGGGCACAATGAGTCATCAATAATTTGGAGGTGCGCCCGACTGTGAGACACCGCTGCGCATTCCCTTTGGCAACAAGCAGGCTGCGCTCTAACTCAGCGCCCGCTATCGCGCTGGAGACTGGTATGCGCCGGGGGGCGTCAACCTTAACAGCTTCCGCGAGCGCGGATGGTTATGACGGGAGTGGCGCGAGTAAGCTTGCCAGGGAGGACGGAACTTGGAACAGCGACTGCACCGCATTGAGGTCAGAACGCGCGGGCGCGGCCTTTTGGACATCACCGATCAGGTATGCCGCTGGTTGAAGGCCCAAGGCTTGTCCACTGGCCTGCTGACCATCTGGTGCCGCCACACCTCTGCATCCCTGCTAGTTCAGGAGAATGCCTCACCGGATGTCCAGGCTGACCTGGAAGATTTTCTCGCCCGCATTGTACCCGATGGCGGCAACGGTCGATACCGGCATGAGGACGAGGGACCGGACGACATGCCAGCTCATATCCGGGCAGCGCTGACTCAGACGCAGCTCTCGATCCCAGTTACCGAAGGACTGCCTGTGCTTGGGACCTGGCAGGGCATCTACCTCTACGAGCACAGGACCAGCCCGCACCGGCGCGAGCTTGTCCTGCATCTCACCGGGGAGCCCTCACCGAAATAGGCCAGCGGCAGCCTTAAAGGCGTAGCGCTTCGACCCCCTAATGCTCGCCACATCCAACCGAAGTCGTACTCGCCGATTGGGTCCCCAGCCGGCCGCTTGGCCGAGTGGTTCTCCAGCATCTTGAGCCAGGCCACGACCTTCTCCCGCCCCTTCTGTGTCTTCGCTGCTGCGCGAGGCGACTTGCCGCCGAGAGCGGGGATCGGCTGGTCGAGGAGGCCTTGGTAGTGATCGTCGATGCCTTGGTGAATCAGCGCGCGTTCCTCTTCGGGCGACAGGCCACTCAGCTTCGGCGGCGGGCGCTCGGCAGCCAGCATCTGCTCGAGGTCGGTACGTTCGGTGAGGGGTGAACCAACCAAACCGGCCAGCGCGGGCTCGAGCAGCGCCCGGCCACGCTCCGCCCAAGCTCTGGAGTTCACCTCCAGCGACAGGCGACGGCCCTTGAGCGCCAGCGTGCCAAGCACCAGCGACCCGTCCTCCATCGTGGTGATCAGGGTCTGGCCCTTTGCCCGGCGCGGTACTGCTTTCGGCTTCGCCCCGGGCTCGGCCAGCCAGTTCCAGAAGCTCGGGTTTTCCTGCTGCAGCCCAGGGATGGAGGCGAGCGCCTTGCGGATCTGCTCGGGCTTGACGCCCGGCAGCAAGGGGAAGTGCAGCACCGTGACCTCGAGCGGGTCACCTTCGGTGTTGAGCAGCACCGGCCTGTCCCGGCCTTGCTCTGCCCTCAGCGCCGCATCGAGCCAGGCATTCGTGAACATGAAGGCGGCCTGGGCGAGCAGCAAGTCTGGCGTGAGCATGCCGGCCAGGGCCTTCGCGTCTGTCTCGACACCGAACTCGCGCATGGCCGCGGCAACTTCGCTAGGAGCCTTCGTCCGGATCTTCCGAA
>JAESGY010000491.1_pt1 | contig 15252 bp, 12 predicted proteins | sample 9269841 | NCBI WGS metagenome assembly JAESGY01 (sample SAMN17022865, study PRJNA683097) | algae metagenome | isolation source: Spirirestis rafaelensis WJT71-NPBG6 and co-occurring heterotrophs from... | place: USA: Pinto Wells, Joshua Tree National Park, Colorado Desert, CA | collected 2006-08-15
TTAGGTTTAGCATTTATCTATTCTATCTTAAAAATAGATAAATCGTTTTTAAAGCCAAATTCATTTGGCTCATTCGCTTATATCCCCCGAATTCTATTCGGGGGCTTTACGCTTCACGCCTCGTAAGCGCCAGTAAATTTGCCAAAACAGGCGATCGCTATTTACCATAATTCACCGTTATGGAAATAAGCGACGACCGGGACTTTCTTGCCGACCGTCGCAGTGAAAATGCGGTATAACCATTAGAGAAACTTGGATGGTGCAAAACTAAACGCCGCCGGGACCTCTACCGCGTTTGTCACCCTCTTCTGTCAATTCTCCTTGCTTGTCTTCGTTGATTTCTTCGAGTTCTGCGACACGCGCGGCTTTATCTTCTGCTGCTTTTTGGCTGGCATCTCCCGGTGTATCGTAGTACATTTCCGGTTCGACTGCGTAGTTGTTTAACAAACCTTCTTTATCAACTGTGTAGCCGTCTGTGGTGCGGATGCTGTCGCCTGGGTGGGTTTGGTCGTCGGTGATCGCACTTGCTTCCCTTTCTTCGGTAGGGGTTGTTTTGAATTGATCTCCTTCTCTTTCTTTACGAGCCGCAGTTTCCGCAGGCACAATACCTCTATCGTAATTATCTTCTTTGGCGCGATCGGATGAATCTACTGCTTTATTAAACTTTTCATTAGTCATAAATCAAATCCTTTTTCAACTGATTGAATAACTTTAAAGACTAGATTAAGGGTTTTTGTTACGACAATTACACTATCTTTAGAAAGGAATTAGCTCAATCAACTCCGTTTTTTTCTCTATCATTAGATAGATTTTGAAAACAGATATAAATAATTTTTATAAAAAAATACAGATTAGGGAAGATAGATTTTTATGCGTTTTGGTGTATGTAATTGATCATACCTATTTAGATATGGCAGTTCTAAATAACAGTGGAAGCCTATAAAAAAATGGTCAAGTCAAAAAGTTGATTTCGACTTGACCACAAACAAGCAAAAAAGGATTCAGGAGACAAGATTTAATTTTATTAAATTTATCTGGAAAATAGATATTTCATTACACAAAACGTATAAGAAATATAAATTTATATTCGCTAGTCTAAGCGCTTTTCTTTTCCAGACAAATTTAAAATTTACTAATCGGCAAGAGTTAGTTTACATTTCTGAACCATTGCTGCCAAAAATCTGTTGTTTGAGCGATTCAATGTCAGCAGATAATTCTTGTCGAGTCGAATCTTTGAGTAAATAGCGGAAAGTAAACCAAGTTGAGTAACTAATTCCCACCAACTCAAAAGTTGGAGATAGCAGCGGAATGTCATTGAGTGCATCCAAAATTGCCAGAACTACTTTGACTGTGACAATTGCTGCTAGAAATAAACCAAGGTTGATAATTAGTCCTTTGTAGTCGCTAAAGAATCTACCTGTGTATTCGGGCAATTTCGCCAAAAATTCCGAAACTTGTCGTCCAAATTCTTGCAATTGGTTTTCCGGCTCCGTAGCAGGTGGTAGCATTGGCAGATTTTGCGGGTTTGAACCTTCAATTGCTACCATTTCCGGTGGGGAAGCGGGATTAGCGTATTCCGATTGTTGTAAGTTTGCGTTCATGTTTCTCGTGTTTTTGGGTATGGAAAACGATGTTTTAGTCTGGCTTATTTCTTAACAACGGTTGCTTTATTTATCACTTGTTTGACACCTTTAATTTCTTTAGATAAAGGTTCAATTTTAGCTAGTTGATCTTGAACTGCGACAGTTCCTGTAACAGTTACTGTGCCATCTTCTGTAGCATCAACTGCTAAATTCCCGTTGGGGATGTTAGCCTCCAATTTAGAGCGAACTTGACTTTTCAGGTCGCCTACGGCTCTGTCGGTATCGCCTCCAGTCACATTATTGCGCTCTTCGCGAGCCTTAATGTCGGCATTTAGCTGTCTTCTGCGGGTTTCACTTTGGGCATCTTCTTTCGCAGCTTGAGTTGCTTCTACGCTTGGCGCTTCAGTTTGAGATACGGTTTTATTAGCGTCATTTGGTGCATCCGCACTGGTTTTAGCTGGATTTTGACAAGCAGCAGCACCAAAAACTAATAAGCAACTAATAAAGAAAGGAGTTAGGTTTTTCATTTGTTTAACTGTTAATAGAAAGAGGTAAATTGTGAAGTGGTGAGGAGGAAGTTTTTCCTTCTCTTGGCATGGAAGTCAAAAGTCAAGAAGTGTGGAGCATTGTCAATTGCGACTCTTGATTTCTGACTTTCGACTTCCGCCTTGTATTATTGGGTGTAATCTGGGAAAGTCGATTAGCCCAACACGCAATTACACACGTTCGTCGCGACGGTCAATAATGATTACTGAGGGTTCGTCGCTACCAACTGTTGGCGGTACGTAATTGCTTTGAGTTGTGTCAACAACTGGTGTTTGGTGAGCAACAACGCCAGAGCGATCGCCTGGACGATCTAAATCGGTAGCATCATAAATGCCAAAATCTTCAGCATGTCTCCGTCTGAGGATTTCTTCAGCCCGGTGAACTTCTGCATCTGTGCCATCAACGATTACCAAATAATCGCCTCTGTTAATGCGATCGTTATAAACCTTCGCATTTTTTTCTGGAATTCCTAAGCCAACTAATGCCCCAGTTATACCCCCTGCTGCTGCACCAATTGCACCGCCTGTCAGAGCCGTAGCCAAAGCTGTTGCCGCTGCACCACCTAATAGTACTGGACCAACTCCCGGAATTGCCAAGGTGCCAAGACCTACTAATAAGCCGCCTAAACCGCCTAATGCACCACCTGTAAGTGCGCCTGCTTTTGCACCATCATCGGCTTTGTTATCCTTGAGACGGTCATTGGCATTTACGCCACCGACGCGATCGCCTACGTTGTGATCTGCATTTTTACCGATGATCGAAACGTGATCCATCGATATACCTGCATCGCGCAGTTCCCTAATAGCAGCTTCGGCATCACGGTGATGAGAAAATACACCGATCGCTCTTTTGTTTCTATGCAGAGATCCGGTAGTATTAACAACTGGTGTTTGGTGAGCAACAACACCAGAGCGATCGCGATCGCCTGCACGGTCTAAATCGGTAGCATCATAAATGCCAAAATCTTCAACATGTCTCCGTCTGAAAATTTCTTCAGCCCGGTGAACTTCTGCATCTGTACCATCGACGATTACCAAATAATCGCCTCTGTTAATGCGATCGTTATAAACTTTCGCATTTTTTTCTGGAATTCCTAAGCCAACTAATGCGCCAGTTATACCCCCTGCTGCTGCACCAATTGCACCACCTGTCAGAGCCGTAGCCAAAGCTGTTGCAGCTGCACCACCTACTAGTACTGGACCCACTCCCGGAATTGCTAAGGTGCCAAGACCAACTAATAAGCCGCCTAAACCGCCTAATGCACCACCTGTAAGTGCGCCTGCTTTTGCACCATCATCGGCTTTGTTGTCGTTGAGACGGTCATTCACATTTACGCCACCGACGCGATCGCCAACGTTGTGATCTGCATTTTTACCGATGATCGAAACGTGATCCATCGATATACCTGCATCACCCAGTTCCCTAATTGCAGCTTCGGCATCACGGCGATGAGAAAATACACCGATCGCTCTTTTGTTTCTATGGACAGGTGCAGTAGTCCTTACAGGAGTAGCAACGCCAGTAACACCAACATCTCTAGTCGCCACACCTGAAGTTATTGGTGGGCTATTTGGATGATCATAAATGCCAAACTCTTCTACACCGCTAGTATGGAGAATTTTTTGAGCTTCGGCAATTTCGGCATCTGTGCCATCAAGGATGACTAGATATTGTCCTCGCTGTACGCGATCGTTGTAAACTTTGGCTCGTTCTTCGGGAATTCCCAAACCAATTAATCCACCCAACAAACTACCAGCTACCGCACCAATACCAACTCCTGCTAGAGTTGTTGCCAAGGCGGTAGCTGTTGCACCAGCCAGCATAATTGGTCCAATTCCCGGAATTGCTAAAGTCCCCAAACCAACTAACAAACCTGTCAATCCGCCTAAAGTACCGCCAGAAACTGCGCCAACTGTCGCACCTTCATCTGATTTATCGCCAACACGTTCCTTAACTTCGGCACCTGCAATATTTTTATCGCCGTCTGCATCTTGCACTACGACAGACACTCTATTCATATCGAAGCCGGATTTTTTCAGTTCATGTAGCGCTTCTTCTGCATCCCGGCGACGAGCAAATACGCCTACAGCGCGTCTATGTACTCCCACAACCATTTTCAAATTCTCCCAATACTAATATTTTTCTTTCTTTATTGGCTTCAATAATTCTATTTATCCATTTTCTTAGTAAATTCGTCATCAATCGCTTGGAAGAACTTTTACCTCTATCCTGAGTATGATATAAGTTCTTGTACTTACATGTTAATAACAACAAAGCTAAAGCTTGGTTGTTTAATTTATATAAGAAAAATTATCTTGATTATTCTGATTGTTTAAGAAATGTATCAAAAATTAATTTGATAACTGTCTGCAAAAATACCACTTTTGATAAGCATATTTATTACCAAAGTCAGTGTATATCAACATAATTATTTGCTACGCTGGGATAGGAGTTTAGCGACAGGAATAAAATAATATGTTTTCCAGTTTGCAAACAGTTTTAAAGTTATGCGATATACCTGAATTACAATCAATGCCAATTGCTCAGGCAGTTGTAATTCCGGAAGTATCGCTTGCCTTTTCTGGACCGAAGTTTTTGGTAGCAATGCTATCTGGTATATTGATGGCATTTGCTTTTCAATTTTTACTAACAAACTTCTCTCTAGCTGTGGGAATTGCTGCTTTAGGTAGTGACTCATCTGATGATCATGATTCCCAAAGTTTAGGTAGCACAATTCGGGGAGTTGAAGCGAAAGTAGGAATTTGGGCGCTAATAACCGCGAGTATTGCATTATTCATCGCTTCTTTTCTAGCAGTTAAACTGAGCTTAATTGGTAGTGCAGGTTTAGGAGCAATTATTGGTGTAGTCATTTGGTCTGCCTACTTTTCATTAATAGTTTGGTTAGGTTCCTCAGCAGTAGGTTCATTAATTGGCTCTCTTGTAAATACTGCAACTGCTGGCTTTCAAGGAATGATGGGAACAGCAACGGCAGCTTTAGGTGCTAATGCTGCTAAAAATCAGATGGTTTCTACAGCGGAAGAGATTACAGCCGCAGTTCGTCGCGAATTAACTTCTGGTTTTGACGCTGACACTATCAAAAATACATTGCAAAGTTCTTTAAGTTCTCTGCAATTACCAAAGCTGGATACCCAAGAAATCCGCAATCAATTTGACCAGTTGCTGAAAGATGTAGATTTACAATCTATCGGCGATAGCGATATTTTGAAAAATATTAATCGCCAGACTTTCGTTGATTTAGTTAGCAGTCGCACAGACTTTTCTCAAGAAGAGATTAATAGCATTGCTGACCAATTACAAGGTGCTTGGCAACAAGTTGTAAATAGACAGGGAAATCCCACAGAGCAAGTATTGAATTTGCTCAATATTGTTAGTCCAGAAGAAATAAATTCTGAGAAATTAGGTGAACGTCTTCAAGAATTGCTTGTAGCTGGCGGTGGTAATGGCAAGCAAAGCAATGGTATGATGAACCAAGCTATTCAATATGGGTTGAATGCCGCTTTACCAGCAGTATTGAAGAATACAAATTTATCTAATATAGATTTGGACAAAATCACACCTCAGTTGCAAAAGCTGAAAGAAAAATTTCAAGATGTAGATGTTGATAAAATTACACAACAACTACAAAACTTGAGCAAACAAGCCACGGCAAGATTGCCATCAGCTGGCAATACTATTAAGGCTGATGTAGAAGATTACATTTTGAATTCGTTTCCTTGGCATTTTAATCGCATCACGATTAAAGATGAATTCAAAGATGTGATTTATGACCCAAATGCAGATGCAGGAAAAGTAAGACGGCAATTGGAGGAACTCAACTTAGAGTATTTTAGCAATCTGTTGAAGCAGCGTGGTGATATCAGCGAAGCGCGGATTAAAGAAATTTCCGAGCAGATGGAAAGCGATCGCAACCAAGTTTTAGAAATTGTTCGTCAAGCAGAATCGCGCGAAACAAGTCAAAGCTTCCGCACCCGCATCGAAGAATATCTGCGTTCGACTGGGAAAGAAGAACTCAACCCAGAAGGTATTCAACGCGATTTTGCTAAGTTAGTGGAAGATCCAGAAGCGGGTTTTGGAGATTTAAGCGATCGCTTCAAAGAATTTGACCGCGACACTATTGTACAATTGCTCAAGCAACGTCAAGACATCAGCGATGAAGAGGCTAATAATATTGTTGGTTCTATCGAAAGCACTCGCGATAATATCTTAAACCGTGCTCAAGAATTGCAAGAACAAGCAAAAGCTAAAACTGATGAACTGCGTCAAAGAGTTGAAGAGTATCTGCGGAATACGAACAAAGAAGAACTCAATCCGGAAGCTATTAAACGTGAGTTTAAAGTATTGCTCGACGATCCGCAAGCCGGAATTAGCTTACTGCGCGATCGCTTCTCGCAATTTGACCGTGATACACTAGTTCAACTGTTGAGTCAGCGTCAAGATTTAAGCGAAGAACAAATTAACCAAGTTCTCGATAATTTTGAATCTGTACGCGATAATATTTTGCAGGCACCGCAAAAAGCAGCAGATCAAGCCAAACAACAATACGAACAAACAACAACAGCAATCGCTGAATATCTCCGCAACACCAATCTGGAAGAACTTAATCCAGAAGGGATTAGACAAGATTTAGAAAAATTATTCAACGATCCCAAACAAGGTGCATCTGCATTAGGCGATCGCTTATCGCAAGTTGATCGAGAAACCTTAGTTAAACTCGTTGGTTCGAGCGGAAACTTGAGCGAAGAGCAAGTTAATCAGATAATCGATTCTGTCCAATCAGCGATTGACAGCATTGTCAAAGCACCGCGTCGTTTTGCAAATCGTGCTACCAAACAAGCTTTAGATTTTGAAGCGAATCTAGAAAACTATTTGCGGAACACGAATAAAGAAGAACTCAACCCAGATAGTATCAAGCGCGATTTACAATTGTTGCTGCAAGATCCACGTGCGGGAATTGGAACTTTAGGCGATCGCGTTTCCAAAATCGACCGTTCATCAATTGTCGCTTTGCTATCTCAACGTGAGGACATCTCCGAAGAAGAAGCAAACCGGATTGTAGACCAAATCGAATCGGTTCGCACCTCACTTGTAGAACAGTACCAACAGATTCAGCAAAGAGTGCAATCGGTAGTTGAGGGAACATTTGGAAAAATTCGTAACTATCTCAACTCGCTGGATCGTCCCGAACTCAACTATGAAGGAATTAAGCAAGACGTTACTAAAGTCTTTGACGATCCCCAAGCTGGATTTGAAGCATTGCGCGATCGCTTGAGTCAATTCGACCGTGATACTTTAGTTGCTGTCATTAGTTCGCGTCAAGATATTTCCGAAGCGCAAGCTAACAGAATTATCGACCAAATTGAAGCCTCACGCGATAGCGTATTGTACCAAGCCGAACGCATCCAAAAAGAGACACAAAAACGCTTAAATGCTATCAAACAGCAAGCGAAAAAACAAGCTGAAGAAACCAAGAAAACCGTTGCTAGTGCAGCTTGGTGGTTATTTGGTACAGCTTTAACATCCCTCGCAGCTAGTGCAATTGCTGGTGCGATCGCTGTATCAGGTATACCTTTTATTGGCTAAATCATCTTGAGTTTTGGTAGTTTTTTACTGAAACAAACAAGATAAATAAAAAGCGGCATTTAGTTACAACTAAATGCCGCTTTTTTGTAATATTCACATCTTCTACGCCTCAGCGGCTAAACAAACCTAGCCCTCAAGCTGGAAGCCTGCCTAAGCGGGCTAAATAGAGCTTGATTAGCCTGCGGAGGCAGGCTTTGTACGTGTAGCCCTACCCTTGCAGGGTACGTGCTTAGTTATGAAATCATAATCTTACCCAAAAATAGAGCCTGTCAAGATTATTTTGAACACTTTTTATTAATTACCAAATAACTTTAGAAAGCAATATAAATTAAAAAAAATGGAATAAACTAATGACCAATATAACTATTAGATAATATTGACTTATTACTTATTTGATGCTGTAAAAGCTAATAAAATGTCACAGTTTAAGCGTTGTCTAGCAGAGTTTATGGGAACTTTCTGGCTAGTATTTGGTGGTTGTGGTAGTGCAGTATTAGCAGCAGCGTTTACAGCAGATAGTGCAAACATTGCTGAGAATATAAGATACCCTATAGGCATCGGATTGCTTGGAGTTTCTTTGGCGTTTGGTCTGTGTGTATTGACAATGGCTTACGCTCTTGGTCATATTTCTGGGGGTCACTTTAATCCAGCGGTTTCTATTGGACTTTGGGCAGCAAAGCGCTTTCCAGCATCAGAGCTTTTGTTGTATATTGGCTCTCAGGTATTTGGAGCGATCGCTGCTGCCGGCATTCTCTACCTAATAGCTTCTGGTAAACCAGGATTTATACTTAGCGGTTCAAATCCCCTTGCAACTAACGGTTTTGGACCCGATCATTCTCCTGGTGGTTATTCCTTGTTTGCTTGTTTTATTACCGAGTTAGTTCTCAGTTTCATCTTTTTGATAATTATCTTGGGTGCTACTGACCCTCGTGCGTCTCAAAGTTTTGCTCCCATTGCCATTGGTTTAGTATTAACACTGATTCACTTGATTAGCATCCCCGTTACTAATACATCGGTGAATCCCGCTCGGAGTTTGGGTCCTGCTGTTTTCGTGGGTGGTTGGGCGATCGATCAGTTGTGGCTATTTTGGACAGCACCAATTCTAGGAGCCTTTTTAGCAGGAACATTCTATTATCAGCTTTTGTCAGCATCGAAACCATAAAGATGAAAAAGAGAGGGCAAGGGGAAAGGGTATGAAAAAACATGCATTTATAGAATGAGTGTAAGAGGTCTATTATTTACAGGACTTACGCAACTGGCACATATCTTTGTGTCAAGAGTCAACAGTCAACAGTCAAGCATTCCAAGGTTTTTGGACTTTGGAATGCGTGACTTTGGACAATTTTTGCGAAAAAAATATGACACTTGCGTAAGTCCTAATTTAGTAGAGACTTTCAGAACGCGGAACGTCTCTACTGCTAGTGGGTGCTGTCTTCGCCCAAATAAAGCACTCGGTGCAGATTTGTAAGGAAAGGACTTGCGGGGAACAAACTTAATTGACGCAGATTTAGGCGGTGCAAATCTCCACCGAGCGCAATTTGAGTAGCATGATTTGACAATACATGTTGAGAAATTTAACACGTAGAGACGTTCCACGCCTTATACCGTTTCACTTAAGGTTGATACTCCGAGGCAGCAGGGGGAAAGAATTAGAGACCAATCATTTCTATCAGGCATTTCGTGAAATGGTATTACGTCTCTACGATTCATCTTTCTTGTGATTTCGTGCACAGCTTGTGAGAGTGACAAGTCTATGTAGCTGATCCCCACTTTTAAGTAAAAAAGAAATAATTTATTTATATTGTTTGTTGTTCATTGCCAGTAATGGGGGATCGCTTTATAACCATAATTTTAGTGATTAACGTCACACCAAAGAGAGATCGAAATCACTTGGTCCCCATTCGGTTATCACTTAGGTTAGGAGAAAAAGAAATCATACCTAAAATTAAAATAGTAATTAAGTAATTATTTAATGGTTGTGAGGCATGACTATGCTGGAAAAATTATTATTAGCGGCTGTCCTAACTTTTACACTTAGCTTATCTGCCAAAATGGGTTGGTCTTCACCCAGCCAGACAACTGGAAAGGTCAACTTGTATAATCATGCAGTTTTCACTCTGACTCAGCGAGATAACTGAATATATATAGCACCACGGCAGGCGACAGGTTGAAATTTTACACATAAACTATATCCTTAATATAGTTATGCTTGATACTTTAAGCTGAGTTATAACTGTGTCAACCTTCTCAGGCGAACATCTTAGTTAAAAAAGATTCTGACACAGATTATGAAAAGCCAAATTCTCTCCACAGCCATATTTTTAAGCACAATTACCTTAACAACAGTCGCTCAAGCCGCAAATTCTGAACAGATTAGACAATTGTTAGCAACCAAACAATGTCAAAGCTGTGATTTAAGTAGTGCTGGTTTGGTGCTAGCAGACTTATCTGGGGCAAATTTGAGCGGGGCAAATTTGAGTGGTGCAAACCTCAGTCGCGCAAACTTGAGCGGTGCTGATTTAACAGGTGCAAACTTGAGCGGTGCGAGTTTATTTGGCGTTAACCTCAGCGCTGCGAAACTTAATAAGGCAAATTTGCTCGGTACTGACTTAAGAAATAGCTATCTTGCCAACGTTGAATTAAATGATGTGAGCCTTAACGGTGCTAACTTACAAGGAGCGCTCGGTATACCATTGCAAGCAGCCAAGCCAGAAGAATTTTATGCTTGGGGTGTAGCAGAAGCGCAAAAAGGCAATCAACAACAAGCCATTGATTATTTTAATCAAGCGATCGCTATTAAACCAGATTTTGCCGGCGCTTATCTCGCTCGTGGTGTTGCTCGTTATCAAATTTTAGATAGACAAGGTGCTTTTCAAGATGCTCAAATCGCCGAAAACTTGTTTAAAACCAAAAACGACAACCCCGGAATGGAAACAGCACAAGCTTTTATTCTCGAACTGAAAACACCTCAAGGTAGTAAAGTAACTACCGGCAAACCTAGTTTAGTTGACTTTTTAGGCGGAGTGGCGTCAGTATTACTTCAGTTCTTTCCTTTTTAGGGAGTGGGGAGACAAGGAGACAAGGAGACAAGGGGAGTAATAAGTTGTGACTCCAGACTCCAGACTTCTGACTCCAGACTCCAGACTCCAGACTTCTGACTCCAGACTCCAGACTCCAGACTTCTGACTCCAGACTCCCCATTGCCCAACACTAACAAATGACCATATCTGCCCAATTGTGGAAAGCCAATCAAGATTTAGCGCAAGCTTGCTTAGAGCATCCTTTTGTTCAAGGCATTGCTGATGGTACGCTAGATACGCAGAAATTCGCCTACTATGTAGGGCAAGATGCTTTTTTCTTAGAAGCTTTTGCCCGTGCCTACAGTATCGCAGCTGCGAAAGCACCAGATTGGGCAGGATTTATCATATTTCACAATTTAGCTGCTGGAGTTTTGCAAGAATTACAGCTACATGAAAGTTATGCTAAAGCTTGGAAAGTCGATTTGCATTCTGTTGAACCACAAGCAGCTACAAGGCGCTATACTGATTTTTTATTAGCAACCGCTTGGGGTGGAGATGTTGGTTTAACTGCTGCTGCGATGTCTCCCTGTATGCGTTTGTATGCGTTTTTGGGACAAGAGTTAGCGCGTAATGGTATTCCCAATCATCGGTATGCAGACTGGATTCGCACTTATAGCAGCGCAGATTTTCAACCACTCGCAGAACAATTAGAAGGTTTAGTGGAAAGTTATGCTACTGCTACTACCTTAGTACATTCAACTTATCGTTATGCGATGTTGTGTGAGCGAGACTTTTTTCAAGCAGCATTCAGGAGTTAGGAGTACAGGAGTTAGGAGTACAGGAGTCAGGAGTCAGGAGTCAGGAGTCAGGAGTCAGGAGTCAGGAGTCAGGAGTTAGGAGTTAGGAGTACAGGAGTCAGGAGTCAAATTTGCTCTATATCTGGCTTTTGAGTTTAAAAGCTGTACAGACGGGAAAAGTTCAATCTGCTGTAATCTTATTGAATTTAAAATTTTTCCTGTCTAGACGTTCTCTGAGAACGTCTCGGTTGATAAATTAAAGATTTCATTGCTTAATTCTGCAACAAAGCTGTGAAGACAAGCTACACTTGCGACTGCCACACCCAACCGAACAACGTGTCTGGTTGCAAATCTTGTGTTACAGTTTGTGATATTTTGAAGTAACCACACAAAAGAAGCACTAAAACAAAGACGATGGTGCGGAAGGGAAAAAAATGTCAGAAAATTTGAGAAGCCAAGTTGTCACTCAAGGGGTACAGCGATCGCCTAATCGAGCGATGCTACGTGCTGTTGGTTTTCAAGATGAAGATTTTATCAAGCCAATTGTCGGTGTAGCTAATGGTTATAGTACCATTACTCCCTGCAATATGGGCATAAATAAACTGGCAATCAGAGCGGAAGCTAGTATTAAAAATGCTGGGGGAATGCCGCAATTGTTCGGTACTATTACTATTAGTGATGGTATTTCGATGGGAACTGAGGGAATGAAATATTCCCTAGTGTCGCGAGAAGTAATTGCTGATTCGATTGAAACTGCTTGCACTGGGCAAAGTATGGATGGTGTACTTGCCATTGGTGGTTGTGATAAAAATATGCCTGGTGCGATGATTGCGATCGCTCGCATGAATATCCCGGCTATCTTTGTTTATGGTGGTACCATCAAACCCGGACATCACGATGGACGCGATTTAACTGTTGTCAGTTCTTTTGAAGCTGTGGGACAATACAGCGCTGGGAGAATTGACGACAAGGAACTTTTAGAAGTTGAGCGCAAAGCTTGTCCGGGTGCTGGTTCCTGTGGGGGAATGTTCACTGCAAATACCATGTCTTCGGCTTTTGAAGCGCTGGGGATGAGTTTACCATATTCCTCAACGATGGCGGCAGAAGATGCAGAAAAAGCAGATAGTACAGAAAAATCAGCATTCTTCTTAGTCGAAGCAATCCGCAAACAAATCTTACCCAGCCAAATTATCACCCGCAAATCTATCGAAAATGCGATTTCGGTGATTATGGCAGTCGGTGGTTCCACAAATGCAGTATTGCATTTTTTGGCGATCGCTCACACTGCTGGTGTTGAACTTAATTTAGACGACTTTGAAATTATTCGCGCTCGCGTTCCAGTTTTGTGCGATTTAAAACCCAGCGGACGTTATGTAGCCACAGATTTACACAAAGCTGGTGGTATTCCCCAAGTGATGAAAATGCTACTTGTGCATGATTTACTTCACGGGGATGCTCTGACTATCACCGGACAAACAATTGCAGAAGTCTTGGCAGATATACCATCAGAACCATCTCCCAACCAAGACGTAATTCGTCCTTGGGATAACCCGATGTATCGTCAAGGACACTTGGCTATACTCAGAGGAAATCTGGCAACAGAAGGAGCAGTAGCGAAAATTACAGGCGTAAAAGTGCCGAAAATTACCGGAACTGCACGCGTGTTTGAATCGGAAGAATCTTGTTTAGATGCGATTTTGGCAAAGAAGATAAATGCAGGTGATGTTATCGTTGTTCGCTACGAAGGACCAAAAGGTGGTCCCGGTATGCGAGAAATGCTAGCACCCACCTCAGCAATTATCGGTGCAGGTTTAGCTGATTCGGTCGGGTTAATTACAGACGGACGATTTTCTGGTGGTACTTACGGAATGGTAGTTGGACATGTTGCACCAGAAGCAGCAGTTGGGGGAGCGATCGCCCTTGTGGAAGAAGGTGATACCATCACAATTGATGCTCATGCTCGACTGTTGCAATTAAACGTATCCGACGAAGAATTAGCCCGTCGTCGTGCAAATTGGCAACCTCGTCCACCTCGTTATACCAAAGGTGTCTTAGGGAAATATGCCAAATTAGTATCTTCCAGCAGTCTCGGCGCCTTGACAGACTTAAATTTGTTTTGACAATTGCGTGTAGTTGGTTAATAGACCTCTCTCCAAACCTCTCTCCTGCAAGGAGAGAGGCTTTGATTCTCCCCCTTCCCTTGCAGGGAAGGGGGTTGGGGGGTTAGGTCTCTTAGTATATTTGACTAAACTGAAAATCGTTACACTCTTTAATGAGGTTAAAAGACTCTTTAATCAGGTTCCAACACTCTTTAATGAGGCTAAAAGACTCTTTAATCAGGTTAAAAGACTCTTTAATGAGGTTCAAAGACTCATTAATGAGGTTCCAACACTCTTTAATGAGGCTAAAAGACTCTTTAATGAGGCTCCAACACTCTTTAATGAGGCTAAAAGACTCATTAATGAGGTTCCAACACTCTTTAATGAGGCTAAAAGACTCTTTAATCAGTATAAAAGACTCTCGAATCTAGTTCCAACACTCTTGAATCAGTATAAAAGACTCTCGAATCAGTATCAAAGACTCTCGAATCTAGTAAAAAGACTCTCGAATCAGTATCAAAGACTCTCGAATCAGTATCAAAGACTCTCGAAACAGTATCAAAGACTCTCGAATCTAGTTCAAAGACTCTCGAATCAGTATAAAAGACTCTCGAATCTAGTTCAAAGACTCGTCAATCCATATCAAAGGGAGCATCCCAACTTGCCGCGATACCCTAGAAGGGTATCGCTATACGCACGAAGCCTGCCTTCGCAGGCTTGAATACACATAGCCTGCGAAGGCAGGCTTTGTTCGTATAGCCCCAGGCTTATAGCCTGAGGGCTTTTTGCCAAATTGGGATGCTCTCAATGTGGATTAAATAAAGTGCAAAAATGAATGTTTTGTAGGGTGTATTATTGCCGAAAGTACAGCACCTCATACCATTAATGGTGCGTTAAACTTCGTTATAACGCACCCTACGCTATCTTGCCCCCCACTCCCCCACTTCCCCACTTCCCCATTCCCCCACTCCCCCTAACTACTCATGACCGAGCAAGAACTGCTACAGCTAATTGAACAAGCTGCAACAGAAGGGGCAACCGAATTAGACCTCTCTGGCAAAGACTTGACAGCTTTACCAGCTGAGATTGTCCAACTCACCAACTTACAATCGCTCAACCTCAGCGACAATAAACTGAGCAGTCTGCCAAAGGAATTTGGACAACTCACCAACTTAGAAACGCTCAACCTCAGCGACAATAAACTGAGCAGTCTGCCACAGGAATTTGGACAACTCACCAATTTACAAACGCTCGACCTCAGCTATAATAAAAAATTGAGCAGTCTGCCAAAGGAATTTGGACAACTCACCAACTTACAATCGCTCGACCTCTACAATAATCAACTGAGCAGTCTGCCAGACGAATTTGGACAACTCACCAACTTACAATCGCTCGACCTCTACAATAATCAACTGAGCAGTCTGCCAGACGAATTTGGACAACTCACCAATTTACAAACGCTCAACCTCAGCGACAATAAACTGAGCAGCCTGCCAAAGGAATTTGGACAACTCACCAATTTACAAACGCTCAACCTCAGCGACAATAAACTGAGCAGTCTGCCAGAGGAATTTGGACAACTCACCAATTTACAAACGCTCTACCT